>Ga0247818_10001935_pt1 | contig 13303 bp, 10 predicted proteins | sample 13C_Glucose_Day1_FD_192424 | JGI IMG/M metagenome (GOLD analysis project Ga0247818, IMG submission 192424) | Soil microbial communities from agricultural site in Penn Yan, New York, United States - 13C_Glucose_Day1 | ecosystem: Environmental > Terrestrial > Soil > Agricultural land | place...
GCGGGTTTCCCGGCAACTGGTGCGCCTGGACATCCCGCTGATGATCGGCGCCAGCCTGCTGGTGTTCTTCCTGGCGTGGAATGAAGAGCTGACCCGTACCGACGGCGTCATGCTGCTGGTGGCACTGTTGTTGTACCTGGCCTTGTTGCTGCGCCAGTCGCGACATTCGGTGCGCCCGGTGTCGACTCATGGCCATACAGGGGAAGCGCCATGGTTCACCAGCCTGCTGATGATCGTCGCCGGCCTTGCGATGCTGGTGTACGCCGGGCATCTGCTGCTGGGGGCGGCAGTCGCGGTCGCCACCGACCTGGGGTTGTCGGAGCGGATCATCGGCCTGACCATCGTCGCCGTCGGCACCTCACTCCCGGAGCTGGCCACTTCCCTGATCGCCGCCTTGCGCGGTGAACGGGAAATTGCCGTAGGCAACGTGATCGGCAGCAATCTGTTCAACCTCCTGGGCGTGCTTGGCTTGACGGCGCTGATCGCGCCGTCGCCCTTGTCGGTATCGCCTAACGCGCTGGAATTCGACCTGCCGGTGATGCTCGGCGTCGCGGCGTTGTGCCTGCCGGTATTCTATTCCGGTTACCGGGTGACCCGCGCCGAAGGCCTGCTGTTTCTGGGCCTGTACCTGGCCTACGGCCTGCACGTGGTGTCGTTCACCACCGGCATGCCGCTGGCCGGCAAGCTTGAACACCTGATGCTGTTTTTTGTCCTGCCGGCACTGTTGGCGTTCCTGTTGTTCACGTCACTGCGCGCCTGGCGTCGCCAACACCACAAGAGGGAATTGCCATGACCGAGAATAAAAAATCCGGCGTCGAAGTACGTCGCCAAGTGATGGGCGACAGCTTCGTCGACCGCGCCTTGGGCAACGCCACCGAGTTCACCCAGCCGCTGCAGGACTTCGTCAACGAACATGCCTGGGGCGGGGTGTGGAATCGCGAAGGCCTGCCGTTGAAAACCCGCAGCCTGATCACCCTGGCCGCGTTGACCGCGCTGAAGTGCCCGCAGGAATTGAAAGGTCATGTGCGCGGCGCGCTGAACAACGGCTGCACCGTGGAGGAGATTCGCGAGGCACTGCTGCATTGTGCGGTGTATGCCGGCGTGCCGGCGGCCATCGATGCGTTTCGCGCGGCGCAGGAAGTGATCGAGCAATATCAGTAACCCCCCTACCTGTTAAAACTTCGTTCGAGGGGACGGTGATTGATTTCGCCGTCCCGTCGAATGCATTCGACCGCCAGAACTCCAAGCCTACTTATATAAGTCACTTTCCATTACATATATCCAGAAAAACAACACCTACAAAATAACTTCCAATATCGATGACACGAAGACAATATTTTCCCGCGGCAAAAAAATTTCGCGATAACAATCATAAAACAAATTGAAACAAGCGAGACTAGTCCAATGCGATCCACACTTCGTGTCATTTTACCAAACATGTTATTAACTCTTGGATTGGCAAGCTTCACGGCACAAGCCGAAACGCTGGTCGACAAATGCTCTTCCCCCAACGACTTCAGCGAAATACTGAACTGCTATAAAAACCAGGAAGCCTCCAAACCATTACTCTACGTAGCAAAAGGCACCCAGGTCTTTCCTGGCGTAGAGAAGCGCAGCTTTGATCTGTCATCTCAACAGTGGTCGCCTGAAGGACTGGTCAGCCCGGAACAATGGAAACATAGTGTCGACATTTATATCCCACACAATGCCCTTCATGGACAGGCACTACTGGTGGCGAACAACGGAACCAACATACCCGCCGGCAACAAGGCTAAATCTGAACCTACAGATTTCACTCAAGCCATGGCCCTGGAAGTTGCACGCCAAACCAATACAATCGTCATCTCGCTCAGCAACATCCCCAATCAATATCTCACTTACGCCGATGACGGAGTTCCCCGCACAGAAGACTCAAGCGTCGCCCATAGTTGGAAATTATTTCTCGAAAGTCCTGAAACGCGCCCTTACATGTCTGCTCATGTTCCGATGATGGCGTCTCTGGTCAAGGCGATGGACCTTGCCCAGAAAGAACTGAAGCCATGGAACGTTGAACGATTTATTGCCAGTGGGGTGTCGAAACGCGCCTGGGCAGCCTGGCTGGCCGCTATTGCCGATGAGCGCGTCAACGCCGTCGTGCCATTTGTCATTGATGGACTCGGCACAGCCAAAGTGTTCGAACATACCTTTCAAACCTATGGCAAAAACTGGCCGCTGGCCTTCTATGACTATTACAGCGAAGGGGTGCTCCGTCTGCGCCACACCGAAAACTTCGAGAAACTGCTGAAAATCGTCGACCCCCTGGCTTATCTGGACAGCGCCTATGCCGAGCGCTTGGCCATTGCGAAATACGTCGTCAACGCCAGCAGTGACGACTTTTTCACCCCTGACAATTCGGATATCTATTTCGATCGACTGCCTGGGCCGAAGAGCCTGCGGGTTGCCCCCAATTCCAGCCACAACGGCATCAGGCAATTCGTTGAAAGCTCACTGATTCCTGTAGTCAATCGGTGGCAGCAAGATCGCCCGTTACCCTCCGTGACGACAAGCGCAACAACCCATGGAACGGGCAAAGCCGTTTCGCTGCACTTTACCGAGGCGCCGGTTCAGGTGACTCAATGGACGGCCGTGAACCCGACGGCGCGAGACTTCCGGGATGCTTGCGGAGTTCGTTATCAGCCACGGCATGTCACCCCTTCCACCCCATTGCATGCACAGGTACAGATAGAAACACCCGAACAGGGCTGGACAGCAACATTTGTCGAGGCGACCTTCGCCGATGGTTTTGTCGTCACCACACCGGTACAGGTCCTGCCTGATCGCTACCCGACCGCAGCACCTCCAGAGACCGGGCCACTGTGCAAAACCCTGCCCGAGATGGCCAGCCGCTAGATCCACCCACCCCACTGCAACAAAAAGATCCCGATGTTGGTGGTCACCGCCGCCATCAGCGTGGTGATAACAATGATCGCCGCCGCCAGTTCATGATTGCCGTCCGCCGCCCGGGCCATGACAAAACTGGCGGCGGCGGTCGGGCTGCCGAAGTACAGGAACAGAATCCCCAACTCAGCACCACGAAAACCCCAGAGCCACGCGCCGAGCGTCGCCAGGATCGGCAGGCCGAGCATTTTCACCAGGCTTGAACTGAGCGCCATCGAGCCACTTTTGCGCATGGCCGCCAGCGACAGCGTGCCGCCAATGCAGATCAACGCCAACGGCAAAGTGGTTTGCGCCAGATACTGGCCGGAGGTCTCCAGCCATCCCGGCAGGCTGATCTTGAAATAGGCAAAGGGCGCCGCCGTAATCACGCTGATGATCAGCGGATTGACCATCACGCTTTTGCAGATGCTCCACGGATCGGACTTGATCACCGGGCTGTAGACCGCCAGCACGATGGTCGACAGCGTGTTGTAGAACAGGATCACCAGCGCGGCCAGAATCGCCCCCAGGGAAATCCCGTAGTCGCCGTACATGCTCGCAGCCAGCGCCAGGCCGATCACGCCGTTGTTGCCGCGAAACGCCCCCTGGGTGTAAATCCCCCGGTCTTCGCGCGGGCACCTGAAGATCGCCCAGCCCCAGGCAATGGCAAAGCACACCAGGGTGGCGACGGAGAAGTAGATCAGCAGTGCCGGTTGCAACGCGGCATGCAGGTCGGCATGCAGGATGCCCAGGAACAGCAGCGCCGGCATGGTGACGTTGAACACCAGGGACGAGGCGGTATGGATGAAGTTGTCGTTGATCCAGTCGATGCGCTTGAGCAACACCCCCAGAAACAGCATGGCAAACACCGGTGCGGTGATGTTCAGGGTTTCGAGGAAAATTGCCAGCATGCCGGTGGGAACCTTGGGGTGGGCGTCGTTAGGGGGCTAATGATAAGCCACTGAGGACGTTGGCGTCTGGTAGATCGCCTTCGCGAGCAAGCCCGCTCCCACATTTGATCGCATTCCTTCAGGCTGCATGCGGTCGAATGTGGGAGCGGGCTTGCTCGCGAAGCAGGCGACGCGGTCCTACGTGATCGGCGCCGGGTTGAACAAGGTGATGTCGTTATGCAGCTTGTGCTTTTCAGCCCACGTCTGCTGCTTGCCGCTGGCCACATCCAGGTAGTAGTGGAACAGCTCCCAGCCAAGCTCCTCGATGGAAGCGCGACCGGTGGCAATGCGCCCGGCGTCGATGTCGATCAGGTCCGGCCAGCGCTGCGCCAGTTCGGTCCGGGTCGACACTTTCACCACCGGTGCCATGGCCAGTCCATAAGGCGTACCGCGCCCCGTGGTGAACACATGCAGGTTCATCCCCGCCGCCAGTTGCAAGGTACCGCAGACAAAGTCACTGGCCGGGGTCGCGCAGAAGATCAGGCCTTTTTCCTTGAAACGCTCGCCAGGGCCGAGCACCCCGCTGATCGCACTGCTGCCGGACTTGACGATCGAGCCCAGGGACTTCTCGACAATGTTCGACAACCCGCCCTTCTTGTTACCCGGCGTGGTGTTGGCACTGCGGTCCGCCTCACCCTTGGCCAGGTAACGGTCGTACCAGTCCATTTCCCGCACCAGTTCCTGCGCGACTGCCTCGGTTTTAGCGCGGGAGGTCAGCAGGTAGATCGCATCGCGAACCTCAGTCACTTCGGAGAACATCACCGTCGCACCGGCACGCAGTAACAGGTCCGAGGCATAACCCAGGGCCGGGTTGGCGGTGATCCCGGAAAACGCATCACTGCCACCACATTGCATGCCGAGGATCAGCTCCGACGCCGGTACGGTTTCCCGACGGCGTTGATCAAGCTTCTTCAGACGGATTTCCGCCAGCTCCATGATCTGTTCGATCATCTCGGTAAATCCGTGACTGGAATCCTGCAGGCGATACAGCCACGGCTCGCTCAAGTCCACCGAGGCATCGTCCTCGTGCATCACCTGCCCGGCCTGCAATTTCTCGCAGCCAAGGCTGATCACCAAGGCTTCGCCTCCCAGGTTCGGGTTGCGCGCCAGGTTGCGCACGGTGCGGATCGGGATATAGGCGTCAGTCGCGGTGATTGCCACGCCACAGCCGTAGCTGTGGGTCAGCGCCACTACGTCATCGACGTGCGGGTACTTGGGCAACAGCTCGTCCTTGATGCGCTTGACCGCATGATCCAGTACACCCGTTACGCACTGCACCGTGGTCGTGATGCCCAGAATGTTACGCGTGCCGACCGTACCGTCGGCGTTGCGATAACCCTCGAACGTATAACCTTCCAGTGGTGCCTGCGCGGCCGGCACTTCGGTGGACAGCGGCAGGCTGTCCAGCGGCGGCGCGGTCGGCATGCGCAGTTGATCTTCCTTGACCCAACTGCCACGGGGAATCGGCTGCAGGGCGTAGCCGATGACCTGCCCGTAACGAATCACCTGGCCACCCTCGGGAATGCCTACAAGGGTGACCTTGTGGCTCTGTGGCACGAAGTCCACGGTGACCAGGCCATCCGGGAACTCGGTTCCGGCCGGCACACCCTGGTCATTGACCACGATCACCACATTGTCCCGCTCGTGCAGGCGGATGTAACGCGGCGAGTCGGAATGTTCAATCAACTGCATGACGCCGCTCCTCAGGAATGCGCTTGTGACAATTTACCGGATGCTTCAGGACCGTTTACCGGCGGCTCCTTGAGCACCACTCGTTTGATCGGACCGACGATGACCAGATAGCTGAACACTGCGACCAGTGCGTTGCAACCGACAAACACCAGCGCCCATTTGAACGAGCCGGTGGAGCTGATGATGTAGCCAATCACGATCGGAGTGGTGATCGAGGCCAGGTTACCGAAGGTGTTGAACAGGCCACCGCTCAAACCAGCGATCTGCTTCGGTGAAGTATCGGACACCACGGCCCAACCCAATGCACCCACGCCTTTGCCGAAGAACGCCAGGGCCATGAAGCCCACGACCATCCATTCAACGTCCACGTAGTTGCAGGCAACGATGCTGCTGGACACCAGCAGGCCGGCGATGATCGGCGCCTTGCGGGCGAAGGTCAGGGAATGGCCCTTGCGCAGCAGGTAGTCGGAAATCACGCCGCCGAGCACACCGCCGATGAAGCCGCAGATCGCTGGCAACGAGGCAATGAAACCGGCCTTGAGGATGGTCATGCCGCGTTCCTGCACCAGGTACACCGGGAACCAGGTCAGGAAGAAGTAGGTGATGCCGTTGATGCAGTACTGGCCCAGATACACACCGAGCATCATGCGATTGGTCAGCAACTGGCGGATATAGTCCCATTTCGGACCGTCGGCCTTTTTGCCTTTGCCCTTGTCCTGGTCCATGTCGACCATGCCGCCATTGTCGGCAATGTGCTTGAACTCGGCGTCGTTGATCATCGGGTGTTGGCGCGGGCTGTAGATAACCTTCAGCCAGATGCCGGAGAAGATGATGCCGATCACGCCCATGACGATGAACACGTGCTGCCAGCCGAAGCTGTAGACGATCCAGCCCATCAGCGGTGCAAACAACACGGTGGCAAAGTACTGCGCCGAGTTGAAGATCGCCGAAGCGGTGCCGCGTTCGGCAGTGGGGAACCAGGCCGCGACGATGCGTGCGTTGCCCGGGAAGGACGGCGCTTCGGCCAGCCCCACCAGAAAGCGCAGCATGAACAGCGCAACCACCGCCGTGGACATGCCGAACTCGCCAACATAACCCTGCAACACGGTGAACAGGGACCAGGTGAAGATGCTCAGTGCATAGATTTTTTTCGAACCGAAACGGTCCAGCAGCCAGCCACCGGGAATTTGCCCGGCCACGTAGGCCCAACCAAATGCGGAGAAGATATAGCCGAGGGTAACCGCATCGATGCCAAGGTCCTTTTGCAGGCTGGAGCCCGCGATGGCGATAGTGGCGCGGTCGGCGTAGTTGATCGTGGTCACCAGAAACAGCATGAGCAGGATCAAATAGCGGACGTGAGTCGGCTTCTTGGACGATTGCATGTAGATGTACTCCCACTGATTATTTTTATGCGGGGTGAATCTTTGGTTCTTCTGTGGGAGCGAGCCTGCTCGCGATGGAGGTCAACGATGACGCGGGGCATTAGGGTTAACGCCGCGACCTCAAGACCTTCGTGAGCAATCGAACGTCGACCGGCTGCTCCTACAGGGGTATTGCGTTACGAGCCGATGTAGCTGGTCTTCACGACCGTGTAGAACTCTTGTGCATAGCGACCTTGCTCACGTGATCCATAGGATGAACCTTTACGCCCACCGAACGGAACGTGGTAATCCACACCGGCGGTCGGCAGGTTGACCATCACCATCCCGGCCTGGGAGTGGCGCTTGAAGTGGTTGGCATACTTCAACGAAGTGGTGGCGATGCCCGCCGACAGACCGAACTCGGTGTCGTTGGCCATGGCCAGCGCAGCTTCGTAATCGGCGACGCGGACGATGTTGGCCACCGGGCCGAAGATCTCTTCACGGCTGATACGCATCGACGCTTCGCTGTCGGCAAACAGGGTTGGCGCGAGGAAGTAACCCTCGGTGTCGCAGGTCACCAGACCACCGCCACTGACCAGGCGCGCACCTTCGGACTGGCCAATGTCGATGTACTTCATGTCCTGTTCAAGCTGCGCTTGCGAAACCACTGGACCGATATCGGTACCGGTTTTCAACGCGTGGCCAACCTTGATCGACTTCATGCGCTCGGCCATGGCTTCGACAAACTGGTCGTGAATCCCGGCGGTGACGATAAAGCGGCTCGACGCCGTGCAACGCTGGCCGGTGGAGTAGAACGCGCTCTGTACCGACAACTCGACCGCTTGCTTGAGGTCGGCGTCGTCGAGAATGATCTGCGGGTTCTTGCCGCCCATTTCCAGCTGCACCTTGGCCTGGCGCGAGACGCAGCTGACGGCGATCTGCCGACCTACGCCCACGGAACCGGTGAAGCTGATGCCATCGACTTTCGGGCTATGCACCAGCGCATCGCCAACCACACGACCGCTGCCCATCACCAGGTTGAACACACCGGCCGGGAAGCCAGCGCGGGAGATGATTTCCGCCAGGGCCCAGGCACAACCCGGCACCAGGTCCGCAGGCTTGAGCACGACGCAGTTGCCGTAGGCCAGGGCCGGGGCGATTTTCCATGCCGGGATGGCAATCGGGAAGTTCCACGGGGTGATCAGACCGACCACGCCCAACGCTTCGCGGGTGACTTCTACATTGACGCCCGGACGCACCGACGGCAGGTAGTCGCCGGACAGGCGCAGGCATTCACCGGCGAAGAACTTGAAGATATTACCGGCGCGGGTCACTTCGCCGATGGCTTCGGGCAGGGTCTTGCCCTCTTCCCGGGCCAGCAGGGTGCCGAGCTCTTCGCGACGGGCGAGGATTTCAGTGCCGACTTTATCCAGGGAGTCGTGACGCGCCTGGATGCCGGAAGTGGACCACGCCGGGAATGCGGCACGGGCGGCGTCGATGGCGGCGTTGACCTGGGCCAGGTCAGCCTTGGCGTAATCGCCGATGGCATCGGTCAGTTCGGACGGGTTGATGTTGGTGGAGTAATCGCCACCGGCAACCCACTCACCGTTGATGTAGTTGTCGTAACGCTTTGCATTTGCCACGGGACTGCCCTCGAAACAAAAAGATTTCACGCAAAAGGCCGCTGACTCAGCGGCCCCGTTAAATCGAAGTGTTACTGCGCGCCCTGCTTGTCGATCAGCGCGGCGAGCATTTCGTACTCTTCGCCGGTCAGGTCGGTCAGCGGTGCACGTACGGGACCGGCGTCGTAACCGGCAATTTTTGCCCCGGCCTTGACGATGCTCACGGCATAACCCGCCTTGCGGTTACGAATGTCCAGGTACGGCAGGAAGAAGTCGTCGATGATCTTGCCAACGGTGGCGTGATCTTCGCGAGCGATGGCGTGGTAGAAGTCCATCGCGGTTTTCGGGATGAAGTTGAACACCGCCGAGGAGTAGACCGGCACGCCCAGGGCCTTGTAGGCCGCAGCGTAGACTTCGGCGGTCGGCAAGCCACCCAGGTAGCTGAAGCGATCACCGAGGCGGCGACGGATCGACACCATCAACTCGATATCGCCCAGGCCATCCTTGTAGCCGATCAGGTTAGGGCAGCGCTCGGCCAGACGTTCCAGCAACGGTGCGTTCAGGCGGCAAACGTTGCGGTTGTAGACCACCACGCCGATGTTGACCGACTTGCACACCGCTTCAACGTGGGCGGCAACGCCGTCCTGGCTGGCTTCGGTCAGGTAGTGCGGCAGCAGCAACAGGCCTTTGGCGCCCAGACGCTCGGCTTCCTGGGCGTATTCGATGGCTTGACGGGTCGAACCGCCGACGCCGGCCAGGATTGGCACGCTGGTGGCGCAAGTGTCGACGGCAGTCTTGATGATTTCCGAGTATTCACTGGCCGCCAGAGAGAAAAACTCACCGGTACCGCCTGCGGCGAACAAAGCCGAGGCGCCGTATGGGGCCAGCCATTCAAGACGCTTGATGTAACCAGCGCGATTGAAATCGCCCTGGGCATTGAAATCGGTGACCGGGAAAGACAGCAGACCGGAAGAGAGGATGGACTTCAGTTCTTGTGGATTCATTATTCGAACACCCTGGGTAGCGACGTTTGTGTGTGAGAAACCGTTCAGCCTTCGCCGAAGTTGTAGGTCATCGTACAACTTAAAATATAACCGTCAACTGCATTTCATCGTCAGGGGTAAAAATTGTTCGACAAGAAGGCGTGGACGCCAGTGGTTATGGGCGTTTCAGCGTTGGAAGAAGAAATGGGATGCACAGCATGGGGAGATACGTTGTCGGAAGATCATTGAGCGATTGCCGAGAATGAGGCGTGCTTTGCGGGCGCCATCGCGAGCAGGCTCGTTCCCACGGGGGGATCGCCTGCGCACACGAAAACCTGTGAGCATTCGCAATCAATTGTGGAAGCGAGCCTGCTCGCGTTGAGGGCTTACCGGGCGATGACTCGCCGAAGCAGCAAGACTAACCGCGCTGCGCCTCAGCCTCTTCATGGGCATGACGCAGCCGCTCGCGGCTGTTGGTCAGGTGCAGGCGCATGGCAGCGCGCGCCGCGTCGGAGTCCTGGCGGGCGATGGCGTCGTAGATCTCTTCGTGCTCGCGGCTCAGGCGGTTCATGTAGTGCTGCTGATCGTCATGGGCCAACCGAGCAGAGTTCAGGCGGGTACGCGGAATGATGCTGGTGCCCAGGTGAGTCATGATGTCGGTGAAATAGCGGTTGCCGGTCGCCAGGGCGATCTGCAGGTGGAACTGGAAGTCCGAGGCCACGGCATCGCTGGCATGGGAAACACTTTCATTCAGTGCATCCAACGCCGCCCTCATTAAACCAAGCTGCTCGGGGCTGCGACGTTGCGCGGCGAGACCGGCGGACTCCACCTCCAGGCTGATGCGTAGCTCGAGAATCGCCAGCACGTCTCGCAGGGTGACCACGGTCGCCGGGTCGATACGGAAACCGCTCGGGCTCGGGGTGTCGAGCACGAAGGTGCCGATGCCATGACGGGTTTCCACCTGCCCGGCCGCCTGCAAACGGGAAATCGCTTCACGCACCACCGTACGGCTGACGCCATGGGCATCCATGATCGCCGACTCGGTGGGTAACTTGTCGCCACGCTTCAAGTGACCGTCGCGGATCTGCTCGGACAGCACCGTCACCAGTTCCTGAGCGAGGCTGCGGCGCTTGCGAGGGAGGCGTGGTGCGGCGTTCGGGTTTTCCATGGTGAACATCTGTCTCGAAAGATTCGGCTGCTGAATCCGCATCATAGCGCAACGCGGTTGTACGATCACCTTGTAGGAGCTGGCTTGCCAGCGATGGCCATAACGCGGTTTTCTGTTGAACTGCGTTATCGTTCATCGCTGGCAAGCCAGCTCCCAAAGAGCTCGTGGTGTTTATGCGGTCACGGCCTGGTCCACCAATCGCCCGTTCTCGATACGAACGTGCCGCGGGTGGAAACGCTTGAGGCTGCTGCGATGGCCGACACTGACAATGCTCAGCCCCGGCAACTCATCGATCAGTGCCTGGTACAGCGACGCCTCGTCTTCTTCATCCATCGCCGAAGTCGCTTCGTCCATGTACAGCCATTGCGGTGCAAAAAGCAGCGCGCGGGCAAAGGCCAGGCGCTGCTGCTCGCCCGGCGAGAGCATGCGCTGCCAGTGATTGGCTTCGTCGAGACGCGCCACCAGGTGCGGCAAACGGCAGGTTTCCAGGACGTGCACGTAGCGCTCGTTCGGGTAAGTATCGCCCGCCTGTGGATAACTCAACGCTTCGCGCAACGTGCCAATCGGTAGATAAGGCTTTTGCGGCAGGAACAGATAGCGCGCCGCCGGCAGCCGGATACTGCCGTGCCCGGCTGGCCACAGGTGTCCCATCGCCCGCAGCAAGGTCGACTTGCCGCTGCCGGAACGACCACTGAGCATGACGCGCTCGCCCTCTTCCACGGTCATGTCGGCATTGGTCAACAGGTGGCGACCGTCGGCCAGGTCGAGGCCGAGGTTGTGCACCTTCAAGGCAGCACCCGAGTTCTGCACGTCAATGGCTGGTGCACGTTGCTCGTTGTCGGACATGGCCTGGCGGAAGCTGAGCAGACGATCACAGGTGGCGCGCCACGAAGCGAGGCTCTGGTAGGCGGTGATAAACCAGCTGAAGGCATCCTGGACATTGCCGAACGCCGAGCTGATCTGCATCAGTTCACCCAGTTCGATCTTGCCGGCGAGGTAACGCGGCGCGGCCACCATGAAGGGGAAGATGATGGCGGCCTGCTCGTAACCGGACGTGAAGAAGGTCAGGCGCTTGGACACCTTCATGATGTCCCAGAAGTTGTGCCAGACCATTGAGAAGCGATGGGTCAAGCGGCGGTTCTCGTTGGGCTCGCCGTTGTACAGCGCGATGCTTTCGGCATTCTCGCGAACCCGTACCATGGAGAATCGCAGGTCGGCTTCGAAGCGTTGTTGCCGGTTGTTCAGGCCGATCAGGCGGCGACCGATCATGTGCGTCAACCAGCTACCCACCACGGCGTAGACCAGCACGCACCAGAACATGTAGCCGGGAATGGTCACACCGAACACCTCGATGCTGCCCGACACACCCCAGAGGATGATCGAGAACGACACCAGGCTGACGATATTGCGCAGCAGCCCAACGCCCAGGCTCAAGGTGTCGGAGGTGAAATTGTTGAGGTCTTCGGAAATCCGCTGGTCCGGGTTATCGGTGTAGCCCCCCTGCTCCAGCTGGTAGTAGTTCTTGTTGCCCAGCCAACGGGCGAAATGCTTTTCGGTGAGCCACGCCCGCCAGCGAATCGTCAGCATCTGCGTCAGGTAAAGCCGGTACACCGCACCGACAATCGCCACTGCCGCAATCGCGCAGAAATACAGGATCAGTCGCCAGAATGCCTCCTCGTCCTTTTGCTGCAGGGCGTTGTAGAAATCCTTGTACCAGGTGTTGAACCACACCGAGATGCCCACGCTCATCAGCGACAGCGCAATCACGGCGATCAGCAATGTCCAGGCCTTTACCTTTTCTTCGCTCTGCCAATATGGCGTGATCATGGCCCAGACTTTTCGGAAAAAATGCCCGCGCACAGCATCATTGACCGCGCAATATTCAGCGTTCTGATTCATGGATAAGGCCCGATAAGAAAAAGTACATGCACGAACCGATCATAGATGATCGGTTCGGTTTGTCGCGAGGAACAGCCCGCATTCGTTCAGCGCCGGTTCAGCGACGAACGGGACGCTTCTGCAGTTTGCGCTGCAGCGTACGGCGATGCATGCCCAGGGCGCGGGCGGTAGCGGAGATGTTGCCCTCGTGCTCGGTCAACACGCGCTGGATGTGTTCCCACTGCAGGCGGTCCACGGACATCGGGTTTTCCGGCACCAGGCTGTCAAGGTCGGCGTGTTCGGACAGCAGCGCGGCCAGCACGTCGTCAGCGTCGGCGGGCTTGCACAGATAGTTGCAGGCGCCGCGCTTGATCGCCTCCACGGCGGTGGCGATGCTCGAATAACCGGTGAGGATCACCACGCGCATTTCCGGGTCCATTTCCAGCAGCTTGGGTAGCAGCACCAGGCCAGAATCACCATCCATTTTCAGGTCCAGCGCGGCATAGTCCGGCATATCGGCCTGGGCGATGGTCAGCCCCTCTTCGGCGGAACCGGCGGTGCTGACGCGAAAGCCACGGCGGGCCATGGCGCGGGCCATCACCCGGGTAAAGGTCGCGTCATCGTCAACCAGCAGCAAATGCGGCAGTTCTTCGCCTTCGACTTGGATTTCGTCACTCATGTTGGTCTCCTCGGGCGCCGTGGGGCAGGCGCAGCTCGGTGACCGGCCAGGTGG
>Ga0247818_10001936_pt1 | contig 13302 bp, 13 predicted proteins | sample 13C_Glucose_Day1_FD_192424 | JGI IMG/M metagenome (GOLD analysis project Ga0247818, IMG submission 192424) | Soil microbial communities from agricultural site in Penn Yan, New York, United States - 13C_Glucose_Day1 | ecosystem: Environmental > Terrestrial > Soil > Agricultural land | place...
GTACGTCGCGACTTCGAACGATTTTTCAATCGTCTGATCCCACAAGGAACGGACGGCTATGAGCATAACGACGAAGGCCTGGACGACCTCCCGGCGCACTTCAAGGCCAGCGTGCTTGGCTGTCAGCTCAGTTTGCCGATTCAGGCAGGCCGATTGGCGCTGGGGACCTGGCAAGGCGTTTATCTGGGCGAGCACCGTGATCATGGCGGTGCCCGTAAAGTCCTCGCCACCTTGCACGGTGAAGGGGAATAAGCCGTGGGACATCAACGGCGGTTGAATTTTTTCCGGCAGCCGTCGACAGACGGCAAAGCTGGGCTATAACTAATCTGCTTTTCGCAAGTCATGAGGTAGAACATGAGCGACGATGATCTGGAAAACGACGACCTCGAAGTAGGCGACGACGACGAAACCGAAGAAGGCCTTGAAGCGGTGGCAGAAGACGCCGCTGAAGAAGACGATGGCGGTGATACGCCCGTTCCGACGGCCAAAGGCAAGGCCAAGGCTGCGGTGTCGGTCGATGAGCTGCCGAGCGTCGAGGCCAAGAACAAGGAACGCGACGCCCTGGCCAAGGCCATGGAAGAGTTTCTTGCGCGCGGCGGCAAGGTGCAGGAAGTGGAGGCCAATGTGGTCGCCGATCCTCCCAAGAAGCCTGACAACAAGTACGGTAGCCGGCCTATCTGAGCGCCTGCCTTGCTTGATGAAAAAGCCCGCCGTCGCTGCGGGCTTTTTCATGGGCCAAACAAAAATCCACAATTCGCAGTGATCCCTGTGGGAGCGGGCTTGCCCGCGATGGGGGCATCACATTTGGTATTGATGTCGCCTGACACACCGCTATCGCGGGCAAGCCCGCTCCCACAGGTTTTGTGTCAGGTCGAAGCCGAGTTCCACCGCGCCAGCAGCGACGGCAAATCGCTCAGGCTGCGAATTTCCGCATCCGGCAAACGATCCGCTTCCCAGGCTTTACCCGCCGGGTTGAACCAGATCGCCCGCAACCCTGCCTGCTGGGCACCAGCGATGTCATCTCCCGGATGATCGCCGATATGCACCGCCGTCTCCGCCGTCGCCCCGCCACGCTGCAACGCCTCCTGAAACAGTCGCGCATCGGGTTTGGCGATGCCGATGTCTTCGGCGCACAGGGCAAACTTGAAGTAATCGGCCAACCCCAATCGGCGCACATCGGCGTTGCCATTGGTGACCACGCCCAAGGCGTAGTGCCTGGCCAGGGTCTCCAGTGTCGGTTCCACTTCAGGGAACACTTCGATCTGGTGCCGCGCATGCAAGAACACTTCAAAGCTCTTGTCGGCCAGGTCCGAAGCTTGACCATGGTCGTAGCCGGCTTCTTCCAGCGCGTGGAACAGTACCCGCCGACGCAGGGCGCTGATGCGGTGCTTGAGGCTCGGTTCGCTGCTCAGGATCCGTTCACGAATGGCCCACAAATGCTCCACCGGCACCGCGCCCAGATTTGGTGCGTGGTCGGTCAGCCATTCACGCAGTATGGCTTCGGCGCTGACGATCACCGGCGCGGTGTCCCACAGGGTGTCGTCGAGGTCGAAGGTGATCAATTTGATGGTCATGAATCATCGCCTTTAATGCGTTTGGCCCGTGGATGGGCGCTGTCGTATACCGTCGCCAGGTGCTGGAAGTCCAGGTGGGTGTAGATCTGGGTGGTCTTGATGTCCGAGTGGCCGAGCAGCTCTTGTACCGCTCGCAGGTCCTGTGAGGATTCCAGCAAATGGCTCGCAAAGGAATGCCGCAACATGTGCGGGTGCAGGTTCTGCCCCAGCTCGCGTTCGCCAGCGGCCTTGACCCGTACCTGAATTGCCCGCGGGCCGAGACGGCGACCTTGCTGGCTGACAAACACCGCGTCGTCCGGCGGATTGGTCATTGCCCGTAACGGCAGCCATTGCTCCAGCGCCTCGCGCGCTTTCTTGCCGACGGGCAGCAGTCGCGTCTTGCTGCCTTTACCGAGCACCTGAACCATCCCGTCGGCCAGGTCCAGCTGATCGAGGTTGAGCCCGGTCAGCTCGGAAAGGCGCAAACCCGAGGAATAGAATAACTCCAGGATCGCCTGGTCCCGACGCGCCAGGAAGTCATCTTCCACTGCGCCTTCAAGCAATTGCAGCGCACGGTCGGTATCGAGGGTTTTCGGCAGGCGGCGCTCGCCCTTGGGCGGTGCCAGACCGTTGGCCGGATCGTGGTCGCAAAGACCTTCGCGGTTCAGATAGTGATACAGCCCGCGCACTGCCGAGAGCAGTCGCGCCAGGCTGCGGGACGATTGACCTTGCGAGTGCAAACGGGCGATCAGGCTGCGCAGGCGCTGGATGTCCAGGGCGGCCCAACTGTCGATGTTCTGTTTGACGCACCAGCCCAGCACTTTGTCGAGGTCGCGACGGTAGGCGTACAGCGTGTGGGGCGACACCTGTCGCTCACTGCGCAGGTGTTCGCAGTAAGCGTCCAGTTGCCGTTCCACGATCAGCGTACCGGGCGCAGGGAGCTGTTGACCCGGGGCAGCACGCGGCCCATGACTTCGGCGATATAGCTCAAAAACAGCGTGCCCACCGAGCTCTTGTAGTGCTGCGGGTCGCGGCTGGCGATGGCCAGGACGCCATGGATGCCTTGATGGCTGATAGCGACGACCGCGGTGGAACCGATCTGCTTGCGTTGTTCTTCGCCGAACAGGAAATCCAGTTCATGCTCACGCAGGCTGCCGCTGACGCTCTTGTCTTCCGAGAGCAGGCCGCCGATGGCCGTTTGTGCTTCTTCATGGGTCACCCAGCGGCCGACCGGCATCGGGTTGTCACCCAGCAGGATCAAGCTGACAAAGGGCACCTGGAAGTCCTGGCGCAGGCTGTCTTCAACGCTGATCACCACGTCTTCCAGGCTGGTGGCGTCCATCAGCGCAAGAATCAGGCGGCGGGTCTTGTCGAACAGACGGTCGTTGTCGCGGGCCACGTCCATCAGATGCGAGAGGCGGTGACGCAATTCGATGTTGCGATCGCGCAGGATGGTCATCTGGCGTTCCACCAGCGATACGGTGTCGCCGCGCTGGTGCGGAATGCGCAAGGCCGGGAGCAGTTCATCGTGTTCGACGAAAAAATCCGGATGAGCTTCCAGGTACGCGGCAATCGCCGCCGCCTCAAGGCTTTCGGAAGGGGATTCGTCGGGCTGTAGGGCGGGAACCTGAGGCTTATCTTTCATGGATTTGACTCTCTCAAAGACGCACTTGTCCTTCATAAACGCGTACTGCCGGGCCGGTCATCATCACCGGTTGGCCTGGGCCTGCCCATTCAATGGACAGGCGCCCGCCGGGCAGGTCGATCAATAGGGGTGAATCCATCCACCCCTGGCTGATTGCGGCCACTGCGGCAGCACAGGCGCCGGTTCCGCAAGCCTGGGTTTCCCCAGCCCCGCGTTCCCAGACGCGCAGCTGCGCACGATTGCGGTCGATGACCTGGAGGAAACCGACATTGACCCGCGATGGAAAGCGCGGATGGTGTTCGATTTTCGGCCCCAGTTCATGCACCGGTGCGTTGTTGATGTCGCTGACCCGCAGTACGGCATGGGGGTTGCCCATGGACACGGCGGCCAAGTCGATCGCTGTACCCTCGACGTCAACCCGATAACTCAGGGCCTGTTCCGGCGCGTCGAACGGAATCTCGGCCGGCACCAGGCGCGGTGCGCCCATATTGACTCCGATATGGCCGTCGCTGCGGATATCCAGTTCGATGATGCCGCTTTTGGTTTCGACGCGGATCTGCCGTTTCGCGGTCAGGCGCTTATCGAGCACGAAGCGGGCGAAACAGCGCGCACCGTTGCCACACTGCTCCACTTCCGAGCCGTCGGCGTTGAAGATCCGATAACGGAAATCCACGTCCGGATTGCTTGGCGCTTCAACGATCAGCAACTGATCGAAACCGATTCCGGTGTGCCGATCACCCCATTGCTTGGCATGCTTGGGCAAAATATGCGCGTGCTGGCTGACCAGGTCGAGGACCATGAAGTCGTTGCCCAGGCCGTGCATCTTGGTAAAACGCAGCAGCATGGTATTACTCCGGCAGCAGGCTTTCGCCAGCAAACAACTCGGCTACCGTCTCACGGCGACGCACTTCAAATGCCTGATCACCGTCCACCAGCACTTCGGCGGCGCGGCCACGGGTGTTGTAGTTGGAACTCATGACAAACCCATAGGCACCGGCCGAATGCACGGCCAGCAGATCGCCTTCTTCCAGGGCCAGCTGACGGTCCTTGGCCAGGAAGTCGCCGGTCTCGCAGATCGGGCCGACGATGTCGTAGGCGCGGGCTGCGGTAGCGCGGGGGCGTACGGCGGTAACGTCCATCCAGGCCTGATACAGCGCCGGGCGGATCAGGTCGTTCATGGCCGCGTCGACGATGGCGAAGTCTTTGTGTTCGGTATGCTTGAGATACTCGACCTGGGTCAGCAGTACGCCAGCGTTGGCGACGACAAAACGGCCCGGCTCGAACACCAGCGCCAGGTCGCGACCGTCGAGACGCTCGCGCACGGCTTTGATGTAGTCGGCAGCCAGTGGCGGCTCTTCATCGCGATAACGCACGCCCAAACCACCACCGAGATCGATGTGGCGCAGGTAGATGCCGCAATCGCCGAGGCGGTCGACCAGGGCCAGCAGGCGGTCGAGGGCATCGATGAACGGCGGCAGGGTGGTCAGTTGCGAGCCGATGTGGCAATCGACGCCGACCACTTCGAGGTTGGGCAGTTGCGCGGCACGGATGTACACGTCTTCGGCGTCGGCGATGGCGATACCGAACTTGTTTTCTTTAAGACCGGTGGAGATGTACGGGTGCGTACCGGCATCGACGTCCGGGTTTACGCGCAGCGAGATCGGTGCACGCACGCCCAGCTCGGCGGCGACCACCTGCAGGCGCTCCAGCTCGTCGGTGGATTCGACATTGAAACAATGCACGCCGACTTCCAGGGCGCGACGCATGTCGTCACGGGTCTTGCCGACGCCGGAGAACACGATCTTGTCGGCGCTGCCGCCAGCGGCCAGTACACGTTCCAGCTCGCCACGGGAGACGATGTCGAAACCGGCGCCAAGACGCGCCAGGACATTCAGTACACCCAGGTTGGAGTTGGCCTTGACCGCAAAGCAGACCAGGTGTGGCGTGCCGGCCAGTGCATCGGCGTAAGCCAGGTACTGGGCTTCGATGTGGGCACGGGAGTAGACGTAAGTCGGCGTGCCAAAGCGTTCGGCGATGGCAGACAGGGCAACACCTTCCGCGAACAGTTCACCGTCACGGTAGTTAAAAGCGTTCATGATGTTCCCTTATTGGTAGACGTCGTGCTTGTGAGCTTTGGACGCAGGCTGCTGTTGCGACGACTTGGCTTGCTCGACAGGGTCCTGGTTCTCATCAGGCAGGTACAGCGGGCCTTTTTGACCGCAGGCCGATAACACGCTGGCAAAAGCGACGAGCGAAGCGAGCGCAACAAGGGAAGAGATCAGGCGCTTCATGGCGAAATCCTTGAAAATGCATTAATTGCGCCGGAGTATACCGGCCACCCGGCAGCTTGCCTATGTAACGCAGCTCCCGTCCGGCGGGGCTTGGGCGGATGCCGGCCAGTCAAATGCAATCCCCTGTAGGAGCTGGCTTGCCAGCGAAAGCGGTGGTTCAGTCAACGAATAGGTTGGATGTGCCGGCCCCTTCGCTGGCAAGCCAGCTCCCACAGTGACCGTGTCAGACAGCTTTAATGATGTTGGATGTGCCGGCCCCTTCGCCGGCAAGCCGGCTCCTACAGGTCCGTGGTTGATGTACCTATATCGGCGCTTGGTCGTTATCCTTTGCAATCCCCGGGGCTCGCCCGTATCTTGCGGCGCTTGAGCGTGATCAGACATTTTTTGAGGTTGCCGCAATGAGTTTGACTGAAGCCCGTTTCCACGATCTGGTCGATGCCACCCAGCAAACGCTGGAGGATATTTTCGACGAGAGTGACCTGGATCTCGATCTGGAGAGCTCGGCCGGTGTGCTCACCGTCAAGTTCGAAAACGGTACGGCGCTGATTTTCAGCCGCCAGGAGCCGTTGCGTCAGCTGTGGCTGGCGGCAGTGTCCGGTGGCTTCCACTTCGACTATGACGAAGAGAGCGAACGCTGGATGTGCGACAAGAGCGAAGAGCAATTGGGCGAAATGCTCGAGCGCATCGTCAAGCAGCAGGCTGACGTCGAACTCGATTTCGAAGGTCTGTGAGACGGTGACCCAGCCTGCGCCCGTTCGTGCACCCAAGCCGCTCTACAGCAATGTCAGCCCGGCGGTGCCTTCGCCGTGCAGCGGTGTGTGTCGGCTGGATGAGAAGAAGGTCTGCCTCGGGTGTTTTCGCCATGTCGAAGACATCCGCGAATGGCGCTCGGCGGATGATGAACGCCGGCGCATCATCTGCGCCCAGGCTGCCCAGCGCAAATCCTGCGCCTGACGCATAATCTGTGGGAGCGGGCTTGCTCGCTAATGCGGTGTGACAGGCAAAATTGATGTCGACTGATACACCGCATTCGCGAGCAAGCCCGCTCCCACAGGGTTTCTACTTCGCCCGCCTGCAATTTCCTCTGTCGGGGCCGTGGTCGCCCCTCACTTGTATATTTATTGAGCTGTGATAGTGTCCGGGTACGCCTCAACCCATCGAGGCTCGTGAAAACCCCGCCTTTTTCTGGCGGGGTTTTGCTTTTTTCGTGCAGAAGAAAGGAGTCTGCCCTGATCATGACCGCACCTTCCATCACTCTTACCCGTCTGGACGTACAACGTCTGGAGCGCCTGATCGACAGCCTGGATGACACGCTGCCGGGCGTTATCGCGCTGCAAACCGAACTGGATCGCGCCGATACCCTGGTCGGTCACGATGAAGTGCCCGCCGATGTCGTGACCATGAATTCCCGTGTGCATTGCCGTGAAGAGATCAGCGGCAAGGATTACCACCTGACGCTGGTTTACCCCAAGGATGCCAATGCCGACGAAGGCAAGATTTCCATTCTGGCGCCGGTAGGCAGCGCCTTGCTTGGCCTCAAGGTTGGCCAGCATATCGATTGGCCGGCCCCGGGCGGCAAGACCCTCAAGCTGACCCTGCTGGAAGTTGAATCACAGCCTCCCCATGGCGGCGACTTCCCGGAATGACATGCCCCTCAGATCTGCTCGAGCGCTTCGTTCAATGCGCGCTCCAGATCGGCCTTGTAGCGTAAATACAGATTGCTTGAACGCTGACCGTCACCGAGCAGACCGGACAAGTCCAGGTCGGTGATGTAGCAACGGTAGTGCCCGGTCTCGCGGCGCTGTCCGACGATTTCCCTGGCGACCTCGCTGAACAGCTGGTCGCCATGTTCCAGCGCTGAGAACTCCCGCTGATTGCAATACAACGTGACCTGCACCTGTCCCGGTGCGGCGTTGCCGACGATCGCCTGCACGTCGTAGAAATGTTCATTGACCGGGGTTCGCGGCGCCGGCCGGGCTTCGACCCGACGGGCCCGCACGGGACCCGATGGCAGCAGCTGGAAATACAGGATGTCCAGGCTCAGGGGGCGGGCAGCGTCGATCGGCAGCAAGGCGTCGCGCCGGTATTGGATCGATTGCAGGAATCTGTGCAGCGGCACCAGCAGGCTTTGCTCATCGTGGAAGGGCACGCGCTGGTGCCACAGGGCATTGAATTCATCCAATACGTACAGATGGGCATGGAGCTCGCTGATCCGATAGAACACCTGAACGCATTCGGGCTGCCCCATCGGCAATATCAGCGCCAGATCCTGGTCTTCCAGCGCCATCGGGTCCAGGTGCAACGGACTGTAGCGGGTGAGGTCTGCGCCCAGGTATTCGACCAGCGCCGGCAGCGAGGCGAGGGCGACGTGGTTGACCTGGCCGGGCACCAGTTCCAGCACATGGAAATGCTGCTGGATCTGAATCAGGTAGCGCTGATTGAGTTCGCTCAGCAGCAGGTTTTGCGCAGTGTCGAGGATTTCTTCGACCCGCCGGGCGATGAATTGCGCGCGGTTGTGGCAGAAGCAATGAACCCGCAGCTTGGGCTGTTGCCACCCCTGCGGCAGATTGTTGAGGTAATCGCGTACGCAGGCGAGCAAGGCATGGGGGCCATCAAAACGGCTGACCAGTACCTCGTTCCAGCTGTTGAGCGTGACCTGGTCCAGGGTCAGCACCAGATTGTCCCGAACCCCGGCATAACTCAGAGAGTCGGTGCGCTCGGTGGTCATCAGGATATTCAGGTCGCGGTGGTGCTTGAGTGGATCGATGCCGACGTTTACCAGGATCAGCACTTCGCTGGGCACACTCGCGCGCAATAACGGTTCTTCGGCGACGGTCGCCAGGGGCATGGCGATGCTCTGTTGCAGGCTGCCGAGCAGGTTGAACAGTTCGAATTCGCTCAGGTCGCTATTGCCGGGATGCAGGGCCAGTCGGGTGCTGCTGTCGATGACGCCATTGCGATGGCACCAGGTCAGCAGTTCCAGCAGTTGGCGGCTGCGCTTGATCGGCGCGAAATGCTCCCATTCATGGGCGGTCAGGCTGCCGTTATACAAACCCCAATGAGTGTGCCCGGGCTCATTCCTGTCAGGCACCTGCACCAGGGTCAGGGTGTCTTCGGCCAGGTCCGGGGCGATGCCCGGGTTGATGAACTCGACCTTGTTCGCCTTGCGCTCGAAGGCCGCATACAGCCGTCGACCGAGCACGTTGAGCTCGCGTTTATTGATCAGGCTGACGGTGTGTTCGTTGCGGGCGAACCGGGTCAGGAAGCGGTAGCTGTAGTTGAGCTCGTTGACCAGGGCTCGGCGCTCCGAGCCGACCTGGCGGACTTTCCACTGGCTGCGGCTATCGAGCAGGGCCAGCTGGCGCTGATCCCAGTGCCATTCGTGGGCCAGGCGCTCAAGCAGCGCGCGTTGCCAGCTCGCGTTGCGACTGCTGCCGGTGAGCTTGCGATTCACCTTCAAATACAGCGCGCGCCGTACCAGCTCCAGCCGTTCCGGCTCTTCACGGGCGGTCAGGTATTCCTCGAGGCGTCGGTAAAGCATGACGTAGGGATCCAGTTCGTCGAGGTCGAGCTGGTTGGCAAATACGGCGTGTTTGAAGCGCAGGCTGAGGCAATGGACTTTGGGGTGTTCGCTGGCATAGACCTCGGTCAGCAGCAGCTTGAGCACCGACTTGTAAGGCGATTCGATGCCCTTGAATAACTGCCACAGCCCGGCGCCGACGAATTCGCCGGGCGGAATGTACGCCAGATGCCCCAGGTCCAGGGTTTCGTCGGCCCGGATGAAGCGTCTGGAAAGCAACGCTTGGGTGTAGCTTTCGTAGGCGACCTCTTCGTAAACCGGCACCAGCCACCAGATTGGCGTGCGTCCGGCCAGCCAGATTGCCGTGCGATAGAACTCGTCCAGCAGCAGATAGTGTTGGGTGCTGCCGCAGTCTTCCGAACTCAGTTGATGGTCGCGTTCGCCGAGCACGAAGCGGGCCGGGTCGATCAGGAAAAAATGCGCCTCGGCCCCTTGGCTGATGGCCCAGGTTTCGAGCAGCTGGCACTTTTTACGCAGCTCGGTCAGTTCGCTTTCGCTCAAGTCCGGTGCGTGACAGACCCAGACGTCCATGTCGCTCTGATCGGCCTGGGCCAGGGTGCCGAGGCTGCCCATCAGGAACAGTCCGTGAATCGGTCGGGGTGGATTGCTGCCGTGACGCGGTTTATAGGAAAACGAGCGGGTCAGGCGCTGGGCTTCGGCGAGAACGTTGGCGTCCGGTTCGTAGTTCGACAATCCGGCCGGCGTGCTGCCCGAAACGTAACCTGGCAGCAGCGGATGATTGACGTGAAAAAACAGCGGCAGCAGGGTGAGTACGCCTTGCTGGCGGGTTGACAGTCCTGCCATCGCGCGCGCCATGCGGCCCTCATTGAGCTTCAGGAACCGTGCGCGCAGTTGGCTCAGCACCTTGCGATCGATGCCTTCTTCCAGGTCGGGGCGGATTTCATGGGGGTGGGTCATGTCAGCTCAAACCGGCTTGATGGGGCCGAACGTGGAAGGCCTCAGGATGAGGGGCAGTTTAGCGCCTCGGCCCCGGGACTTTTAAGCTGGTTTCTGGTTTTTCTGACGTCAGATTTTTAGCGTTGGGCACGGCAGGTAGCTGCACAAGTAGCGGTGCAGGCAACGAAAGTGTGCCCGCGGAACCCGTAGCACGGGTGTCCGTGGGCGACGCGGTCAATCAGGCTGTTTCCTGGACGCTCAGAATAGTCAGAACGGTTTGTATGTTTTGCGCGGCGTCACGTCCCAGGCTGGTCAGGTACCCGCCATCGGGCTGGTCGATCAGCTCTTTTTCGTACAGGCGTTTGGCGGCGGCAATGGCTTTCGGGGCAGCGGTCTGATGAATTTTCAGACCTTCCTGGGAACTGTCCAGGTTGAAGAGGGCGAGGATTTCCAGTTCGGCAACCAACTCAGGGGTAAGCGACATAAGGACTCCAGACTTTCTAGGAATTGGACGACAGCGCCCCTAAGGTGAGCCCACTTGTGCGGCATGTCCAGTGCTCGTAACAGGGTTTTTTTGCCTCGGCTTGCATTCCTCGATTGCAGGGTGGTTTCCGTAGGAGCGAGGCTTGCCCGCGAAGGCTTCACCGCGGTATGCCTGAGGAACCGCGTTATCGTTCTTCGCGGGCAAGCCTCGCTCCTACGGTCGGGGGGCTGGGTTATTTCTTTTCCGGTGGGAGCTCTGGAAGAGCGCGCAGCGCTGTTTCGTACCATTCGGTGTTGAACGCGCGGTCTTCTTCGAGGATCGCGTCGATTTCCACCGCCAGGACATGGGCCATCAGGTTGAGGATTTCCTCACGCTCGTAACCCACCAGGGTCAGCTTGTTGAAGGTGGCCTTGGCCGCTGGCGGATTGTCGCTTTCGATCTGGTTTTCGATGGCTTCGATCAACGTCGTTTCGGTGAACTCTTCTTCGTCGTTGTCGATATCGTTTTGCTCGCTCATGGCAGGCTCCTCAAGGAAAGACGGCCAGTTTACCTGCATTCAGCGCCGTGATGCTGCTGGCGAGAAGCGCCCAGGCGTTCTATAACTGGCGGGCCAACCCCTTGCACGGCCTGGAGGCTACGTGATGCTCAAGCTTTATGGATTTTGTGTCAGCAATTATTACAACATGGTCAAGCTGGCGCTGCTGGAGAAGGGACTGCCGTTTGAAGAAGTGCCGTTTTATGCCGGCCAGAGCGCTGAGGCCCTGGCCATCAGTCCGCGTGGAAAGGTTCCGGTGTTGCGCGACGAGCAAGGTTTTATCAACGAAACCAGCGTGATTCTGGAATACATCGAACAGGGTCAGAAGGGCAAGCCGCTGCTGCCGGGCGATCCTTTCGAGCGGGCGCAGGTTCTGGCACTGGCCAAGGAAATCGAGCTGTATATCGAGCTGCCGGGGCGTGCCTGTTACCCCGAGGCGTTTTTCGGTATGTCGGTGCCGGAGGCGATCAAGGACAAGACCAGGGCTGAACTGCTGCTGGGCTTTGCCTCGCTGGGCAGGCACGGCAAATTCGTCCCTTACGTGGCAGGTGACAGCCTGAGTATTGCGGATTTGTATTTCCTGTACAGCGTGCCGCTGGCCTGTGCGGTGGGGAAGAAGCTGTTCGATATCGATCTGCTGGCGGAGATGCCGGCGGCCAAGGCATTGCTGGAGCGGCTGGAGCAAAATCCGAACGTGCAGCGGATCGCGGCGGACAAGGACGCGGCGATGCCGGCGTTTATGGCGATGGTTGCTTCCAAGAGGTAGGTTTTGTGGTGATCTGAAGTCAGTCATCGCGAGCAAGCTCGCTCCCACAGGTTTCTCTGTTTGCCGTGGATTTTTGGCCAGTCGGAGATCCTGTGGGAGCGGCGGTGCGGCGATCCGACTTGCCCGCGATGCTTTTAGCGGCTGGCGAGGAGTGCCTGGCCGCGCACCACAGCCTGCTTGACCTGCGCCGGCGCAGTCCCGCCGATATGGTCACGGGCGTTCACCGAGCCTTCCAGGGTCAGCACCTCAAATACATCCTGATCGATCTGGTCACTGAACTTGCGCAGCTCTTCCAGGCTCATTTCCGCCAGGTCCTTGCCGCTTTCAACGCCGAACTTCACCGCATGGCCAACAATTTCGTGGCAGTCACGGAACGGCAGGCCGCGACGCACCAGGTAGTCAGCCAGGTCGGTGGCGGTGGAGAAACCGCGCAGGGCCGCTTCGCGCATCATCGCGTGCTTGGGTTTGATCGCCGGGATCATGTCGGCAAAGGCCCGCAGCGAGTCGCGCAGCGTGTCGGCGGCGTCGAACAGTGGCTCTTTATCTTCCTGGTTGTCCTTGTTGTAGGCCAGGGGCTGGCCTTTCATCAGGGTCAGCAGGCCCATCAGCGCGCCGAACACGCGGCCGGTCTTGCCACGCACCAGCTCGGGCACGTCCGGGTTTTTCTTTTGCGGCATGATCGAGCTGCCGGTGCAGAAACGATCCGGCAGATCGATGAACTGGAACTGGGCGCTGGTCCACAGCACCAGCTCTTCGGAGAAGCGCGACAGGTGCATCATCGCGATGCTCGCCGCCGAGCAGAACTCGATAGCGAAGTCACGATCGGACACGTTGTCCAGGGAGTTGCCACCCACGGCGTCGAAGCCCAGCAGTTGCGCGGTATATTCGCGATCGATCGGGTAGGTCGTGCCGGCCAGCGCGGCGCTGCCCAATGGCATGCGGTTGGTGCGCTTGCGGCAGTCGACCAGGCGCTCGTAGTCACGGCTGAGCATCTCGAACCAGGCCAGCATGTGGTGCCCGAAAGTTACCGGTTGCGCGGTTTGCAGGTGAGTGAAGCCGGGCATGATGCTGCCGGCTTCGCGCTCGGCCTGTTCCAGCAAGCCTTGTTGCAGGCGGGTGATTTCGCTCAGGATCAGGTCGATCTCGTCACGCAGCCACAGACGGATGTCGGTGGCGACCTGGTCGTTGCGGCTGCGACCGGTGTGCAGCTTTTTACCGGTCACGCCGATGCGGTCGGTCAGGCGCGCCTCGATGTTCATGTGCACGTCTTCGAGGTCGATGCGCCAGTCGAACTGGCCGGCCTCGATTTCACCCTGGATGGTCTTCAGGCCTTCGGTAATGCTGTCGCGCTCGGCATCGGTCAGCACGCCGACCTTCGCCAGCATGGTGGCGTGGGCGATCGAACCCATGATGTCGTGGCGATACAGGCGCTGGTCGAAGGTGACGGAGGCGGTGAAGCGGGCGACGAAGGCGTCGACGGGTTCACTGAAGCGGCCGCCCCAGGACTGATTGGTCTTGTCAGTGCTCATGAATTCGCTCGTATCGGCTGAA
>Ga0247818_10001938_pt1 | contig 13298 bp, 11 predicted proteins | sample 13C_Glucose_Day1_FD_192424 | JGI IMG/M metagenome (GOLD analysis project Ga0247818, IMG submission 192424) | Soil microbial communities from agricultural site in Penn Yan, New York, United States - 13C_Glucose_Day1 | ecosystem: Environmental > Terrestrial > Soil > Agricultural land | place...
GGACCCGGGGCGGCGGCGGGCCCGGACCCGGAGGTCGCGGGGCGCGCCGGGCGGCGAAGGTTTCCCTGACCTGGATCCGACCGACGATACAAAGTGGGCACCACCCCCGCCCCCTCCGCACGACGAACGGAGATCCCGTGTCGACCACGGACACCGCCATCGCCTCCGCCGAGGCGCACAGCGCGCACAACTACCACCCGTTGCCGGTCGTCGTCGCCTCGGCGGACGGCGCCTGGATGACCGATGTCGAGGGGCGCCGTTACCTCGACATGCTGGCCGGCTATTCGGCGCTCAACTTCGGGCACGGCAACCGGCGGCTGATCGACGCGGCCAGGGCGCAGCTCGAACGCGTGACACTGACCTCACGCGCCTTCCACCACGACCGGTTCGCGGATTTCTGCACACGGCTCGCGGAGCTGTGCGGGATGGAGATGGTCCTCCCCATGAACACCGGGGCGGAGGCCGTGGAGACGGCGGTGAAGACGGCCCGCAAGTGGGGCTATCGCGTCAAGGGCGTCCCCGACGGGATGGCGAAGATCATCGTGGCCGCGGACAACTTCCACGGCAGGACCACCACGATCGTCAGCTTCTCCACGGACCAGGAGGCGCGGGCCGACTTCGGCCCGTACACGCCGGGGTTCGAGATCGTTCCGTACGGGGATCTCACCGCGCTCTCCGAGGCGATGACGGAGAACACGGTCGCGGTGCTGATGGAGCCGATCCAGGGCGAGGCCGGGGTGCTGGTGCCGCCGCCGGGCTATCTGGCGGGGGTGCGGGAGATGACGCGGGAGCGGGACGTCCTGTTCATCGCCGACGAGATCCAGTCGGGCCTGGGCCGCACCGGCCGCACGTTCGCCTGCGAGCACGAGGGGGTCGTGCCCGACATGTACGTGCTGGGGAAGGCCCTGGGCGGGGGTGTGGTGCCCGTCTCGGCCGTCGTGTCCTCCGCCGCGGTGCTCGGTGTGTACCGGCCGGGCGAGCACGGATCCACGTTCGGCGGGAACCCGCTGGCCTGCGCGGTCGCCCTGGAGGTGATCGCGATGCTGCGCACCGGTGAGTTCCAGCAGCGTGCCACGGAGCTGGGCGGACACCTGCACGCCGAGCTCGGTCTGCTGGCCGGCGGCGAGGCGGTCCGGGCCGTGCGGGGCCGGGGTCTGTGGGCGGGTGTCGACATCTCCCCGGCTCTCGGCACGGGCCGGGAGATCTCGGAGAAGCTCATGGAGCGCGGGGTACTGGTCAAGGACACCCACGGCTCCACGATCCGGATCGCCCCGCCCCTGGTGATCAGCAAGGAGGACCTGGACTGGGGCCTGGACCAGCTCCGCGGCGTCCTGGCCGGCTGAACCCGTTCCCGCCGAGCCGCCGGCCGGCGGCTCAGAGGATGACGTGGGGCAGGAAGCGCGCGTACTCGTCCGTGACCAGCCCCGCCGACTCCCTGATGCCGAGCCCGGCGGACTCGCTCCCGACCACCCACGCGCCCAGCACCACCCGGTTGCCCGCGAAGTCGGGCAGGGGCGCCAGCTCCTGGTAGCAGCAGGGTTCGTCGCGGAGCACCTCGGCGCTGCCCGGCTCGTGGACGGTGACGCCGGCGCCCTCACGGCCGAGCAGCGGCTTGGCGACGTACCCCGCCCCGTCGGGTCCGGCCATGTCACGGGGGCCGTCGAGGTAGGCGGGGAGGAGGTTGGGGTGTCCCGGATACAGCTCCCAGAGGACGGCCAGCAGCGCCTTGTTGGAGAGGAGCATCTTCCAGGCGGGCTCGATCCAGCAGGTGCTTCCGGTGCCTCCGCCGTTGTCCAGGGTGTCCAGCACACGCGGTCCGAAGCGGTCCGTGGTCAGCCATTCCCACGGGTACAGCTTGAAGCAGCTGCGGATGAAGCGGAGCCGCTCGTCGACGAAGCGGCCGGAGAGCTTGTCCCAGCCGATCCGCTCGACGGACAGCGCCTCGGTGTCGATCCCGGCCTGCGCGGCGGTCTCCCGCAGGTACGCCACCGTCATCAGGTCCTCGCCGAGCTCGTCGCCGTCGGAGTGGGCGAAGTGCAGGGGGCCCGGCGGCAGCAGCGGGGCCTGCCGCTTCCACGCGTCGACGAGACGTTCGTGCAGGGAGTTCCACTGGTCGGCGCCGGGGAAGCGGTCCTCCATCCAGAACCACTGGGGGCTCGCGGCCTCCACCAGGGAGGTGGGGGTGTCCGCGTTGTACTCCAGCATCCTGGCCGGACCGGTCCCGTCGTACCGGAGGTCGAACCTGCCGTACAGGGAGGGGAGTTCGGCACGGCGTCGCCAGGACTCGGCGACCAGGCCCGCGAGCCGCGGGTCGGTGATCCCGAGGTCGGCGAAGCGGTCGTGCTCGACGATGTGCGCGGCTGCGGCCAGGCACATGGTGTGGAGCTCCTCCACGACCTCTTCCAGTGCCTCGACCTCGGGCAGCGAGAAGACGTAGTAGGCGCTCTCGTCCCAGTAGGGGCGCAGGGATCCGTCCGGGTAACGGGTCAGGGGGTAGATCAGCCCCTGCTCCTCGACGGTTTCCTGCCATCCGGGGCGCGGCTCCGTGGTGCGGCGTTCCATGGGAGTCGTCAGCCGCCGCTGGAACCGGAGGAGCCGAAACCGCCGCGGTCGACCGCCGACTTGTCGAAACTCCCGCCGGACACCCGGTTCTTGTGGCTGCTGCCGCCGTAGTAGTAGGAGCCGCTGCCGTTGCTGTCTTCGCACTCGTAACGGGGCAGGATCTCCTGCGTCACCCGGTCGACGCACCGCCTGTCCGGCTCCGAACCGCACGCGGTGAGCGTCGCCGCGAGTACACCCATGCCGCCGAGCACGACGGTGCCCGACCTCAGCTTGCGCCTGTCCATGTCCTGTTCCCCCGTCGTACCCAAGAGCCGGTGGCAGCCCACCCGCGAACTGCCAGTCAGATTAGATGCACGGCCCCCTCGGCTGAAACCCGGTGCCGCCCACTCCCCCGCATCCCCTCACATCCCGTCTACGGGAGCACCCGGCAGAGAGCGTCGAGCGCACCGGCCCAGCCGCTCTCCGACGGTGTGCCGTAGCCGATGACCAGTCCGTCACGGCCCGGCTCCGCGTCCCGGTGCCGGAAGCGTGACAGCCGCTCCAACGCGAGCCCCTGCCAGGTGGCCGCCTGGACGACCGTCTGCTCCGTCCCGCCGGGAAGTTCGAGGACGGCGTGCAGCCCCGCCGCGATGCCGCTCACCCGGAAGTCCGGAGCCCGCTCCGCCAGAGCCTCGACGAGCTGGTCACGGCGGCGCCGGTAGCGCAGCCGCATGGCCCGCACATGCCGGTCGTACGCCCCTGACGCGATGAACTCCGCGAGCGTCAGCTGGTCCAGCGCCCCGGACATCCAGTCGAATCCGCCCTTCGCCTCGCACACCTCCTCCACCAGCCCTTCCGGCAGCACCATCCAGGCCAGCCGCAGGCCGGGCGCCAGCGACTTGCTGGCCGTCCCGAGGTAGACGACCCGTTCCGGATCGAGCCCCTGGAGTGCGCCCACCGGCTGGCGGTCGTAGCGGAACTCGCCGTCGTAGTCGTCCTCCAGGATCAGTCCGCCCGAGGACCGCGCCCAGTCGACCGCCTCGGCCCTCCGGTCGGGATGGAGCGGGACGCCCGTGGGGAACTGGTGGGCGGGCGTCAGCAGGACGGCGCCCACCCCCGGTGTCTCCCGCAACGCCCCGGTCCTGGCCCCGAGCGCGTCGACCGGAATGCCCGGGGTGCGCAGACCGGCCTCGGTCAGCAGGTTCCAGTGGATGTCCAGTCCGTAGGACTCGACGGCGGTCCCCCGCACCCCGTGGCGGCGCAGCACCTTCCCCATCAGCGTGAGCCCGTGGACGAACCCGGAGCAGATCACGATGCGTTCCGGGTCCGCGTACACCCCGCGTGCCCGGGCCAGGTAGTCCGCCAGGGCGGTCCGCAGCTCGACGCGGCCCCGCGGGTCGTCGTAGCCGAAGGCCGCGTCGGGAGCGGCGGCGAGGGCACGCCTGGAGGCCTTGAGCCATTCGGCACGGGGGAAGGACGAGAGGTCGGGCGACCCCGGCATCAGGTTGTGGGCGGGGCGGCGGCGCACCGGCCGGGGCCTGGCCCCCCGGGCGGCCGGCCCGGGCGGCGCGGCCCGCTGCGCGACCCTGGTCCCGGAACCCTGCCGTGCGGTGAGCCAGCCCTCGGCCACCAGCTCCGCGTAGGCGTCGGCGACGGTGTTGCGGGCGATCCCCAGATCGGAGGCGAGCGTCCGGGAGGAGGGCAACCGGGTGCCGGGCGTCAGCCGTCCGGTCCGGACGGCTTCGCGCAGCGCGTTCATCAGCCCGCTGCGCAGGCCGGCGCCGACCGGTTCGATGTGCAGGTCGGCACCGAAAGCGGCCCAGGAATCTGTCATGGAAATGGACCATACCGGTGCGCCATCCGACCGTTAGCGTCCATTCCATGACCACGCACCCGCACTCCCACGCACCTGCCGAGAACGCCCCGGAGCACCCCGCCCGTCTCCCGTGGGCCCAGCTCGCCCCCGACGTCTACAAGGCCATGGTCCGGCTGGACGCGGCCTCCCGTAAGGGCCTCGACCCGACGCTCCTGGAACTGGTGAAGATCCGGGCGTCGCAGATCAACCACTGCGCGTTCTGCCTCGACATGCACGCGAAGGACGCCCTCGCGGCGGGTGAGTCCGTCGAGCGGATCATCCAGCTCGACGCATGGGAGGAGTCGCGGCACTTCTACACGGAGAAGGAGCTGGCGGCGATCCGGCTGACGGAGGCGGTGACCGTCCTGACCGACGGTTTCGTGCCGGACGAGGTCTACGCGAAGGCCGCCGAGCACTTCGAGGAGGCCGAGCTCGCCCAGCTGATCGCCGCGATCACGGTGATCAACGCCTGGAACCGGTTCGGGGTGACCGCACGGCTGACCCCGGGCCACTACACGCCCGGCGACGTCAAGCACTGAACGGCGGGCGGCGGCTCAGGACGTACGCAGGAGGGCGCCCCCGGCAGCAGTCACTGTCGGGGGCGCCCTCCTACGGCTCCGGGTCCGGCCGCCGGCCGGACTCCGGTCAGATCAGGCCGAGCTCGCGGACCGCGTCGCGCTCCTCGGTGAGCTCCTGCACGGACGCGTCGATGCGCGCGCGGGAGAACTCGTTGATGTCCAGGCCCTGGACGATCTCGTACTTTCCGTCCTTCGTGGTGACCGGGAAGGAGGAGATGATGCCCTCGGGGACGCCGTAGGAGCCGTCCGACGGGATGCCCATCGAGGTCCAGTCGCCCTCGGCGGTGCCGTTGACCCACGTGTGCACGTGGTCGATGGCGGCGTTGGCGGCGGACGCGGCGGAGGACGCGCCACGGGCCTCGATGATCGCGGCGCCGCGCTTGGCGACGGTCGGGATGAAGGTGTCGGCCAGCCACACCTCGTCGTTGACGACCTCGGCGGCGTTCTTGCCGGCGATCTCCGCGTGGAAGATGTCCGGGTACTGGGTCGCCGAGTGGTTGCCCCAGATCGTCAGACGCTTGATGTCGGAGACGGCGGCACCGGTCTTGGCGGCCAGCTGCGAGATCGCGCGGTTGTGGTCCAGACGGGTCATCGCGGTGAAGCGCTCGGCCGGTACGTCCGGCGCGGCGGCCTGCGCGATGAGGGCGTTGGTGTTGGCGGGGTTGCCGACGACGAGGACCTTGATGTCGTCCGCGGCGTTGTCGTTGATGGCCTTGCCCTGCGGCTTGAAGATGCCGCCGTTGGCGGACAGCAGGTCGCCGCGCTCCATGCCCTTGGTGCGCGGGCGGGCGCCGACGAGGAGAGCGACGTTGGCGCCGGCGAAACCGACGTCGGGGTTGTCGGTGATCTCGATGTTGCGCAGCAGCGGGAACGCGCAGTCGTCGAGCTCCATGGCGGTGCCCTCTGCGGCCTTCAGGCCCTGCGGGATCTCGAGGAGTCGCAGGTTGACCGGCACGTCCGGGCCGAGCAGGTGGCCGGAGGCGATGCGGAAGAGCAGCGCGTAGCCGATCTGGCCGGCTGCGCCGGTCACGGTGACATTCACGGGAGTGCGGGTCATGGCGATCTCCGTTAGACAGCTGGCGGTGGGGGTCCCTGCCCCTGGTGCTGGACATCTCTGAATCTTGATGTGAAGAGATATCCAGCCGTCAGGCTATCCGACCGTCGCCGCCCGGACCGCCCGCCCCCCTGTGGGACCGCACACAGCCGGTTACGCAACGCAGCCGCCGCGCGTCGATCAGCCCGGCGCGGTGCAGCCGGTCGCCCCGGAGACGAGGGTCGCGCACGCCCTGGCGTCCGAGGCCTGGTCCGCAGCGACCATCGGGGTGTACGCCTCGGCCTCGGCGCCCACCGCGCCTTCCTGCTCCGACGAGCCGGCGGTGATCCTCACCGTGTCTCCCGCGGACGCCCGGGTGATACGGGCCCACGCCGCCCCGCAGGTCGCGCTCCAGCGCACCTCGACGAGGGCACCGCCGACGGTCGCCCTGGCCACCGTGTCGGCGAACCGGCCGCCGCAGCCCGTGGTTTCCGGATCCTGCCCGGCGCAGCCGGCGCCGCCGCACCCGACGACGGAGGGCGACCGGGGAGCCCCGGTACCGGCTCCGGCCGACGGTGCCGCGGGCACCGCGCCGGCGTCGTCGTCCCCGCCCAGATCGATGAGCAGCACCGCCCCGGCCACCAGCAGGAGCGCGCCCACGACACCCGCGAGGAACAGCGCGGCCCTGCGACGGCCGCCGCGCCGGGACCGGTCGGGACCGGCGCCACCGGCCGTGCGGCTCGGGCGCCGGCTCGCCACGGGGGCCGCGGCCACCCCCGCCTCGCCGGGTGTCGCGCGCGCCCGGGAGGCCCTGATGGCCTCCATCGTCATGTGGTGGCGCGTCTCGGAGCGGCTCCAGGCCCGTTCGGCCGCCTCCCACGCCATCGTCAGCTGGTGCGGCTCCGCGCCCGTCACCTCGGCGAGCGCGACGACCGCTCCCCTGGGCGCGAGCAGCCCGCCGTTGAGATAGCGCTCCCAGGACGTCCTGCTGTAGCCGGTGCGGTCGGCGACCGCGGCCGGACTCAGTCCACTGCGGTCCACCAGTCCGCGCAGCCGGGCCGCGAACTCCCGTAACGAAGGGTCGAGTTCTTCCGGTAACGCCTTCCAGCGAGGCATCGCTTCCCCCCGTCGATTCCACCGGGGCGTTCCCGTCGCACCCCGGCGCCCCGACGTCGGGCGCCTCCCCTCTGCGACCGGAACGATCGGCCCCGCGCCCCGGACTACCCAGAAGGATGCGCGCATCCACCACACAGGTTCAGGACAAAGGGGCGCACAGGGGCATTCGGCAGGAGCGCGCTCTCCGTCGAACGGCGTAGCGTCCACCGCGCGGTCCGTACACACCGTTGCCAGGCGATCACACCGTGGCGGAATGGTCACTTCCGTGCCACAGGGGCAAGGCATCCCTTGAATCCGGTACCTCATGTCCATGACTCTTGGTCCAGGACAGGGCAAGGCCCTTCAAGTCGCCCCATTCCGGAGCTTCTTGAGCGGCGTCCTGTCAGGTGTCCGTCCCTCCTCGGGGGAGGGGACGGACACCTCCTCGGGTGACAGGCGCGCTCGGGCGGCGGACGTCCTTCAGCGAATCGTGAAGTGGACGACGTCCTGCAGGAACGGGACCTGCAGCCATGGCCTGGGCTGTGCCATCAGCGCGAGCAGCACGATCAGGGTGCCCATCGAGCCGTACGTGGCCAGATCGGTGAACCGGGACCGGACCGCCAGCATGCCGACCGACGGCACCACCCAGCGCAGCACCGCGCCCGCGAGCAGCGCGACGCCCATCAGCATCGTGCCGACCCTGAACGCCTGGGCGAAGGGGTCCGCACCGACGATCAGCAGTCCGAGCCCGGCGGTGCAGAGCACCGTGAGCAGCGGCCACTGCCGCGCCGGGGCCGGAGCGTCCCCGGGCGCCGCCCTGCCGCCGCCCTCCGGGCGCGCGGTGTCACGGGTCAGCGAGAAACGGCGCGAGGGCGCCGGGGTCGAGCCGCCGGCCCCCTCTGCCGCGGCGCCGTCCTCCGCGTCCGCGTCCCCCTCCACGCGTGTGTCCGCGTGCGTGTCCGCGCCCCCGTCCGCGTGGGCGGCCGCGTGCTTGTCCGCGTCGGCGCCCCCGTCCGCATCCGCGGCGGGGGGCCCTTCATGCCCTTCGGGCCGCTCGGCCCCACGGGATCCTTCAACCGCCTTCACCGCGCCGGGCTCCCCCGCCTCCGCTGCCGGGCCGTCCGTCTGCGTGTCGTCCGCGTGCCTGCCGTCCGCCGGACTCGTACCAGCACCCATGGCGCTCCTCCGGTCCGGGTCAGCCGGCGGAGGGGGCGGAGGCCTCGGCGGCGGCGCGTTCCGCCGCCTCGACCACGTTGACGAGCAACTGGGCCCGGGTCATGGGCCCGACGCCGCCCGGGTTCGGGGCGACCCACGCGGCGACCTCGGCCACACCGGGGTGCACGTCGCCGACGATCTTGCCGTTCTCGTCCCGGCTGACGCCGACGTCCAGCACGGCGGCGCCCGGCTTCACGTCCTCGGGCTTGATCAGGTGGGGCACACCGGCGGCGGCGACGATGATGTCCGCCTGCCTGAGGTGCGCCGACAGGTCACGGGTGCCGGTGTGGCACTGGGTGACGGTCGCGTTCTCGGACTTGCGCGTCAGCAGCAGCGGCAGCGGCCGGCCGATGGTGACACCCCGTCCCACGACGACCACGTGGGCGCCGTTGATCTCGACGCCGTGACGGCGGAGCAGGGTGACGACGCCCTGCGGCGTGCAGGGCAGCGGGCCGGTCTCGTTCAGCACGAGCTTGCCCAGGCTCATCGGGTGCAGCCCGTCCGCGTCCTTCGCCGGGTCCATCAGCTCCAGGATGCGGTTGGTGTCGATGCCCTTGGGAAGGGGGAGCTGCACGATGTAACCCGTGCAGTCGGGGTCGGCGTTGAGCTCCCGTACGACCTCCTCGATCTCCTCCTGGGTGGCGGTGTCGGGGAGTTCGCGCTGGATGGATCCCATGCCGACCTGGGCGCAGTCACGGTGTTTGCCGTTCACGTACCAGCGGCTGCCCGGATCGTCACCGACGAGCAGGGTTCCCAGGCCGGGGGTGATGCCCTGTGCCTTGAGGGCCGCCACGCGGACGGTCAGATCGGACTTGATCGCAGCTGCGGTGGCCTTGCCATCGAGAATCTGGGCAGTCATGGCACCCATCCTCGCGGATGACCCCGCCCGCGTACCAATCCTGGCTTGCCAGGTGGACGCGAGATTGCACTTGCACAACGCATTCGGTCATCGACTGGACAAAATGTGGATGTCACGACGACGATAAGTCCCGCATCACCGCGGACAGTGTCGGGGGGACCACCGTTCAGAATGCACACGATTCCTCCGCCCGGGCCGCGTCGTCCCCAGCACTTCGCAACGGAGGAATCGCGCCATGAGCTTCGGCGACCCCAACAACCCCTACGGTCAGCAGCAGGGTGGACAGCCGGGCGGGCAGCCGGGCTACGGCTACCCCCAGCAGACCCCTCAGGGCGTTCCCCAGCAGGGCTACGGTTACCCGCAGGCACCGCCGGTCCAGGGCGGTTACGGCTTCCCCGGCGGTCCCACCGAGATGCCCGGCGGTGTGAAGGCCGCCCGCGTCATGCTCTTCGTGATAGCCGGGCTCCAGGTCATCGGTGCGATCTTCGTCGCCCTCGCCGCCGCGGCCGTGAACGCGGCCAAGAACGACGCGACGCTGAAGGACGACGTCCAGTTCCAGCAGCTCGCCGACTACTCGGGCTCCGCTCTGTGGGGCATCGTCGTCTTCGCCGTGCTCTGGGGTGTCCTCGCGGTCTTCCTCGGTGCCAAGTTCGGCAAGGGGGGCAACGGGATCCGTATCACCACCATCGTCTTCGGCGTGATCACCGCGATCCTCGGCATCTACCCGTTCGTGGTCATGGGCCTCGTCCACACGGTCCTCGCCATCCTGGTCGTGGTCTTCGTGGCGAAGTCCGACGGCGGCGCCTGGTTCAACCGCCAGCAGCAGCCGCAGCACTGACCCCCACGCCCGCGCGTGAAGGCCGTGGCACCCGCTCGTCGGCGGGTGCGCGGCCTTCAGTCGTTTCCGGGCGCCGGCGTGGTCCGCTCCATGACGACGAAGGAGCCCGCCTCCCGCGTGATCCGGTAGCGCGCCTCGGGGTGGAGCTGCTCGGCGTACTTCACCGGGTCGTCGATCGGCCGCGACCAGCCGAAGTCCAGGTTGATCGCGACGACGTCGGGTGCGGTGCCCGGGGCGCCGCCGATCCAGTAGACGGTGCGGTCCGCGGTCAGGTGCGCCATCAGCGTGATGTCCGTCTCGACACGGGCGCCCACCGGAATGGCGTCGAGCGCCGCTTCGGCCGCGTGGGTGCGCGCGTCCGTCCGGTACGTCTCCGGCCGCAGCAGGTCACGGAGCGGAAGGTGCTGGGTGAGGGCGACGGCGACCGCCGCGGCCACCGGGACGGCGACGTTCGCGTACGAGACGAGCCAGGGCCGCTTCGACCCCTGACTGCGGCGGATGCCGTCGGCCATGGCCAGGAAGACCACCGGCATCAGGATGGCGCTGTAGTGCCACACCATCCCCCAGTGGTTGGAGTCCTGGGAGAGCAGCCGCCAGCCGAGTGTGGGCAGGACCAGCAGGATCAGGGGTGAGCGGAGCGCCATGAAGGCGGTGATGCCGACCAGGAAGACCAGCATCTCCAGCTTGACGGACGAGTCGAGGACGCCGAGGACGGAGTCGAGCGGGGAGACCTCCTGCCCGCCGTTCTCCTCGATCTTCTTCCAGTAGTCGTACGTCCCCGCGCTGCTGGCCGCGGGTATGAGCACCAGCACGGTCAGCGCGAAGGCGAGGACGCCGAAGGCCGCCAGGAGGAAGCCCTGGAGCCGCTTTCCGTACAGGGCGAGGAGCCCGCCCACGACGGCGACGGTGATCCCGAGGTCCTCCTTGACCAGGACCAGCGGAAGCGACCACAGGACGACGGCCCGCCACCGTTCCATGAGCAGGGCCCGGCAGACCAGCGCGATCAGCGGGACGGCGAGCGCTATCTCGTGGAAGTCGGCCTTCACCGCTTCCTGCAGCCCCCACGAGAGGCCGTACGCGACGGTGACGCACAGGCCGGACCGGCCGCCGAGCATCTGCTGGACGGTGCGCCCGACGATGACGGCGGACCCGGCGAACAGCGCGGCCTGGGCGAACAGCAGGGCCACGGCGGACGGCCAGATCCAGTAGAGCGGGACCAGCAGCGCCACCACGGGGCTGAAGTGGTCGCCGAGGATCAGATAGCCCGGCCCCTTGATGTCGACGACCGGGGCGTCGAACCCCGCGTAGGCGCGCACCTCCTGCTCGAAGATGCCCAGGTCCCAGGAGGGCGACTGGAAGTGGCTGTACCGCAGGTACCCGTAGAGGAAGTAGAGCGCGCACAGCACGACGGCGGCGATCAGGTACGGGCGCAGCGGCGCCGGGTGCCACGTCCTCGCGGCCCGCTCCGGGGCCTGCCCGCCGGGCACACCGGTGTCGCTCTGGTTCAGGTCAAGCACGATGCCCCCGCAACGGAGTCCCTCACTGGTCACCTGCCGGTCGGTCGCACCGGCCCCGCCCGCCACGGCCCTCCGGGCCCGACAAGGCCATTCATTAGAACAGAGGGGCGACTGAACTCCGTAACGGCGGGACGCACCGCAGGCCGCGCCCGACGAGGGGCGCGGCCTGCGGTGGTGCTGCGACCGGGTGTCAGTGGAAGAAGTGGCGCGTGCCCGTGAAGTACATGGTCACGCCCGCCTTCTTCGCGGCCTCGACGACCAGCTCGTCGCGGACCGAGCCGCCCGGCTGGGCGACGGCCTTGATGCCGGCGGCGGTGAGGATCTCCAGGCCGTCGGGGAAGGGGAAGAACGCGTCGGACGCGGCGTACGCGCCCCGGGCCCGCTCCTCGCCGGCCCGCTCGACGGCGAGCTTCGCGGAGTCGACGCGGTTGACCTGGCCCATGCCGACGCCGACCGAGGCGCCGTCCTTGGCGAGCAGGATCGCGTTGGACTTGACCGCGCGGCACGCCTTCCAGGCGAAGGCGAGCTCCTGCAGCTCCTCGGCGGACAGGGCCTCACCGGTCGCCAGGGTCCAGTTCGCCGGGTCGTCGCCCTCGGCCTGCAGCCGGTCGGTGACCTGGAGCAGGGCCCCGCCGTCGATCGGCTTGACCTCGACCGCGGAGGCCGGGGCGTCGGGGCAGCGCAGCACCCGGATGTTCTTCTTGCGGGCCAGCACCTCGACGGCGCCGTCCTCGTAGGCCGGGGCGACGATGACCTCGGTGAAGATCTCCGCGACCTGCTCGGCCATCTCGACGGTGACCGGCCGGTTGACGGCGATGACTCCGCCGAACGCGGACAGCGGGTCGCAGGCGTGCGCGTTGCGGTGCGCCGTGGCGACGTCTCCGGCGACGGCGATGCCGCACGGGTTGGCGTGCTTGATGATCGCGACGCACGGCTCGGCGTGGTCGTAGGCGGCGCGGCGTGCGGCGTCGGTGTCCGTGTAGTTGTTGTAGGACATCTCCTTGCCGTGCAGCTGCTCGGCCTCGGCGAGGCCGCCCTCGCCCGAGGTGTAGAGCGCCGCGGGCTGGTGCGGGTTCTCGCCGTAGCGCAGGACGTTCTTGCGCGCGAAGGTCGCACCGGAGAAGTCGGGGAATCCCGAGTCGTCCGCGGCCGCGTAGCCGTCGGCGAACCAGGCGGCCACGGCCACGTCGTACGCGGCGGTGTGCTGGAAGGCCTCGGCGGCGAGCCGCTTGCGGGCGGTCAGGTCGAAGCCTCCCGCCGCGACCGCGGCAAGGACGTCGGCGTAACGCTCGGGGCTGGTGACGACCGCCACGGACGGGTGGTTCTTGGCGGCGGCGCGGACCATCGACGGACCGCCGATGTCGATCTGCTCCACGCACTCGTCGTCGGAGGCACCGGAGGCGACGGTCGCCTTGAACGGGTACAGGTTGACGACCACGAGGTCGAACGGCTCCACACCGAGCTCGGCGAGCTGCTCGCGGTGGGCGTCCAGGCGCAGGTCGGCGAGGATGCCCGCGTGCACCCGGGGGTGCAGGGTCTTGACGCGGCCGTCGAGGCACTCGGGGAAGCCGGTGAGCTCCTCGACCTTGGTGACCGGTACGCCGGCGGCTGCGATCTTCCCGGCGGTGGAGCCGGTGGACACCAGCTCGACACCCGCCTCGTGCAGACCGCGGGCGAGGTCTTCGAGCCCCGTCTTGTCGTAGACACTGACCAGGGCGCGGCGGATGGGCTTATTCACCGACATGACCGAGATGAACCTTTCGTCCC
>Ga0247818_10001939_pt1 | contig 13298 bp, 9 predicted proteins | sample 13C_Glucose_Day1_FD_192424 | JGI IMG/M metagenome (GOLD analysis project Ga0247818, IMG submission 192424) | Soil microbial communities from agricultural site in Penn Yan, New York, United States - 13C_Glucose_Day1 | ecosystem: Environmental > Terrestrial > Soil > Agricultural land | place: USA...
TGCAATTGATTCGCGGCAAGGCGCCGCAGGCATTGGCCGGGCTGGAGCGCCCGGATGCAATTTTCATTGGCGGCGGCGTCACCCGTGAGGGCGTCTTCGAAACCTGTTGGGAACAGCTGAAGCCCGGTGGCCGTCTGGTCGCCAACGCAGTGACGCTGCAAAGCGAAGTGGCGCTGATGAACTGGCGCGAGCGCTTCGGCGGCGAACTGACGCGCATCCATGTCGCCCAAGCGCAGCCACTTGGCGAGTTCGATACCTGGCGCCAGGCGTTGCCAATCACTTTGCTCGATCTGGTCAAACCCCTCGATGCGTGACGAAACTGCCGAACAACCCGCGCCCTTGCGCAGCGGACTGACCACCGGCAGCTGCGCCACCGCCACCAGCCTTGCCGCCGCGCGCCTGTTGCTCGGCGGGCTGTCGGCGGATGCGGTGCACATCGTATTGCCCAAAGGCAAGCAGGTGCAGATGCGCCTGGAATTCTGTCGCCTGACCGATGACGGCGCCGAGGCCGGGACGATCAAGGATGCCGGCGACGATCCTGACGTGACCCACGGCGCGCTGCTTTATTCGCGAGTGCGACTGCTGAGTGAGCCGGGCATTCGTTTCAATGCCGGTGCCGGCGTGGGCACCGTGACCCGGCCGGGACTGGTGCTAGGCGTCGGTGAGCCGGCGATCAATCCGGTGCCACGCAAGATGATCAGCGATCACCTGACATTGCTCGCGGCGGAAACCGGTTATGCCGGCGGCTTCGACGTCACGGTCAACGTCGAAGGCGGCGAAGCGCTGGCGCTGAAAACCATGAATCCGCGACTGGGCATTCTTGGCGGGCTGTCGATCCTCGGCACCAGCGGCATCGTCCGGCCGTTCTCTTGTGCGGCTTACATCGCCTCGATTCATCAAGGCATCGATGTGGCGAAAACCAACGGTTATCTGCACATCGCCGCCTGTACCGGCAACGCCAGTGAAGACACCATGCGTCGGGTCTACGATTTGCCGGAAATCGCCCTGATCGAAATGGGTGACTTCGTTGGTGCGGTGCTCAAGCATTTACGCAAAGTATCTGTGGATAAACTTAGCCTGTGCGGCGGCTTCGGCAAGATCAGCAAACTGGCCGCCGGGCACATGGATCTGCATTCGCGGCATTCAAGTATCGACTTGCCGCAACTGGCTGACTGGGCCGCGGCGATTGGCGCCGATGAGGCATTGCAGCAAGGCATTCGTGAGGCCAATACCAGTCAGCAGGCATTGGCCATGGCCAGTGCGGCGGGGATCGCCCTCGGTGATGAAGTCTGCCGCCATGCGTTGAATTTCGCCCGCAGCGTGGTGCCCGCGCAGGTGCAGGTCGAGGTGTTTGCGATTGATCGTCAGGGCGGAGTTGTCGGGCATGCCGGAGGTTTTGCATGAAGCGGATATTGTTGCTCGGTGGCGTCACGGAAGCGCTGGCGATTGCCCGCACGCTGGGGCCGCAACATATTTACAGCCTCGCCGGTGTTGGCCGGGTGCCGACGGATCTGCCCTGCAAGGTGCGCGTCGGTGGTTATGGTGGCGCTGAAGGTCTGGCGCAATTCATCCGCGACGAAGGCATCGATCTGCTGCTCGACGCCACGCATCCGTATGCCGCGCAAATCAGCCAGAATGCCGCGACCGCCGCGCGGCTGACCGGCATCCCCTGCTGGGCCCTGCGCCGTCCGGCCTGGCAGCCGCAGCCCGGTGATGATTGGCGTGAAGTCAGCGACTGGGCCGAGCTGATCACTGCGCTCAAACCATTCCGTCGCCCCTTGTTCACCCTTGGCCGCGAACCGCTGCAACACCTCAATGAAATCCCTCAGGACCAGTTCTGGACTCTGCGCGCCCTCGACGTCTACCCCGGCAACGAACGCTGCGAAGTGATCGGCGCACGTGGGCCGTTTCTGCTGGAGGACGAGCGAGTGCTGTTCGAACGGCGGCAGATCGATGTGTTGATCAGCAAGAACAGCGGCAGCACCGCGACCGAGCCGAAGCTGGAAGTGGCGCGTGAACGTGGGGTGCCGGTGATTGTGTTGAAGCGACCGGAGTTGCCGGGGGTTGATCGGGAGTTTGCCTCGGTCGACGCAATCCTCATGGCCCTTGCGCCCCTTAACCTTATCTAAAAACAAGCGCAGTTCTCACGGACGCCTTCGCGGGCAAGTCGAATCGTCGCACCGCCGCTTCCACAAGGTTCGCGACGTACACAGACTACGTGTTCGCCACCGACCACTGTGGGAGCGAGCCTGCTCGCGAAGACGTCGGCAACGTCTGCACATCATTGCCTGACCCACCGCTTTCGCGAGCAGGCTCGCTCCCACAATGTCACGGGCTCGGCCGGATATCTGACTTGAATCCTACAAACGCGCCGGACACTGCCCACAACAACTTAACGAATCACTGACTATCGGCAGTCAGCGTCCACCTCTACGCTCAACGTCTTTGATTCCAAGGGCGTACACATTCAATGTCAGAAGAATTCGCCCGTTTTGACGCCGCCGAGTACCTCAAAACTCCCGAGGACATGGCGGCGTATCTGGATGCCTGTTTTGACGACGATGAAGGCGACGGCGTCCTTATCCGTGCAGCGCTCAATGACATCGCCCGGGCTCAAGGCATGACACAAGTGGCGCGGGATGCAGGTTTGGGCCGCGAAAGTCTTTATAAAGCGCTGAGTAGCACTGGCAATCCCGAATACGCAACTATCATGAAAGTCATGAAGGCTCTGGGTTTGCGATTGCATGCCGTAACACTGTGAACGCGCTGCGACACCAGACCGCACGACGCTTTTTTACTTATCGGCCCTGATCAGGCTAAATAGCCGCGCCTGATCGCCCACCCAATGGATCTGTCCCATGAACCGACACCGGCTAGCAATTGCCTGGATCGCCTGCTTTGCAGTGCTGTTCAACATGCTCGCCATGCCGATGACCGGGGCGATGGCGCAGGCGGCCAATTCACCGGCCGAGCAATTGCTCTGGAGCAGTTTCTGCACCGGCAGCGGGACCAAGATGGTGGCGATCAACATCGGCACCACCGAGCAAAAGGCCCCGAGCAACGACACTCATTCGAACATGCAGCATTGCTGGTGCTGCTCAGGCTCTGCGCCATTGGTGGCGCTGCCGGGGCACTCGCCGCAGCTGTATTTCGCCCGCTACGAAAGCAATCGAAGCGTGGCGCCCGCCTTGCTGCAAACACCGACTCCGCGTCAGCAATGGCCGAGTCTCAATCCCCGCGCTTCCCCTCTGGTTTGATTTGTTCGCGCAATTGACCTGCGTTTCAAATCGTTCTGGAGAACTGCCATGTTGAACAAACTCATCGTAATCGCTGCGCTGCTGTTGCCGGCGTGCTTTGCCCATGCCCACGAATACAAGGCGGGCGAACTTGAGATCGCCCACCCGTGGTCGCAGGAACTGCCGCCGAATGCACCGACGGTCGCCGCCTATTTCATCATTCACAACGCTGGCAAGACTGATGATCGTTTGCTCAGAGTCGACTCGCCGATTGCTCCAGAAGCGCAACTGCACGAGCACGTGATGCAGGGCGATCTGATGAAGATGCAGCAGGTGCCAAGCGTGGCCATTCCGGCCGGCGGCAACGTGACCTTTGCGCCAATGGCCTATCACGTGATGCTGCTCAACCCGAAAGACCGCAGCCTGCTCAGCGATGGCAAACGCTTCCCACTGACCCTGCATTTCGACAAGGCCGGTGACGTCACCGTCGAAGTCTCGGTGCAGAAGAAACCGCCGGAAACCACGCAGGCCCACGCGCACGCCCAGTAAGCCTTCCGACAGACTCCGCCCATGCGCCCGCTGAGCGCCAGGCCTTTGCGGCACCGCCGTCAGACTCAACACCTGACTCGCGGCAGCTGGATCGCCCTGTTCGCCATGTTGATGATCTTCATCGGCCCACTGATTTCTCAGTCGATGCCGATGGCTCAACACGCCTCGACATCGATGCCGATGAGCATGGACATGTCGATGGACATGCCGGGCATGGATCACAGCGGCCACGACGCCAAGCCTTCCGCCGAACACTGTCCGCCGCAATCCTCGCACCACGTACTGTGGGAAAAATGCGGTTATTGCAGCCTGCTGTTCAATTGTCCGGCGCTGACCGGCGGTGGTGACTTCGTCGCCTTCAATATCCCGCCGCTGAACACCTTCACCCCACCCGCCCCACGCCTGGGTCATGCCCGGCAGACCTTTTTTCCCGGAGCGCGCAGCCGCGCCCCGCCCGTCGCAGCCTAAACACGCACCTTTGATTGCACACGGTTGAGAAGACAGCTTCAGGCTGCCGGCCGTGTCGTTTACGACTGTTTGATGGAAATTGTCATGTCCAGGTTTGCTGCTGTTCCACGCTCGGGCACTGCCCCGGCGTCCTTCGCCTTGAACGAATCGCGGATTCGTTTCAGGCACGCTACCGCCGTCCTTTGCGGCGTCCTGCTGTCCCCGCTGGTGCTGGCCGATGATCACGCCGCGCACAACGAAGAACTCAGCCCGACGGTAATTACCGCGATCGCCCCGAGTTCGCCGCTGACCATCGTCACCAACCCCAAGGATCCGCGCCAACCGGTGCCGGCCAGTGACGGCGGCGATTATCTGAAGACCATTCCCGGCTTCGCACTGGTACGCAATGGCGGCACCAACGGCGATCCGGTGCTACGCGGCATGTTCGGTTCACGCCTGAACATCCTCACCAACGGCAGCATGATGCTCGGCGCCTGCCCCGGCCGAATGGACGCGCCGACCTCATACATCTCGCCGGAAACCTACGACAAACTCACCGTGATCAAAGGCCCGCAAACCGTGCTTTGGGGTCCGGGCGCATCAGCGGGCACGGTGCTGTTTGATCGTGAGCCGGAAAGCTTCGGCGAACTCGGCACCCGCGTGAACGCGAGCATTCTCGCCGGCTCCCACGGACGCTTCGACAAAGTCGTCGATGCCGCTGCCGGCGGGCCGTTGGGCTACGTGCGAGTAATCGGCAACACCGCGCATTCCGACGATTACCGCGACGGCAACAACGACATCGTCGCCTCACGCTACGACAAGTGGAACGGTGACATCGCGGTGGGCTGGACCCCGGACGCCGACACCCTGATCGAACTCACCGCCGGCAAGGGCGACGGCGAAGCGCGCTACGCCGGACGCGGCATGGACGGCTCGCAGTTCCTGCGGGAAAGCCTCGGCCTGCGTTTGGAAAAATCCAACATCACCGACGTGTTGGAGAAACTCGAAGCGCAGGTCTACTACAACTACGCCGACCACGTGATGGACAACTACACCCTGCGCACGCCGTCCGGCACCGGGATGATGGCGGGCCCCATGGCGTCCAACGTCGACCGCCGCACCCTCGGCGCGCGGATCAAGGCCACCTGGCGCTGGGCTGATATTCAACTGATCACCGGCCTCGACGCGCAGACCAACGAACACCGCCAGCGCAGCGGCATGGGCATCGATACCTACAAGGATCAGCCGTACAGCAAGGACGCCGATTTCCATAACTACGGCGTGTTCAGCGAGATGACCTGGTACGCCGCCGACCGTGATCGACTGATCACCGGCGCCCGCGTCGACCGTGCTTCGGCCAAGGATTACCGGCAAACCACCGGCTCGGGAATGATGGCCCGCCCGAACCCGACCGCCGACGATACCCGCGCCGACACCCTGCCGAGCGGTTTCATCCGCTACGAGCATGACCTGGCCGACAGTCCGACCACTCTGTATGCAGGCCTCGGCCACGCGCAGCGCTTCCCGGATTACTGGGAGCTGTTTTCGCCCAAGTCCGGCCCGGCAGGATCGGTCAACGCGTTCGATTCGATCAAACCGGAAAAGACCACTCAGTTCGACTTCGGCGTGAACTACAAGAGCGCCGAACTCGAAGCCTGGGCCTCGGGATATATCGGCGTGGTCCGCGACTACATCCTCTTCGACTACACGCCCGGAATGATGGGAATGAGCACCTCGCGCGCCGAGAACATCGACGCGCGAATCATGGGCGGTGAACTCGGTGCCGCGTACAGACTCACCGACCACTGGAAAGCCGATGCGACCCTGGCCTACGCCTGGGGCAAGAACAGCAGCGACGGTTCGACACTGCCGCAGATGCCGCCACTGGATGCACGTTTCGGTCTGACCTATAGCGAAGACAACTGGAGCGCCGGCGCACTGTGGAGGGTGGTTGCCGCGCAAAACCGTATCGACCAGAACAAGGGCAACGTGGTCGGCAAGGATTACGACAAGAGTTCGGGCTTCGGCGTGTTCTCACTCAACGGTGCCTATCGGATCAACAAACACTGGAAGGTCAGCAGCGGTGTCGACAACCTGTTCGGCAAGGCTTACGCCGAACACCTGAACCTGGCGGGCAACGCCGGTTTCGGCTACCCGGCCAACAACCCGCAAGCGATCAATGAACCGGGGCGCACGCTCTGGACCAAGGTCGACATGAGTTTCTAACAATCACCCACCCATGTGGGAGCGACGGTGCGACGATTCGACCTGCTCGCGAAGGAGACGGCACATCCAACGTTGATGTCGTCTGGCACGACGCCTTCGCGAGCAGGCTCGCTCCCACAAGGTTGCAGAACAACTAGAAGATCCAAGCCAAGCGGAGCACACGTGATGAAACAGCCCAAACAGAATTTCTACAACCTGGCCTGGCGTTGGCATTTTTACGCCGGCCTGTTCGTCGCCCCGTTCATGGTGATGCTGGCCCTGACCGGCATCATTTACCTGTTCAAACCGCAACTCGATTCACTGATGTACAGCAGCCTGCTCAATGTCCCGGCCGGCCATCACACGGTGCCGGCCGATGACCTGCTGCAACGAGTGAAAAGCGCTTATCCACAAGGCCAGATCACCCAATACCTGCCACCGGTCAACGCCGAACGCAGCGCACAGTTTGTGGTGAAGAACGCGGGGCAGGAACTCAACATCTTCGTCGACCCGTACCACGGCGACATCCTCGGCGAACAGGATGCCAAACAGAACCTGCAAGCCATTGCCCGCGCGATCCACGGCGAATTGATGATCGGCACTGTCGGTGACCGCCTTATTGAAATGGCTGCTGGTTGGGGCGTGGTGCTGGTGGTGTCCGGCCTGTTCCTGTGGTGGCCGCGCGGTCAGGCCGCGGGGATTCTGTGGCCGCGCCTGAACAGTCGCGGTCGCGTGCTGTGGCGTGATCTGCACGCGGTCACCGGGTTCTGGGGCGCAACCCTGCTGTTGGTGATGTTGCTCAGCGGCATGACCTGGACCGGTTTCTGGGGCAAGCAATACGCCCAGGTGTGGAACGTGTTCCCGGCGGCGATGTGGGACAACGTGCCGACCTCCGACGTCGAGGCGCGCAGCCTGAACACCGCCACCCGCCAGACCGTGCCATGGGCGATGGAAAACACGCCGATGCCGATGTCTGGCGACCACGCCGAACACATGAACCACGGCGCCAGCAACGCTGGCCCCGCAGCGCCTGCCATCAGCCTGCAAGGCGTGCAGAACATCGCCACCCAGCGCAAGGTCGAGCCGGGTTACAGCATCACCCTGCCGACCACCGCCACTGGCGTGTTCACCATTGCCGTGTTCGCCGATGACCCACGCAATGACGCCACGCTGCATGTCGACCAGTACACCGGCAAGGTTCTCGCCGACGTGCGTTTCGAGCATTACGGCACGGTCGCGCGGGCCACGGAAATCGGCGTGATGCTGCACGAAGGCAAGATGTTCGGCACCTTCAATCAGATCGTCGTGCTGCTGATCTGCCTGATGATTCTGCTCAGCGCCGTCAGCGGTGTGGTGATCTGGTGGAAGCGTCGGCCACAGGGCAAATTCGGCGTGCCACCGCTGCGTCATGACTTGCCGAAGTGGAAAACCGGCGTGGTGATCATGCTCGCACTGGCGGTGGTGTTCCCATTGGTGGGGGCTTCGCTGGTGGTGGTGTGGTTGCTGGATCGAGTGCTGCTGTCGCGCCTTGGCCGGCAATCGGAATCTGTCTCGACGTAAATCAGTCACCCTGTGGAGCGGCCGCCGATGGCGGCACGCTCCTGTTATATCGCTGCTAAATCGAGCGTTACAACTCGTCCCTGACTCGCGCACCACCCTCGGTTGCAGGCTGCTGGCGGCGCACTCTCCAGCCGGCGCCCATGCGCCCGGTCTGACGCCAGTAATGCCCTGCGAGCAGCACCCTGAATTCACCCAGCTCCATGAGTTGCGATACAAACTCGCCCGGGCTTAGCCGGCTGACCCAACGCCCGGCTTCGAATTCCACCGGTCGGGTCAGCAACAAATCCCTCTCGGCCTGCGAGTAAACGGGCGTGTACTTGATCAACACGTGGTTCGGCGTTGAGTAGTAATAATCCCGAATGTCCAAACCCTGGTTCTTGAGTTCATGTGTGTGCGCATGCACTCGCGCAGGCGCAGCGAAATTTGCTCTGACATCATCCGTGTCCGGTGCGAGCGTGGTATTGCCCGACAGATGGAACTGGTGGCTGGCCACGAGTGTGTAGCCCTTGGGGTAACGCGCCGCCGGAGTGCGCCAACTGATCGCGGGATCGCTCGGCGAGCGGAATATCCGCAGGAAAGGATCCTCTGCATAGGCTGACCAGGCTATTGGCTCAAGCGGGACGAATCGACTGCTCGTCGACCGCGACAGAATCGCGCCTTCGTAACCGGTTTCGCTGTGAGCGATATCATCCGTGCGTTGTTGCGCATAGCGGGCGGCATCGTCGGGGTGATGAAAAACCGGTCCCAGCGCCGGCACCGGGTTATCTCGCCAGCGTTGCTCGCTCGAAGCATCGGCCATACGCGCTTGCCAGTGCTCATCCACTTGACCATGCCGCGACCAGTAATCACTGGTTTCAATGACGTCGAGCCGGCCGGCCCTGGCCATCCGGTGCACGTAGTCTGTAAATCTGAATCTGCCCTTGGCAATGTCACGTTCATCAATCGCTGCCTGTTCGCGCGATACAAAAGCATTGGGGCGCAATTCAACTTGCCCGAACTTGTCGTAGAACACACCGGGCTCAAATGCATGCAGTTGCAGTTTCAACAACGCGCCATCGGCACAGGAGATGTAGATCGGTTTGTACCCCTGCGGCGTACTGGCCCGTCGGCAGGCTTGCTGGACATCGTTAGGAGTCAAGAGGAAATGGCGCAAGTCATCAGGCCGTGCGCCGAGTGGCGGCAGCGCTGCACGCAGATATATCGAGTCCTGCGCATACCCTGAAAGCAGTTTTGCCTGATCGAACACTCGATCCACAGCCAATTCAGAACGTTGCACTTCAACGGGCAGGCTGGCGAGGAACAAGCCGTCCCGAGCGCGCAGTATGAATCCGAAAGTCTGCGTGTCCCTGCTCACCAACACTTCATGAACATACCGGGCGGCAGCATCGGCCTGGATAAATACCGGACTGCACAACGGGGCGCTTGTCGCTCTGGTGTAATCCATTACGGATTGCAGATCCGTGGAGTAAGAAACCCAGCGACTCACCTGGCGCGGCAAACCCCAGAGGTCACTGCCGATGACAACCTGCAAGTAACCCGCCTTAGCCAGAGCGTCGACCCATTCACTCGGTTTCAGTTTCGCGCTACGTATGCGCTGTTTTATCGCGTCGCCATCCAGGGTGGCAGGAACCGTTTTGTAATCCGTCAGAACGGCCACCAGATCCGCTCGCAGACGATCCCATATTCCCGGTTGATAGCGGATCAACGAACCGTCGGGGCCGAACAGGTATTCATCCCATGCCACTCTTGGCAGCCGTGTGAAGGCTGAGTACACGGTGTCGACCGACAGCATGTTCAGATAGATCTGCTTCTCGACACGAGAAAAAATGACCGACAGCGCCCTTGCGACTCTGGATCGATAACGCGCCGTGATCCTGCAGCCAGCAGGAAACACGCCAGCGCCCTTGCTTTCATCCGGAAAAATCTCGGTGATGTCAAAATCCTCCCGCGACACCTCGATGGGCGCAGAGGCTACATAAAGGCCGTCGGGGCGTTTCAGAATGACGCCGCCAAAAGGTTTGTCCGTACCCAGGGGCAAGCTCGATTTGGCAAACACCGCCGCATCGTCAGCACTTTGAAAAGCCGGGCCGAGCCAGCGTCGCTGCAGATTCGCGTAGGGCTGCCACGTTGGTCCGACCCATCCTGACCGATCCCAGCACGCGCTGGTTCGCAACACCGAGAGTTCACCGCTGTTGGCGACTGCATGGACGAAATCCGTCGGCAACCACTCACCGGAAGCGAGGCCTCGCTTGATTGAGTCGAGTGTTGTCTGAGACGAGTCGTCATGGAACAACTTGCTTGCCTTGTTCCTTGCATACGTCAGCAGAGCACCGTCCCGAGTGGCAAGATAAAACACGGCAGGCCCTGAATCTATTACAGGTCGCCGGCGACCGTAGTACATCGCTGTTGTCAGGTTGTCCGGCGAGACAAAATACTGCGCCAGCCAGCGCTCAGGACTGCTCGATGGTGCTTTTACTCGCTGATGTACATAGAAGCTCCCATACATGTCGAAGCCTTCCGGGTACTGGTGCCAAGGCGCTGACTGTCGAGGGGCAAACACGGACTCCAGGCGAAACAGATTGCTGTCTTGGTCACTGACTGGAAACAACTCCGTGCCGACGTATTCTTCCCGTTCCTCGTGCTTGAGGATGAATCCGAACCAGGCTCGGTTCTCATCATGCAAACGCCTGTCGCCAGCAAAAAACTGCTGTGCTGCTTCGTCCGCCGAGGCATAGACCGCACCGTACATGACGAACGCCGGCCGCTTCCATGGCAAGGGCCAAAGCGCTATGGGCCGGAGTGAAGGGGATGAGGGAAACGGCGGTGGCGTTGGTTGGGGCAACGACGGCGTTGGCAGCGTCGGAAAAGGCGTCGTCGGTTCAGTAGTCGTCGCCTCCGGGGATGCCGGCAGACTCCAGTCCGGAGCTATTTGTCCGCGGTAGCCCCACAACTCGTTATCCAGCAAGTTGAACAACCCACCGGCCGCCGCCTGCTCCCTGATGAAGTCTTGCGGTCGTTTGCTGCCCTTGGCCAGTTCCAGAGCCAATGGACCGGGGTGCAAGTGTGTTCCCAGGCGTCTCGCCAGATCCTTCGCAGCCAGGGTTGCGTAAGGTGCGAACCTGACCAGGCTGTCCTTGGCGGCAGAGCAATACACAACGACCTTATCGAGCAACACCTGGCGGATCTCTTCGACACTCAACATCTGCAGGCTTAGCAACGCCTCTTCAAACGTCCATTGCAGGTACTCGATATTGACCGGTTCAAGCTGCGACAACGCGACGTGGGAGACATAACGGGCATGTAACACATGGTCATCGGGAAAAACCGGGCGCCCTCGATTGTCCCGAGGATAAAGCTGCTCTTGGCCAAGCACGTCGATGTCCCCTTCCTGCGGTTCGGTGACAACAAAGCGTTCGTCGCGGCGTTGAAAAATGTAGCCTGCGAACTGTCGATCGCGTCGGAAACCGACTTGTTCATGCGCATACCGGGCGGCGTCATCGGCGGATAAAAACGCCCGACTCAATGACGGCCAAGGGAAGTCCGCGAAAGGCGCCCACTCCAGGTCCAGCACGCCCAGACGTCCCCATAGCCCACTGCCCCGCACAACTTCAACCTGGCCGGCCAATATCAGCATCGAGACAAATTCCCGTGGCTGCAATGCCCCTTTCATTAGCCTGGATTGCACCCCGGCATCGCTGATCGAGCCGTTGGAATGCTCGATGCTCAGCGCGCGTTCAATCTCACTGCCGCTGAAGCTGTACTTCAACATGGAGGCATCGTTGGCCTGCATGTACAGCGACAAAGGCCGGCGAGCCGCCGCAAGCTTTCTGCTCCGGCCATGACAGGCAATGGCCAGGGCTATTTCCTGCGGCGTGAAGAAGTTCTCGTAGAGCCACGGTTGCGCAGCAGGAAGCTGCGAAGGGTCCGGGCGGGACGCGTAGTAGAAGCCTTCCAGCTCATAACCTTTGGGCAGCTGCAATTGACCATGAGCATCCGCCGCAAAGATCTTTGCAGGATCCCATGACGCCAGCCCGGGCGCCCGCGCATGGGTCGCGACATACTCCTCGCCGGCAGTTCTTTTCAGCAACAGCCCCCAGGTTTGCGCGCCTCTGGATTTCAATGCGGCGAGAACGGCGCGTTCGGCAGTGACACAGACGCGGGTCATCAGCGGCAACCCGGCCACCCTGCCGTTGGCAAACGGCTGGCCGGCTTTCCAGTCCAGCGGCACTTGACCAACGGAATGCCCCCAGTCTGCGTGCGAAACAATGACTTTCAGTTCACCCACGGACGCGACCTTGTTGATGATGCTCATCACGTCATAAGTGCCCACCGGATTACCGGTCGGCGAGCCGGCCTTGCGCCAGAGGTAGTAGCTGAACTCCTCTTTCGAGCCACTCGGCGAATATTTGAGCAAGGTTCCATCGGGGCCGGACAGATACGCACTGCGAAAAAAGTCCTTCGCTGCCACATCCGCGACGAAATCAAGATCGGAGAAAAAATTGATGAACAGCCTTGTCAGCCTCTCATCCTGACGTGGGTTGGCTTTGCGAACTTCCTCGTACAGAGGCGCATGGCAATGCAGATTCGCCACACATTTGTATCCACGAGGGTGCACGTATTGCCCTGCAGCATCGACTTCGATAATGGTGCCGAAATCGAAGCGGGTGACCTCTCCCGGAATGGGTACGGTGGCGACAAAGCGTCCATCCGGACGCAGCAGAATCACGCTGCCATATTCCCTGTCCGGCTTTAGGGGAATCCGGTTGTGCACCCAATAGGCTGCATCTTCCTCCGAGAGGAACGCGGGACTCAGGGTAGGCAGCCTGAACTTGCGGGAAGGTTTTGCGGGGCCTGACACGTCATTCATCTTGAGCATCCTGCGAAAAATAATCGGGATAACGATCGAATGAGTGTGGTCCCGCAGGCCTGCCGGACCGTGGTACATGTTTATCGTTTATGTATCCTCATCTGCCAACACAGGCGCGCCCCAATCTGGCGCAACTCGACGCACCAACACCCGCACTCTGTGCCTTACTGGTGCGCGCTAATGCGGCGCAACCGCTCTAACACGACATTTTCCTGCCCATTCCCGACCGGGCACAGCCCTTGCAAAACAGCCTTCAGTCGTCCGCATCTGCCAACCAAAAAAACTTCAAACGTTCATGGAGATCGCACAATGAAGCGTCGCAGTTTGATCAAGGCTTTCACACTCACGGCATCCATTGCCGCGATGGGCATGACCTGGACTGTCCAGGCCGCCGAGACCATCAAGGTCGGGATTCTGCATTCGTTGTCCGGGAC
>Ga0247818_10001940_pt1 | contig 13296 bp, 11 predicted proteins | sample 13C_Glucose_Day1_FD_192424 | JGI IMG/M metagenome (GOLD analysis project Ga0247818, IMG submission 192424) | Soil microbial communities from agricultural site in Penn Yan, New York, United States - 13C_Glucose_Day1 | ecosystem: Environmental > Terrestrial > Soil > Agricultural land | place...
CCCGTCGTCAGCGCCTGCCGCACCGCCCCCTTGCGGCACCCCGTCAGCACCACCCAGTGCCCGCGCCCCACCCCCGCCAGCTCGTCGAGGTCGTAGACCGGGCGGCCCTTCTCGTCGCCGCGCAGGTGGGCGTCCGTCATCGCCGCGGCGAGCCGGTGGTAGCCCTCGACCCCTCGCGCCAGCACCAGCAGGTGGCTGCCCTCGGGGTCGGGGACGCCGTTCTGCGGCCCGGTGAGGCCGAGCGACAGCTCGGCACCGAAGACGGTGGGCAGGTCGTAGGCGGCCGCCGCCTCCGCCAGCATCGGCGCCCCGTAGAAGCCGTCGTGGTCGGTGACGGCGAGCGCGTGCAGGCCGAGGCGCACCGCCTCCTCGACGAGCTCGGCGGGGGAGGAGGCGCCGTCGAGGAAGCTGAAGTGGCTGTGGCAGTGGAGCTCCGCGTAGGGCGTGACGTCAGCGGGTCGCTCGATGGACCTGGCCTCGGTCGAGGCGCGCTTGCGGCGCGACACGGGCGCGTCGTCGGCGCCCGGCAGTCCGCTCAGCCGGCGCTCCAGCTCCTTCCACCGCATGGCGGGGTTGTTCCACCCCATCAGCGGACCGTCCTGTCCGTCGTGGCCTCGTCAGTCATAGCCCGCCTCCAGGGCCCAGCCGTCGGGCGCCCGCAGCAGGAGCCAGGCCCGTCCGTCGGCCCCGACGACCTGGAACCGCGCGGCCGGTCCGAAGCCGTCCGACCACCAACCCTCGTCGGTGGGCCACGGGCCCGCCCACGCCGTCACCGGCTGCCAGGGAGGGCCCTCGGCCTGGCCGGTGGCGCGGAAGTGCCGAGGCTCCCCGCTGACGACGCCGCGGTCGGTGACGCACACCTCCCGGCCGCCGCCGTCGAGCACCTCCGCGGGCCGGGGTGGGGTGAAGACCCGGACCGGCGCCGGCCCCGGCACCCGTCCGGGCCACGGTCGGTCGACCGGCCTCAGGTCGACCGGCCGCTCTCCCCAGGGCACCAGGGACTGCCGCGCCGACGGGCTCCGACCGCCCTGCAGCACCGGGCGGCGTACGGCGTCGAAGCCGACCATGCCCTGCACCCGGGCCACGCCGCGCTCGACGAGGTCGTCGGACGCCGAGCCCCAGAGCGCCTCCCCGTGCGCGGCCGCAGGCTCGACGAGCTCGGGCACGAACCGGACCCGGTCGATCGGCGCGTCCACGACCCCGGCGTGCTTGCGGGCGCGCAGCGGGCCGCTGATCCCGCTGGTCGCACCGGCCGACTGCAGCTGCCAGTGAACCCGGTCGACCAGGTCGCGCGCGTCGAAGTGGCGCGGGTGGAGCCAGGTGCGCGACGAGCACACGACGCCGTCGGACTCGGCCTCGACCCGGACGCCCGTGGCGACCAGCTGGTGGTGGGCGAGCTGGGTGACGAACCGCTCGGCCGTCGTGCGGACACTGAAGGTGATCGCCTCGACTGAGTCGAGGGGCGGCTCGAAGGGAACCTCGGCGTCGAGCTCGGGCGGCGGGGTGCGCGCGGCGAACAGGGTGGGGTCCTCACCGCGGGCGCGCCGGCGGACGGTGGCGCCGTAGGCGCCGAGCCGGTGCTCGACCGCGTCGCCCGGCAGGTCGGCGAGGTCGCCCAGGGTGCCCAGCCCGAGACGCTGCAGCAGCCCGACGAGCTCGCGACCCCGGGCGCCGTCGTCCTGCAGCACGTGCACGGGCAGGCCGCGGAGGAAGGCCGGGGACCCACCGGGCGGGACCACGCACCAGGACTGCACCTCCGCCACCCGGGCGGCCTGCTCGGCGGTGAACAGGTCGTCGGCGATGCCGACGCGCACGTCCCACACGCCCGACTCGACCAGCGCCTGGCAGGCCGTCGCGGCGGCGGCCGTCTCGCTGCCGTACCAGCTGCCGGGCGCCCTGACGGCGAGCAGCCCGGGACGCAACGCGGCCACTCCGGGGCGCAGGTCCTCGACCACGGCGAGGACCGGTTCGAAGGCGCGGGCGTCGCGGTCCGGGTTGGTCGGGAGCAGCAGCAGCTCGGGGCACCTCGCCTGGGCGTCGCGACGACGCTGCCCCCGACGTACGCCCTCGGCGCGCGCGGGACCGTTGCAGACCTCCACCACGTTGGCGGAGAGCACGGCGGCAGGGGAGCGGAGCGACCGGTCGGCCTCCTCGAGGGCGGCGACCACCGACCAGTCCGGGCACCACACGACCATCACCCTCATCCGGGCACCCGCCGGACCTCGCGCACCTCCCGGTCGACCCGGTGGACGCCCGGCCAGGTCAGGTCGGCGCGCTGCGGTGGCCGCGCGCCCCGGTGCACCACGACCCTGGCCCGTCGCTCCAGCAGCTGTCCGGCGCCGGCCGCAGGCCCGGACCAGGTGGACTCCTCGACGCTCAGCCGGGCGGACACCCGCGGCCACCGACCGTGGACGACCAGCACGGCGGACCTGGTGCGCAGCCGGGAATCGAGGATCCCCGCCGTCCGCTCGTCGACGGTGGCGGGCGGTCGCAGCACCACCACGCGCAGCACGTCGACGAGTGCCGCGGCCACCTCGAGCCAGTGCTCGCCGGGGTCGGGCACCACCACGGTGCGCGACAGCTCGATCCCGAGCTCCGCAGCGGCTTCGGCACCGAAGTCGGCGCAGCCGGCGAAGCCCACCCACTCCCCGGCCCGGGAGGCCCCGGCCGCGAGGGCCAGGGCGAGCGACGCCGAGTCGACGGCGTAGGTCGAGCCCGCGTGCAGCGGGACCAGGTCGGCCAGTCCGCCCAGGGTGGGCACGGGCTGCCCGGCCGGCCTGCGCTCCATCGCTGCGACCCGCTCGCGCAGCTGCTCGACCACGGAGCGGCCCGGGTCGAGCGCGGCGACGGAGCGGGCGGACGACATGGCCCCATGATCGAACAGGTGTTCGAACGAGTCAAGCGGGCTGTTGCAGACAGGCCGTCAAGTGGGCCATCAGACCACGCGTCCCGCCCGGCGGTGAGACGCGGGCCCGGCTGCTGCGTCGACGGGGAGGTGTCTGCTTATGCTGACCGGACGTGTTCGACGGAAGGTGGGGGAACGTGACTTCGGTGTCGAAGGTCTCGAGGCTTGTCGGGGGAGTGTGCCTCGTGCTCCTGGCGTCAGTGGGCCTGGGCGCCCCAGGTCAGGCGGCAGCGGGCGACCCGGCGACGTCGGCCGGTGCGTCGGTCGCGGTCACGCCGAAGCCGAAGCCGAACAAGTGGGAGGCCTACAGCGGCCCCTTCTTCAACGACCCGCACCTCGCGAAGGGTCACTTCCAGATCGAGCGGCGGGTGATCAAGACGATCAACAACACGCCCAAGGGCTCGTCGATCCGGATCGCCATCTACTCCTTCGACCGGCTACCGGTCGCACACGCACTCGTGGCAGCACACCGTCGCGGCGTGCAGGTGCAGATGCTCCTGAACGACCACTGGGAGACGCCGGCGATGAAGATCGTCCGTGCGGAGATCGGCAAGAACCGCAACAAGGGCAGCTTCATCTACAAGTGCAGGCAGAGCTGCCGAGGGGCGGCCAACGAGTTCAACAACCTGCACTCGAAGTTCTACCTCTTCAGCCAGGCGGGGAAGTCCGAGGACGTCATCGCGGTGGGCTCGGCCAACATGACCCGCAACGCGGCCGTCCACCAGTGGAACGACCTCTACTTCACCGACGGTGACCACGAGCTTTTCCGCCAGTTCGTGACGCTCTTCAAGGACATGAGCAACGACTACGACACGCGCCAGGAGCCGCTGTCCTTCTGCAGCCTCCCGACCACCGGCGTGTGCGACGACTCCGTCGACAAGCACACGGCTGTCGCGTTCCCGCGCGTCTCGAGGCCGAAGGACGACCTGGTGGTCCACATGCTCGACCGGGTCCAGTGCCTGACCCCCGACCCGGTGACGGGCGAGGTCAAGCGCACCCACCTCGCGCTGTCCATGCACACGATGCGCGGCGCCCGTGGCAACTACCTGGCCGAGGCGATCCGCCAGAAGTGGGTCCAGGGGTGCGACGTGAGAGTCACCTACGGCCTCATCGGCTACCACACCAAGGGCGTCATCGCGGCCCCCACCAAGCGCGGCCGGATCCCGCTGCGCTCCACGGGCATGGACTACAACCTCGACGACAACTTCGACCTCAACAACGACGGCATCGACGACCTGATCCTCGACTACTACAGCCACCAGAAGTACTTCATCATCCAGGGCACCTACAACGGCGTCCCGGACACCTCGATGGTGCTCACCGGGTCCGTGAACTGGTCGAGCCTCAGCACGGCGAACGACGAGGTCTGGTTCACCGTGCGGGGAGCCGTGGTGGCGAAGAAGTACCTGCGGAACTTCGACTACCAGTGGAACAGCACGCGGAACACCCGCAACGCCTACACGACGTCGTACTCCAACTTCCGCGTCCGTCGCACGGTGCGGCAGCCGGACGGCACGACGCGCACCGTGTGGCGCACGGTGCGCCGGCCCGTCACCACCGTGGAGCCGGACCACTACGTGCCGGGGCCCTACTGGGAGGCCGACTGACCGCGCGCGGACGGACCCGGAGACCGATGGTCCCGGGTCCGTCCGTGGGGTGCGTGATGGAGCTCGGCGAGGTGATCAGGCGTTCTTGATCGCGGAGACGTCGAACTCGAGCTTGATCTTCTCCGAGACGAGCACGCCGCCGGTCTCGAGGGCCGCGTTCCAGGAGAGGTCCCAGTCCTTGCGGTTGATCGTGGTCGCGCCCTCGAAGCCCACGCGGGTGTTGCCGAACGGGTCGATCGCGGTGCCGGTCTCCTCGAAGGGGATCGTGACCGACCGGGTGGTGCCCTTGATGGTCAGGTCGCCGGTGATGGTCCACTCGGTGCCGTCGCGCTCGACGGAGGTCGAGGCGAAGGTGATCGTGTCGTGGTTCTCGACGTCGAAGAAGTCGGCGGAGACGAGGTGGCCGTCACGGTCGGCGGTGCCGGTCGAGATGCTGGCGGGGCGGATGGTCAGCGAGACGGTCGAGGCGGCCGGGTCCTCGGCGTCGACGTGCGCGGTCCCCTCGAAGTCGGCGAACTGGCCGCGGACGGTGGTGACCATGGCGTGGCGGGCCGAGAAGCCGAGCCGGGAATGGCTCGGGTCGATGGTGTAGTCACCGGTGAGGGCGTCGCGCTCGGCGACGGCGACGGGAGCGGCCGCCTGGTCGACGGTGGACGCCGGGGTCGCGACGGCGGGCTTGGGCTTGCGACGGAAGAACGACATGGGGACTCCTGGAACGCTCGGGGTATTGGTTGTTGATTCAACCAATCCAACCGCGGGGCTGTCCGTCCCATTCCCGTCTCGATGTGATCCGCGTCTCGCGCGACCGGGGCTGATATCGACCCTCTCGCGTGTTACCCCTATAACGCTACGATAAGCGTAGCGAAACTGACGGGGCCGAGGATCGGCCCGGGAAGAGGTGGCACATGGGTGTCGAAGTGGTCGTGTTCATCGTTGCGGCGTCGATCGCCGGCGGACTGTCGATGGGTGCCGTCACCCTGATCTACTTCCTCGACAAGTGGCGGACGGACCCGGAGACGGCGCCGGCGCCCGCGCCGCGCTCCGTCTTCGACCAGCCGAACGACCGTCGGCTCGACGAGGCTGCGTGAGCGGACATGCACCCCCTGCTCGTCCTGCTCGCCTTCACCCTCGCGGCGCTCCTGACGTACGTCCTCGTGCTCGGGCTGCTCACGGCGCTGTCCATCCCCGTCCACGAGGACGACGCGGAGCCCGCGTCGGACCTGACGGGGCGAGGTGAGCGTGCCGCCCGCTGACCCGGCCACCTCGCGGGCGGGGCGACCTCGCGAGGCCTCCGTGGACCAGCGCCTGAACGCCGCTGTGCTCGCGCTGCTCCACGAGGGTGGTCCTGGCGCGGTCACCATGGACCGGGTGGCGGCCGCCTCGGGCGTCGCCAAGACGTCGATCTACCGCCGCCACGCCAACCGCGGGCAGCTGCTGGCGGCCGTCCTGGCCACTGCCATCGGTCTGCCGGACGTCCCGGAGGAGGGTGAGGTCCGCGACAAGATCCGCTTCGCGCTCGAGCAGGCGTGGCACCAGATGGACGTCGTCCTGGGGCCGGGTGGCCTCGCCGCGATCGTGGGTGACACCGACCCGGAGTTCACCGGGCTGTTCCGCGCGGCGCTGCAGCCCTACGTCGATGCGCTCGTCCGGCGGATCCGCGACGACGTGGACGCCGGGCTCCTGCGCGAGGGCCTCGATGCCGACGGCGTCGTGAGCCTGATGGTCGGCGCCCACCTCGGCGAGCTGGTCCGCCACGGCGAGGTTCAGCCGGGGTGGATGGACCGGGCCCTCGAGCTCCTGTGGGTGCTCATGGCGCCCGGCTGAGGGCAGCGCGCCGGGCTCGCCCTTGCCTCGCGGGTCCCCGTCAGGCCACAGTGGGCAGCAGTTCTCGGAGCGTCGCACGAGTGGGCGGGAGCCGGTCACGGTGAGCAGGGAATCCGGTGGTGGTGCCGGCCAGGCGGGTCCCCCGGTCGCGACCCGGCCGGATGCGATCCGCAACGTGGTGGTCGTGGGCGCTGCCGGCGCGGGGAAGACCACCCTGGTCGAGAGGCTGCTCGTCACGGCCGGCGTGCTGAACCGGCCCGGCACCACCGAGGACGGCACGACCGTGTGCGACTTCGAGGAGGTCGAGCACCGGCAGCGGCGTTCGGTCGCGCTCGCCCTCGCGCCCCTGGTGCACGACGGCGTCAAGATCAACCTGCTGGACGCTCCCGGGTACGTCGACTTCGTGGGGGAGGTGCGGGCGGGGCTGCGCGCTGCGGACTGCGCGCTCTTCGTCGTCGCCGCCAACGAGGGTGTCGACGACGCGACCCGGGCGCTGTGGCGGGAGTGCGCCGGCGTGGCCATGCCGCGGGCCGTGGTCGTGACCAAGCTGGACCACGCGCGCGCGGACGTCGACAGCGTGGTGGCCCAGGCCCGGGACGCCTTCGGCGAGCGGGTCCTGCCCGTGTACCTGCACGAGCGCGGACGCCTCGTCGGCCTCATCACCGGCGACCACGGGCACGACGCGCAGCGGGCGGCGCTCGTGGAGGGCATCATCGAGGAGTCCGAGGACGAGACGCTGATGGAGCGCTACGTCGGCGGTGAGCAGATCGACCCCGATCTCCTGCTGCGCGACCTCGAGGTGGCGGTCGCGCGCGGCTCGTTGCACCCCGTCGTCCCGGTCGACTCGACCAGCGGGGTGGGAGCCACCGAGCTCCTCGACCTGGTCGTGGCGGCGTTCCCGTCCCCGCTCGAGCACCCGATGCCGCGGGCCTGGACGCCGACAGGCACCCCCGGGCCCGAGATCGCGTGCGACCCCTCGGGTCCGTTGGTCGCGGAGGTCGTCAAGACGACCACCGACCCGTACCTCGGGCGGGTCAGCCTGGTCCGCGTCTTCTCGGGGACCGTGGTCCCGGACGCGACCGTGCACGTGTCCGGACACCGCTCGGCGTGGGTGGGCGGCGATCCGGCCTCCAGCCACCCGGACCACGACGAGGACGAGCGGATCGGCTCGCTCTCCGTGCCGCTGGGCAAGTCGCAGCGCACCACCCCGGCCGTGGTCGCCGGCGACCTGTGCGCCATCGGACGGCTCAGCCGGGCCGAGACCACCGACACCCTCGCCGACGTGGACACCCCGCTCGTGCTCGAGCCCTGGCAGGTGCCCGACCCGCAGCTCCCGGTGGCGATCCAGGTCCGGACGAAGAGCGACGAGGACAAGCTCGGCACGGGGCTGCAGAGGCTCGCCGCCGAGGACCCCACCCTGCGCGTCGAGCAGAACGACGAGACCCACCAGGTCGTGCTGTGGACGATGGGCGAGGCCCACGCAGACGTGCTGCTCGACCGCCTCGCCGGTCGGTACGGCGTGGACGTCGACGAGGTCGAGCTGCGGGTGCCCCTGCGGGAGACGTTCGTCGGGCCGGCCACCGGGCACGGCCGGCACGTCAAGCAGAGCGGTGGTCACGGGCAGTACGCCGTGTGCAGCATCGAGGTCGAGCCGCTGCCGCAGGGTGGCGGCTTCGAGTTCGTCGACCGCGTCGTGGGAGGTGCGGTGCCCCGGCAGTTCATCCCCTCGGTCGAGAAGGGGGTCCGGTCCCAGATGGTGCGCGGGGTCGCGAACGGCTGCCCCACGGTCGACCTCAGGGTGACCCTGACGGACGGGAAGGCCCACAGCGTCGACTCCTCCGACATGGCGTTCCAGACCGCCGGCGGGCTCGCGCTGCGCGACGCTGCGACGCGTGCCGGGACCTGCCTCCTCGAGCCGGTCGACGAGGTGAAGGTGCTCATCGCGGACGCCCTGGTCGGCACCGTGATGGGGGACCTGTCCGCACGGCGGGGGAAGGTGCTCGGCAGCGAGCCGGCGAGCGAGCCGGGCATGGTCGTCATCCGGGCCCATGTGCCGCAGCTGGAGCTCCGCCGCTACGCCACCGAGCTGCGTTCGCTCGCCCACGGGTCGGCGTCGTTCACCCGGGCCTTCGCCCACTACGACCGGGTGCCGGACCAGGTGTCCTCGAGGCTCCCGCTCGGGTGATCCCGGACCTGCCCCACGCGGTCTCGACCCGCGGTCAGGCGGCCGACCGCGGCTCGGAGAGGTCGGTGCGCAACCGGTTCAGGATCCGGGTGAGGGTCCGCGACACCTGGGCCTGCGTCAGGCCGACCAGGTCGGCGATCTCCTGCTGGGTGCGCTCGTCCTCGAAGCGCCACCGGAGGATCTGCTGCTCCCGCTCGCTCAACCGGTTGACGGCCGTGTCGAGCGCGAGCCTCGCCACGAGCGCCGAGAGCTCGCGGTCCTCGTCGCCGAGCGCGTCGGCGATCGTGCCGCGCTCCTGGTCGTCGCCCCTGCTGTCGATCGAGGCCGGGCGGAAGCACCCGTCAGCGGCGAGCGCCTCGATGACCTCGTCGACGTCCACGTCGAGGTGGGCGGCGACCTGGGACGGGCGCGGTGAGGCTCCGAGACGGGACTCGAGCTCCTGCTGGGCGTCCTTGATCCGCGCCTGCATCTGCTGCACGCGACGGGGGACCCGGATCATCCAGCCGGAGTCGCGGAAGTGCCGGCGCAGCTCGCCCCGCACGGTCGGCACGGCGTAGGACATGAAGTCGTGCCCGGCGGTCGGGTCGAAGCGGCGGGCCGCCTTGACGAGCCCCATCAGCGCGACCTGCTCGAGGTCGTCTCCGTCGATGCCGCGGTTGCGGTAGCGCGCCGCCATCGAGCGAGCCACGGCGGCGTTCGCCTCGATCAGCTGGTCCACGAGCTCCCGGCGTCGTCCGTCCGAGGGCCCGGCGCGGAGCTCCTCCACGATGGCCTCCGTCCGGCGGGCACGCTCCTCGCGCTCGCGGTGGGTCGGGGCGGTGGTGAGGCGCTGGGGCTGCGGGAGCGTCGAGTGGGTGGGCACGAGCTCGTCCTTCCGGCCGGGTGGTCCTGTCGCGGCCCGGGTCGCGGGCCTGACCACGATCCTCGGATGCGGGACGGCGTGCCGACAGCCGAAATGCGAAACATTGGACAAACCATGGACAGTGGGAGTGACCGCTAGGGTCGTGGCCATGGCACGCAGCGTCTACGTGGCCGGCGTCGAGGGGTTCACCGGCAAGTCTGCGGTCGCGCTCGGGGTGCTCGAGCAGCTGTCGCGCCGGGTGCCGCGGGTGGCGGTCTTCCGCCCCGTGGTCCGCGCCGAGGCGTCGGCGGGCGACGTCCGCGACTACGTCCTGGACCTGCTCGTCTCGCACGACGCGGTCGCGCTGTCGTACGACGAGTGCGCGGGCGTCAGCTACGACGACGTGCACGCCGACCCCGACGGCGCGATGGACCGCATCGTCGCGCGCTACCACCAGGTCGCCGAGCAGAGCGACGCGGTGGTCGTCGTCGGGAGCGACTACACCGACGTCGGCGCACCGGCGGAGTTCGCCTTCAACGCCCGGGTGGCCGCCAACCTCGGTGCGCCGGTACTGCTCGTCCTCAACGGCCACGGCCGGGGAGTCGACCAGATGCGTGCGGCCGCGGCGATGGCGGAGGCCGAGCTCGCCGCCAACCACGCGACACTCTTCGCCGTCATCGCCAACCGCGTCGACCCCGAGGCCACGGACCGCACGGCGACGGCGCTGCGCCGCGAGGGCGTGCCCGCCTTCGCCCTGCCCGAGCAGCCGCTGCTCAGTGCACCCTCGGTGGGTGACCTGATGGCGGCCTGCGACGGCCGGCTCGTGCGCGGCGACGAGGCGCAGCTGGCGCGCGAGGTCCCCGGGCTGGTGATCGCCGCGATGACGCTGCCCAACGTGCTCGACCGGCTCTTCGACGGTGCGCTCGTCGTCACGCCGGGCGACCGTCCCGAGGTCGTCCTCGGCGTCCTCACCGCCCAGCAGTCGGCCAGCTTCCCGCAGCTGTCCGGCATCGTGCTCAACGGCGGCCTCGAGCTCCCCGAGCAGGTGGACCGACTGCTCGACGGCCTGGAGGTCGCGCTGCCGATCATCGCCACCGACCTCGGCACGCACGCGACGTCGACCGCGCTGAGCGACCGTCGCGGCCGCCTGGACAAGGACTCGCCGCGCAAGATCGCCACCGCCCTGACGATCTTCGCCGAGCACGTCGACGGCGAGGAGCTGATGAACGGCCTCGAGGTGGCCCGCACCTCGGTCGTCACGCCGCTGATGTTCGAGCACCAGGTCCTCGACGACGCGATCGCCGACCGGCGTCACATCGTGCTGCCGGAGGGGGAGGAGGAGCGGATCCTGCGCGCCGCCGACGTCCTGCTGCGGCGCAACGTCGCGGACCTGACGCTGCTCGGGGACCCGATGATCGTGCGCGCGAAGGCGGCTCACCTCGGCATCGACGTGTCCGCGGCGCGCGTGCTGAGCCCCCATGACGAGGAGCTGCGCGAGCGGTTCGCCCAGGAGTACCACCGCCGTCGCGCCCACAAGGGCGTCGACCTCGAGGCGGCGCGCGACATCGTGGTGGACGTGTCCTACTTCGGCACGATGATGGTGGAGCTCGGCCTCGCGGACGGGATGGTGTCGGGCGCGGTCCACACCACGGCCCACACGATCAGGCCGGCGCTCGAGGTCATCCGCACCGTCCCGGAGGTGTCGGTGGTGTCGTCGGTGTTCTTCATGTGCCTCGAGGACCAGGTGCTCGTCTACGGCGACTGCGCGGTCAACCCCGACCCGACGGCCACCCAGCTGGCCGACATCGCGGTCGCGTCCGCCCGCACCGCCGCGGCCTTCGGGGTCGAGCCGCGCGTCGCGATGCTGTCGTACTCCACCGGGACCTCCGGCAGCGGCACCGACGTCGAGAAGGTCACCCAGGCGACCGCGATGGTCCGCGAGCGGGCGCCGGACCTGCTCGTCGAGGGACCGATCCAGTACGACGCCGCGATCGACGCCGCGGTCGCGCGCACCAAGCTGCCCGACTCCGCCGTCGCCGGGCGGGCGACGGTGTTCGTCTTCCCCGACCTCAACACGGGCAACAACACGTACAAGGCCGTGCAGCGCTCGGCCGGCGCCCTGGCAGTCGGCCCGGTCCTGCAGGGCCTCCGCAAGCCCGTCAACGACCTCTCCCGCGGCGCCCTGGTGCGCGACATCGTCAACACGGTGGCGATCACCGCCATCCAGGCACGGGAGCGGCGGCCGTGACGGACCGGGTCCTGGTGCTCAACGCGGGGTCGTCGTCGTTGAAGTACCGGCTGCTCGACGGGAGCACCGGCGTCGCGGAGGCGTCCGGCAGCGTCGAGCGGATCGGCGAGGACAGCGGCACGCTGACGCACTCGGTCGGCGGCGAGGACCACACCGAGGAGCGACCGGTCGCGGACTTCGAGGACGCCCTGCGCTCGGCGCTCGACGCCTTCGACCGGCACGGTCCGGCGATCGACACGAGCGGGCTGGCGGCGGTCGGGCACCGCGTCGTGCACGGCGGCGACCTGTTCGCCGAGCCGGTGCTCGTCGACGACCGCCTGCTGGCCACCGTCGAGGACCTCGTCCCGCTCGCCCCGCTGCACAACCCGGCCAACCTGGAGGGACTGCGCGTCGCGCGGCGGCTGTTCCCCGACGTGCCACAAGTCGCGGTCTTCGACACGGCGTTCCACCAGACCATGCCCGAGCACGCCTACACCTACGCCGTGCCGCTGGCCTGGCGGGAGGAGCACCGGATCCGGCGCTACGGCTTCCACGGCACGTCGTACGCCTTCGTGTCCCGCCGCGCCGCCGAGCTGCTCGACCGCCCGGTCGAGGACACCAACCTGGTGGTGCTGCACCTCGGCAACGGGGCGTCCGCGGCCGCGGTCCGCGGCGGCAGGTCGATCGACACGTCGATGGGGCTGACCCCGCTCGAGGGCCTGGTGATGGGCACCCGCTCCGGTGACCTCGATCCGGCCATCCACGGCCACCTGCACCGCGAGCTCGGCTGGTCGCTGGACGAGATCGACCGCGCGCTCTACCGCGACTCCGGCCTGCGCGGCCTGGCCGGGGTCAACGACTTCCGCGAGGTGACCCAACGGATGGCTGGCGGCGACGAGGCGGCGCGGCTCGCCTTCGACGTCTACGCCTACCGCGTCCGCAAGTGCATCGGCGCCTACTACGCCGCACTCGGCGAGCTCCACGCCGTCGTCTTCACCGGCGGGGTCGGCCAGCACAGTGCCGTCCTGCGCGCCGCAGCGCTCGACGGTCTGTCCCGGCTGGGCATCGTGCTGGACCCCTCGCGCAACGAGGCGTCCGCCACTGACGCGCGGGTGGTCTCAGCCGACGGGTCGACGGTCGCCGTCCTCGTCGTACCCACCGACGAGGAGTGGGAGATCGCACGCCAGGCACTCGAGGTCGTACGCCGCTCGCGCTAGGTCGGTTGACGCACTGTTGTCGGGACTGCGCGTGCCGGCGACCTACGTGGCGGTGAGGTCGGAGTGCGGGGTGGCCGCGTCGGGTGACCACGCCGGGTGCGACTGAGGTTCTGCGGCGGCCGGTCATCCAGCCGCTGAACCTCGAGTTGCAGCCATGCGGCCGGTCCGTCCTCCTTCGTGCGCTTGCGCAACTCGTGGAACGACGTGCGCGAGATGGCGTGATCGGGGCAGAACGTCGAGACCGCGCTACGTGGAGCGTCGTCAGGCCACTGCGAGATGGCGACGCGGACTCGGAGAACGATGGGTTCGTTGGCAGCCACCGCCGCAGCGCGGTCGAATTGTCACCACCAAGACCGACCGAAGTGTCACCGATGTCCAGATGCAGAACCGTCACCGATGTCTTGCGACATGACACGGGGCCGTTGTCGGTGGCCACCGCTAGAATCGAACACATGGTCGAGGCGCTGGCAGCGGGTGGAGCAGGTGGGGT
>Ga0247818_10001941_pt1 | contig 13290 bp, 12 predicted proteins | sample 13C_Glucose_Day1_FD_192424 | JGI IMG/M metagenome (GOLD analysis project Ga0247818, IMG submission 192424) | Soil microbial communities from agricultural site in Penn Yan, New York, United States - 13C_Glucose_Day1 | ecosystem: Environmental > Terrestrial > Soil > Agricultural land | place...
GGCCGGGTAGAAGCGGTTGCCCGGGCGCGCGAAATGCGCCCCGGTCGCGGCCGTCCACAGTCCCGGGTTGATACCGACGAACAGCAGTCGGCAGCCCGGTCCGATGAGGTCCGCAACCTCGGCGTCCCGAAACGACTCCAACTCCGCACGAGTGAAGCTCACAGCCTGCCCGCCTGCGTCAGCCCCGCAACGGTGTCGGCCAGGGTCTCCGCCGAATCTCGGTACTTCACACCCAGTTCGCTCTCGCTCGGGCGGTCGTCCGTGTCCGGCATCCGCGTGTAGTACTCCATCGCGGCCTCCGAAATCGGGGTGTCGATGGAGACGAACCGGTCGACGGCGTCGACCAGCCTGCCCACCAGGCGCAACGCGGCGTCCGGAACCGGGAACACCCCCATCCATTTGCCGGTGATCACGCCCAGCATCTCCGCGATCCCGGCGATCGGAATCCGGGGACCACCGAGCATGTGCCGGCGGGCGCCGCGTCCCGACTCGAGGAGGGCGGCGTGCGCGCTCGCCACCTCCCGGACGTCGACCATCGTCCACGCCGCGCTCCGCCCGGGCAGACCCCGCAGGTGAACGGCGGCCTCGACTGCCTGGGCCGCCTCGCCGAACTGGTTCCCCGCGGGCGGGCCGATGATCATGCCCGGATAGGTGATCGCGATCGGTGCGCCGTCGGCCTGAAGGTCGCGAGCGTACTGCTCCACACGTGCCTTGCTCCGGCCGTAGGCGTCGGGAGGCCCGCACACCGGGAGTTCGGGAGTGAGCAGCCGGGCCCCCGGCTGGAACAGCGCCGCGATACTCGAGACGTAGACGATCGGGTCGAGTCCCAGTTCGACCGCGGTTCCCAACACGTTCTGCGCGCCGGCCAGGTTGGTCTGCAACATCTCCTCCGCGCGCCGCGGGTCGACCGCGACCACGGCCGCGGCGTGGATGACGGCGTCGCAGCCGTCCAGCGCGCGGCGCACCGACTCGGCGTCCGTGATGTCACCGACGACGTGATCGGACGTGTCCAGTCCGAGTGCCGCGGCACTGGTCACGAGGCGAGCAGGATCCCGCACGAGGAAGCGCACCCGGTGACCGGCGTCCACCGCCGCCTTCGCGCTCCACGCCCCGACGAAACCTGTTCCCCCCGTGACCAATACCAGCAAGGTGAACTACACCGTCCTGGCGAGACGGTTGGCGAGCATGGTGGTGAACCGGGCGGGATCCTCGAGTTCGCCGCCCTCGGCCAGCAACGCCATCCCGTAGAGCAGCTCCGCGGTCTCCCCCAGCACCGGATCCTCGTTGCGTTCGCTGTGCGCCGCCCGCAGCCCGGTGACGAGCGGGTGGGTCGGGTTCAGCTCGAGGATGCGCTTCGTGGTGGGGACGGGCTGTCCGGACGCCCGGTACATCCGCTCGAGTGCCGGCGACATGCTGAACGCGTCGCCGACGATGCAAGCCGGTGACGTGGTCAGCCGCGTCGACAGCCGCACCTCCTTGACCTGCTCGCTCAGCGCGTCGGCCATCCAGGAGAGCAGGCCGGCGAAGTCCTTTTCCTGCTCCTCCCGCTCCGACTCGTGCGCCCTCTTGTCTTCCTCGGTGTCGAGATCGACCTCACCCTTGGCGATCGACTGAAACGACTTGCCGTCGAATTCCGGCACGGCACCGACCCACATCTCGTCCACCGGATCGGTGAGCAGCAGCACCTCGAAGCCCTTCGCGCGGAAGGCCTCCATGTGCGGTGAGCTCTCGAGCAGCTGCCGGGATTCGCCGGTTGCGTAGAAGATCTGCTCCTGACCGTCCTTCATCCGCGCCACGTAGTCTTCGAGAGAGGTCAGCTCCTCCTCGCTGTGGGTGGACGCGAACGACGAGATACCCAGCAGCACATCCCGATTGTCGGTGTCCGACATCAGGCCTTCCTTGACCGCGCGGCCGAACTCCGCCCAGAACGTGCGGTAATCGTCGGGCCGCTCGGCCTTCAGGTCCTTGATCGTGGTGAGGACCTTCTTGGTGAGCCTGCGCCGGATGGCACGAATCTGCCGGTCCTGCTGAAGAATCTCACGTGACACGTTGAGGGACAGGTCCTGAGCGTCGACCACACCCTTGACGAAGCGGAGGTACTCCGGCATCAGCTGGTCGCAGTCGTCCATGATGAAGACGCGCTTGACGTACAGCTGCACACCCGTCTTCCCGTCCCGCATGAACAGGTCGAACGGCGCGTGGGACGGAATGAACAGCAGAGCCTGGAACTCGAACGTGCCCTCCGCCTTCATCGGGATGACCTCGAGCGGATCGTCCCAGGCGTGGGCGATGTGCTTGTAGAACTCCTTGTACTCGTCCTCGGAGACGTCGTCCTTCGAGCGCGCCCACAGCGCCTTCATCGAGTTGATCGTCTCGGACGTCGTGGTGACCTCGTCCTCGCCGTCGCCCTCCGCGGGGACCGTACGCTCGACGTTCATCCGGATCGGCCACGCGATGAAGTCGGAGTAGCGCTTGACGAGCTCCCTGATCTTCCGTTCCGACGTGTAGTCGTGCAGGTGATCCTCGGCGTCCTCGGGCTTGAGGTGCAGGGTGACGGAGCTGCCTTGCGGGGCGTCGTCGACCGCTTCGATTGTGTACGTGGCCTCGCCGCTCGACTCCCAGCGCGTGGCCTCGCTCTCGCCTGCCTTCCGCGTCAGCAGGGTGACCTTGTCGGCGACCATGAACGTCGAGTAGAAGCCGATGCCGAACTGCCCGATCAGTTCCTCGGAGGCGGCGGCGTCCTTCGCTTCCTTCAACTTGCGGCGCAGGTCTGCGGTGCCGGACTTGGCCAGCGTGCCGATGAGGTCGACGACCTCCTCGTGGGACATGCCGATGCCGTTGTCGCGGACGGTGAGCGTGCGCTGCTCCGCGTCCACCTCGATCTCGATGTGCAGATCCGACGTGTCGACGTGGAGCTCCTTGTTGCGGAAGGCTTCGAGCCGCAACTTGTCCAGCGCATCCGACGCGTTGGAGATGAGCTCCCGCAGGAACGAGTCCTTGTTGGAGTACACCGAGTGGATCATGAGGTCCAGGAGCTGGCGGGTCTCCGCCTGGAACTCCAGTTGTTCGATTTTCGTGCTCACTTCGATTCCCTTCGACAGCAGAACCCTCGACACCAGATTCGTCGTCGGAATGATAGCCCGCGGCCGAATACCGGATTCATCGCGGCGAGAGGTCCGGATATAGCTGCGCCAGGGCGGCGAGGACCTCCGGCGCCGACCTGGACCGAGACCGTCAGCCGGCGGCGTCCTCCTTCAGGGTGTGCGCGACCAGCGCGTTGGCGTGGCCGTGACCGAGGCCGTGCTCGGACTTCAGCCAGCTCACCAACTCCATGTGCTTGGTCAGCTCGGACGACCGGATGAGCGTCTGCCATTCACTGATCGGCCGACCGTACTTCTCCTCGATCGACGGGAAATAGGACGCGGGCCCCTTCACTGGTTCAGCCATGCGCGAAAGGCTAGCCGAACCCTCCGACACATACTGTCCGACAGGCATCTTCGGATGTAGCGCCCTCGCCGACGCCGACGTCCGTAAGCTGACTGCATGGAACGAACATCGGCGAGGTGACGTCGTGGCGGAGCTGATTCTGGGGCCACTGCTGAGACATGTCGGCACGTGCGATGCGACGGTGTGGGTCGAGACGTCCGAGGCGTGCACCGTCCGGGTCCTCGGCCACGAGGAACGCACGTGGAACGTGTCGGGTCACCACTATGCACTCGTCGTCGTGGAGGGTCTGGAGCCAGGGTCGACCACCCCGTACGACGTGACCCTCGACGGCCGCCCGGTGTGGCCGCTGCCGAGCGCCGTCCCCTCGATGATCCGCACGCTCCGGGAGGACGACGACACGCTGGTTCTCACGTTCGGGTCGTGCCGGTTCGCCACGATGTCCACGACGGAGGGCAACCGGCACCTCGGCGCCGACGCCCTGGACGCGTATGCGGTGCGGATGGCCGAACAGTCCCCGGACCAGTGGCCCGACGCCCTGCTGCTGCTCGGGGATCAGGTGTACGCCGACGAACTCTCCCCCGAGACCGAGGCCCGGGTCGCCGAGATCCACGACGTGAACGAGCCACCGGGGCCGCAGGTGCGCAATTTCGAGGAGTACACCTGGCTCTACGCCGAGTCGTGGACGGACCCTCAGGTGCGCTGGCTGATGTCCACCGTGCCGACGTCGATGATCTTCGACGATCACGACGTCCGGGACGACTGGAACACCTCGGAATCCTGGCGCGACGAACTCGAGGCCACGTCGTGGTGGGAGGAGCGCATCGTCGGCGCGTTGTCGTCGTACTGGGTGTATCAGCACCTCGGGAACCTGGCGCCGAGCCACCTCGCCGAAAACGAACTGTATCAACGGGTTCGGAAGCACGGTGGCGACGTCGAGCCGATGCTCCGCGAATTCGCGTCTGCCGCCGACGAGGAAGCGGACGGGGCCAAGGGCACGCAATGGTCGTATCGCCGGGACCTCGGGGTCGCGCGGCTGCTCGTCATCGACTCGCGGTGCGGGCGTGTCCTCGCCGGCGGTCGCCGCGAGATGGTGTCCGACCCCGAATTCTCCTGGATCGAACGTCAGACCGAGGGCGACTACGACCATCTGCTCGTCGGGACGTCTCTGCCGTGGTTGCTGCCTCGCGCCCTTCACGACCTGGAGTCCTGGGACGAACGCCTCGCCGCCGGATCCCGCGGCCCGCGGGTGGCGGCCGTGGCGGAGAAGATCCGGCGGGGGGCGGACCTGGAGCACTGGGCGGCGTTCCGCGACTCGTTCGACCGGTTGGCCCGCCTCTTCGCCGAGGTCGGCGCAGGACGCAAGGCCGGGCCGGCCGGCCGGGCGCCGTCCACCATCTCGGTGCTGTCCGGGGACGTCCACCACGCCTACGTCGCGCAGGCGCACTACGCCGAGAAGCTGCAGTCACTGGTGTATCAGCTGACGTGCTCGCCCCTGCACAACTACGTTCCGGCCGCCATGAAAGTGACGTTCCGGATCTCGTGGCGGCGCGCCACCGAGCGGACCGTGCGTTTCATCCTCGGCCGGGTGTCGCGGGTGCCACCCGTCCCCATCGACTGGTCGAAGGTCGCCGGACCGTTCTTCGGCGATCAGGTCGCGACGCTCCACCTGAACGGACGGGCCGCCCGCCTCGTGATGGAACAGGCACGCAACGGCAGCGACGGCACGCCCCGATTCAAGACCATGACCGACCTCGAGTTGACGACGGAAAGCGACGCCTAACGCTGCTCGGCCGCCGCCTTCAGCTGTGCGAGCCCCTTCTCGAAGTCCTTGCCCACCATCTTGTCCATCGGGAAGAGGAGTCCCACGATCGTGAAGAAGCGGTTGGTCTTGCCGGTCATCTGCCAGCGGACGGTGGTCCCGGCGCTGTTCGGCTCGAGGAGGAACGTCGTGACGTTGTCGGCCTTGAACGGTTTGAGGAACTTCAGGTCGAGCACGACCTTGGAGCCGGGCACCGACTCGGTGATCAGCATCGACCCCGCCCCCGCCTTCCTATTGCCCTCCCAGGCATAGGCGGCGCCGACGCCCGACTCCGGGCCGGAGTACGTGCGTTTCAGGTCGGGATCGACGTTCTCCCACGGCGACCACGACTGCCACTGCCGGAAGTTGTCGAGAAGCGGCTGAACGACGTCGGGGCTCGCATCGATGACGGTGGAACGTTCGACGAGGAACTCGTCCGAAGCCATGCCGGTCTCCATTCGGTGTCGGGTGTGGTGGACCGACGTCGCGCCCACCTGTCCAGGTGGAAGATAACGCCTCACCGGCGGTCGCGCGCGCGGTATCGTCGGGAGCGACCCAACGACAGTGCTGTGGTGGGGGTAGCAGTGACGACCGAGACGGATCTGATCCGCAATATCGCTCTGGTGGGACATCAGGGTAACGGGAAGACGACGCTCGCGGAGGCGATGCTCTTCCGCGCCGGTGTCGTCACCCGGCCCGGACGCGTCGAGAGCGGTAACACCGTGCTCGACACCCAGCCCGAGGAGCACGACCGCACGCAGTCGCTGACGCTCGGCCTGGCCTCCTTCTCGTGGGGCGACTACCGGATCAACCTCCTGGACCCGCCGGGCTACGCCGATTTCGTCGGCGACGCGACGACCGCGCTCCGGGTCGCGGACGTCGCCGTGTTCGTGATCGACGGAGTCAGCGGTCTGCAGGTGAACGACGAGTTGCTGTGGCAGGTGGCCGGCGAGCGATCCATCCCGCGCATCCTGTTCGTGAACAAGATGGACAAGGAGCGGGCGTCGTTCGATGTCGTCCTGGCCGGGATCCGCGACCATTTCGGGTCGGGAGTCGAGCCGGTCGACCTGCCCGTCGGCGAAGCGTCGGCGTTCACCGGGGTTGCCGATCTCCTCACCGAGCACGTCATCCTCTACGACAGCGGGTCCGCGAACACGAGCGACGAACTGCCCGCCGATATCGCCGACCGCGAGCACGAACAGCACGAACATCTCGTGGAGGACGTGGTCGAGATCGAGGACGACCTGCTGTCGAAGTATCTCGACGGGGAGGACATCTCCGTGGCCGAACTCGAGCACGCGCTCCGCGCGGGTTTCGCGGCGGGCTCGCTGTGGCCGGTGCTGTGCGGGTCGGCCGTCGATGCGATCGCCGTCGACCGGTTGCTCGACTTCGTGTGCCGGATCGCGCCCGCACCGTCGGAGGTCCCGGGCATCGAGGTGCACGGTGACGGGGTCGCCAAGGTGCGCGGTGACGGGGTCGCCAAAGTGCGCGGTGACGGGGTCGCCGAGGTGGGGTGCGATCCGTCGGGGGACCCGCTCGCGTACGTCTTCAAGACGCAGACCGACGAATACGTCGGGCAGGTGGCGTTGGTGAAGATCCTGTCCGGCACCGTGCACGCCGATGACGTCCTCGTCAATCAACGCACCGGCGCGAAGGAGCGCCTGCACAACCTCCTTCGCGTCCTCGGCAGTAAACACACTGCGATCGACACCGCGGAGGCAGGCGACATCGTCGGCGCCATCAAGCTGACCGACGTGTCGACGGGCGACACCCTCGCGCCGATCGGCTCGTCCCTCACCGTGCCTCCGATCGTGCACCGGCGTCCGGTCTACGGGATCGCCGTGGCCGCCGAGAGCGCAGGCGACGAGGACAAACTGGCGACCGCCCTGGCGGAGCTCGTCAGCGACGACCCGACGCTGGAGGTGACCCGCGACAGCGAAACCCACCAGACGGTGGTCCGGGGCGCGGGCGACGTGCACGTGCAGGTGGCGCTGACCCGGTTGAAGCGGCGGTACGGCATCACCCTCCAGACCGAACCGGTCAAGATCGCTTACCGCGAGACGCTGCTCGGCACCGTGGAGACGGAGGGCCGCCACAAGAAGCAGAGCGGCGGCCACGGCCAGTTCGGGGTGGCGACGGTCCGCTTCGAGCCGCTCCCCCGCGACGAAGGCTACGAGTTCGTCGACGAGACCCGCGGTGGAGTGATACCCAAGTCCCTCATTCCCGCGGTCGGCAAGGGGATCGCCGAATCGATGGGACGCGGAGGCAGGCACGGGTTTCCGCTCGTCGACCTGCGGGCCACCGTTCTCGACGGCAAGCATCACTCGGTCGACTCCGACGATTTCAGCTTCCGGATGGCGGGGGCGCTCGCCCTCCGGGCGGCCATCGACAAGGTGGGCACCCTCGTCCTCGAACCCGTCGACCACGTCGAGGTCACGGTGCCGTCGGCGCTTCAGGGTGACGTGATGGCGGATCTCGGACGGCGGCGCGGCCAGATCGAGGGCACCGAACCGGCAGGGGACGGCGAGGTCACCGTGATCGCGTCGGTGCCGACGAGCGAGGTCACCGACTATCCGGTCGCCCTGCGCTCGATGACACACGGACGTGGCCGTCTCGCACTGAGTTTCAAGTGCTACCAGGAGCGGCCCGAACCGCGCTGACAGTGCCCTTCCAGCGTGCACGCAGCGTTCTCCCAGCCTCCCGCGGTGTAGTGGTGTCTCACTCACACAGAAGGGAACGGCATCGATCATGCGTTCACAATTGGTTCGCGGCATCGGTGGAGCGGCGATGGCTGTCGGTCTCGCATGTTCCGTCGTCGCGTGTAGTTCGGGCGAGTCGTCGTCCGGCACTTCGTCGACCGGCACCAGCAGCGCCGCCGTGGAGGGCGGCGCCCCGCCCGCGGCGATGAGCGACGAACTGCAGGCCTGCCTCGAGGAGAACGGCGTACCCGCACCGCCCGACCAGGCCGGCGGCGGCGCACCGGGCGGAATGGCGCCGCCCAGCGGCGAGATGACACCGCCGGAGGGCGGCGACGGTTCGACCCCGCCTGAGGGCGGAACTCCGGACGCGTCGAGCACTCCTCCCGGGGTGGACGGTTCGACGTGGGCGGCCGCGCAGGAGGCGTGTTCCGGCGGGGCCGGTTCGTGAGCCGCAGCTAGTGCTCGCGACCGGTCCGCAGCCGCGCGGCGAGTTCCGCGCGGCTGCGGACCCCGGCCTTCGCGTACACCGATTTCAGGTGGTCCTGGACGGTGTTCACCGTGATGCCGCGGCGGCCCGCGATCTCGGACGTCGCGTAGCCGGCGATCACGTCGGCGCACACATCACGTTCGCGTGCGGTCACCGCATAGGCCGCGAGCAGCAGTCCCGTGAGCTCGCCGCCGACCGCGGGTTCGAGGGTGACCACCGTCTGTGGTTCGTCGCCGCCGATCAGGGCCGTGGCGCGCACCAGAATCCAGCCCCCTTCCGCATCGCGGACGCGCGCCTTGAAGATCCCCGAACCGCTGGACCGCGCCCCGAACGTCGCCGCCCGCAACACGACGGTCAGCCTGCCCGGGGCCACCTCGTCGAAGCGATCCTGCCAACCGCGGGCAGCGGCCGTGAGCGCGACCGGATCGCCGGCGGCATCGGTCAGCACCACCGCCGGACCCTGGTCGCCGCCACCGGAGATCGCCGGGGCGTGCACGGACGCGGCCCGTGTCGCGACCGCCAGGCCGGGGGCCACGAGCGTGAGGAACTCGAGCTCGCGGTCGGTGAAATCCGGTCCGGACCGCACGAATCCGGCTGCGCCCCAGCACACGCCGTCGACGCGGAACACGATGCGGACCTCGCTGCCGAGCCCCAGCGGTGCCCACACCGCGCCGTGACGGAGGCTGTGCGCGACCTCGTCCGCGGGGAGGTCCGAGGCCCGCGCGACGGTTCGGCCACTGCGGGCGAGTTCGGCGAACGTGCCCGGATCGTCGCCGTTGTACTCGGATTCGGCGAGCAGCGGCTCGTACTGCTGCGGTATCCGGCTGCGCCCGCTGGTCATCGAACTGATCGCGAGTGTCTCCGGGTCGAGCATCGCCCAGCACGTCAGGTCGCTGCGCACCGTCTCACCGACCAATTCGAGGGCGCGCTCGTGCAGCTGCGTGACACCGGCGCCCGATCCCGCGACCGCGAGCACCTCCCGGCGCAGCTTTTCCGCCCGGACCTCCAGCATGAACACAGTATGCGCTGGTCACAGGCACACCACCATCCCAGATTCCTGGGATGGGCAGCAGGGTGCGCCGATCCTACCGTCGCAGTATGTCCACCCACGTTCACGTAATCAGAGCGGGCTACGGCCGCCGCCTCACCGCGCCGGACGCCGACATCACGGTCCTGGTCGGCGGCGATCACGCCGGCGGGGCGTACGAAGTCTTCCTCGTCGAAGCGTCCCGGAATGCGCCGGACGGCCCGCTGCACGCCGAACCGTGGCCGAAGTCCTACCACGTGCTGCGCGGCCGGATTCTCGTCCAGGCCGGAGACACCGGGTACGAGCTCGCGGCGGGGGAAACCATCGCCATCGAGGCGGGAACGATGAATACGTTCACGGCCCTCTCCGAGTCCGCCGACTTCCTCCTCGTCACCGCCGGGGCGTCCAACAGCCGCTTCTTCGGTGATCTCGACGCGGTCGGGCGCGGCCGGCACTCGCCGGAGGAGATGGACCGGCTGCTGCACGAGGTCACCGATCGGTACGGCGTCGAACTCGCGACCGGGGCGGGTGCGCCGTGATCCTCGTCGCGCAGATCGCCACACTGATCGCCGCGGGCGTGCACCTGCTGGCGTTCGTGTGGGAATCGTTCCTGTTCCGCAGGCCGTCGGTGCACGAGGGCATCTTCCGCATCCCGAGCGGCGACGTGCCCGCCGCCCATCTGTGGGCGTTCAACGTCGGTTTCTACAACCTGTTCCTCGGTTCCGGCGCCATCGCCGGCGTCATCCTGTGGTGGGCGGGTCACGACACTCCGGGTCGGACGCTCGTCGTCTACACCTGCCTGTTCATGTTTCTGGCCGGCATCGCCCTGGCCGTGTCGGACCGCATGGCGCTCAGCCGACAGCGCGGCGACGGCGTCGTCGGCGCGCTGTCACAGAGCGTGCCCCCGCTGCTGGCCCTGATCGCGCTGGCGATCGGGTGACAACCCACGGCGTCCGATTGCCAGGAACTTCTCAGGGTCGACCGAACGGATCCTTACTCGCGGTCGGCATGATGGGAGCCATGTCCCAGGTGACCGTTCTCGCTGTCGGTGGCACCGGAGAGTCCCACCCCGATGACCACCGACGCCACGTCACCGGACTGTTGCGTGACGTCACCGACGCCCTCGACGACCGGTTCGCGTCGCGGTGGGTCGGCTATCCGGCGTCATACGGGCCGGTCGCCGCGGGCGGACTGAGTTACCGGCAGAGCACCGAGGTCGGAGTCCGCCGCTTGATCGACGCCATGGAGGACGCTCCCGGACCGGTCATGCTGATCGGGTACTCGCAGGGATGCACCGTGATCCGCGAGGTGCTCGGGCAGATAGCCTCCGGCGCCCTGCGCGCCGACAACCTCTCCGCGGTGGGTCTCGTCTCCGACCCCGAGCAACCCGCGGGGGTGGTACCGGGCTGCCGGGGGCGCGGTGTCGCGGGCGACGGCGCCCCGATCCCCGACTCCGTACCGGTCCAGTGGATCGCGCACCCGGACGACATGATCTGCAATGCCAGCGATGACAGCTATGTGCGCGACATCGCGGACCTCACCCGGTGGATGTCGTTTCGCGCGATGCGGACGTGGCTTGCGCAGACGTGGGAACTGATTCGCCACAACAGCTTCCAGAACGCGGCCAGGACACGTGTCAGCCCTCGGCAGTGGCGCACCGACCTGCGCCGCCTACGGACCGCGGCGATCGAGGTGCTCGGCTACCTTCCGCCGCGCCTCGCCTGGCGCGGTGTGCGCGTCGTCAACGCACGGGGCGGGCGGCACGTCGCGTACGCCAGCGAACCACTCGATGCGAGCGGGCTCACCGGATGCCAGATCCTCGCCCAGTGGCTGCAGGTGCGGGCGACGTTCGAACCGCCCCTGCGCGTCGCGGCGTAAGGGTCGCGCCGATCAGGCGTCGCTGCGCGGACGCAGTGGAGTGAGCATCCGGCGGGGTGTACGCAATGCCACGGCGACGGCGTCGCTGCGGGGACGGACGGCCTCCCCCGGTCCGGGCGCGACCACCAGGTCCTCGGGGCCCGGGATCGTGCCGCAGTCGGGGCACCGCCCGAAACGATCGAGTTGCGTTCCGCACTCCGCGTGCGAGAACACGCGGCCCGGGTAGCTGCCGGGCGACACGTACTGCTCACCCCATTGCGACAGCGCATAGATGCTCGGCCACAGCGCTTTTCCTGCCTCGGTGAGTTCGTACTCGGGATGACCGCCGTCGGCGACCCGGACGAGGACGCCGGCCTCGACGAGAGCGGTCAGCCGATCCGTCAGGACGGCGCGCGAGATGTCGAGGTGGGCGAGCAGGTCACTGAAGCGGCGGACGCCGTAGAAACAGTCGCGCAGCACGAGCATCGTCCACCGCTCACCCACCACCTCGAGGGCGCGAGCGAGATTGCAGTTCTGCTGCGAGTACCCGGTTCCCAGTGCCACGCCCACATGCTATCGCAACCCAGTCTTGTCACCAGACCAAATTAGTTCTAAGTTCAGTCTTGTGAACAGACCAACAGCGGTTGCCCCACCGATCCGCGCACACACTCCCCGCCCGGAGACCACGCTGGCCGTCGCGTCGCTCGGGACGTTCGTCGCCCTGGTCGCGTTCTGTGCCCCGCTCGGCAACATGCCCACCGTTGCCGCGGCTCTGTCGGCAGGCCCCCCAGCGCAGACGTGGATTCTCAGTTCGATGAGCGTCGGCCTCGCCGCGGTCCTGCTCACCGCGGGCGCGCTCGCCGACGACTACGGGAGGCGCCGGGTGTTCCACTGGGGTGCCTGGCTTCTCGCGCTGGGCGCAGTGGTCGGCGCGGTCAGTCAGGAACCCGTGCTGTTCATCGTCGGACGACTGATCCAGGGAGTGGCGGGCGCGGCATTGATCGCGGCCAGCCTCGGCGCCGTCGCACACGCCTTCACCACGCCCGCGGCAAGGGCGACGGCGAGTGGAATCTGGGGCGCGAGCGTCGGCGCCGGCATCGCCGTCGGTCCCGTCCTCGCGGGCCTCCTCGACCTCGCCGGGTGGTGGCGCGGTCTGTACTGGGCACTCGCCGTCGCATCGCTCGTGATCGGGCAGGTCGCGACGCGCGCGCTCGCGGAGTCACACTCCGCCGTCCCCAAGCGGATAGACGTCCCCGGAGCGGTCACGCTGTGCGCCGCGATGGTCCTGGTGCTCGTCGCACTCGTCGAGGGCAGGCAGGGAAACACCGCCGCCACCGTGCTCTGCGGCGTCGGCGCGGCCGTGTTCACCCTCGCCTTCGTCACGGTCGAGCGGCGGCGACCGTTCCCGATGCTCGACCTCGCGTTGTTCCGCCGACGCGACTTCCTGGCCGCCACCCTCGCGGCCCTCGCGACCGGGGCGGGCATCATCGGCCTGACGTCGTTCGCATGCACGTTCCTGGTCAAGACGATGCACGTCAGCACCCTGACCGCAGCCGGGGTGATCGGACTGTGGTCGGGCACGAGCGTCGTGGCATCGCTGCTGGCGCGGACACTGCCGGCTCGGCTCGCCGGGTCACCGCAACTCGTCCTCGGACTCGCCGGTGTCGGCCTCGCGATGCTCACGATGACGGGCCTCACCCCCGACTCGTCCCTGCTGCGCCTCGTCCCGGGACTGCTACTCGCCGGCGTCGCCAGCGGGCTCCTCAACGCCGGCCTCGGCCGCCAAGCAGTCGCCAGCGTGCCCGCCGATCAGGGCGGACTCGGCAGCGGCGCCAACAACACCGCCCGCTACCTCGGCTCGTCCATCGGCGTCACCGTCGTCAGCATCATCGCTCTCGACCCGGTAGGCACCGTCGACGGCATGGTGTCGGGCTGGAACTACGCCGCCGTCACCACCGGGCTGATCTCACTCGTC
>Ga0247818_10001942_pt1 | contig 13289 bp, 10 predicted proteins | sample 13C_Glucose_Day1_FD_192424 | JGI IMG/M metagenome (GOLD analysis project Ga0247818, IMG submission 192424) | Soil microbial communities from agricultural site in Penn Yan, New York, United States - 13C_Glucose_Day1 | ecosystem: Environmental > Terrestrial > Soil > Agricultural land | place...
CCCCGGATACGGCCGTCCGAGGATTCGCCACCGCCTGGACCACGCCCGCCACCTTCCCCTCCGGCCGCAGTTACGGGCACGTCGCACAGGCGCTCGGCCCCGAGCGGGTCACGGCGTGGCTGTGCGGCGCCCTGGAGGTCGACGAGCTCGCCGTCGCCCCCACCGCACGTGGCACCGGCCTGGGGGCGGCCCTGCTGGCGGCGGTGAGCGCGGGGGCGCCCGACGGGCGTTGCTGGCTGCTGACCTCCCTGCGGGCGGAGGCGACGCTGCGCTTCTACCGGCGCGCGGGATGGCACCAGGTACCCGTGGCGGTACCCGGCAGAGCAGGGCTCGTCGTCCTCCTCGGCCCCCGCCATCCGGCGGCGGCCGGCCCCGGCCGCCGCCCCTGAGCGAAACACCCGCTGCGGACTTGTGAGTCGAGCGATGCACGACCGTTATATGAATCGATTCAAGGACGGAGGAAGATAGTGGGCCGCCTGACGGCTGTCAAGGTCACCCACCCAATCCCCGCATGCAAGTGCCACATCGCCCTGCCCGCTGAACTTCCCGGAATCAACCCATTGACTGTGCCCGCAATCCCCGTTTAGCTTCCGAGCAACCTCATTGAAACCTTTCACGACGGGCGAGGCGACCCGGCCCCACCGCTGAGGAGCTCTCATGAACCAGTCCGCCCCGGACCCGGCCCCGGTCCTGGCCCTCAAGGGCGTGAGCAAGTCCTTCGGTGCCGTACGGGCCCTGCAGGACGTGTCCTTGCAGCTGTTCCCCGGCGAGGCCCACGCCCTCGCGGGTGAGAACGGAGCCGGGAAGTCGACCCTGATCAAGGCACTGGCCGGGGTGCACCGACCGGACGGTGGCGAGGTGCTCCTCGACGGCGAGCCCGTCGTGTTCCACGGCCCGGCCGACGCACGCGACGCGGGGATCGCGGTCATCTACCAGGAGCCGACGCTCTTCCCCGATCTGTCCGTCGCCGAGAACATCTTCATGGGCCGTCAGCCCCGGCGCTCCCTCGGCCGCATCGACCGCAGGGCGGTGCACGAGACCACCGCCGGGCTGATGCGCAGACTCGGGGTCGATCTGGCACCGGACCGGCCGGCCCGTGGGCTGTCGATCGCCGACCAGCAGATCGTCGAGATCGCCAAGGCGCTCTCCTTCGACGCCCGCGTGCTGATCATGGACGAGCCGACGGCCGCCCTGACGGGCAGTGAGACGGCCCGGCTCTTCTCCGTCGTACGGACACTCCGCTCCGAGGGCGCTGCCGTGCTGTTCATCTCCCACCGCCTCGACGAGATCTTCGAGCTGTGCCAGCGCGTCACCACCCTGCGCGACGGCCGGTGGATCTCCTCCGAGCCGCTCGACGGGCTCACCGAGGACGACCTGGTGCGCAGGATGGTCGGCCGTGACCTGGACGACCTCTACCCCAAGCAGGACGCCGAGGTCGGTGAAGTCGCCCTGTCCGTGCACCGGCTGACCCGTGAGGGTGTCTTCCGTGACGTGTCCTTCGACGTCCGGCGCGGTGAGATCGTCGCGCTCGCCGGACTGGTCGGCGCCGGCCGTACGGAGGTCGCCCAGGCCGTGTTCGGTGTGGACCGTGCCGACGCGGGCGAGGTGAAGGTGGCGGGCACGGTGCTTCGCCCCGGGTCGCCGACCGCCGCGATGGACGCCGGGCTCGCGCTCGTGCCCGAGGACCGGCGCCAGCGCGGGCTGGTCATGGATATGTCGATCGAGCGCAACATCGGCCTGACCGGCCTGGGCGAGATCCGCAGGCGCGGGCTCGTCAGCCGTGCCCTGGAGTACGACCGGGCAGCCGACTGGGCGGTGCGTCTCCAGCTCAAGTACAACCGGCTGGCCGACACCGTGGGCGTACTGTCCGGCGGCAACCAGCAGAAGGTCGTGCTGGCCAAATGGCTGGCGACCGGTCCCGCCGTCCTGATCGTCGACGAGCCGACCCGGGGCATCGACGTCGGCACCAAGGCGGAGGTCCACCGGCTGCTGTCCTCGCTCGCGGCGGACGGTCTCGCCGTCCTGATGATCTCCTCCGATCTGCCGGAGGTCATCGGCATGGCCGACCGGGTGCTCGTGATGCACGAGGGCCGGCTCGTCGCCGAGATCCCGCGCGACAGGGCCACCGAGGAATCGGTCATGGCGGCGGCCATCGGACGCAACGAGAGGGCAGCGGCATGACCACCACCCTGGGGAGCCCCCCGGACACCGCGAAGGCGCCGGAACGGAGTGCCTCCTCGCTCGTGGACGCGGTCTTCCGGGCCCGCGAGATCTCGATCGCCGGGGCGCTGGCCCTGCTGATCGTGGGGACCTCTCTGGCCAACCCGCGCTTCCTCTCGGACCAGGGCGTCAAGGACCTGCTGCTCAACGCTTCGATCCTGGTACTGCTCGCCGTCGGGCAGTCCGCCGTGGTGATCACCCGCAACATCGACCTGTCCGTCGGCTCCGTCGTCGGCCTGTCCGCCTTCGCCTGCGGCAAGTTCGTCGCCGGGAGCGACCACGGCGTGCTGACGGTGATACTGCTCGGCATCGCCATCGGCGTGGTCTGCGGCCTCGTCTCGGGCGCACTCGTCAGCTTCGGCAAGGTCCCGGCGCTCGTCGTGACCCTGGGGATGCTCTACATCATCCAGGGCGTCGACTACTGGTGGGCGCAGGGTGAACAGATCAGCGCCTCCGACGTGCCGGACGCCGTCCTGGGCCTCGGCAGCGGGAGTGTGCTGGGCGTCCCCTACCTGCCGCTGATCGCGGTCGTCCTGCTCGCGGCGACGGCGTACTTCCTGCGCGGTTACCGCTCGGGCCGTGAGCTCTACGCCATCGGGTCGAGCCCCGAGGCCGCGCGTCTCGCGGGCATCCCGATCCGCCGCCGTGTGCTCGCCGCGTACGCCTTCTCGGGGGCCGTCGCCGGCTTCGCGGGGGCCCTGTGGCTGGCCCGGTTCGGCACCGTCGTCGCGGACAACGCGCACGGCTGGGAGCTGACCGTCGTCAGCGCCGTGGTCGTCGGCGGGGTCGCCATCACCGGGGGCACCGGCAGCGTCTGGGGCGCCGCGCTCGGTGCGCTGCTGCTCACCACCATCGGCAGCGTCCTGGTGGTGCTGAAGGTGGACTCCTTCTGGCAGGGCGCCATCACCGGTGCGCTCCTCCTGCTGGCCATCAGCGTCGACCGGATCGTGAACCTGCGGATGACCGCCGCACTGAGGAAGAGGAGCGCCCGTCATGCTCACGGCGCCTGACAAGCAGACGGCTTCCACGTCCCGGGGATCTCTCGTACGGGCCCTGGCGCTGCGCTGGGACACCGCGGTCGGCGTCCTGCTGGTGGCCGTACTGGCCGTCGGTCTGGGGAGTACGGAGGGCTTCGGGTCGAGCGAGAACCTCGCCTTCGCCTTCAACGACATCGCCGAGGTCGCCCTCATCGCGCTGCCGATGACCCTCCTGGTCGTCGCCGGCCAGGTGGATCTCTCGGTGGCCTCCATGCTGGGCCTCGGCAGTGCGCTGACCGGTGCGCTGTGGGAGGCGGGCTGGGCCTTCGAGATGATCGTGCCGGTGGTGCTCCTGGTGGGCGTCGCCGGCGGACTCCTCAACGGGTGGCTGGTCACCAAGGTGGGCCTGCCGTCCCTCGCCGTCACCATCGGCACCCTGGCGCTCTACCGTGGTCTGGCCTCGGTGGCGCTCGGCAGCGACGCGGTGACGGACTTCCCGCAGGTGTACGCGGACTGGGCCGTCGACACCACGACCGTCCCCGGCACCTTCCTCACCTGTCCGGTGCTGCTCTTCCTCGTCCTGGCCGTCGTCACGGCCGTGGTGCTGCACGCCACCGGTCTGGGCCGCTCCCTCTTCGCGATCGGCGCCCAGGAGGAGGCGGCGTACTTCTCCGGCATCCGGGTCAAGCGGACCAAGCTGCTGCTCTTCGTCGTGACCGGGCTCTTCTCCGCCTTCGCGGGGGTCGTCTTCACCCTGCGCTACGGAAGTGCCCGCGCGGACAACGGACTCGGCTTCGAGATGCTCGTCATCGCGTCCGTCCTGCTGGGCGGCATCGACTTCGACGGCGGCAAGGGCACGCTCTTCGGGGCGGTGGCCGGTGTGCTGCTGATCGGCGTCCTGAAGAACCTGCTCACCCTCAACGACATCGCCAACGAGGTGCAGGTCATCGTGACCGGGCTCCTGCTCGTGGCGTCCGTCCTGACCCCACGCGTCATCGCCACCGTCGTCGAGCGACGGCACAGGCGGGCCGCGAACGCCCCCGTGACCCAGCAGTGAATCCCTTCCTCCCTCCCCGAAAGGCACACGCCGCCATGATGCTCCGCAATGCCGCTGGGCGCCGCGCCGTCGCGACCGCCGCCACCGCCCTCACGCTCGCGCTCGCCCTGACCGCCTGTTCCGGCACCACGAAGGACAGCAAGGACACCGGCGGGGCCAAGGCGGCGAGCAACGCGAAGGCCGACCCGGACGCCCCGCTGAAGAAGGGGCTGAAGCTGGGATTCCTGCCCAAGCAGATCAACAACCCGTACGAGAAGATCGTCGACGAGGCGGGCATCGCTGCGGCGAAGGAGTTCGGCGGCACCGGCAAGGAGGTGGGTCCGTCCGACGCGAACGCCTCCTCGCAGGTCTCCTACATCAACACCCTGATCCAGCAGCGCCAGGACGCGATCCTCATCGCGGCCAACGACCCGAACGCGGTCTGCGGTCCGCTCAAGCAGGCCATGAAGAAGGACATCAAGGTCGTCGCCTACGACTCGGACACGGCGAAGGACTGCCGCCAGCTCTTCATCAACCAGGCCAGCTCCGAGGAGATCGGCCGCAGCCTGGTCCAGCACCTCGGGGAGCAGATCGGCCACAAGGGCAAGATCGCGATCCTGTCGGCCACCCAGAACGCGACGAACCAGAACACCTGGATCGAGTACATGAAGGAGGAGCTGAAGCTCCCCGCGTACAAGGACATGGAGCTGGTCAAGGTCGCGTACGGCGACGACGCGGACCAGAAGTCCTTCCAGCAGACCCAGGGGCTCCTGCAGGCCTACCCGGACCTCAAGGGCATCATCTCCCCCACCACGGTGGGCATCGCCGCCGCCGCCCGCTACCTGAGCGACTCCTCGTACAAGGGCAAGGTCGTGCTCAACGGGCTGGGCACGCCGAACCAGATGCGCAAGTACGTCAAGGACGGCACCGTCGAGCAGTTCTCGCTCTGGAACCCGGAGGAGCTCGGCTACCTCGGCTCGTACGCGGCCGCCGCGCTGGCGTCGGGACAGATCACGGGCGCCGAGGGCGAGAAGTTCGAGGCGGGCAAGCTCGGCGAGTACACGGTCGGCAAGGACGGCGAGGTCATCCTCGGGGAGCCCACCGTGTTCGACTCCGAGAACATAGACACCTTCAACTTCTGAGCGGGGAGAACGGCCTCATGCAGCGTGTCTGCTTTCTGCTGAAGGTCCGCGAGGACCGCAAGGACGAATACCGCGAGCGTCACGCGGCGGTGTGGCCCGACATGCTCGCCGCGCTGTCGGAGGCGGGCTGGCACAACTACTCGCTCTTCCTGCGCGAGGACGGTCTGCTGGTCGGCTATCTGGAGACGGAGGACTTCGACGCGGCCCGCGAGGCGATGGCGGCGACGGAGGTCAACGCCCGGTGGCAGCGGGAGATGGCCGAGTTCTTCGAGCAGGACGAGGCGGCGGACGAGGCCATGGTCCCGCTGACCGAGGTGTTCCACCTGGCCTGACGGAGCGGGCACGGGGCCCGGCGGAGATGCTCCCCGCCGGGCCCCGGGTCGCTTCAGCCGACCTCGCCCTCGGACTCACCGCCCGGGGGTTCGTCGCCGCCGCGGTTCTTGATGCGGTCCGCCTGCTCGATCGCCGTGGCGAGCCTGGCGACCGAGCTGTCCTCGGTGGAGGAGGCCAATGTGCGTGCCCGGTCGGCGAGTTCGCCGAGTGAGGGGGTTCCGGCCAGATCACCTCCCCGCAGCGTGTCCGCGAAGTACGCGGCCACGGCCGCCACCTGGAGCCGTGCGCTGTCGCCGCCCCAGAGCTTGCCGTCGATCGCGCCGGTCTCCACCGACCCGGTCTCCTCGTGCGCCTTCCGCGTCCTCGGGTCCAGCCAGCGCACCGTCGCCGTCGCCACATGGCCGGACGCCCCTTCGCGGAGCCGTACGGCGTAGAGCGCTGTCACCGTGTGGCCGGGGCCGACCTCGCCGCCGTCGACGCTGTCGTCGCGGAAGTCGTCGTCGGCGACCTTGCGGTTCTCGTACCCGATGAGCTCGAACTGCGCCACCGTCTCGCGGTCGAAGGCCACCTGGGCCTTGGCGTCGCGGGCACGCAGCTCGACGTGGGCGGGCAACTGGTCGACGAAGACCTTCCTGGCCTGGGTCTCGTCGGCGATGTACGTGGTGTTGCCGTCACCCTTGTTGGTGAGCTGTTCCATCAGGGCGTCGCCGTAGTCGCTGCCCACGCCGACGCCGAACAGCGTGATGCCGTACTCCTTGCGGGCCTCGCCGATCCGCTCGAGGATCGCGTCGGCCTCGGTCTCGCCGGTGTTGGCGAGCGCGTCGGAGAGCAGGACGACCCGGTTGGTCGCGCCCTTGCGGCGGCCTTCGACCGCCTCGTCGTAGCCCTGCTGGACGCCGGCCGCCACGTTCGTCGAGTCGGCCGGTTCCAGCTGCTCGATGGCGTCCCGGACCTTGGTGCGATTGCCCCGCAGGCGGGTCATCGGCAGCCGGGTCTCGGCCTCCCCGCTGAAGGTGACCAGGGAGACCGAGTCGTCGTCGCGCAGTTCGTCGGCGAGGATGCCCAGCGACGTCTTCGCCAGGTCGAGACGGCCCGGCTCGGACATCGATCCGGAGATGTCGACGACGAACGTCAGTGCGGCGGGCGGGCGCTCACCGGCGTCCGATGCGGGCCTGGTGGCCAGCCCGACGCGTACGAGCGACCAGTCAGCGGCCCCGGCGCCGGGCTCGGCGCCGTCGACGGAGACCGAGAAGCCGTTGCCCTCGGGTGCCTTGTAGCCCTGGCGGAAGCTGTTGACGAACTCCTCCGGGCGCACGGTGTCCGGCGCGGGCAGCTGCCCGTCCCCGAGCGTGCGGCGGGCGTATCCGTAGCTCGCGGTGTCGACGTCGAGCGCGAAGGTCGACAGGTAGTCGGGCTCGGGCACCTCGCTCTCCCGGGCGTCGCCGTCCTCCACCGCGCTCGCCCCGTCCTCCTGCTGCGCGGGGGCGGGCTGTTTGCCCCCGGCGGGGCCACCGTTGCCCGCGGCACGGTCGGCCGTGACGCGCTCGTCCGTGTCCGACGCACCGCAGCCGGTGAGCAGGATCCCACCCGCCAGCAGCAGCGCCACGGCCCCTCGACAGGTCCTTGCCCTGCGTTCCATACGTACCCCCCACGTCGTGGACATCTGTGAATGTGACGTCCGGGACGGCCGGGCGGAGTCGTCGGTAGCGTTGCGGAACCGTCTCGATGCGGCAACGGCGACGGGTGGGACGGGGGAACGTCGCCTTCAGGACACGATGTCCTTACGGCTGAACCCCCGGAAGGCGAGCGCGAAGAGAATCAGGGCATAGGTCACCGACACGGCGGCGCCCTTGAGCATCCCGCCCCATTCGAGATCCGGCTGGAGTGCGTCCGCCCAGGCGAACTGCCAGTGTGCGGGCAGGAACTCACGCCAGGTGCCGAGTGCGGTCACGGCGTCCAGGACGTTGCCGACGATGGTCAGCCCGACCGCGCCGCCCACCGCGCCGAGCGGGGCGTCCGTCTTCGTCGACAGCCAGAACGCCAGCCCCGCGGTGACGAGCTGCGACAGGAAGATGAAGGCGACCACGAGCGCGAGGCGCGGCACGGTGTCCGAGGCGGCGAGGGCGCCTCCGGTGGGCAGCTCCAGCGGACCCCAGCCGTACGCGGCGGCTCCCGCGGCCAGCGCGACGACCGGCAGCAGCACCATCGCGGCCAGGCTGAAGCCGAGGGCCACGACGAGCTTGCTCCACAGCAGCCTGGCCCGGGGTACCGGAGCCGCCAGCAGGTAGCGCAGCGAGGACCAGCTCGCCTCGGAGGCGACGGTGTCGCCGCAGAAGAGGGCCACCGGCACCACGAGAAGGAAGCCTGCGGAGACGAACAGGCAGGTGGCCGCGAAGTTCGCCGCGGACTCCGTCGCGACGTCCATGAGATTGATCCGCGAGCCGCCTCCGCCGCCCCCGTCACCGCCGCCCGGGGTGCCGCCGATCGCGAAGGCGATGATCAGGATGAACGGCAGGGCGGCCAGCACCCCGCCCATGAGCAGCGTGCGTCGCCTGCGCAGCTGTCTCATCGCCTCCACACGCAGCGGGAGCGTGCGGCGGGCGTGGTAACCGGGGGCCTCGGCCAGGGCCTGGACCTCTGTTGCGGAGCTCATGCGGTTCCTTGGGAGATGAGGGTGAGGAACGCGTCCTCCAGGCGTCGGTGCGGCCCGACGCCCGTCACCGGCACGTCGAGACGCACCAGGTCGGCGACGAGCTGCGCCGCGGTGGCACCGTCGAGACGGACGAGCAGCCCGTGGCCGTCGTCCAGCCGGGCGGCGGAGCCGATGCCCGGGAGGGCGGCCACCTTGTCCACGAGCGGTTCGGCGACCTCGCCGGCGGTCGTGACGAGCAGCATGTCGCCGGAGCCGGTGATCTCGGCGACCGGTCCGGCCTGGACGAGCCGGCCCCGGTCCATGACCACGAGGTGGGTGCAGGACTGTTCGACCTCGGAGAGGAGGTGGCTGGAGACGATCACGGTCCGGCCCCCGGCGGCGTAACGGATCATCACGTCCCGCATCTCGCGGATCTGGGGCGGGTCCAGGCCGTTGGTCGGTTCGTCGAGGATGAGCAGGTCCGGCATGCCCAGCATGGCCTGGGCGATGGCGAGGCGCTGCCGCATGCCCTGCGAGTAGGTGCGCACGGCGCGGGCCAGGGCGTCGCCGAGTCCGGCGATCTCCAGGGCCTCGTCGATGTGGGCGTCCTCGGCGGGCCGTCCGGTGGCCTGCCAGTACAGCTCCAGGTTGGAGCGGCCGGAGAGGTGCGGCAGGAAGCCGGCGCCCTCGACGAAGGAACCGACCCGGGACAGCACGGGCGCCCCGGGGCGGATGGCGTGCCCGAAGACGCGGATCTCGCCCGCGTCGGGGGTGATCAGGCCCATCAGCATGCGCAGGGTGGTGGTCTTGCCCGCGCCGTTGGGCCCGAGGAGGCCGAGCACCTGCCCCTTCTCGACGCGGAAGCCGAGGTCGCGCACCGCGTACCTGTCGGCGGACTTGGCGTACTTCTTGGACAGGTCCGTGATCTGCAGCGGCACGCCGGCCAGTGCCGGGTCCGGCGCCGGAGTCGCGGTGCGCCGCCGTGCCGTGAGCAGGAGGGCTGCCGCGATGACCACGGCGGCTGCGGGGAGCCCCCAGGTCCACCAGGGCAGGGCCGCCGCGGCGGTCTTCACCCCGGGTGCGGTGGGCACGGTGAGCGGCCCGTCGAGGGAGACGGTGTAGGTCGCGGGCTCGGCGGGCGAGGCGTAGCCGAGGTCGGTCGCGGAGAGGACGAGGCGGAGCCGGTGCCCTGCCTCGACCTCGTGGTCGACGGCGGGCAGGGTCAGCTCGACCGGCTTCCCCTGCTCGTCGGCGGTGATCCGGTACGGGGCGACGAGCTGGTTGGGCAGCACCTGCTGCGCGCCGTCCGGCGAGACGTCGTAGACCTTGCCGAAGAGCACCGCGTCGCCCTGGTCCGCCTTCACGTTCACGCGGACCGTGGGCGATCCGGTGACGTGGACCGCGCTGTCGAGCGGGGCGGACTCGAAGCGTGCGTACTGCCCGGGGAAGTCGAGCGAGAACCCGACACCGAGCGAGGACAGCTGGGAGAGGCCGCCGCCGACGCCGGGGAGGGCGGAGATGGAGGGCGGGTTCGCTCCGGCGGGGTTGCGGAAGGTCTGGGTCGTACCGCCCGGGGCCGCGTCCTGCCCGCCGGAGCCCTCTCCCGCCTTCGCGGAGCCCTGTCCCCCGCCCGTGGCGGGCTGCTGCCCGCCGCCGGGCAGGGTGATCTTCCGGCCTCCGCTGGTGAGGCCGGGGTACGTGGCGCTGCTCGCGCCGCGCTTCAGGGCCTGGCCGTCGGTGGAGTCGACGCCGCCGGTCCGGGTGACGCGGAATCCGGGGCCGGTGTCGACGCCCTCGTCCTCCTTCAGATACCGGTCGAACCAAGCACCGACGCGGGCCTCGACGCGGTCGCCCTCGTCGTCCCCTCCGTCGTGCCCGCCGGAGATCCAGTCGACGGAGACGGGCGCGCCGTTGGCCTTGACGGCCTTGGCCATGGCGTCGGCCTGACCGAGCGGGAAGAGCGAGTCGCTCTGGCCCTGGAGGATGAGCGCGGGCACGTCGATCTTGTCGGCGACGGCGGCGGGGGAACGTTCCGCCAGGAGTGCACGCGCGGCGGCGTCCGGCTTGCCGCTGACGGCGACCCGCTCGTACATCTCGCACAGCTGCTTCTGGAACTTCTCGCAGCCGCCGCCGGAGGTGACGAAGATCCCGGCCCAGAGCTTCTTGAACACCCCGTCGGGGAAGAGCGCGTCGGCGAGGTCCCAGTAGCTGATCACCGGTGCGACGGCGTCGACCCGCTCGTCGTGGCCGGCGGCCAGCAGCGACACTGCGCCACCGTACGAGGCCCCGGTGACACCGACGCGCGGGTCGCCCTTCGCGTCGAGCTCGACCTCGGGACGGTCCGCCAGCCAGTCGATGAGCCCGGACACGTCCTTGACCTCGCCGTCCGGGGCGTTGAGCGTGATCTCCCCGGTGGTCTTCCCGAAGCCGCGGGCGGACCAGGTCATGACGGCGTAACCGTCGGCGGCGAGCTTCTCGGCCTGGGCGCGCACATCGTCCTTGCTGCCGCCGAAACCGTGCCCGATGAGCACGGCGGGACGGCGCTGCGAACCTCCGGACGTGAAGTACGAGGTGTCGACCGACACCCCGTTCATCTTCATCATCCGGTCGTGCCGTTCGACGGACGGCGCGGTGTCGTCGGCGACGGCGGTCCAGGTGCCCGCACCCGCGAGCACGGCGAGGGCGGCGACGACCGCGGCCCACCGGCCTGGGGTACGGGGCAGCCGGTGCCGCCACCGGGAAGTCGGTTTTTCCATGACTCGACCCTAAGCGGAGTGGTCGACCGCCCTGGGTGCCCCCCGGGGGGAGGTGCACGGTATCCCTGGGAGGTACGGCGGCCACCCGCCGTACTCCGCATGCGGTACGCCGCCCGCACGAAAGGCCCCATTCATGGACATCCGGATCCGTCCGGCCACGACCGCGGCGGAGCTCCTCGCCGCCGCGCACCTCTACGACACCCCGCCCCGTCCCGAGTGGGCGGCCCGCTTCCTGGCGGCGGACGGGCATCTGATGCTGATCGCGTACAGGGGAGACGCCCCTGTGGGCTTCGTCTCGGGCGTCGAGATGCTGCACCCGGACAAGGGCACGGAGATGTGCCTGTACGAGCTCTCCGTCGACGAGCGGCACCGCCGCCGGGGCGTCGGGCGTGCGCTCACCGAGGCCCTGGCGGCGCGGGCGCGGGAACGAGGCTGCTACGGCATGTGGGTGGGCGTGGAGTGCGACAACGAGGCCGCGCTCGCCACCTACCGCTCGGCGGGGGCGGCGGACGACGGGGTGTTCACGACGCTGACCTGGGAATTCGACTCCGGCCGATGAGAGCGAGCGGCCCCCGCCCGCGCACGCCGCCCGGCTGTCGCGGGCCGTCGTCGCTGCGCCGGCTGTCGCGGGCCGCCTTCGCTGTGCCCGCTACCCCAGCCCGCCGTTGCTGTGGAGCAGCTGGCCGTTGATCCATCCGCCCTTCGCCGAGCACAGGAACGTGACCAGGTTCGCGCAGTCCTGGGGCACACCGAGCCGGCCCAGGGGTGACCAGCCGGCCATGTCCGTCTTCTGCTCGTCGGTCATCCACCCGGTGTCGGTCGGACCGGGGTTGACGGCGTTGCAGGTGACACCGAGCTCCGCCAGCTCGCGGGCGGCGGCCAGGGTGATCCGGTCCATCGCCCCCTTGCTCGCCCCGTAGGGCAGGTTGCCGGCAGTGTGGTCGCTGGTCAGACTGACGATCCGTCCGCTGCCGTGCCGGCCGCGGAACCGCAGCCCGTACTCGCGGATCAGGAGCCAGGTCGCCCGCGCGTTGACGGCGAAGTGCCGGTCGAAGCTCTCCACTGTGGTGTCGAGCAGCCCGGAGTCGACCGACTCGCAGTGACACAGCACCAGCGCGGTGACGTTGCCCAGCTCGCGCTCGACACTCTCGAAGAGCTGAGCCGGCACGTCCGGGTCGCTCAGGTCGGCCTCGACGGCGAACACCCTGGCCCCGAGGGACGCCGCCTCTCTCCGGAGCTCCGCCGGCGCGCCGGGTTCCGCGCCCCACGCCATGCGCGCGTCGTACGGGGTCCAGTAGGAGAAGGCCACGTCCCAGCCGGACCGGGCAAGGTCCAGCACCACGGAGGCGGCGATCCCCGCCGACCGGCCCGCACCCGTGACGAGGGCCGGCGGGCGGCTCCCGGTGCTCATCGGCCCGCCTCGACGGGCAGGGGCGCGTCGAGGCCGGTGAGCGGGGTCTCCTCGGGGAGCAGTCCGGCCGCCCGGCCCGGCTCACCCGCCCGCAGGAGGCCGTGGATCTCGTGGGCGAGCGGCGTGACGTCGGTGACGGAGACGAGCCATTCGTCCGCGTAGCGCCGCGCGGCCTCCCCGCTCAGCCCGAGCTGGAGGGACCGGTACGGGAGCGGATTCAGGTGGAGGTCGCGTTCGGGGTCCCACTGCACCCGGGTGGGGCTGCGGCGCAGGCTGCGCTGCCAGGCGGCCCGGTCGGGGTGCACTCCCCGTACGTAGTGCGAGAGTTCGGCGTTCTCCAGGGCCCAGGCGAAGCCCTCGCGGGTGATCTCGACGGCGAGCACGGTCTCCTGGCCCTCCTTCTCGGCCCAGCCGCAGCGGTACATCATCCACAGGAAGCTCGGCTTGATCCAGGTCATGCGGTCGCGCTTCCAGGCGGGCGGGAAGCGCCCGTCCCGGGCGGCGGGCAGTCCGAGCGAGGGCCGGTAGGCCTGGTACACGGTGACGGTGGAGTCGGTGTGCTGCGCGCGGATCTCGTAACGGGGCGGACCGGTCTGGTCGTTCATGCGCCCCAGGATGCGGGGCCCCCGCACCTCATGGCACCTGGTTTTCGTGGCGCCTGGATTTCATGGCACCTGGTTTCGTGGCGCCTGGATTTCATGGCGCCCGGTCTTCGGGGCGCCCGGTCTTCGGGGCGCCCGGTTTTCGCGGCGCCCGGTTTTCGCGGCGCCCGGTCTTCGCGG
>Ga0247818_10001943_pt1 | contig 13288 bp, 9 predicted proteins | sample 13C_Glucose_Day1_FD_192424 | JGI IMG/M metagenome (GOLD analysis project Ga0247818, IMG submission 192424) | Soil microbial communities from agricultural site in Penn Yan, New York, United States - 13C_Glucose_Day1 | ecosystem: Environmental > Terrestrial > Soil > Agricultural land | place: USA...
GAGAGCACGGCGGCCAGGATGAACATCGCCAAGCCGGCGGCAGCGGGGAGCCGGTGCAGGTGTCGGGCGGTCATGATGTCCCCCAATTACTCGGGCCGGCCGGTCATCCCGGCAGGCCGGTCAGAGCATCAGACGGTGCGTTGGATACCCGAAATCGAAGCACCCAAGGAGTGATGCGCAGTGTATGAACATTGTCCACAATTGTTTGGTTCTTAGCCACGGTTGTCCTGCAGGGAAGTAGGCCAAGACCCGGACGGCCTGCGTGGGCAGACGCAACAGGGAAGCCCGGGCCCCGCAAAACAAAACCGCGCCGTTGCCGGGATACTTCCCGGCGACGACGCGGTTCTTTGTGGGGCCCCCTGTCGGATTCGAACCGACGACCCCCGCTTTACAAGAGCGGTGCTCTGGCCAACTGAGCTAAGGAGGCATTCCTGTGCGCCGGCGGGCACCGGGCCTCAATGAGGGGCCTGGCGCCATGGCGCTAGATAAGGTTAGCCCACTGATGCCCGGTGATAAAAACAGGCCCGGCTCCAGACGAATCCTGAACCGGGCCTGCAGTTTACTGCCGGGTCCTGCCGTCTACTGCTTGGCGTCGATGGCGGCCTGGAGGAATTCCTCGAACGGGGTCTGGGCGCTTTCGCCCTTGCCCCACTGCTGGCCATCAACGAACACGGTGGGCGTGCCGGTGACGCCGATGGAGGCCGCCTGCTGGGTGGTGTACTTCACCCACGGGCGGTAGGTCTTCTCGTCCACGCACGTTTCGATGCTCTTGGCCCCGATGTCGGTGGCCATCTTCTTCAGATCGGCATCCGAGATGCCGGCGCCGCCTTCAGCAGGCTGCTTCTCGAAGAGCACATTGACGAAGTCCGCGTACTTCTCCGGCGATTCGTTCACCACGCAGGCTGCGGCGTTGGCCGCGCGGGAGGAGTAGTTCGTGGTGGAGCGGGTGTCCAGGAAGCCCAGCGGACGGTACTCGACAGTGATCTTGCCTTCGTTGCGAAGGTTCGTGAGGGTCTCGTTGTACTGGGTCTCGAAGTTCTTGCACACGGGGCAGATGAAGTCGATGTACAGGACCACCTTGACCGGCTTGCCGGCCTCAGCCTCGGCGCCGGGCGCGGTCACGACGGCCGGCGGGGTCTCCGCCGGAGCGGGAATGTCGGCGACCCGGACGGTCGCGGGCTCGGTCTTGGCGACCTCGGTGTTGGCCAGCAGCGTGACGCCGCCGTAAACGTTGCCGTTGGCCGGGGTGGGGCCCTCGTCCGCGATAGGAGCGTTCTTCTGGATGTTCGAGGTGACGACCAGCGCCACCACCACAATGATCGCGACGACGGCGGCAACGATGCCCCAGCCGATGAGCAGCTTGTTGCGCTTGTCCTTTTTGACCTGCGCCTCGCGGATCTCACGGGCTTTCTCGCGGGCCGCGGCAGTTCGCTCTGTTTTGGACTGACGGGGTTCGTTTGCGGGGCTCATTGGTTCCTCGGGTCGATCGGCCGGTGGTATCCACTGGGTGGCAATTCATCATTTTAGGGGAGAAATCTGGGAACTTGCGCTTTCAACCTTCCTCCGAGGCTCCCAACGGACGAATAGCCCAGAAGATTCCACCGGGCTAGGGTGGATAAGAGCCACGAGCGAACCCCAGGGAGCACTAATGCAGGCAACCAAACACGCCGAATCGGATCGAAAATCCGGCGGCGCAGGCGCGCACGGCACCGACACGCAGGCTGCGGCCGCGCACGGCACCAGCGACACCGATCCGGGCGCGCAGTACGACTTCATGGTGGTTTCCAACCGCCTGCCGGTCGACCGCTGCTCCGCGGACGAGCCCGGCTGCGAGGAGGGCTGGCGCCGTTCGCCCGGCGGCCTGGTTACCGCGCTGGCCCCCATGATGACCAAGACCGACGGCGCCTGGGTCGGCTGGCACGGCGCCCCCGATGAGCATGTCCAGCCTTTCAGCCACGGCGGCATCGACCTCGTCCCCGTCCAGCTGAGCACGCACGACATCGAATTCTTTTATGAGGGCTTCTCCAACGCCACCCTCTGGCCGCTCTACCACGACGTGATTGCCCCGCCGGAGTTCCACCGCACTTGGTGGGACTCCTACCGTAAGGTCAACCGCCGGTTCGCGGACGCTGTCATTCACCACGCCAACCAGGGCGCCACCGTCTGGGTGCAGGACTACCAGCTCCAGCTCGTCCCGAAGATGCTGCGCGAGGCGCGACCAGACCTGAAGATCGGGTTCTTCAACCACATCCCCTTCCCGCCGCCGGAGATTTTCGCCCAGCTGCCGTGGCGCCGCGCCATCATCGACGGCCTGCTCGGCGCGGACCTGGTCGGCTTCCAGCGCAGCAGCGACGCCGGCAACTTCATGCGCTCCGCCCGCCGGTTCCTCGGCGCCAGCGTCAAGCAGCAGCAGGTCCACGTCAAGGGCAGCGACGGCGAGACCACCCATATCGCCCGTGCGCAGGCGTTCCCCATCTCGATTGACGTCCAGCAGATCAGCGAACTCGCCCGGAAGCCCGAGATCATCGAGCGCGCCCGCCAGATCCGCCAGGATCTCGGCAACCCCAAGACAATCCTGCTCGGCGTCGACCGCCTCGACTACACCAAGGGCATCCGGCACCGGCTCAAGGCCTACGAGGAACTCCTGGCGGACGGCAAGGTGACGGTGGAGGACGCCGCCCTGATCCAGGTCGCCAGCCCCAGCCGCGAACGGGTGGAGCAGTACCGCCTGCTGCGCGAGGAAGTCGAGGGCACGGTCGGCCACATCAACGGCACCTACGACACCCTGCAGAACACCGCGGTCCGCTACCTGCACCACAACTACCCGATCGAGGAAATGGTGGCGCTCTACCTCGCGGCGGACGTCATGCTCGTCACGGCCCTGCGGGACGGCATGAACCTCGTGGCCAAGGAATACGTCACCGCCCGGACCAACAACGACGGCGCGCTGGTGCTGAGCGAGTTCGCCGGCGCAGCGGACCAGCTCAAGCAGGCCCTGCTGATCAACCCGCACGACATCGACGGCCTCAAGGACACCGTCATGAAGGCCGTCAACATGCAGCCCGCTGAGGCCGCCCGCCGCATGCGCTCGATGCGCAAGCAGATCCTGGACCACGACGTCGATCTCTGGTCCTCCGACTTCCTGAGCGCACTCGAAGAAAAGGTAATCCGCGATGACTCCTGAGCTCTCCCCGGAACAGACCCCGCTCTCGCTCGCCCCGGACCTCCTCGAGGCCCTGCGCCGCATCGCCGCCACGGAGCACCTGCTGGTTGCGATGGATTTCGACGGCACGATGGCACCCCTCGTGGACCATGCCGGGGATGCCCGTGCCCTCCCCCGCTCGGCAGCGGCGTTCGCCGCACTCACCGAACTGCCGCGGACGACGACGGCGCTCATCTCCGGGCGCGCCCTGGACAGCCTGCGGGCGGTCGCCTTCCCGCCGGAAAAGACCCTGCTGATCGGCAGCCACGGCGCCGAAGTCTGGATGGGACCCGGGTCCTCGAAACTGGAACTCGATGACGCCCGCCGGGAGTTGCTCGCCGAGGTCCGGCGCGAGCTGGAGGGCATCGTGGAGGTGGCACCGGGGACCCTGCTGGAGGACAAGCCGGCCGGCGTCGTCCTGCACACCCGGCTCGCCGAGGACGACGTCGCCGAGGACGCTGTCGCCGCTGCCCGCGCCGTGCTGCAGGACCGGCCCGGGGTGTACCTGAAGAGCGGCAACCGCGTGCTGGAGACCTCCGTGGTGCACGCCTCCAAGGGGGAAGGCGTCGCCTTCCTGCGGCAGGCGGCCGGCGCCACTGCCACGGTCTTCGCCGGCGACGACACCACCGACGAGGACGCCCTGGCACGACTCCTCCCCGGGGATCTCGGGGTGAAGGTCGGTTTGGACTTCACCCAGGCCCAATTCCGGATCGAAGCGCCAACGCATGTTTCCGAGCTGCTGGAGGCCCTGCTGCGGGAACGCAGACGCGCCGTCGGGCTGCCGGACACTACCTCATAGCGGGCACCGGGTAAGCCGAATCACGTGTGACATCCGCAACATTTTGGCCCATTAACCAAAAATATGACATACTCTGGTTGTGATGTGGCGCACAAGTACCGTGCGGCGTCATTGGATACTCCTCGGCTTCGGCCGGGGAGTATACGCACGACCAGGTGCTGACAACTGAATTAACAACTGAAAAATAAGACCATTCACTACGGATCGTCCGGCACGTACCTGCCGGTGAAGGGATTGATAACTGTGGCTACAGTTACTTTTGATAACGCAACACGTCTGTACCCGGGCACGGATAAGCCCGCTGTTGACAAGCTCAACATTGAAATCGCCGATGGCGAATTCCTGGTCCTCGTTGGACCCTCCGGCTGTGGCAAGTCGACCTCCCTGCGGATGCTCGCAGGTCTTGAGGACGTCAACGCCGGCCGGATTCTCATTGGCGACCGCGATGTCACCGACGTTCCCCCGAAGGACCGCGACATCGCCATGGTCTTCCAGAACTACGCCCTGTACCCGCACATGACGGTCGCGGACAACATGGGCTTTGCGCTGAAGATCGCCGGCGTCAGCAAGGAAGAGCGCGCCGAGCGTGTCCGTGAAGCTGCCAAGCTCCTGGACCTCGAACCGTACCTGGACCGCAAGCCGAAGGCACTCTCCGGCGGCCAGCGCCAGCGTGTTGCCATGGGCCGCGCAATCGTCCGTAACCCGCAGGTCTTCCTCATGGATGAGCCGCTGTCCAACCTCGACGCGAAGCTCCGCGTGCAGACCCGCACGCAGATCGCGTCCCTGACCCGCCGCCTGGGCGTCACCACGGTCTACGTGACCCACGACCAGGTCGAGGCCATGACCATGGGCGACCGCGTCGCCGTGCTGAAAGACGGCCTGCTGATGCAGGTCGACACCCCGCGCAACCTGTACGACAAGCCCAAGAACGTCTTCGTGGCCGGCTTCATCGGCTCCCCCGCGATGAACCTGCTGGAACTTCCCGTCGTCGACGGCGGCGTGCAGTTCGGCGGCACCGTCTACCCGGTACCGCGCGACATCCTCGAAGAGGCCCACGGCCGGACCGTCACGCTGGGTTCCCGTCCGGAGGACCTTGAGCAGGTCGCCCAGGGCGAGGGCCTCCAGGTTGAGGTCGACGTCGTCGAGGAACTCGGCGCCGACGCCTACGTCTACGGCCACACCACGCTGGACGGCCAGAGCCACGACATCGTGGCCCGCGTCGACGGCCGCCGCCCCCCGATGAAGGGTGAATCCATCTGGGTCCGCCCGCAGTCAGGCCACGTGCACCTGTTCGACACCAAGACGGGCCTGCGCCTGGGCGACTAGTCCCCACCGGCTGACGCCCGACGGCGGTCCTCCCTACTGGAGGGCCGCCGTCGGGCTTTAACCTGCCTGACAGCACCCTTTTCATTAGGGCCGCCGCCCTTAGTACGGAAGAATTGGTTCATGACCGAGCGAAACTCCAGCACCGAGGACAACGGTGCCCAGTGGCACGACGAACCCACCGACTACGGTCAGATCGGCAAGCTGCCCCGGTTCGAAGCCGCCAGCGCCAATGACAGCAAGGCGTCCGTGGCTTCAAGCTCGCTGAGCATCACCGCCGCCGCCACCGAGCCGGAGCTCCTGGACCTGCCGTGGCACATCGCCCTGGAGGACTGGCCGGCGGAATACCTCGCCGCGCTCCCCCGCGGCATCTCCCGCCACATCGTGAGGTTCGCCCACCTTGGCGGCTCCGTCATCGCGATCAAGGAAACCTCGGAACACGTGGCCCGCCACGAGTACCACATGCTCCGCAAGCTCGCCCGGCTGGACGTGCCCTGCGTGGAACCGGTCGCCGTCATCACCGGCCGCACGACGCCGGACGGCCGGCCGCTGAACCCCGTGCTGGTCACCCGGCACCTGAAGTTCTCCATGCCGTACCGCGCCCTCTTCTCGCAGATGCTGCGCAAGGACACCCTCACCCGTCTGATCGATGCCCAGGCCCTGCTCCTGGTGCGCCTGCACCTGATCGGCTTCTACTGGGGCGACGTCTCGCTCTCCAACACGCTGTTCCGTCGCGACGCCGGCGCGTTCGCCGCCTACCTCGTGGACGCGGAGACAGGCGAGCTGTATCCGGACCTGTCCACGGGCCAGCGCGAATACGACCTGGAAATCGCCCGGGTCAACATCGCCGGTGAACTGATGGACCTGCTCGACGGCGGCCTGATCGAGGAAAAAGTTGACCCCGTGGCCACGAGCGAACTGATCATGGACAGCTACCGGCGCCTCTGGACCGAGCTGACGGAGAAGGAATCCTTCGAGATCGGTGAGCGCTGGCGGGTGGCGGCCCGGATCCGGAAGCTCAACGAGCTGGGCTTCGACGTCGAGGAATACGCGATCAAGACGACGCAGAACGGCTCCACGATCCAGCTTCAGCCCAAGGTGGTCGACGCCGGACACCACCAGCGCCGGCTGCTGCGCCTGACCGGCCTGGACGCCCAGGAAAACCAGGCCCGCCGGCTCCTGAACGACATGGACTCCTTCCGCGCGGACAACAACCCGGGGATGGACGAGGAATACAGCGCCCACCTGTGGGTCAGCCAGATTTTCGAACCGATTGTCCGTTCCATCCCCCGCGACCTGTCCGGGAAGCTGGAGCCTGCGGAGGCCGTGCACGAGATCCTGGAGCACCGCTGGTACATGTCCGAGAAGGAGAACCGGCACATCCCGCTGGCCGAGGCCGTGCAGTCCTACATCGACTCTGAGCTGCGCCACCGCCGGGACGAGGCAGCCATCATGCTCAACCCGGACACGGGGCTGCTCAAGATCCTGGAGGTCGAGACGGAGGAATCCCGCTACGGCGCCGACGAGTCCATCGACGAATACCCCGACTCCGACGATTAGGCGTCCCAACTGACTCGCAGCAGGGGCCGTTCTGGACCCTCAAAACGGCCCCTGCTGCCAGTCAGATGGGGCCGGTAACAGCACAGGCGGGCTAGATCGCCTTGCCGGGGTTCAGGATGCCGGCCGGGTCGAACAGTTCCTTGATCCGGCGCTGCAGTTCACGCACGGGTTCCTTCTGCTCCAGCCCGAGCCAGCGCAGCTTGAACTGGCCGATCCCGTGCTCCCCCGTGATGGTTCCGCCCATTGCCAGCGCCACGGTGATGGATTTGTCCAGGGCCTCCCCCAGCCGCCCCATGGCATCGGCTCCGACGGCGCTGTCCACCCGGTCCACCCAGAACGTCGGGTGCAGATTGCCGTCGCCGGCGTGCGCCACCACCTTCAGCCTCACCCCGTACGCCGCAGCCATGGCCTCCAGCTCAGCGACGTAGTCGACCAGCCGGGAGCGCGGCACGGCGACGTCCTCGCCCACCCGGAATTCGTCGTCGACCTCCACTCCGCGGCTGTTGCGCCGCAGGTCCACCAGCCGCTCCGCCTCCGCGCTGGCTTCCATGGTCACCACCGCGCCGCCGGCCACGAGGACGGGCCGGATCACCGCCGCCTCCGCCGCAGCGCCGAAGCCGTCGGTCTGGATCAGCAGCAGCGACTGCCCCCGGGCGGCGAGGTCCGAGCCGTGCAGCTCATCGAGCTGCGCCAGGGTGCCGCTGTCGAGCAGTTCCATGATGGCCGGCTGCACGCGTGCCCGGCCCACGGCCAGGACGCCCGCCGCCGCACTGCGGAAGTCCGGGTAGAACGCGGCGATCGTGTGCACGTCCTGCGGGAGGTACTTGAGCCGGACGGTGATTCCGACGACGATCCCCAGAGTCCCCTCGGAGCCGACGAAGAGCCCGGTCAGGTCGTAGCCGGCGACACCCTTGAAGGTCTGGTGTCCCGTGTGGATGAGCGAACCGTCCGCCAGGACGACGTCGAGCGCCAGCACCGAATCGCGGGTCACCCCGTATTTGGCGCAGCGCAGGCCGCCGGCGTTCGTGGCCACGTTGCCGCCGATCGTGGACTGCTTGAAGCTGGCCGGGTCGGGGGCATACATGAGTCCGTGGACTGCGGCGGCCGCGTTAAGGTCCGCGTTGATCACCCCGGGTTCGACGACGGCCGTTTCGTCATCGGCGTTGAGGTCCAGGATGCGGTTCATCCGTTCCAGGCTCAGCACGACGCAGCCCTTGCTGGCATGGGCGCCACCCGAGACGCCCGTGCCGGCGCCCCGCGCCACCAGCGGAACCCCGCCGGCGGCGCAGGCGCGGACGGTGGCCTGGACGTCGTCGATGGATTCGGCCCGGACCACGGCCTGCGGCAGCTGGTAGTCCAGCACCGGAGCCTGGTCCACGGCATAAGCCGACAGGGTGGGGGCATCCAGGGCGACTTTGGCCGGGCCCAGGGCAGAGGTGAGCTCGTCGATGATGCTCATGCGGTCTCCAGTTCGTCGAATCCGGCCTTCAGTCTAAGGCGCGGACCCCAACGGATGGGCTAGGGCAGGGCGGTCCCGGGCAGCACCCAGACCCCTGCCGCGGGGCCGCGGGTGCAGATCAGGGCGGATGGCGCGGCCCCATTCGCCCTGATCTGCCCGCTGGCGGCGTGATTGGGGCTGTCGGGACCGGCGTTAATGCGGCCGGTGGCAATGCGACCGGTGGCGAATGCCGGATCCGCCGCGAGGGCCTCGAGTTGGGCGCCGGACAATGTCCCCGGTGCCAGGTGAACGTCCGCGGCGGCCCGGGTGACGACGACGAGCACGCAGCTTCCTGCCGTTTCCCGCACAAAGGCCAGGGCGTCGCCCTCCGCATGCAGCCAGCGGATCCCGCCGCCGGTCAGCGCGGGCTGGTCCCGGCGCAGCGCGGCGAGCGCGGCGTAGTCGTTCCGGAGGTCCGCCAGTACCCTGCCCGGGTCGTTCCAGGGCATCGGCGTGCGCGACGCTTCCCCGTTGTGCCCCTTGAGCCCGAATTCGTCGCCGGCGAACACCACCGGGACGCCGGGCAGCGTGAACATCACCACCGCGCCGAGCCGCTGGCCGCCGTCGATCATCACGGTGGCGGCCCGCGCGGTGTCGTGGCTGTTCAGCGCGTTCATGTTCTGCTGCCGGACGTTCCAGCTGAACGCGGCCGCCAGGTCCAGGTGGGTGGCCAGGAAGTCCTCGGCGCCGGTCCGGTTGGGGCCGGGCAAAGGGGTGCCGAAGAAATTGACGTGCGGGGCGTCGCCGGCGAGCCAGGACCACAGCGGACGGGTGAAATTGGAGTAGGTCATGGCGCCGTGCCAGTGTTCCCCGCTGAAGTCCGGGGCGGCATCGTTGGTGGCTTCGGCCAGCAGCGCAGCCTCGGGGTTGATTTCCCGGACCCTGCCGGCGATCAGCCGGGCCACGTCCTGGTTCAGATCCACGGCGCCCAGCCGTCCGGTCATGTTGCCGACGTCGATCCGCCAGCCGTCAAGGTTGAAGGGAGACTTGAGCCAGCGGGCCACCGGCGAATCGTCGGCCAGGACGAACCGTTCCTTCAGCCCCGCCGAGGCCCAGTTGAGTTTGGGCAGTGAGGCGACGCCGTACCAGGCCTCGTACCCGGTGTGCCCGTCATTGAAGTAGTAGTAGCCGGCTTCGGGAGAGCCCGGTTCGGCGAGCGCGCGCCGGAACCATTCGTGGGCGTCGCCGGAATGGTTGGCGGTGAGGTCGCCCATCACCTTCAGCCCGCGAGCGTGGGCGGCCTGCACCAGTTCCACCAGTGCCTGGTCCCCGCCAAGGAGCGGATCCACGGACGCAAAGGTCGCGGCGTCATAGCGGTGGTTGGAGCGCGCCGGGAAGAACGGCGTCAGGTAGAGAACGTCCGCGCCGAGCTGCTGGATGTGGTCGAGCTTTTCGGTGATCCCGGCCAGGTCCCCGCCGTAGAACTGGTACGGGGTCCGCGGGCCGGAGCCCTCCACCGGGGTGGTGTCCCAGCTGCACGGCACGGCCCAGTCCGGGGCGGGGCTGGCGGTGGCGGTACGGTCCGGCGAAACCCCGCCCGCGGAGGCTGCGGAGCGGGCGAAGCGGTCCGGGAAGATCTGGTACATCGTTCCCGAGCGGAGCCACTGCGGCGCTGCCGGGAATGTGGTCAGGCGGAAGTCCGCGTAGTCGGAGACGTCCCGGCTGAACAGGCCCTGCGCGTTCAGGCTCCAGTAGCGCAGCTCTCCACCAGCCGCGGCGGACGGTGCGCCCGCAACGCCCGCGGCGCTGCCGCCGTCGGGCACTGCCGGCCCAGCCGGGACTTCCAGCAGGAAGCGGTACCGGGCCACGGGGTTGGTGACCGTCATGGGCGCTTCCCACCAGACCCAGCCGTCCGCCTCTCCACCGTTGGTGCAGGGCTCGTAGCGGGGCTCGCCGTCCTGGATCGAGCGCAGCCAGACCCGGGCGGCGCGTCCCCAGCCGGCGGGAACCCGGACCCGCAGCCGGGCCGTGTCCCCGAGCGACACCTGCTGCGGGGCGTGCAGGCCGGAGCCGTCGTGGTGCGGAAGCAGCCCCGGCGCGCCCGGCCCGGTGCCGTTCGCCCCCGCCACGGCTAGTCCCGTCACGGCTAGCCCTTCACCGAGCCCTGGGTGAGGCCGCTGACGATGTAGCGCTGCAGGAAGAGGAACAGTGCCATCACTGGCACGGCCGCGACCACGGCACCGGCGGCAAAGACCCCCCAGTTCTCGGACCGCTGCTGCGCCACGAAGGAATAGAGGCCGACGGCGAGGGTCTGGCTGTCCGGGTCGGTGAGCACCACGCTGGCGATCACGAATTCGCCGGAGATGCCGATGAAGGACAGCAGGCCGACGACGGCCAGGATCGGCGTGACCAGGCGCATGATGATGCCAAAGAAGATCTGCGTGTGGCTGGCGCCGTCGATCTTGGCCGCCTCGTCGAGGGATTTCGGGACGGTGTTGAAGAAGCCGTACATCAGGTAGGTGTTCACGCCCAAGGCCCCGCCGAGGTAGACCATGATGAGGCCCAGCTGGCTGCCGAGGCCGAGCGCCGGGATGACCTCGGAGATGCCGCTGAGCAGCAGGAAGATCGCGACGACGGCGAGCAGCTGCGGGAACATCTGCAGCAGCAGCAGGCTGAGCAGGCCGATCCGGCGGCCCTTGAAGCGCATCCGGGAGAACGCGTACGCCGCCATGGCGCCGAGGAAGACCGTGGCCGCGGACGTCACGACGCCCACCACCATGGTGTTCACGAACCAGCGCGCGTAGGGCCGCGCCGGGTTGTTGAACAGCTCGGTGAAATTGCCGAAGTCGATCCGGCTGAACAGGGCATTGGAGCCCACCAGCGTTCCGGTGGAGTTGAACGCCGCGGAGAGCACGTACAGCAGCGGGAAAATCGCGAAGGTGGTCACGGCGATGCCGACCAGGTGCCGCCAGCCCTTGTCCTTGAACCAGACCCCGAACGGGCGCCGGCGCTGCAGCAGGCGGAGCTGCTCGACGTCGGTGGTGCTTCCGGTTGCCGGGTCATCGGCGCCGGCCGGAGCCGCCGGTGTGCTGACGGTGCTTGCTGACCCGTTCATGAGTTCACGTCCTCGAGTGCCTTGGTCTGCTTGAAGCTGATGGCCGAAACAGTGGCCACGATGATGAAGATGATGATGGCCAGGGCGCTGGCGAGGCCATAGTCACGGCCGGTCCCCTGCCCGAACGCCACCTTGTAGACGAGCGTGATCAGGATGTCCGTCGCCCCGATGTCCCGGTCCGTGTCCGCGAAGCGCGGGCCGCCGCCGGTGAGCATGAAGATCACGTTGAAGTTGTTGAAGTTGAAGGCGAAGGAGGAGATCAGCAGCGGCGCGATGGAGACCAGCAGCAGGGGCAGCTTGATGGCGCGGAACACCCGCCACGGTCCGGCGCCGTCCATCCGGGCGGCCTCGTCCAGTTCCGTCGGCAGCGACTGCAGTGCCCCGGTGCAGACGAGGAACATGTAAGGGAAGCCGAGCCACAGGTTGACCACAAGGACGCTGATCTTGGCCAGGAACGGGTCCGTGAGCCAGCCAATCGTGGCCCCGCCCAGCAGGGTCTGGTTGAGCCAGCCGAACTGCGGGTTGAGGATGCCGGACCAGACCAGCCCGGACAGGAACGCCGGGAAGGCGTAGGGCAGGATCATCAGGATCCGGTACACCTTCTTGCCGCGCAGGTCCTCGCGGTTGAAGGTCATGGCCAGGAACAGGCCCATGGCGAAGGTCAGCGCCACAGAGGCCACGGCGAAGGTGAAGGTCCAGAGGATGACGCCCAGCAGCGGCCCGCGCAGGCTGGGATCGGTGAAGGCGCGGGCGAAGTTCTCCATGCCGACGTCGATCTTCCAGCCGGTGGTGAGCGTCTCGCCGTTGCTGGCCGCGAAGGCGCCCTTGCCGTTGTCCCGGTAGACGGCGCCCGTATCGGTGTCGGTGAAAGTGTCGGCCGCGGCGTCGTAGGTCAGGGCTGGCTTGAACTGGTAGGCGTTGCTGCCGTCGGCGGTCCGCAGCGTGCCGTCGGCCGGGTCTGCGGAGACGGGAACGGTGATGCCCAGGATCTGCTGCTGGTTGGCCACGATTTCCTGGAAGTTCAGGGTGCGGTAGCCGTCCAGGGCGTTGGCCTTGCCGGTGGAGTCCTTGCCGGCACCGGAGACGGCATCCAGTGGCGCCTCCGTGCTGCCGAGCGAGACTTTGCCGTCCGGGTCCGTGAAGAGCAGGTAGAAGGAATTGCCCTTGGCGAGGACCGCCGTCTTGTAGGCTGGCGAATCGGGGACGCGTTTCTGTGCGGTGAGCTGGATGGCAGCGATCGCATCATCCTTGGTGCTGTTGTGCCCGTCGCCGTAGTTGGTGAAGGCGATGTAGCCGCTGAACAGGACCACGAAGACCTGGAAGACCAGCAGGAACAGCACTCCGGGGGCCAGATACTTCGCGGGGAGACCGCCCTTGCGCAGGTAGATCCAGTTGATCGCGAGGACGACGGCGGAGGAAACGGCCAGCGCGCCCCACGACTCGCTGAGGAAAAGCATCATCAAGACGTAGACGGCCAGTGCGTCCACGAGGCCCAGCAGCACGATCTTGGCGACGGTGCCTTTGGTGGTGTCCGGGCCGAAACGGCGGCGCCGTGTTCCAGGGCGGCCTGGCCGCCCCGGGGCGCCGTCGGCGGCTGTTGCCGTGCCTTTTGCGGCAGCCGGGGCGCCGGCCTGGCGGAGTTCGGTATCTGTCATGGCTGTCTACAGTCCTTGGGAGCAGCTGGTGGTGGTGCAGGAACGGGCCGGGCGGCATCGCTGCCGCCCGGCCCGGTGCTTGCCGGTCCGGAACGCCTTTCGGTATCAGGACGTCACGAACCGGCGCGGGGACTAACCCCCGATTTTGGCCTTGATGCTGGCGGCCATCTTGGCCCAGTCAGCGGCCGGGCGGCAG
>Ga0247818_10001944_pt1 | contig 13278 bp, 13 predicted proteins | sample 13C_Glucose_Day1_FD_192424 | JGI IMG/M metagenome (GOLD analysis project Ga0247818, IMG submission 192424) | Soil microbial communities from agricultural site in Penn Yan, New York, United States - 13C_Glucose_Day1 | ecosystem: Environmental > Terrestrial > Soil > Agricultural land | place...
ACTCTGAAAGCCTCCGAAATCAGCCGTGACCGCGTTGAAGACGCGCGCAACGTTCTGAAAGAAGGCGAAGAAGTAGAAGCCAAGATCATCAGCGTTGATCGCAAGAGCCGCGTAATCCAGCTCTCGATCAAGTCGAAAGACGTTGAAGACGAGAAAGAAGCCATCCAGAGCCTGCGCGACAAGCCAGTAGCTGGTGACGCTCCAGTAGCAACCACCCTGGGTGACCTGCTGCGTGCTGCACAAGCGGAAAAACAGAACTAAGTTCTGACTTTCTGTAAGAAAAGGGCGACTTCGGTCGCCCTTTTTTGTGCCTTACAACAAGGCTGATAAACTCTTCGATTTTGCCCCCATAGGGAATGGCGATGATTTGCCGGCATCAGCGATCAGCTCAAGATGGTTCGCCGGTGATGTTGAGCGAGCCAGTGGGAAATTGATATTGACGCTGAAATTGCCAAACCCATGGAACTAAAGCCCAGAGCAGGCTTTGCCGGTTGGTTTGGTGGGTGTGGCGAATAGTGTTGTTTGGTTCCCGGGTCCGTTGCCTGATCCGCGTCTACCGCCGTCAAACAAGATTCAAATTCCAAGGTGATTAGTCATGAGCAATATTGACTAGGCCCAATTCATCACCAGGGCGATGAAGGATGCGGCGGCCGTTGCAACGCAACTTGTAGTAGCGAAAAGTAAACTTACTGCTCGCAATACTCTGGCCAGGACGCAGATTGTGCGCATCTACGGCCGCCTCGACACCATCGGTTACGGCATTGACATTCCCCTGCCTACGGGGAGGGGTTAGGATTTGGTCGTCCTATCATTGAGCGATTCAGGGGAGCGATTTGTTGGCATCGACACCGTCTCGGGTCGTATACCCCGCCCGAAAAATTTAAAAAAATTTCCGATGCGAGACGAGGGTGCTGCTTTTTCCTTTGCTGCAATTAACGGCCAGATTGGTCGTTTGCTGATTTCAAATTCATCGTAAAGAGTTGGATATACCGTTTCCGCTGGTCGTTCGGTATCAAACTTAATCATGCTGGTTTGCCTCCCTTTGATTTTTTGTTGAGGTAAGGCTAGTCGATCAAGTCAGCAGTGATTTTTTTTTTTGGTTTGCAATCTGTGATTCGGGCTATTCGCCACCCGCCCTGTGCGGTTTTTTTTTGCCTGGAGAAAACCTTATGGCGGCAACCGAAATCGATCGCGATATTCACGCCCGAATACTTTTGGGGAAACACGAGGTGAAAGCTTGGTCGGCCAGATCGCCGTGGCCTGGAACATCCGCAATCGGGTGAACGATGGAAGGACAAGTCGAGGTGATGCTAGGGCAATGTCCGAGTGTGCCAGAGACCCTAAAGCTGTGCGGGCACTTATCCTTAAAGGGGGGGGGCGCTACGCTGTAACTGGCGCTGACCGGATGCAGCGTTATTGCTGATCATCGCCGGCGGCGTGTAGATGATGCAGGACTGGCGCTACGACAAGGCTGTAGGTTTGCGAGCCAGGAGTCATGAACAGACTTTTCATCAATATCGATGGTTTTTTCGCCCGATGCCCCACGCATGTGTACCACGGCCATCGCTCCGGTGTTCAATTCGACGAGGCTTAGCGCCCCGTCACCGAACGAACAACCGGTATCGATGTATGTGACATTTCCTAAATGGGTTATTTGCGGAACAGTTGAGTGCCCAACGTATAATCTGTCCAATCCTCTAATTATGCTGTGATCACACTTTTGCAGTTTTGATCGCGCGGTCAAGGCAAGTGCCAGCGCCTTTCGTTGAGCGTCTGCGCCATTTAGTCCGCTTATATGATCTTTTGCTTCGTTCCACCCATCTGTGTCTGATAATACGGGGGCTTGAGCATGCACAATGCCCACTTTCTGGCCATTCAAAAGGTTGATCTCGATCATAAAGGGCAGCTCTTCCAAACCCTTAACGATCTCGGCCTGGATGCTTGCCGGAAGTTCATAGAGCCAAGATCCGCCAGTGCGCTTGTGCTTGGCTATATCCCCAGTGCCGGCAGCGCATTCCACGGCTGCCTGCTCGTGGTTGCCTCGGACGGCATGAAACCATTGTGTTCCTAGCCATGCGAGTGCGATCTCCGAGTTTGGTCCGCGATCAATTAAATCGCCAACAGAAAAAACACGATCGCCCTGAGGGTTGAAATTCAAGGTTCTAAGTAGTGTGTAGAGGTATTCGAAATGGCCATGGATATCGCCGACGACGAAATCACGCCCTCGAGTGTTTGGCGCGAAAATCTTTACTTCAGGGCAGGGGGATAGTTCGCGCATGAGCCTTTCGGAACGGGATTAAAGGAGCAAGCTTACCATTTTCAGATCTAAAGCATCGTTAGGCGACTGAGGCGGTGCATCGAGCGTTGGAGTGAAACAGCTGTAGCCTATTTCAGAACTAGACATGGAATTTGGTGCTTCAGAGGCCGTGTTGGATGCTTTTGTAATGGCGTGAAACAAATGTCCCTCCTAGGGTGTCTCTTTCTTTAACAGGATCAATCGCTTATTTGCAGCTAGTCTTAGTCTTGGTCTGAGGCGAACAGTGCTGGGGCAGGGCGTCTGGCATAAGGAATTGAATGAACAAGCTCATTGTCGCAATAGCATTACTGACACTGGCGGGTTGTGCCACTAATGCCAAGACCCATGCGGTACGCGGGGTTAGCGGCATTGAGGTTGATTGCTCTGGACTGGGCTCGGGCTGGGAGAAGTGTCACAAGCGCGCAGCGAAGGAGTGCAAGGGGGCTGGCTATAAAGTTGTTGCCAGGTCGGATGATGCAAAGGAAGAGGACGAATTCCCGTTCGGCTTCAATCCCGCGGGCTATCTGACACGAACCATGCTGGTAATTTGCAGGTGAGGCAGCGATTGGTGGTGGAGCTGACATAGTGTGATGCGTGAAAAGATGTCAAAACTCGGGCTGTTCAAATCCATGCGGGCATGCTAAAACCTCTGGAGCGATTTTCCTAGCTGCTTGAAAAAGAAGGGAAAAATATGACGAAGTCGGAGTTGATCGAACGAATTGTCACCCATCAAGGGCTGCTCTCATCAAAAGATGTGGAGCTGGCCATCAAGACCATGCTTGAGCAAATGTCCCAATGTCTGGCCACCGGTGATCGCATCGAGATCCGTGGTTTTGGCAGCTTCTCCTTGCACTACCGCGCACCGCGGGTAGGCCGCAATCCAAAAACAGGTCAGTCCGTCAGTCTTGACGGTAAATTCGTTCCGCATTTCAAGCCAGGTAAAGAACTGCGCGATCGCGTGAACGAGGAAGAGGAAGAAGGCCTTTGACAGTCTCTGCGATTCAAGGAGCTGCTGATGCGTAACCTCAAGCGTATCTTGCTCGCGGTATTCATCCTGCTGCTGGTTCTGGCGATCCTGGCGTTTGTGCTTGAGAATCAGCAATCAGTCTCTTTGCTGTTCCTTGGGTGGGCGGGGCCGCAGTTACCGGTTTCGTTGGTCATGGTCCTGGCGCTGCTGATTGGTATGGTGATTGGTCCGATTATCAGCTGGTTGCTGGGGCGCGTTACCCGAGCCTCGCGTAGACGACTCGTTTGATAGATGTCCTGAATTCACAACGCTGCTTGTTCATATCCGTTAGTCGAGCCAACATGAAGCCTTAATGGCTGCTTAGCTGTGGCACCAGGTGCTTTCGGTTTGCGCTGGCCTTTTCAAAGACCACGTTGGCCGATGACTCTGCCAGTCACTCAAGGGTATGAAGCGCGTGAAAATTCTAGTCACTGGCGGCGCGGGCTTTATTGGTTCGTCAGTCATTCGACATATCATCTCCAACACTAGCGACTCTGTGGTCAACGTCGACAAGTTGACTTACGCCGGTAATCTCGAATCCCTGGCCGAAGTCAGTCAAGACCCCCGATATGCGTTTGAGCGGGCTGATATCTGTGATCGAGGGCAGATCGATCGAATTCTCCAGCAGTACCAGCCGGATGCCATCATGCATCTTGCTGCAGAGTCGCATGTCGATCGCTCCATCTCCGGGCCTGCCGATTTCATTCAGACCAATATCGTCGGCACCTATACCTTGCTGGAAGCTGCGCGACACTATTGGGTAACGATGGATGAGGGGCGCAGGGCAGGCTTCCGTTTTCATCATATCTCGACGGATGAAGTGTTCGGGGATCTCGAAATCGGTGCCGCGTCGTTCACCGAATCTACCCCTTACCAGCCAAGTTCTCCGTATTCGGCGAGTAAAGCAGGTTCCGATCATCTGGCTCGGGCTTGGACGCGTACCTATGGGCTGCCGACACTGATCACCAATTGTTCAAATAATTACGGCCCTTACCACTTCCCTGAGAAACTGATCCCGCTGGTCATTCTCAACGCGCTGGAGGGAAAGCCCTTGCCGGTGTATGGCGATGGCAAACAGATCCGTGACTGGCTGTATGTAGAAGATCATGCCCGTGCGCTTTATCAAGTCATCACTGAAGGTGTTGTGGGTCAGGCGTACAACATTGGTGGCCACAACGAAAAACAGAATATTGAAGTAGTGCGGGCCGTTTGTGCATTGCTCGACGAACTTTGCCCGGACTCCCTTTATCGGCCGCACTCCAGTTTGATTGCTCACGTTGAAGACCGCCCCGGCCATGATCTGCGCTACGCAATCGATGCCGATAAAATCCAGCATGAGCTGGGTTGGGTGCCAAGGGAAACCTTCGAGACGGGCCTTCGCAAGACGGTTGAATGGTATCTCGACAACCCGGAGTGGGTTGCGCATGTGAAGAGTGGCAGTTACCAGCAGTGGATCGATCAAAATTACACAGATCGATCAAACTCATGAAAATTCTTCTGTTAGGGAAAAGCGGACAAGTGGGCTGGGAACTGCAGCGCTCGCTCGCGCCGTTGGGTAGGGTGATTGCTCTTGATCGCGGGACAGTGGGCGAGCTGTGCGGTGATCTGACAGATCTCGTCGGGTTGCGAGCAACGATTCGGCAAGTCAAACCTGACATTATCGTCAATGCAGCGGCTTACACCGCCGTCGATAAGGCTGAATCCGAGTTCGAACTGGCAAATCAGGTGAACGGCCTGGCATGCCGGATGATGGCAGAAGAAGCGGTTAATCTTGGCGCGTGGCTAATTCACTACTCTTCCGATTATGTCTTCGATGGTCAAGGTTCAGTGCCGTGGAGTGAGTCGGATGCTGTGGCGCCGTTGAATCATTACGGTGCCAGCAAGCTCGCGGGGGAGCAGGCGATCATTGCGAGCGGGTGCAATTACCTGATTTACCGTACCAGCTGGGTTTACGGTGCTCGTGGCAACAACTTCGCAACAAGTATGCTGAGGCTGGCCAGAGAGCGTGAGACCTTGAACATCGTCAATGACCAGGTCGGTGCCCCTACCGGCGCGGACCTCATTGCCGACATTACTGCGCTGTCTCTCCAGCAGGCTCTTCGGTGCCCGGAGCTGTCGGGCCTATATCATCTGGCGGCCGCTGGAGAGGTGTCGTGGTGCGGTTATGCTCGGCATGTCATCGACTTTGCTCAAGCAAGCGGGGAGCAACTGGCGGTCAGGTCGATCAATCCAATCGAGACGTGCGCCTATCCCACACTTGCACGCCGTCCGCTCAACTCACGTTTGAATACTCAAAAGCTGCGTGACACTTTTTCTCTACACTTGCCGGAATGGCAAAGTGGTGTGAGCCGAATGCTCTCGGAAATCTTGAACAAATGACCACCATCAATCGTAAAGGCATCCTTCTCGCCGGGGGCACGGGCACGCGTCTGCACCCGCTGACCTTAGGCGTGTCCAAGCAAATGCTGCCTATCTACGATAAGCCAATGATCTTCTATCCATTGTCAGTGCTGATGCTCGCAGGCATTCGCGACATTCTGATCATCTGCACGCCGGAAGATCTGCCGAGCTTCCGCAAGCTGTTGGGTGACGGAAGTCTGTATGGGGTCAAACTGACATACGCAGAGCAGCCCAGTCCGGATGGATTGGCTCAAGCGTTCATTATCGGTGAGGACTTCATCGGCAGCGATCCTTGCTGCCTGATTCTGGGTGACAACATTTTCTATGGTCACCACTTCTCCGACAGTTTGCGTGCAGCCGCCAACCAGGAGCACGGCGCGACGGTTTTCGGCTATCACGTATCAGACCCTGAGCGTTTCGGTGTGGTGGAGTTCGATACGGAAGGGCAGGCGCTGAGTATCGAAGAGAAACCTGCCAACCCAAAATCCAGCTTTGCAGTGACCGGGCTGTACTTTTACGATAATCGAGTAGTCGAGATCGCCAAGGCTCTAAAGCCCTCCGCGCGTGGCGAACTCGAAATCACCGACGTAAATCTCGCCTATCTAAGGCAGCAGGCACTTAAGGTTGACATACTGGGGCGCGGTTTTGCCTGGCTGGATACCGGGACTCCGGATTCTTTGCTTGAGGCCAGTCATTTCGTGCACACCATCGAAAAGCGCCAGGGCTTGAAGTTGGCGTGTCTTGAGGAAATTGCATACAACAATGGATGGATTTGTAACGCACAGCTAGCTGCACAGGCCGATCGGCTTGTAAACACGGCGTATGGTCTCTACTTGCAAAAAATTCTAAAGGCACCGAAGAGTTCAGATTTGATCGATACTGATGGTTGATGTTATTTTGATGGCTCAAATTTGAAGCATTTATTTGTTTTCTAATGGATTTTTTTGTCTCCCGTCGGCGCATGAGTTATTAATTCCCGGCACTCGCTGTAGAATGGCCGGCAGAATTATCCAACCTTATTTGGCCCAGCATTTGAATCTCAATTGAACTGATTTTTTACAGAAGAGCTTGCTTGCCGAGAGCGGCCTCCAACGGATGGAGGGCAAGCAGAAGCATCAGGGATGCGAATGCGGGTAGGGATGAAAGGTTTGGATCAACGTTGAGCTGTCACTCTGTCGCGTTGATTGCGATGCAGGGATGACTGGAAACATAACTGAGCCCCGCTTACTGGTTTCATCTGCCAGAGGAGGGGATTAAGGACTTAGAGCATGGAACTGATTCCCGTAATTTTGTCTGGTGGAGTGGGCAGCCGGTTGTGGCCTGTTTCTCGAGAAGCTCATCCAAAGCCATTCATGGAGCTGCCAGATGGTCAGAATCTGATCCAGAAAACCTTTCTTCGCGCTTCGCGCCTGGAAGGTGTTGTGGAGATTCTTACGGTGACCAACCGTGAACTCTTGTTCAAAACTGAAGATGAATATGGTGCTGTCAACAAAGCGAAGCTTGCCCAGGGTTTCATTCTTGAGCCATTCGGACGCAACACGGCTGCCGCCGTTGCCGCCGCTGCGCTTCAGCTTGAGGCCACACACGGCCCTGACGCCCAGATGCTTGTGTTGGCCGCTGACCATCTGATCAAAGACGAAAAAGCGTTTGCCACGGCTGTGGCCAGTGCCATGACACTGGCTTCTGAAGGCTGGTTGGTTACATTTGGCATTCAACCGACTTACCCTGAAACGGGATTTGGCTACATCGAAGCGCAAAAGGATGTACCTCTGGAGGGCGGTCTCAAAGTCGCGCGATTCGTTGAAAAGCCTGATCTCGATACGGCTCAAGGGTATGTTAGTGCAGGCAACTATTACTGGAACTCCGGTATGTTCTGCTTCCGCGTCGGGACCGTTCTTGAAGAACTACGCGAACATGCTCCGGATGTCGTGTCTGCAGTCAGCAAAACCATCGAGCAATCACGTCTCACCTCATCCAACAAGTATCGCTGTCTTGCGCTTGATGCCGATACCTTCGCCGAAGTACCGGATATCTCCATCGATTATGCGTTGATGGAACGTTCGTCCAAAGTGGCAACCATTCCGTGTGATATCGGGTGGAGTGATATCGGTTCCTGGAATGCTGTAAGTGAATTGACCGCGCCTGATGAGAACGGCAATCGCTTTGAAGGTGAAGTCCTTTCTCATGGCTCACGTAACAATTACGTCAATAGCGAAGGTCGCCTGACAGCGCTTGTTGGCGTTGAAGACCTGCTCGTTATTGATACGCCTGACGCGGTGATGATTGCACACAAAGATCACGCGCAAGACGTCAAGCACATCGTCAACCAGCTCAAAGCCTGCAGCCATACCGTTCATCTGTTGCATCGGACCGTGCATCGGCCATGGGGCACTTACACGACGCTGGAAAATGGTGAGCGCTTCAAGATCAAGCGCATCGTGGTAAAGCCGAAGGCTTCCCTGTCACTGCAAATGCATCATCACAGAAGCGAGCATTGGATCGTCGTCAGCGGGATGGCCGTGGTTATCAACGATAAGCAGGAATTGATGTTGAATACCAATGAGTCGACCTTCATTCGTGCCGGTCACCAGCACCGCTTGATGAACCCGGGGGTCATAGACCTAGTGCTGATTGAGGTGCAAAGTGGTGACTATCTTGGTGAGGACGATATCGTTCGCTTTGATGATAATTACGGCCGCGCCGATAAGTAACAATCTGTCGTAATTGCAAGCCGGACCGGTGAATTTCACCGGTCAGGCTTTTTTGCATTTGACCAGGCCCTGATGTATTTCCATTTCTGATGAAAGCAAAGCCGTCAACGGCAACGCTTTCACATACCTCAGCAAGAGAGTGGTATGACTGCCCCGATTAAAACCCATTGTTTCAAGCCCTATGACATTCGTGGCCAAGTGCCGTCAGATCTCAGTGAGGAGGTGACTTACCGGATCGGTCGGGCCATGGTTGTCGAATTGCAGGGCAAAAACATCGTACTGGGGCGGGATATGCGGCTTGAAAGCCCGATGCTGGCAGACGCGATGACTAGGGGCTTGCTTGAAGGCGGTGCCAACGTCATCGATATCGGCTTGTGCGGTACCGAGGAAGTCTACTTTGCCACCAGTGCGTTCAAGGCGGACGGCGGAGTGATGATCACTGCAAGCCACAATCCCAAAGGTTACAACGGGATGAAGCTAGTGAAGTCAGAGTCCCGTCCAATCAGTGGTGACACTGGGCTCAACGCCATACGCGACCGCGTGGAAAGTGGTGATTTAGGTGTATTAGCGGATATTCCAGGTCAAGTCCGTTTTGAGCTGGAAAAAACAGCCTACATCGAACATCTTCTCAGCTACATCAATCTGGCAGACCTAAAGCCGCTGAAAATATTGGCCGATCCGGGTAATGGCGCTGCGGGGCCGGTATTGCAGCATTTGATCAAAAAGCTGCCTTTCGAATGGGTGGTCATCAATGCCGAACCCGATGGCAACTTTCCCAATGGTGTACCTAATCCGCTTTTGCCAGAAAATCGTGCGCTGACTAGAAATGCGCTGCTGGAGCACGGCTGTGACCTGGCGATTGCCTGGGATGGTGACTTTGATCGCTGCTTCTTTTTCGATCAGGATGGTCGTTTCATTGAGGGCTATTACGTGGTTGGTCTGCTGGCGGAAATGCTGCTCAAGAAAAGCCCCGGCTCCAGAATCATCCACGACCCGCGGCTGACCTGGAACACGATCGATCAGGTTCGATTGGCGGGCGGTGTTTCAGTACAATGCAAAACCGGCCACGCATTTATCAAGGAGCGCATGCGTCTGGAGAATGCGATTTACGGTGGTGAGATGAGCGCTCACCATTATTTCCGGGATTTTGCTTACTGTGACAGCGGTATGATTCCGTGGCTGTTAGTGACCGCATTAATGTCTGAATCGAGTAAGAATTTGGCTCAGCTTGTCGATGAGCGAATTGTCGCCTATCCATGCAGCGGTGAAATCAACTATCGGGTAAACGATGTGGCTGCCGCGCTAGACGAGGTACTGAAGCATTATTTATCTCAAGGTCCTCGGCTGGATAAAACTGATGGCGTCAGTCTGGAATTTTCGGAATGGCGATTCAACCTCCGGGGCTCTAACACAGAGCCTCTGTTGAGGTTGAACGTAGAAAGTAAGGGCGACCCAGAACTGGTGGCGTCGAAAGTTAAGGAAATTGAGGGACTGCTGAACAGTAGATATATGGAATGACAAGATCGGTCTCGCTTCCACAAGGAAGTTGAGAGCAGCGAAAAGCTGGCTCTCAGATAGAGGCTTACTGTTCGATTGATTAATTTAAATTGGTGAAAAAATGAGCGACAAGAAAGTAGCGTTGATTACGGGCATTACTGGTCAAGATGGTGCATACCTTGCTGAGTTCCTGCTCAAGAAAGGTTATTCGGTACACGGCATCAAGCGCCGTGCTTCCCTGTTCAATACTCACCGTATTGACCACCTCTACCACGACCCGCATAAGAAAGGCTATGATCTGAACCTGCATTACGGCGATCTGACCGATTCGAGCAGCTTGATTCGCATCGTGCAAGAAGTACAACCTGACGAAGTGTACAACCTTGGGGCGCAGAGCCACGTTGCCGTTTCCTTCGAATCGCCAGAATATACTGCTGACACTGATGCCATGGGTACACTGCGCATCCTTGAAGCAATCCGCATCGCTGGCCTTGAGAAGAAGACCAAGTTCTACCAGGCATCGACTTCAGAGCTATACGGCCTGGTGCAGGAAATCCCTCAAAAAGAAACCACGCCTTTTTACCCGCGCTCTCCATATGCCGTCGCCAAGATGTACGCTTATTGGATCACTGTGAATTATCGTGAGTCCTATGGGATGTATGCCTGCAACGGTATTCTTTTCAACCACGAATCACCAATCCGTGGTGAAACCTTCGTAACTCGCAAGATCACGCGCGCATTGGCACGTATCAAGGTCGGTCTGCAAGATTGCCTGTACCTCGGTAACATGGACGCCCTACGTGACTGGGGTCATGCCCGTGATTACGTGGAGATGCAATGGCTTATGCTGCAACAAGAAACTCCGGAAGACTTCGTGATTGCGACCGGCGAACAGCATTCCGTTCGGGAGTTTGTTGAAGTTGCAGCGAATGAAGCCGGTATCAAGATTCGTTGGGAAGGCAGCGGCGTAGACGAGAAAGGTTACGACGTCGCAACCAACCAATGCATCGTTGCCGTCGACCCTCGTTATTTCCGTCCTGCCGAAGTTGAGACACTGCTGGGTGACCCAAGCAAAGCCAAGGCCAAACTGGGCTGGGAGCCAACTACCTCTTTCAATGAGCTGGTAGAAGAAATGATGCGTGAAGATCTGCGTGAAGCCAAGCGTGACAAGTTGGTCGCTGAACACGGCTTTAAATATTTCCAAGGTCAGGAATAAAGGGGGCTGGGATGATTCCTGTATATCAGCCCTTCTTGGGCGGTCGCGAAAAGGAATACGTAAACCAGTGTCTCGATTCGACCTGGATTTCTTCGCGTGGAGAGTTTATCTCCCGCTTTGAGAGCGAGTTCGCCCGTTACATTGGCGCAGAACACGCGACCACAGTGAGCAATGGCACCGTAGCTCTTCACCTGGCGATGGAAGCATTGGGGCTTGGGCCTGGCGATGAGGTGATTGTTCCGACGCTGACCTATGTCGCGTCGGTCAACACCATCATGCAGACCGGGGCGAAAGTCGTGTACGCTGAATCTTTGGCGGATACCTGGAACGTCGACGTTGCTGACATTCGCAGTCGTGTCACGCCGAAAACCAAAGCTGTCATGGTCGTGCACTTGTACGGCTTGAGCTGTGACATGGACGAAGTCGTCGCACTTTGCAAAGAGCACAATCTGCTGCTGATCGAAGACTGCGCAGAAGCTTTTGGCTCTCTGTACAAAGATCAGCATGTTGGCACCTTTGGTGATGTCGCTACCTTCAGTTTCTTTGGCAACAAAACCATTACCACTGGTGAGGGTGGGATGGTTGTGTGCAAGAAAAAAGACATTCACGAGCGAGCCTGCCACCTGAAAAGCCAAGGCGTGTCCAAGACTCGTGAATACTGGCATGACGAGTTGGCTTACAACTACCGAATGACCAACATCTGCGCTGCCATTGGTCTCGCTCAGTTGGAACGTGCTGACGAGATCATCGCACTCAAGCGGCAGGTCGCGGACTGGTACCGTGAAGCACTCAAAGGGCTTCCATTGCAGATGCACGCAGAGCAGCCAGAAACCCGTCACTCCTACTGGATGTGCTCGGTGGTGCTGGATGACGCTAGCCAGCGTCAGGCCTTGCGTGATTATTTGAAGAGCAACGGTATCGAAACGCGGCCGCTATTTGCTCCCGCTAACACCATGCCGCATTGCAAGACGGATGAAACCTTTCCGGTCGCGCAGGACCTTAGCTCGCGAGGAATGAACCTTCCGAGCTATCCGACGCTGACTCGTGAGCAGGTGCAGCAAGTAGTAGAAGAAATTCGATCTTACTTTGCCAGCTGATGTTGCTTTGGAATTGAGGCTGGAGACAGCCTCAATTTTCATAAAATTCAAAGAGGACGAATAATGTCCAGGCTTTCGAATTTAATTATTCAGGGGAAGTAATGTTTTCGTATTTTTCTCGCGTGTGGGCTGCTCGATACTTTTGGGTGCATCTGGCTCTAGCTGATTTGCGGTCACGCTGGCGCAGGTCTTTTTTTGGTGTGACGTGGTCAATTATTCAGCCTTTAGGCATGACCGTGCTCCTGACGCTGGTGTTTAGCAAGCTGTTTAACACTGATGTTTTGACCTACGCCCCATATGTTCTGTCCGGGATAGTCGTTTGGGAATTCATTTCTGCAAATACAATTGGCGGTTCATTGTCTTTCGTTCAAGCGGATGCCTACATAAAACAATGTAATCATCCCTTGGCAATTTATACTCTCCGTACCGTGCTTGGTAGTTCAATTGTACTGATGCTGGCCAGCGTTTCACTCTATCTCTGGGTGGCGATCATGATGCCTCAGAATTTCGGCTGGAGTTGGTTGGCGACGCTAACAATATTCCCCGTCGTCGCCTTGATAGCCTGGCCTGTATCGACACTTTTATCCTATATCAGTACGCGCTTCCGCGACGTGCCCCATGCGCTCGGGCTGGTGATGCAATCATTATGGTTTGTGTCACCGGTTTACTTTGAAGCAAAAATGTTTCAGAACGGCGGGTTGCACGCGCTGGTGGACTACAATCCGATTTATCACATTCTTCAGCTATTTAGAGCGCCTCTGCTGCAAGGGGAATGGCCAACACTATCAAACTATGCATTTAGTTTAGGCACTGCTTTGTTCTTTGGTTTGATCGCAATATATGTGGGTTACAAAGCTGAGCGTAAGGTGATTTTTTACCTATGAGAATGAATAAAATCAATCAAATCAATGTAAAGAACGTCAACCTCCATTACGCTGCCGCGGCTTATAAGGAGCGCTCATTAAAGTCGCTGATGGCGAATATCTTTTCAAAAAAAGAAACCAATAACCACGTGGCCGACATTCACGCGCTCAAGAACATCAATGTTCAAATCG
>Ga0247818_10001945_pt1 | contig 13278 bp, 10 predicted proteins | sample 13C_Glucose_Day1_FD_192424 | JGI IMG/M metagenome (GOLD analysis project Ga0247818, IMG submission 192424) | Soil microbial communities from agricultural site in Penn Yan, New York, United States - 13C_Glucose_Day1 | ecosystem: Environmental > Terrestrial > Soil > Agricultural land | place...
ATGCTTTTGTGAAACACTCAAAAATCGTAACAACGCCAACAATGGAAACGCACTGCCGACGATCACGATCCACAACCAGCCGCCATGCTCATATACCGCACTGGCCACCGACGAACCAAACGCGCCGCCGATGAAGATGCTGGTCATGTACAACGCATTCAACCGGCTGCGGCTTTTGGCGTCGAGGGCGTAGACCGCGCGTTGGCCGAGGACCATGTTCATCTGTACGCAGAAGTCGAGTACCACACCGGTGACCGCGAGGCCGATGACGCTGTAGACCGGATGGATGAACGCTGGCAAGAAGCTCAGGCTGGCGAACAGCAGCGCCAGCAAGGAAGCGATGCGGGTGTGGCCGGCATCGGCCAGGCGACCGGCGATGGGCGCGGCAATGGCGCCAATGGCCCCGACCAGGGCGAAAACCGCGATCTGGGTTTGCGACAAGCCATGATTGCGCGCCAGTTCAAGCGGCACGGCAGTCCAGAACAGGCTGAAGGTCGCGAACATGCAGCCCTGGTAAAACGCGCGCTGACGCAGGACCGGTTCTTGACGCAACAGGGTCCAGAGGGAACCCAGCAACTGGCCATAAGTCGCCCTGTGATCAGGCTGGCGCTTGGGAATGGTCACGGCCAACACGACGCTGATTGCCGCCATCAGTGCCGCCGCAATCACAAACATCGCTCGCCAGCCGAAATGGTCAGCCACTATGCTGGACACTGGTCGCGCCAACAGAATCCCCAGCAGCAAGCCGCCCATGATCCCGCCGACCACGCGACCGCGAGACTCTTCCGGCGCCAGGTGCGCAGCCAGCGGAATCAGGATCTGCACCGACACCGAACTGAAACCCACCAGCAGCGAAATCAGCAAAAACACGTTCGGCTGATCGGTGAACGCCGCGCCCAGCAGGCTGGCTATTGCTACCACACTGGTGATGATCATCAGCCGGCGATTCTCGAGCAGATCACCCAGCGGCACCAGGAATAACATGCCCAACGCGTAACCGATCTGGGTCAGCGAAACGATGAAACTGGCCATGGAGCTGGTCAGGCCGACATCCGGAGCGATCAGCTCGATGATCGGCTGGGCGTAATAGAGGTTGGCCACAATGGCGCCGCAGCAGAAGGCGAATAGCAGCACCATCCCTCGAGTCATTGTCACGGTGCTGTGGGACACCTGGGTTGCACGGCTCATAACGGGTCTCGCTGAACTGAAGTGAAGGCACGCAGGCTAAGCGGCGGGCCAAAGCGGCGGAAGAGGGATTGGCGTGATATTAATTATTCCTGTGCGCAATGAATGCCCGGTTGAGTGGTGGCCGAAGTGCCGCTCCTACAAAAAAGGCGGCCTTCTCAGGTTAATGCTGATCAGTTAAGCGAATGGGACCCCTGTAGGAGCGAGCTTGCTCGCGATGGTCGTCAACGATAACGCGTGTTTGCTGGTTAAACGCGGCGCTCTTGAGTCCATCGCGAGCAAGCTCGCTCCTACAATTTCCTTAACTGACTGGCATTAGCCTTCTCAGGTCGCCTTTTTCGTTGGTCGCAGGGATTACTGACCGCTGTAGATCTGATCAAAAACCCCGCCATCATTGAAGTGGGTCTTCTGCACGGTACGCCAGTCACCAAAGGTCTTTTCCACCGACAGGAAATCCACTTTCGGGAAGCGGTCGGTGTACTTCGCCAACACCGCCGGATCACGCGGGCGCAGGTAGTTCGCCGCGGCAATCTCCTGACCTTCCGGCGACCACAGGTACTTCAGGTATTCTTCGGCGGCGGCGCGGGTGCCTTTCTTCTCGACCACTTTGTCGACCACGGAAACCGGCGGCTCGGCTTCGGCGGAGACGCTTGGGTAAATGACTTCGAACTGATCGCGGCCAAACTCACGCGCGATCATTTCCGCTTCGTTTTCAAAGGTCACCAGCACGTCGCCAAGCTGGTTGGTCATGAAGGTGGTGGTGGCTGCGCGGCCACCGGTGTCCAGCACTGGCGCTTGCTTGAACAGTTTGCCGACGAAATCCTTGGCCTTGGTTTCGTCACCGCCGTTTTTCAGCACATAGCCCCAGGCCGAAAGGTAGGTATAGCGGCCGTTGCCCGAGGTTTTCGGGTTCGGCACAATCACTTGCACGCCATCCTTGAGCAGGTCCGGCCAGTCTTTCAGGGCTTTCGGGTTGCCTTTGCGCACGATGAACACGGTGGCCGAGGTGAAGGGCGCGCTGTTGTTCGGCAGGCGAGTGACCCAGTTGTCCGGGACCAGTTTGCCGTTGTCCGCCAGGGCATTGATGTCGGTGGCCATGTTCATCGTGATGACGTCGGCTGGCAGGCCGTCGATCACGGAACGCGCCTGTTTGCTGGAGCCACCGAAGGACATCTGCAGGGTGATGTTTTCGTTGTGCTCGGCTTTCCAGTGTTTCTGGAACGCAGTGTTGTAGTCCTTGTAGAAATCGCGCATCACGTCGTAGGAAACGTTGAGCAGGGTCGGTGCGGCTTGAGCCACGCTGGTCAGTGCCAGGCCAGCGGCCAGAAGTGAGGCGCCAAATAGTTTTTTCACTGCGCATTCCTTGTTTTTTGTAGGAGCCGGCTTGCCGGCGAAGGTCTAAAGGGCGCCGCGTTCCTTCAGCAAACAGGCGTTATCGTTAGAGACCTTCGCCGGCAAGCCGGCTCCTACAGGGTTTGTTGTCAGTCATAGAGAGGTGTTGCCACCGTTTTGCCAGCGACTATAGCCGCACGCACATAGTCCTTTAAAGATTAAAAGGTGCTTTGCTTATTCCAGTTTCTTAAACAACGCATTGCCGCAACGCGAGCAGAATGCCGCACCCTGTTCGTGGCTGTTTTTCTTGCACACCGGACAATCGGTCTGCTGCTGCTCACCGCGCATCGCGTTCGCCAGTTCGGCAGTGAAAATCCCGGTGGGCACCGCGATGATCGAGTAGCCGGTGATCATCACCAATGACGAAATGACCTGGCCCAATGGCGTCTTGGGCACGATGTCGCCGAAGCCTACGGTGGTCAGCGTCACGATAGCCCAATAGATGCCTTTGGGAATGCTGGTGAACCCGTGTTCCGGACCTTCGATCACATACATCAACGTGCCGAACACCGTGACCAGGGTGCAGACGCTGACCAGGAACACCACGATCTTCTGCTTGCTGCCGCGCAACGCCGACATCAGGTAGTTGGCTTGCTTCAGATACGGGCTGAGCTTGAGCACGCGGAAAATTCGCAGCATCCGGATGATCCGGATAATCAGCAAGTACTGCGCGTCGCTGTAATACAGCGCCAGGATGCCGGGCACGATTGCCAGCAAATCCACTAGCCCATAGAAGCTGAACGCATAGCGCAATGGTTTGGGCGAGCAATACAGGCGAAGACCGTATTCGATGGCGAAGATGACGGTGAAGCCCCACTCGATATACGCCAGCACATTGGCGTAGTTCTGGTGGACCGTGTCGATGCTGTCGAGCATCACGATCACCAGGCTGGCGAGGATGATCAACAGCAAGATGCCGTCGAAGCGCCGTCCAGCCTTGGTGTCGCTCTGGAAAACCATGACGTAAAGCTCTTCACGCCAGTTTTTATTGCTGTCCATGGGGAACGCCTGAGCCGGGAATCAGCGAAGCCTAGGGTGATTCCCGGTGGTTGCGCAAGGCGCACTGTCCTCGGCAGCCTGGCGCAGCACGCGCATACCCGCCCGGACCAGCCAGCAGGCAAGGATGAAAGGCGCGGTCAAGGTGGCCAGCCCGAGTGCGGCGAAGCCTGGGGTGAGCAGTATTGCCAGGACAATCCCCAGCAAGGGCAGCCAGGGTTGGCGGCGAACCTGACTGAAGGCGAGGGCGGCGAGCACCGGGTTGTAGCTGTTCAAACCCAGCAGCGCGTTTGAAGTTTCGTGATGCAACAGAGCGAATCCGAAACCGGCAGTCGAGCCAAGCAAAGCCCAGAAAAAGGCCCGACGATCCGCGAGCAGCAGACCCGCAGCTATCAGCGCACCGGCCAACGGATGACCCAGAAACATCACCTGACCGAGCCCTTTCAACGACGCTGCGAGCAGGTTGAGCGTGTTCAGTTCGATCAGCGGTGCGGGTTGGGCCGGGGCGGCAAAGGAGAGTAGCAACCAACTGATTCCGACAAAGGGCGCAGTGTAGGCGGGCAGGCAACGGTGATCGCGGGCGCGTTTGAGCCATTGTTGAGTAAGCATTGCACTCAGGCCGCCGGCGGCGATGATCAGTGGCGCCAGCATGGCGGACCAGGGGAAACAAAGGCTCAGCAGCAAGCCGAGCAAAACACCGTTGTAACAGAACAGCCCGGCCTGGCGATCGGCCTTGGCATAGCCGCGGCGCTGGGCAGTGAGCAACCCGGCGACGCCACCCAGCAGCGCACCGCCGAGCAGGGAGGGCGCGGTGAAAAGAATCGCCAACAGGCACAGCAGGCCGCACAGCGGGTGACGCTGGAGGAAGATCTGGCTGAAGCCGTTGAGCAAGGCAGTGGCCCAGTCGGGGCAGTGGGTGTTGAAGTGGTGGGCAGGCATGATGGGATCTGTGCGTTTCAGTTAAACCGTGTCGCCTGCTTCGTCGGAACGCCGCCCGGAGCAAGCCCGCTCCCACATTAGTCTTGTGTCGATCAAAGATTAAATGTGGGAGCGGGCTTGCTCGCGAAGGGGCCGGTACAGGCGCTAAATCAAAGTCTCTATACGCAACGAATTAGTCGACCCCGGCTGCCCGAACGGCACACCCGCGGTGATCAATAACGTATCCCCGCGCTGAGCCATGCCCTGCGCCTGGGCAATCTCCAGCGCCGTCGAGCACACTTCATCCACCTGCCGCAGCCGATCATTGACCACCGAGTGCACGCCCCACGCCACGGTCAATCGCCGCGCGGTCTGCCGGTTCGGCGTCAGGTTGAGGATCGGTACCGTCGGCCGTTCCCGCGCCGCCCGCAGACTCGAAGTACCCGACTCGCTGTAATTCACCAGCACCGCCACCGGCAGCACGTTGCTGATGCGGCGGATCGCACAGCTGATGGCGTCGGATACAGTGGCCTCCGCCTTCGGTCGGCTGACGTCGAGTTGCGCCTGATAATCCGGGCCGTTTTCCACCTGGCGGATGATCTTGCTCATCATCTGCACTGCTTCGAGCGGGTACTCGCCGGACGCGGTTTCCGCCGACAGCATCACCGCGTCTGCGCCTTCGGCCACCGCGTTGGCAACGTCGGTCACCTCGGCGCGGGTTGGCGCAGGAGAGAAGCGCATCGACTCCAGCATCTGCGTCGCCACCACCACCGGTTTACCCAGCTGGCGACAGATGCCGATGATGTTTTTCTGAATCTGCGGCACGCTTTCGGCCGGCACTTCCACGCCCAGGTCACCGCGGGCGACCATGATTGCGTCACTCAATTCGGCGATTTCACGCAACTGAGTCACCGCCGATGGCTTCTCGATCTTGGCCATCAAAAACGCTTTATCACCGATCAACTCGCGAGCTTCGCGAATGTCTTCCGGACGCTGTACGAACGACAGCGCCACCCAGTCCACACCCAGTTCCAGGCCGAAGCTCAGGTCGCGACGATCCTTGGCGGTCAGCGGGCTCAGCTCGAGCAACGCTTGCGGCACGTTCACTCCTTTGCGGTCCGACAATTCGCCGCCATTAAGCACGGTGGTGTCGATGGCATCGGTGTATTTAGTGACCACACGCAGCCGCAGTTTGCCATCATCGAGCAGCAGGTCCATGCCCGGTTCCAGCGCGGCGATGATTTCCGGGTGCGGCAGGTTGACCCGGCGCTGATCCCCCGGCGTCGGGTCCAGGTCCAGGCGCAACGCCTGGCCGCGATGCAGTTGCACCTTGCCGTCGGCGAACTTGCCGACCCGCAGTTTCGGACCTTGCAGGTCCATCAGAATGCCCAGCGGATAATTCAGCTGGCGCTCGACTTCACGAATCCACTGGTAGCGCTGGGCATGGTCGGCATGATCGCCGTGGCTGAAATTCAGGCGGAAGATGTTGACCCCGGCCTGCACCAACTCACGGATGTCGTCGATCCCGGTCGTGGCAGGACCGAGGGTGGCGAGGATTTTGACCTTTTTGTCAGGCGTCATTTTTTGTGCTCTCGAGAATCAGGATGGCGCGGAAGTCATTGACGTTGGTGCGGGTCGGCTCGGTGACGATCAGGGCGTCCAGCGCCTCGAAATAGCCATAGCCATTGTTGTTGTCCAGCTCGTCGCTGGCGCTCAGGCCGAGAGCGGCGGCGCGGGCGTAGCTGTCCGGGGTCATGAGCGCGCCGGCGTTGTCTTCGGAGCCGTCGATGCCATCGGTGTCACCGGCCAGGGCGTAAACGCCGGGCAGGCCTTTGAGGCTGTCGGTCAGGCTCAGCAGGAACTCTGCGTTGCGTCCGCCACGGCCGTTACCGCGCACTGTTACGGTGGTTTCACCGCCAGAGAGGATCACGCAGGGTGCCGCCAATGGCTGGCCATGCAGCACGATCTGACGGGCGATGCCGGCGTGAACCTTGGCCACTTCCCTGGCTTCGCCTTCCAGGTCACCGAGGATCAGCGGACTGAAACCGGCCTGACGGGCTTTCACCGCGGCGGCTTCAAGTGATTGCTGGGGGCGGGCGATCAACTGGAAATGACTGCGCGCCAGGCTCGGATCGCCAGGTTTGACCGTTTCCGACTCCGGGCTTTGCAGCCAGTTGCGCACCGACGCAGGCACCTCGATGCCGTAGCGCTTGAGGATCGCCAACGCTTCGGTGGAGGTGCTCGGGTCGGCCACGGTAGGACCGGAAGCGATGACCGTGGCAAGGTCGCCCGGTACATCGGAAATCGCGTAGGTATAAACAGTGGCGGGCCAGCAGGCTTTGCCAAGACGGCCACCCTTGATCGCCGAGAGGTGCTTGCGCACGCAGTTCATCTCGCCAATGGTGGCGCCTGATTTGAGCAGGGCTTTGTTGATCGATTGCTTGTCCGCCAGGGTGATACCCGCAGCGGGCAGGGCCAGCAATGCGGAGCCGCCGCCGGAGAGCAGGAAGATCACCCGGTCTTCTTCAGTCAGGTTGCTGACCAGTTCGAGCACGCGTTTGGCGACTGCCAGGCCGGCGGCATCAGGTACCGGATGCGCGGCTTCGACCACTTCGATTTTTTCGCACGGGGCGCCGTGGCCGTAACGGGTCACCACCAGACCGCTCACTTCACCCTGCCAGCAACGCTCGACCACCCGGGCCATGGCCGCCGCGGCTTTGCCGGCGCCGATGACAATCACCCGACCGCTGCGGTCAGTGGGCAAATGGGCTTCGAGGACTTGCTGTGGATGGGCGGCGTCGATGGCTGTGGCAAACAGCTCGCGCAGCAATTGTTGCGGATCGACCGACATGACGGGCTCCCGGAATTCTTGTTATTGGGTAGGGCAAAAACAGGCGTCTCGACTCGGTCCTTGTGGGAGCTGGCTTGCCAGCGATTCAGGCGCTGCGGTCTTACAGGTAGACCGAGGCGATTTCATCGCGGGCAAGCCCGCTCCCACAGAAACCAGATCAGGCTCAGGCAGGGCTTGCTTATTTATCGCGAATCGAGAAATTCGCCATGTGTTCCAGGCCCTTGATCAGCGCCGAGTGGTCCCAGTTGCTGCCACCGATGGCTGCGCAGGTGCTGAACACTTGCTGGGTATTGGCGGTGTTCGGCAGGTTGATCCCCAACTCGCGGGCACCGGCCAGGGCCAGGTTGAGGTCTTTCTGGTGCAGGCTGATGCGGAAGCCCGGGTCGAAGGTGCCTTTGATCATGCGCTCGCCGTGGACTTCGAGGATCTTCGACGAGGCGAAACCGCCCATCAGCGCTTCACGGACCTTGGCTGGATCGGCACCGTTCTTCGAGGCGAACAGCAGGGCTTCGGCCACGGCCTGGATGTTCAACGCCACGATGATCTGGTTCGCCACTTTGGCGGTCTGACCGTCGCCGTTGCCACCGACCAGGGTGATGTTCTTGCCCATGGCCTGGAACAGCGGCAAGACGCGTTCGAAGGCATCGGCATCGCCGCCGACCATGATGCTCAGGGTCGCGGCCTTGGCGCCGACTTCTCCGCCGGACACTGGCGCGTCGAGGTACTGCGCGCCTTTTTCGTTGATTTTCGCAGCGAAAGCCTTGGTGGCGGTCGGCGAGATCGAGCTCATGTCGATCACGACTTTGCCTTTGCCAACACCGGCTGCAATACCGTCGGCGCGGAACAGCACGTCATCGACCTGCGGAGTATCCGGGACCATGATGATAATGAATTCGGCTTCCTGGGCGACTTCTTTCGGGTTGGCCAGGGCGACGGCGCCAGCGGCGATCAGGTCGGCCGGGGCGGCGTCGTGGTGCGCCGACAGGAACAGGCTGTGACCGGCTTTCTGCAGGTTCAACGCCATTGGGTGGCCCATGATGCCGGTGCCGATAAATCCGATTTTAGCCATGAGAAATTCCTCTTGTTTTTATTGCTTTGTTCGCAAAATTCGTGGGGAGGCCGCGAGAACGCCTTCGCGGGCAAGCCTCGCTCCTACAGACAATCCTCCCGTAGGAGCGAGCGGTGCGGCGATCCGACTTGCCCGCGAAAAACGATGACGCGGTGTCAGATCAAATTGCGTTATGGGTTTTGAGCCAGCCCAGACCCGCTTCGGTGGTGGTCAGCGGCTTGTATTCACAGCCGATCCAGCCCTGGTAACCGATACGGTCCAGGTGTTCGAACAGGAAGCGGTAGTTGATTTCACCGGTGCCCGGTTCATTGCGCCCGGGGTTGTCGGCCAGCTGGATGTGGTTGATCTCGCCCAGGTGCGCGGCCATGGTGCGGGCCAGGTCGCCCTCCATGATTTGCATGTGGTAGATGTCGTATTGCAGGAACAGGTTGGCGCTGCCGACCTGCTCGCGAATCGACAGGGCTTGCGCCGTGTTGTTCAGGTAGAAACCGGGGATGTCGCGGGTGTTGATCGCTTCCATCACCAGTTTGATGCCCGCCGCCTGCAGCTTGTCGGCCGCGTACTTGAGGTTGGCGACGAAGGTTTTTTCCACGGTGGCCTCATCGACGCCTTGTGGACGGATACCCGCCAGGCAGTTGACCTGGGTGTTGCCCAGGACTTTGGCGTAGGCGATGGCCAGATCGACGCCGGCGCGGAACTCTTCGACCCGGTCCGGCAGGCAGGCGATACCGCGCTCACCCTTGGCCCAGTCACCGGCCGGCAGGTTGAACAGCACCTGGGTCAGGCCGTTGGCGTCGAGCCTGGCCTTGATCTCGGCGGAATTGAAGTCGTAGGGGAACAGGTATTCGACGCCACTGAAGCCGGCCTTGGCGGCCGCGTCGAAACGGGCAAGAAAATCCTGTTCGGTGAACAGCATGGACAGGTTGGCTGCGAAACGCGGCATGGTGGTCTCCCTTGAATGTGTGAGGTTCCCCCTTGTAGGAGCCGGCTTGCTGGCGAAGGGGTGTCAGACACATTCATGTCGATTGACACACCGCTTTCGCCGGCAAGCCGGCTCCTACAGGGGAGCGATCAGCTGTTAGTCCAGCAACGAAATCGCCGTCGGCGCATCGTTGCCGACCAGCGCCAGGTCTTCGAATTCGTTGACGGCGTTGATCTCGGTGCCCATGGAAATGTTGGTCACGCGCTCCAGAATAATCTCGACGATCACCGGCACCTTGAACTCTTCGATCAGTTCCTGGGCCCTGCGCAGGGCAGGCTGGATCTGAGCCGGTTCGAACACGCGCAGTGCCTTGCAGCCGAGGCCTTCGGCCACCGCGACGTGATCGACCCCGTAACCGTTGAGCTCCGGCGCATTCAGGTTATCGAAGGACAGCTGCACGCAGTAGTCCATGTCGAAACCGCGCTGGGCCTGACGGATCAGCCCCAGGTACGAATTGTTCACCACAACGTGGATGTACGGCAGTTTGAATTGCGCACCCACCGCCAGCTCTTCGATCATGAACTGGAAATCATAGTCGCCCGACAGTGCCACGACCTTGCGGGTCGGGTCGGCCTTGACCACGCCCAGCGCTGCCGGAATGGTCCAGCCCAGAGGGCCTGCCTGACCGCAGTTGATCCAGTGGCGCGGCTTGTACACGTGCAGGAACTGCGCGCCGGCAATCTGCGACAGACCGATGGTACTGACGTAGCAGGTGTCTTTGCCGAACACCTGGTTCATTTCTTCATAAACACGCTGCGGCTTGACCGGCACGTTGTCGAAGTGAGTCTTGCGCTGCAGGCTGGCCTTGCGCTGCTGGCAGTCCTGCAGCCAGGCGCTGCGGTTTTTCAGCTTGCCGGCCGCTTGCCATTCGCGAGCGACTTCGATGAACACGGTCAATGCGGCCGCGGCGTCGGAAACGATGCCCAGGTCCGGGTTGAACACGCGGCCAATTTGCGTCGGCTCGATGTCAACGTGGATGAACTTGCGGCCTTCTGTGTACACGTCGATCGAACCGGTGTGACGGTTGGCCCAACGGTTACCGACGCCCAGCACCACGTCCGACTTCAGCAGCGTGGCGTTGCCGTAACGGTGCGAAGTCTGCAGGCCGACCATGCCGACCATCAGCGGGTGATCGTCCGGGATGGTGCCCCAGCCCATCAGGGTAGGAATGACGGGGATCCCGGTCAGCTCGGCGAACTCCACCAGCAACTCGCTGGCATCGGCATTGATGATGCCGCCACCGGCGACCAGCAATGGGCGCTCGGCCTGATCGAGCATGGCCAGGGCCTTCTCGATCTGCACGCGGTTGGCGGTGGGCTTGGCCAGCGGCAGCGGTTCGTAGGCGTCGATGTCGAATTCGATTTCGGCCATCTGCACGTCGAACGGCAGGTCGATCAGTACTGGACCTGGACGACCGGAGCGCATTTCGTAGAACGCTTTCTGGAAGGCGTACGGCACCTGGCCCGGCTCCATGACGGTGGTTGCCCACTTGGTCACCGGCTTGACGATGGTGGTGATGTCGACCGCCTGGAAGTCTTCCTTGTGCATACGGGCGCGGGGTGCTTGCCCGGTGATGCACAGGATCGGGATCGAGTCGGCCGAGGCGCTGTAGAGCCCGGTGACCATGTCGGTCCCGGCAGGGCCGGAAGTGCCGATGCACACGCCGATGTTGCCGGCCTTGGTGCGGGTGTAGCCCTCGGCCATGTGCGAGGCACCTTCGACGTGGCGAGCGAGGACGTGATCGATGCCACCGACCTTCTGCAAGGCGGAGTACAGCGGGTTGATCGCGGCGCCGGGGATGCCAAAAGCGGTATCAACCCCTTCACGGCGCATCACCAGAACGGCGGCTTCGATTGCTCTCATTTTGCTCATGGTTTTGTGCCTCTTACGTTTTGTAATTGTATACAAGTGGCTTTGCGCAGAGTGTATTCACGGCGGACGGCGCAGGTCAATCCATTTTCTCAAGCAGCTGTTTCATTCGTCGGAAGCCCTGTCTGCTGTGGCTTTTCGTCGCATGTGGCGCTTTTCGATAATTATTGTATACAAAAAAATAACTCTTTGTGTTCTATTTGTTGCATCGGACTACGAAACGAAAAGCAGTCCAACGGCTTTCCCTATCACAAAATGAGGACAGCACCATGAGCGCTTTAACCTTGAAAGTCGCAGTCAACCTGACCACTCAGGCCATCGCCGCCGGGCGTGCAATCGCCGCAGCCCCATTGACCATCGCCGTACTGGATGCCGGCGGGCACCTGGTCTCCCTGCAACGCGAAGACGGCGCCAGCCTGCTGCGCCCGCAGATCGCCATTGGCAAAGCCTGGGGCGCGATTGCCCTGGGCAAAGGCTCACGCCTGCTGGCGCTGGACGCCCAACAACGCCCGGCGTTTATCGCGGCCTTGAACAGCTTGGGGCAGGGCAGTGTCGTGCCGGCACCGGGTGGAGTGTTGATTCGCGATCAGGACGGGAATGTGTTGGGGGCGGTAGGGATCAGCGGGGACTTGTCGGATGTGGATGAACAGTGCGCGATCAGTGCGATCGAGGCGTTGGGGTTGCGGGCGGATGCGGGGGTAGTGGCTTGATCTTCAGCGCCTGACCCAATGCCATCGCGGGCAAGCCCGCTCCCACAGTGTTTGTGGGTGGACACAAAATTTGTGAACACCCTTGATCCTTGTGGGAGCGGGCTTGCCCGCGATGACTATTTATCAGACACATCCAGCTAAAAGTCTGTCCCACTCTCTGGCATTCACATGTCTAGTCTTCTCATGAATTCATGATGAGAGAGGCAAAGGAATGCCTGATTTACCCGCTTCACATCGCCTGAGAACAGGCCGTTATGCCGAACCCAATCGAATCTATTTGCTGACCACCAACACTCTGGATCGCGAGCCGATTTTTGCCAACTTCGCTTTGGGCAGATTGGTGGTTCATCAATTTCGGCGAGCACAAGATCTCGGATTGGCCAAATCATTGGCTTGGGTCGTCATGCCCGACCATTTTCATTGGCTGGTCGAATTGGAAAACTGTTCGCTCAGAAAGCTGATGCGCCAGACTAAATCCCTGATTACGAGGGAGGTGAATCTTTCGAGTAGTAGAGGTGGGCCGCTTTGGCAGCAGGGCTATCACGACCGGGCGTTGAGGCGAGAGGAAGACTTGGTGAAATTGGCCCGGTATGTCGTGGCAAACCCATTGCGGGCCGGGCTTGTTGAAAAGCTTGGTGATTATCCGCTTTGGGATGCCATCTGGGTTTGAGTCGGTACCGAGTCGCCTTCATCGCTGGCAAGCCAGCTCCCACAGAGATTTGTGTCGTTCACAGAATTTGAATTCCACTGAGAAGCCTGTGGGAGCTGGCTTGCCAGCGATGGCCGCACTGCGGTGTATCAATCCGGCTCACACCCCTTCAACACCAACCGGATAATCGTCTGCGCCGCCGCTTCATAATCGCTGTCATCAAGTCTGGCTTTGCCGGTTATAGCGGTGATCTGCCAGTCAAAGTCGGCATAGGTCTGGGTCGCGGCCCAGATGCTGAACATCAGATGGTTAGGGTCGATGGGGGCGATCTGGCCGCGGTCGATCCAGGTCTGGATGCAGTCGATGTTGTGCCTGGCCTGGCCGTTGAGCTGGTCGACCAGGTCGGGACTCAGGTGCGGGGCGCCGTGCATGATTTCGCTGGCGAACACCTTGGAGGCGAAGGGCAGGTCGCGGGAGATGCGGATCTTCGAACGGATGTAGCCGCTCAGCACTTCACTGGGCACACCGTCGGCATTGAACGGCGTCGAAGCCTGCAGGATTGGCTCGATGATGCTTTCCAGGACCTCGCGATAGAGGTTTTCCTTGGATTTGAAGTAGTAGTAGACGTTGGGCTTGGGCAATCCCGCCTTGGCTGCG
>Ga0247818_10001948_pt1 | contig 13272 bp, 13 predicted proteins | sample 13C_Glucose_Day1_FD_192424 | JGI IMG/M metagenome (GOLD analysis project Ga0247818, IMG submission 192424) | Soil microbial communities from agricultural site in Penn Yan, New York, United States - 13C_Glucose_Day1 | ecosystem: Environmental > Terrestrial > Soil > Agricultural land | place...
GTAGAGATTCGCAAACCTCGGCTGCGGATACAACCCCTTCTGGAAAGTTTTTTTTGATTCCTCGGTGTCGACTAGGTCACAGCCGTACTTCTAAGGGGTGGGGGCCAGCCCAAACGTTCGAGTCAAAGGACTTTGGGCCCTTCCACTCACACAATCACACGCAGTGCACGGCGTACGCCTGTGAACGTCACGCTCGTACGCAGTCCCAGGTGGTCACCGTCCATCTGGAAGGGCAGGGGCGCCTTTGAATGCAAGGTGAAGTCCGTGAGGTCGTGCCGGGAGACCGCGTGCTTGCCGTGCGGGCCCTTGTCGGGGCTCGAAGTGAGCAGCTGAGTGGCGTACCGGGCCACCGCGGCGGTGGTGAGACGCTTCAGTCCGAGGATGTCCAGGCCGGTGTCGAAGGAGGCCTTGGGGGCGGCGTACATCGGGCGATTCCCCAGGTAGGTCCACGGCGCGGTGTTGCAGATTATGGACAGCGCGAGATCCGTGACCGGCTCCTGGCCGGGGACGTCCAGCGTGATCAGGCCGTTGCGGCGGTGCGGTTCCTCCAGGAACTGGCGTATCACCTGGCGCACGTAGAGCGGGTGGGTCGAACGCTTGCCGCGTTCGCGCTTCTGTTCCACCCGGCCGAGGACGCCGGCGTCGAATCCGAGCCCGGCGCAGAAGGTGAACCAGCGTTCCGGCACGGCCTCGTCCGCCGTTCCCGGGGTCCCGGTCGCGAGGCCGAGCCCCACCGTGCGTTCGCTGCGGTCGGCGAGCGCGTCCAGGATGGCGCCCGTCGCCTCCACGGCGTCGTTGGGGATGCCCAGGGCGCGCGCGAAGACGTTGGTCGAGCCGCCGGGGACCACGGCGAGGCTCGGCAGGCCCTCGGGGTCGGGCCCGCGGTGCAGCAGGCCGTTGACCACCTCGTTGACCGTGCCGTCGCCGCCCAGGGCGACGACCAGGTCGACGTCGTCGGAGTCGGCGGCCCGGCGTCCCAGGTCACGGGCGTGTCCGCGGTACTCCGTGGTCACGGCCTCGATCTTCATCTCGCTCGCCAGGGCGTGAATCAGTACGTCGCGGGTCCGCGCACTGGTAGTGGTGGCAGCTGGGTTGACCACGAGAAGTGCGCGCATGCCCGCCAGGGTACCTATCGCGCGGTACCGCCCTGAAGTTCCGCTCGGTCCGTTCGCTCGCGTGTACGGAGAGTGAGCGGGCCTGTTCGGGTGCGCCGACGGACCCGATCCGGTGGCCCCGGGCCCCGGCTTCGCGTCCGGCGGGCGGGGATGCGAATCTGAATGGCGTGAGCACTCAGCAGAACACGCCCTCCCCGTCGCCGGCGGCCGGCTCCGGGAAGCCCGGCCGCATCGCCGTCCTGGCCGCACTCACCGCCCTCGAAGGCGCGGCGCTCGCCGTCGGCGGGATCTACATGCTGGCCGTCGGGCTGTTCGGCCGGCCCGACAGCATCCAGCAGGCGGAGATGGGCGGGCTCACGCTGGTGGCGCTCGGCCTGATCCCGCTCCTCGCCGCCCGTGGTCTGCTGCTGCGGCGCAGCTGGAGCCGAGGTCCCGCGCTCATCACACAGCTCATGGCGATGCCCGTGGCCTGGACGCTGCTGCGGGCGCAGGGCACCATGATCCCCGCGGGCATCGTGCTCGCCGCCGTCGCCGTCACGGCGCTCGTGCTGCTGTTCAACCCGGCGACCACCCGGGAGCTGGGCATCCGAGGACCGCGTACGACCCCGGACGCCTGACCGGCGGAGCGTCCCGGGCCCCTCGGCTACTCCTCGACGAGCAGCCGCTCGCGCAGCTGCGCGAGCGTGCGGGCCAGCAGGCGGGAGACGTGCATCTGGGAGATGCCGACCTCCTGCGCGATCTGCGACTGGGTCATGTTGCCGAAGAAGCGCAGCAGCAGGATGCGCTTCTCGCGCGGCGGAAGGTCCTCCAGCAGCGGTTTGAGCGACTCGCGGTACTCGACGCCCTCCAGCGCCTCGTCCTCCGAGCCCAGGGTGTCCGCGACCGCGGGCGACTCGTCGTCCGTGTCCGGCACGTCGAGGGAGAGCGTGCTGTAGGCATTGGCCGATTCCAGCCCCTCCAGGACCTCTTCCTCGGAGATGCCCAGGCGCTCGGCCAGCTCGTGCACCGTGGGGGAGCGGCCGTGCTGCTGGGAGAGCTCCGCAGTCGCCGTGGTCAGCGACAGCCGCAGCTCCTGGAGCCGGCGCGGCACCCGCACCGCCCAGCCCTTGTCCCGGAAGTGGCGCTTGATCTCGCCGACGACCGTGGGGGTCGCGTACGTCGAGAACTCGACGCCACGGTCCGGGTCGAACCGGTCCACCGACTTGATCAGGCCGATCGTGGCGACCTGGGTCAGGTCGTCCAGGGGCTCGCCGCGGTTGCGGAAGCGGCGCGCCAGGTGCTCCACCAGCGGCAGGTGCATCCGCACCAGCCTGTTCCGCAGCTCGGCCTTCTCGGGCGAGCCGTCGGGAAGCTCCCGCAGCTCGACGAAGAGTGCCCGCGCACCGCTGCGGTCGTGTGGATCGTGCTGCCTGTGCTCGCTCATCTGGCCCGCCCGCTCCGCCTGCGACTGCTCCACCGCGACCGGACCGCCCTGCACGCCGTCCGCGCCGTCCGCCCCGTCCTCCGGGTGCGGCCGGGCCTGCTGCTCCGGGAGGGCGGCTGGGCGCACCGCCCCGGACCGGATCGTCTCGTCCCGCACAGGACCGTCCCCGTTCCCGTCGCTCACGCCGGCCCGGGTCCCGCGCCGCGCTGTTTGTAGAGGCTGATGCTGACCGTACGGTCGTCGGCGACCGTGGAGTCGACCTTGCCGGCCAGTGCGGAGAGCACGGTCCAGGCGAAGGTGTCGCGCTCGGGGGCGCGGCCGTCCGTGGTGGGTGCCGACACCGTCACCTCGAGGGAGTCCCCCACGAGGCGGAAGACGCAGCTGAGTACGGAGCCGGGCACGGCCTGCTGGAGCAGGATCGCGCAGGCCTCGTCGACCGCGATACGGAGATCCTCGATCTCGTCGAGAGTGAAGTCCAAGCGCGCTGCGAGGCCGGCCGTGGCCGTACGCAGCACCGACAGGTAGGCACCCGCAGCGGGCAGCCGGACCTCAACGAAGTCCTGGTTCCCGGGCTCGCCTGCGATCTGGGACACCCTCACCTCCAAGGTGGCACAAACTCGTTCGAGGCTCCGGGACGACTGCCCGGGGCCGTGCGGTCCGTCGTCGGTCCTGTGGTCCGGCGACGCTATCGCGACCCATGATGCCGTGTCGCCGGGGCTGCGACCCCGTCGTAACTCATGGTAGGCATATGAGCACGCACAGTGGCTAGAGGTCTGCGGCGGTCAATTGCGAAGAACCGGCGCCGGTTTGACGTACCCAGGCGTCAGACGATCGAACCGTCCGCGAAGCACCAGCGCCAGCTGTCCGCGCATTCGAAGCTGCGCATCACCGGATGGCCGGTCTCCTTGTAGTGCGCCGTCGCGTGCTTCAGGGGCGAGGAATCGCAGCATCCGACATGCCCGCAGACCAGGCAGAGCCGCAGCTGCACGGGATGCGTCCCGGCCGCGAGGCACTCAGGGCAGGTGTCGCCGAGCGGGGCGGGCTCGGGGCGCGGCAGTTCGTCAACGTGGAGGCACTCACTCATGATGGCCACGTTACGTCGGATGTGGGGACGGTGAGATGGACGCATTGCCGCTGGTGGCACTCGTCGCGGTCAGTGCGGCGGTGGCGGGGGCGGCCCGCCGGACGCCGGTGCCCGCACCGCTGCTGCTGGTCGCCGCCGGCCTGCTGGCGGCGTACCTGCCGGGGGTGCCGACCTACACGCTGGACGCGCACATCGTGCTGCCCCTGCTGCTGCCTCCGCTGCTGTACACGGCCTCGGTCGACAGCTCGTACCTCGACCTGCGGGCCAATCTGCGGCCGGTCGCGCTGCTGTCCGTGGGCTACGTGCTGTTCGCGACGTTCGCCGTGGGATGGCTCGCCTACCTGCTCGTCCCGGACCTGCCGCTGACCGCGGCCCTGGTGCTCGGCGCCGTGGTCGCCCCGCCGGACGCCGTCACCGCCGCGGCGATCGCCCGCAGGGTCGGACTGCCCGCCCGGGTCACCACGATCCTGCAGGGCGAGTCCCTGGTGAACGACGCCACCGCGATCACCGCCTTCAAGGTGGCCCTCGCCGCCGCGGTCGGCGAGGGCATGAGCTGGGGCGCCGGGGTCGGCGAGTTCCTGCTGGCCTCGGTCGGCGGGGTCGGCGTGGGCCTGCTGCTGATGGTGCCGCTGCACTGGCTGCGCACGCACCTGAAGGAGGCGCTGCTGCAGAACACCCTGTCGCTGCTCATCCCCTTCGTCGCGTACGCGGCCGCCGAGCGGGTGCACGCCTCCGGGGTGCTGGCCGTGGTCGTCGTGGCGCTCTACCTGGGGCACCGCTCCTGGCAGGTCGACTTCGCGACGCGGCTCCAGGAGGCGGCGGTCTGGAAGATGGTCGCCTTCGTCCTGGAGTCCGCGGTCTTCGCGCTCATCGGACTGCAGCTGCCCTTCGTGCTCAGGGGGCTGGGGTCCTACGGGGTGGCCGAGGCCCTCGGCTACGCCGTCCTCGTGTTCGTCGCGGTGGTCGTGGTGCGCTTCGTCTGGGTGTACCCGGCGAGCTATCTGCCGCTGTGGCTCTCCGAGCGGACGAGGCAGCGCGAGGGCCCGTTGCCCTGGAGTTCGCCCCTGATCGTGAGCTGGGCCGGGATGAGGGGCGTGGTCTCCCTCGCCATCGCCTTTTCCATCCCCCTGGTCACGCATGACGGCGAGGACTTCCCCGCCCGCAACCTCGTGCTGTTCCTGACCTTCACCACGGTCATCGGGACACTGGTCGTCCAAGGGCTCACGCTGCCCTTCCTGGTGCGTGTGCTGAGACTCCCGGGACGTGACGTGCGCGCCGAGACGCTGGCCGAGGCCCAGGCGCAGAGCGAGGCGTCCGAGGCCGCGGACGCGCGGCTGGCCGAGCTGCTGGAGAGCCCGGGCAACGCGCTGCCCGATCCACTCGTCCAGCGGCTGCGCACCGTCATGGAGAGGCGTCGCAACGCGGTCTGGGAACGGCTGGGCGCGGCCGACCCGGTCTCGGGCGAGTCGGCGGACGACACCTACCGGCGGCTGGCGCGGGAGATGATCGCCGCCGAGCGTGAGGTCTTCGTACGCCTCAGGGACGCGCGGCGGATCGACGACGAGATGCTGCGTGCCCTGCTGCGACGGCTGGACCTGGAGGAGGCCGCCGCCTACCGGGAGTCGGACGGCGCCTGACCGCGTTCCCGGCCGTCCCGGGGGCGGCCGGTGACGACGGCGGTGACCGTGGACCCCGGGGCGAACGCGCCCTCCCCGGCCAGCACGGTCAGCCCGTGGAGGAGTTTCGCCACATAGAGGCGCTCCACGGGAAGACCGTGACGGTCCTCGAAGTCGTCCGCGAACGAGTGCAGCTCGGGGGTCGTACGGGCGTAGCCGCCGAAGTGGAAACGCTCGTCCAGGGACCACCGGCCCGCGGGGCCTCCGAACGCCTCCTGCTGCAGGGCGCACACGGTGTCCCCGAGGAAACCGCCGCGCAGCACCGGTATGCCCAGGGCGTGCTGCTCCGGGGCGAGACCCGCCGCCAGGCCCGCGAGGGTGCCCCCGGTGCCGCAGGCCACCGCCACCGTGCCGGTCAGGCCGCGCAGTTCCTCGCCGAGGGCTGCGCAGCCCTGTGCGGCCAGCGCGTTGCTGCCGCCCTCCGGGACGACCAGGCAGTCACCGAAGAGGCTCAGCAGGCCGTCCAGGACCTCGGGAGAGGTCTTCGCGCGGTACGTCGTCCGGTCCACGAAGTGCAGTCGCATGCCGTCGGCCGCGCACTGTGCGAGGGAGGGGTTGAGGGGGCGGTGGGCCAGCTCGTCGCCCCGTACGACACCGACGGTCGGGAAGCCGAGCAGGCGTCCGGCAGCGGCCGTGGCCCGCAGGTGGTTCGAGTAGGCCCCGCCGAAGGTCAGCACGGTGCGGCCGGCGGCGGCCCGGAGGTTCGGGGCGAGCTTGCGCCACTTGTTGCCCGGCAGATCCGGATGGATCAGGTCGTCGCGCTTGAGCAGCAGGGTCACGCCGTGCCGCGCGAAGCGCTCGTCCTCGGCCGGCTGGAGAGGCGAGGGGAGCACCGGCCGCAGCCGGGAGAGGTCGGGCGCTTCGTCGTGCATGCCCCCATTGTGTGGCGCACGGGTGCTGCCGACGCAGGCGCCCCGGGCCCGCCGGCGGCGGTGCCCGGGTGCCGCGCTACTTCAGCCGGTCGTGGATCCGGTTGCGCATGCCCGTCATCGAGAAGCCGCGCGGGTCGACCTTTCCCGGTTGCCACTCACGGTGCGCGATGACCGACTGCGCGTCCCAGCCGTGGAAGCGGCAGACCGCTGCGGCGGCCTTCTCGACGGCTTCGAGCTGGACGGCGGGCCAGGGGTCGTCCCCGTCGCCGAGGTTCTCGCACTCGAATCCGTAGAAGTGCCGGTTCCCGTCCGTGTTCGACTCGTTGTCGGACGGCAGCCGCTTCTCGGCGACGACGGCGCGCAGGACGTCGTCGTCGCCGAGCCCGGCGTGGTTGGTGCGGCCGTAACCGACCAGATGGACCCGCCCGTCCTTGGCGATCACGCCGTGGCAGAGGGGCCCCGGCAGGCCCGCGTGGCCGTCACGGCAGATCTCGACCGTGCGCGCAGTGCCCCGGGTGACGGTGTGATGGAGCATGACCCCGTGCACCGGCCCCCAAGGACCCTTGTGGTTGCGGTTGTGCTTACGCCAGTCGCCCACCTGGACGACGGTGAGCCCTTCGTCCTTCAGGGCCTTGAGGAAGTTGCTCGCGGACATGGGTGAGGACATGGCCGACTCCTTCGGTACTGGGGGAGCGTGTCCGTACAGCGCTTCTACCGGAACAGGAGGCTCCGGCGGGAGCGTGTCCGTACAGCGCTTCTACCGGAACAGGAGGCTCCGGCAAACCTGTTCGGATTTGCGCCGGGCCTTGTGCGAGCCGATCCGGACAGTCCGCGAGCGTCGGGTCCCGCGGCGCTCAGTTCTGGGCGAGCCACAGGTCGGGGCCGAACACCTCGTAGTGGATGTCGGCCGCCGCGACCCCCTTGCCGAGGAGCTGGGAGCGCACGGCCCGCATGAACGGCAGCGGCCCGCAGAGGTAGGCGTGGGTGCCCGGGGCGACGGTGAGGCCGCTCAGGTCGACCGTGCCGGTCCGCTCGTCCGAACCGCCGGGCTCCGGGCTCTCGTACCAGAAGTGCGCGGAGGCGTCGGAGAGCTTGGCCGTGAGTGCCGCGTGCTCGGTGCGCAGGGCGTGATCGGCGGGCGACCGGTCGCCGTGCACGACGGTGACGGGCGAACGGTGCTCCTCGGCCACCAGGTGCTCCAGCATCGAGAGGATCGGGGTGCAGCCGATGCCGGCCGACGCCAGGAGCAGCGGGGCGTCGGAGCCGTCGAGCACCAGGTCGCCGTACGGTGCCGAGACGCGCAGGCGGTCACCGGCGCGCAGTCGCTCGTGCAGGTGCGCCGAGACCTCGCCCTCGGGGCCGCTCTCCCCGCGGACGCGCTTCACCGAGAAGGAGCGCAGGTCCTCGCCGGGTGCACCGATGAGGCTGTACTGGCGTATCTGGTGTGCGCCGTCGGGGAGTTCCACCTGCACGGAGACGTACTGGCCCGGCCGGAACGCGGGAGCCGGCGCGCCGTCGGAGGGAGCGAGCCGGAAGGTGGCCACGTCGGCGGTCTCCTCGGTGCGGGAGACCACCGTCCACTCGCGCCACACGTCGCCCGCCGCCACGCCCTGCTGGGCGTAGAGCCGTTCCTCGATCGAGATCAGGGCGTTGGCCATCAGCCAGTAGACCTCGTCCCAGGCCGCGGCGACCTCAGGGGTGACCGCGTCGCCGAGCACCTCGGCGATGGCGGCGAAGAGGTGGGTGTGCACGATCCGGTACTGCGGGGCGGTGATGCCCAGTGAGGCGTGCTTGTTGGCGATCCGGCCCAGCATCACATCGGGCCGGGTGCCGGGGTGTTCGACCAGTTGGGTGGCGAACGCGGCGATGGATCCGGCGAGCGCCTGGCGCTGGGCGCCGGACGCCTGGTTGCCTCGGTTGAACAGATCCCGGAGAAGCTCGGGGTGGGCCTCGAAGAGCTTGCGGTAGAAGAGGTCCGCGATGTCCCCGACGGCCGCGCCGACGGCGGGGAGCGTGGCTCGGACGGTGGCGGTCGAGGTCTCGGAGAGCATCCGTTGGCTCCTCTGTACGTGGGTGCCGTACGGCGGTCACCCGGTTTACTTGGTAAGTGAAATGCTTATTTCTGCCCGGCCCGATCCCGCCCACGCGCGAGGGGGTGCGCGCGGGCGGGGCGAGGGTGGATCAGCCGGGCGCGGGGCGGCTGCGGCTGATGCCGAGCAGCAGCGGGCCGGTGGGGGAGGCGGTGAGATCGCTGACCGTGAGCGGGTCGAGGGAGGCGTAGAACGCCTCTTCGGCCTGGCGCAGCGCGGAGCGGAGCCGGCATGCGGAACGCAGCGGGCACGGGGTGCTGCCCTCGCACTCGACGACCTCGCCGGGCCCTTCCAGCTGCCTGACCAGGGTGCCGATCGATGCCGACCGCCCGGCGGTGGTGAGGGAGAGCCCTCCGCCCCGGCCGCGGCGCGCGTCGACGAGGCCGAGGTGCTGGAGGCGTGCGACGACCTTCGCCGTGTGGGTGTACGGCACCTGCATGGTGTCCGCCACCTCGCGGGTGGTCGGCGAGTCCTCGCCCTCTGCCGTGACGGCCAGGCGCATCAGTACCCGGAGCGCCACATCGGTGAATCGCGTCAGCCGCATGGCGGCAGCGTAGATAACTTGTATATCCAATGCAAATTATGGTGCCGCTCTGCCATACCGATGGACGCGTCATGATGGGTGGGTGCGGCTCCGTGACGGATGCGGAGTGCGCGAGGTCGAGAGAGGTGGTCAGCGGCCGTGCCGAAGCCGAACGCAGCCGACGGGATACCGGCGAGCAAGGTCATCACCGACCCGGACAGCCTGGGCCGCTACGCACACGACGAAGCGGAGTGGGCGCCGGCCGGGCGCCCACTCGCCGTCGTGCGGCCCCAGGACACGGACGAGGTGCGGGCCGTCGTCGCCCACTGCGTGGAGCACCGCATCCCGGTGGTCCCGCGCGGTGCGGGCACGGGACTCTCGGGCGGGGCCAACGCGGTGGACGGGGCCGTCGTCCTCTCCTTCGAGGACATGAACCGGATCCTGCGCATCGATCCGGTGGAGCGGCTCGCCGTCGTCCAGCCGGGCGTGGTCAACGACGACCTGCGCGCCGCCTGCGCCGGGCAGGGCCTCTGGTACCCGCCGGACCCCGCGAGCTCGCCCTGGTCCACCATCGGCGGGAATGCCGCCACCAACGCGGGCGGCATGTGCTGTGTGAAGTACGGCGTGACCCGCGACTACGTGCTCGGGCTGGAAGTCGTCAACGGCCTCGGTGAGGTCGTCCGCGTGGGCCGGCAGACCGCCAAGGGGGTCGCCGGCTACGACCTGTGCGGGCTGCTCGTCGGCTCCGAGGGCACCCTGGGCGTGATCACCGAGGTCACCGTGAAGCTGCGCGGCGCGCGGCCCGCCGAGCGCACGGTCGCGGGCTTCTTCGACTCGGTGGTCGCGGCCGGCGACGCGGTGAGCAGGGTCACCGAGGCGGGCATCGTGCCCTCCGCGCTCGAACTCCTCGACCGGCACTGCCTGAAGGCCGTCGACGAGTGGAAGAACATGGGGCTGTCGGCCGACGCGGACGCGATCCTGCTCGGCCGGGTGGACACCCCGGGCGCCGCGGGCGACGCGGAGGCGGAGGCCGTCCGCGCCTGCTTCGCCGACGCGGGCGCGGCGTGGGCCGAGGTCTCCACCGACCAGGCCGAGGCGGACGCACTCTTCCAGGCCCGGCGACTCGCCTACCCGGCGCTGGAGCGGCTGGGCCCGGTGCTCACCGAGGACGTGGTCGTGCCGCGGGCCCTCGTGCCCAGGATGCTGGCGCGCGTCGAGGAGATCGCCCGCGCGCACGACGTACGTATCGCCAACATCGCCCACGCGGGCGACGGCAACCTCCACCCCCTCATCATCACCGAACCCGGTGACGAGGCCGCCCGGGCACGCGCCCAGCTCGCCTTCGAGGACATCCTCGACGCGGCGATCTCCTTCGGCGGCACGGTCACCGGCGAACACGGCGTCGGCCTGCTGAAGATGGGCGGCATGGACCGTGAGGTGGGCCCCGTCAACCTGGCCATGCAGCGGGCGGTCAAGGCCGCCCTGGACCCGTACGGCATCCTCAACCCGGGCAAGGTCGTCGCGTCGGGAGCACCCCTGGCGAGGTGACCGCCGGCTCGGACGGAAGCCCCAGGGCGTGTCGTCCGGATCGTGCCGGTCCGGCCCGCTACCGCAGGGGTTCGCCGAGTTCGACGGCGCGCAGGGCCGCCGCCAGGGCCCGTTCGTCACCGATGTCGAGGGCCGTGTCGGTCAGCTTGACGACGTGCTCGTCGCCGTGGGCCACCGCCAGTTCGAAGACCTCCTCGGGCGTGACCGGCCCGGGCGGGACCCAGGCCACCGGGGCGTCCGGCGCGTACATGGCGGTCACCGCGGCGGAGGCCGTCCAGGCGGCCCGGAGGCTCGGGACCCACAGGGTCCGGGGCAGGGCGGGCAGGGTGCGCAACACGGCGTTGGGTGCCGTCGCCGCGTGGACCAGCATCGTCGGGTCGCCGTGGCCGTGGGTCGTGTACCGATGGGTGGCCGCGGTGACCAGTTCGGTGAGGCGGCGGCGGGCCTCGGCAGGGTCCGTGACCGTCCCGGCCCACACCGGGAGGCTCCTGACGCCGTCGAGCCGGGCCGGGAAGCCGCCCTCCCGTTCGGCGATCGGAGACACCGAGTCCAGGGCCGCGGCGGCGCTGGAGGCGCCCGGCGCGGGAGTGAGTCCCCTGACCGGGCGGTGGCGGGCCGCCCAGTAGCCGAGACCGTGGGCGAGTTCCGCCAGCCGGGGCGAGGTGCTAGCGCCCGCCAGGAGCGTGCGCACCGCGTGACCCACGCGGATCACCGGATGCGTCGATCCGCCGTACATGCCGGGCAGGAGGCGCGGCCACCACTCGGCGAGCACATCGCGCCAGGGACGCTCGGCGATCTCCCGTCCGAAGTAGCCGATCCAGTCGGCGGCGCGGCGCGGATCGCCCAGCGCGGAACGCCAGTCGGCCGCGGTGACCGGTGCGACGCCGGCCGGGAACTCCTCCAGCTTCGACGCGTACGCGTCGAGCCAGCGGTGCACCGAGCGTCCCTGTCCGTGCGCGGCGAGGGCCTCGACGGCCATCGGCGCGTGGTTGGTGAGCCGCCCGAGCCGCTCGGGTCCCGAGGCGTGCAGCCGCTGGAGCGCCTCGTCGAGTGCGCCTGTCGTATCCATGGCGCAGACGTTAGGCGGCCGTCCGCGGAGCCGTAACGGGCAGAAGTCCCGGCGCGGGACGGGGGTGGTCCTACGCCCCGGGGCCCGGTCCCGTCCGCCCTGCGGAGGGGGCCGGCGTGACCGGTGACGGACCGGCGGCCGTCCTCCCAGCCCTGCCCCGCGCACCGACATGCATCGGCCCGGGTCCGGGCAATGTGCCCCGCCCAAGCCCGATTAGTCACACTCTTTTGTGTAATAGCGCACGGAGTCCTTCGGCTGCAAGTCTTCTTCTCGCAGGTCAGCCCATGATCGAGAGGATTTCGGATGTCCGTTGGTGAAGAGGTTCGGGACACGCAGCCGCAGCCGCAGCAGAGTCTCGGCACAGCGGCTGCGCGGAACCTCGCGACGACCACCAAGTCCGCCCCGCAGATGCAGGAGATCACCTCGCGGTGGCTGCTGCGCATGCTGCCGTGGGTTCAGGTGCAGGGCGGCACCTACCGGGTGAACCGTCGCCTCAGCTACTCGGTGGGAGACGGCCGGGTGACGTTCGTGCAGACGGGCGACCGGGTCACGGTCATCCCCGCCGAGCTCGGCGAACTCCCGGCACTGCGCGACTTCGAGGACGAGGACGTGCTGGCCGAGCTGGCACGCAGGTGCGAGCAGCGTGATGTCGCCGCGGGTGAGGTCCTCGCGGCGGCGGGCGACGCCGCGGACCGCGTCCATCTGCTGGCCCACGGAAAGATCGAGAAGATCGGGTCCGGGCCGTACGGCGACGAGACGGTGCTCGGAGTCCTCGCGGACGGCGCCTACTTCGGTGACCACGTCCTCGTCGACGGCGACGCGACCTGGGAGTACACGGCCCGGGCGGTGACCGCCTGCACGCTGCTGACCCTGCGCCGGTCCGACGTGCTCAACCTCGCCGCCCGCGCCGACTCGCTCCGCGACCACCTCGCGGGCCTGCTCGCCATCCCGCACCAGCGCACCAACCCTTACGGCGAGGCGGCGATCGACCTCTCGGCGGGACACGTGGGCGAGAGCGTCGTGCCCCACACCTTCGTCGACTACGAATCTGCGCCGCGTGAGTACGAACTGAGCGTCGCCCAGACCGTCCTGAAGGTCCACAGCAGGGTCGCCGACCTCTACAACCAGCCGATGAACCAGACCGAGCAGCAGTTGCGGCTGACCGTCGAGGCGCTCCGTGAGCGTCAGGAGCACGAGCTCATCAACAACCGCGAGTTCGGCCTGCTCAACAACTGCGACTACGGGCAGCGGATCCAGCCGCACGACGGAGCGCCGGGCCCCGACGACATGGACGAGCTCCTGTCGCGGCGGCGCGGATCGAAACTGTTCCTCGCCCACCCCCGCGCCATCGCGGCCTTCGGCCGCGAGTGCAACAAGCGCGGCCTGGTGCCGGAGAGCGTCGAGGTCGGCGGGCACCACGTGCCCGCCTGGCGAGGGGTCCCGATCTTCCCGTGCAACAAGATCCCGGTCACCGACGCCCGCACCACGTCGATCATCTGCATGAGGACCGGTGAGGCCGACCAGGGCGTCATCGGACTTCAGCAGAGCGGCATCCCGGACGAGATCGAACCGAGCCTCTCGGTGCGGTTCATGGGCATCGACGAGCAGGCGATCATCTCGTACCTCGTGACGGCGTACTACTCCGCGGCCATCTTGGTCCCGGACGCCCTCGGCGTCCTGGAGAACGTGGAGGTGAGCCGCTGGCGGTGACGCTCCCCGGGCCCGGGCGCCCACCGCCCGGGCCCCGGAATGCCGAGGCAGCGACCAAGGTGCCCCGGGGCGCCCGGAAGGAGTGACCGTGACCATGACCAGTACGGATGCCGCGATGGAGGGGCGGAAGGCCGCCGTGCTCCTGGAGCACACCCGCAACGC
>Ga0247818_10001951_pt1 | contig 13260 bp, 13 predicted proteins | sample 13C_Glucose_Day1_FD_192424 | JGI IMG/M metagenome (GOLD analysis project Ga0247818, IMG submission 192424) | Soil microbial communities from agricultural site in Penn Yan, New York, United States - 13C_Glucose_Day1 | ecosystem: Environmental > Terrestrial > Soil > Agricultural land | place...
CGATGGCGACAGCCGTTTTCGCGTGGTGCTCAAGGCGCCCGATGGCATCGGCCTGACCTGGTACCTACGCACCGAACTGGGGGCGGGGCCGATGGCGTTGCTCAAGCTGCGCGGCTTCAAGTTGCCGGCGCAGATCTTTCTCGGCAAGGACGAAAAAGCCGTGCCCTATGCACTGAACGGAAGGTTTGAATGAGCCTGGACAGATTGATCGAACGTTGCCTGGGGGAGCGCGATGGCCTGGGCCTTGCCCGGGCGCAGGCAGGGCACTGGCAATCCTGGTTGCAGCCGATCGGCGCGGACTTGCCCGTAGGAGAAGACCCGGCCTGCGATGATGATTTCCAGCGCATGCGTGAGGAGGTCAACAAACTGTCCGGGGCCGATGTCGAACAGGTCATCGAGCTGGCGCAGACCCTGCTGGCCGGATCCTGCAAGGATTTGCGGGTGGTCACTTATTACATATGGGCACGCTTGCACAGGGATGGCGAAGCGGGTTTGGCCGACGGCCTGAACCTGTTGGCCGCAATGCTGGAACGCTACGCCGTCCAGGTGCTGCCTGCGCGTCCCAACAGCCGCAAGATGGCGCTGGAGTGGCTGGCGAGCAGCAAGGTGCTCGACACCCTGTCGCGGTACCCCGAAGTGGTGAAGAACGAGGCCGAGCGTACGGTGGCGGCGCTGGCCTGGCTGGCGCACGGGCTGGCTGCCTGGCCACAGGATCAGCGTCCCGCCCTCGGTGCGCTGTATGCCGCGTTGTCTGCGCGGCTGGCGCAGTCCGGCGGGGTCGACGCGCTGGTCCCGCAGAACAGCGCCAGCTTTGAGACGAACACCCGAACGGCCGCCCCCGACCCCACGGCCATCAAGTCAGGGCGCGACCTGCTGGATAGCGGCCGGGCGTTGGCCGGTTATCTGCGCGAGCAGCCCCAGGGTTGGTTGGCGGCGCATCGACTGATGAAAAGCCTGCGCTGGGACACCGTGCATGAAGCTCCGCTCCAGGATGCCAGCGGCAAGACTCGCCTGACACCACCCCGTGGCGAATACCGGGCACAACTCAAGCGCCTGCATCTGCAACAGAGCTTCAATGAACTGTTGGATCTGGTGGAGCGGATTTTCGCCGAAGGCGTGAACCATTTCTGGCTGGATCTGCAGTGGTACCACTACCAGGCACTGAGCAAGCAGCCTGCGCCACAGGACAGCTGGGCCGACATTGCCAAGCGCGACCTGGGCATGTTCCTCGAGCGATTGCCGGGGCTGGAGGCATTGTGCTGGAGCGACGGGTCGCCCCTGGCGGACGAGACCACCCGCGAGTGGATCGGCCAGCACGTCTGTGGCAATCGCCCTCAGCAATGGCTGTCGGCGCCGCCCGTTGCGGCGACCGGCGCAGACCCCGAGATCCTGTCACTCGAAGGTGAAGCCCTGGCCCAGGCCGACAGCGACGGCGTCGAACACTCACTGGCCTGGCTGGCCGCACGCCCGGGCATCCATACCGGTCGCCAGCGCTGGCTGTTGCGCCTGCTGATGGCACGGGTGGCCGAGCAATACGGCAAGAGCGAACTGGCCATTCACCTGCTGGGCGAACTGGATGCCAGCGGGCAACGCCATGGGCTGGCGGAATGGGAATCGGAACTGAGTTTCGAGGTCAAGGCGCGCCTGCTCAAGCTGTTGCGCTTGAAGGCTCAACGCAATGACGCGGACAAGCCCACCTTGGCCCGGCGGATGGAGGCGCTGCTGGCAGCGCTGGTGGCGGTCGACCCGGTACGTGCCGCAGTACTTTGTGGCTAAACCTCTTTTATCAGGATTCTTACTGTGAGCATCGACAATCTGACACTGCAATATTTCGACGCCGAGATGCGCTACCTGCGCGAGGCCGGCAAGGAGTTCGCGGAGGCCTTTCCGGACCGGGCGGCCCAACTGAACCTGGACAAGTCGGGCGCGCGCGACCCCTATGTGGAGCGCCTGTTTGAAGGTTTTGCCTTCCTGATGGGGCGGCTGCGGGAAAAACTCGACGATGACCTGCCGGAGCTGACCGAAGGCCTGGTCAGCCTGCTCTGGCCGCATTACCTGCGCACCATTCCATCGCTCTCGATTGTCGAGCTGATGCCTGAGCTCGCACAGATGAAGCGCAGCCAGCGGATCGCCAGCGGCTTCGAAGTGTTGTCGCAACCCATCGGTCCGCTGCGTACCCGTTGCCGCTACACCACGACTCAGGACCTGACATTACAGCCGCTGGCGCTGGAAACGGTGCAGATGGCTTATGAACCGGACGGTCGCTCGCTGTTGCGACTGCGCTTTACTTGCGGGGCAATGGCCGACTGCAGCGAGATCGACCTGAGCCGCCTGCCGTTGTACCTCAATGCCGATGCCGCACTGGCCAGTGCGCTGCATCAGGCGCTGACCCTGAATGCTCAAGCCTTGTATGTACGCCTGCCTGACCAGGCGGGCCGCTCTCTGCTGGAGGGTTATTTTTCGCCCAAGGGGTTTGCCGATGAGGATCGATTGTGGCCCAAAGGCGACAGTGCCTTCAGCGGCTATCAGTTGCTGCTTGAGTATTTCACCTTTCGCGAGAAATTCATGTTCGTGACCCTCTGCGGGCTCGAACAGGTGGAGCTGGCACCGAATACCCCCTGGTTCGAACTCGAGGTGGTGCTGAGCGAGCCGTTGCCCCAAGCGTTCACGCCGAACGCCGAGCACATTCGCCTCAATTGCGTGCCGGTGATCAACCTGTTCACGCTGGAGTCCGACCCCATGACCTTGGCGCCCTTGCAAACCGATTACCTGCTTCGTCCCATGCGTTTGCAGGACGGTCATACGGAAATCTACTCGGTGGATCGGGTCACTGCGTCAAAGAGTGCCGTGCGCCACGAATACGTGCCGTTCACCAGCTTTCGTCACAAGGGCGGCATGTTGCGTGACGAAGCGCCCGAGCGTTATTTCCATACACGACTCAAGCGCGGCCCCAATGGCCTGCATGACACCTGGCTGATCCTGGGGGGCGAAGGTTTCGATCAGGATCGACTCGACACCAGCGAAAGCCTGTCGTTGCGCTTGACTGGCACCCACGGCCAGCTGCCGCGCAAGGCCCTGCAAGGCACCTTGCTCGACACGCCGGTGCAATCCATCGAGGTCGACTTGCGAGTGCGCAACCTGTGTGCGCCGACCTTGCCGTGTTATCCGCCCAACCGCGACCGCTTCCACTGGCGGGTGCTGAGCCATCTCGGTTCGAATTTCCTGCCGATGCTCGACAACGCTGAAGTGCTGCGCGGCACGCTGGCGTTGTACGACTGGACGGGCAGTGAGTTGAACCGGCGTCGCCTGGCCGCGATTGTCGAGGTCGGCCACCACCTGGTGCAGCGCTTCGAAAAGGGCTTTCTGCTGCGCGGGGTGGATATCGAAGTCACCCTGGACGCCAACGGCTTCAGCGCAGAGGGCGACATCAGCCTGTTCGGCGAAATGCTCAATCGGTTCTTCGGCCTCTACGCCGACATCCACCTCTACAACCAGCTCACGCTGATCCTTCAACCTTCTGGGAAGTGCCTGCGATGGAACGAGAACCACAGTCAGCGTATTCCCGGCTGAAAGCCGGCGGTCTGCTCGAGGCACTGCAGGGGCGGGTGGCCGAAGCCGATCTGTATCGCTTCTGCCAGTTGCTCGAACGGGCGTTGCCCGACCACCCGCCACTGGGCAGCACAACGTCGCCGGCGGATGACCCGGTACGTTTTCGACCAGACCCCGGCATGGGTTTCCCTGCCGGTGAATTGAAGGCGATTGAAACCGACGACAAACACCCTGGGCGTCCGGCCACAGTGCGCACGCGCCTGCTGGGTCTGTACGGTGTGGACTCGCCATTGCCGACGGCTTTTCTGGACGATATCGCCCAACGACGGGAGGGGCACGAGGCGCTTGAAGCCTTCCTGGACATTTTCAACCACCGGATCTTTACCCAGTTCTACCGGATATGGCGCAAGTACTCCTATCCGGCAACCTTCGAAGCCGGCGGCTCGGATGCGACTTCGCAATGCCTGTTGGGGCTGATTGGCCTGGGCATTCCCGGAACGGCCAGGCAGGTTGGCACGCCGATATCGCGCTTCCTTGCCTTGCTCAGCGTGATGCGCCTGCCCACCCGCAACGCCGAAGGCATCGCTGCGCTGGTCAAGCTGCTGGCCCCCGAAACCCGTACACAGGTGACTCCCCACTGGCCGCGCAAAGTGCTATTGGCGCAACCGGCGAGGCTGTCCCCGACACAGCCGGTGCGACTGTCCCAGGGCACACCCTTGGGCTGTGTCGCCTACGACGCAAACAGTCAACTGCACCTGGCGCTGTTCACCGAAGACCGGCACGAGGCACGTGGCTGGCTGCCGGGTGGCCAGTTGTACAACGATCTGCGGGCATTGCTGCGCGTGTATCTGGGCTGGCGCTGCACTGCAAAGCTGCAGCTGTCGTTGCCCCTGCACAGCCTGCCGACACCGCTGTTGGGACGAGCGCAGATTTTGCTGGGCATGACCGGGGTGCTGGGCCTGGGCAGCGATGCCTGGCAGGCCGGCGAAAGCACCACCGTCACGATCAACCTGGGCCGCTATCAAGGCCTGCAGGACAACCCCCGGGAAAGGGAGATAAAGTATGTCGCGTACCGTTTCTAAATCATTGGCTATCGCCGCGTTCGGTGTAGTGCTCGGCGGATGCGGGGTGACCCAGAGCGTGACAGACGCAACGACCTCGACCACCGAGGCGATTTTCTACAAACAAGTGAAGACACTGCGCCTGGACCTCAGCGGGCGCGCGGCACTGAACACCGCCGGGATCGACATGAATGCGTTATCCGTGCCGACCCTGGTGCGGGTGTATCAACTGCGCGACCGCAAGGCGCTGGAAAGGGCGAACTACGACAGCTTGCTCAGCCATGATGAGCGCGTGCTGAGTGTCGACCTGCTGGACAAGCGAACCCTGGTGATCAAGCCCGACGAGGGCGCGCAACTGAACATCCCCTTGGACAAGCAGGCACGCTACGTTGCCGTGGTTGCCTTGTTCCGGGAGTTCGATAGCCGGACCGATAGCTGGCGCCTGACCCTGGCCCGCGATGACCTCGACCCGGACCGGGTGCGGGTGATCGAGCTGGGGGGCAACCGCCTTACCCTGCGCCCGCTGGCCAAGGAGTAACGGATGGGCGATCTCAATCCCTCCCTGTACGAGACACTCCTGCAGAACTTCGACGGCGAACTGGACCTGCATCAGGTCGCCGAAGAGGATCAGTGCACGCTCTCGGTGCTGGACAACCTGCGCCGCATCCTCAACAGCCGGGCCGGCGCGCTCGAGCATCTGCCCGATTATGGCTTGCCGGACATGGGTCAGATCCTCCAGGGCCTGCCCGGATCGGCGCATGGACTGATGAGTGCCATGGCCGACACCCTGGCCAAGTACGAGCCGCGGGTGGCCACGATTGGCATCGAGCTCTTGCCCCAGACCCGACCGGGTCATCTGGAGTACAGCCTCGAGGTGCAACTCATAGGGGGGCGGCGTGTGACCTTCGGCACCAGCCTGACGCCAGGTGGCAATGTCCTGGTGCGTCACTTGAAGCGCCAGCACTACCTGTCGATGTCGGGAATTGGTTAACAAAAGGAATGCGCGATGACAGCGTTGTTTGAAATGCGAATCAGGCTCGGCGGTGATCCAAGTGCCTTCAGTGAGTTCAAGGTGCTGCGGGAGGAATTGGCCAGACTGAGTCATCCGGCCTGCCCGGATGTGGATTGGGCCAAGGTGGAGCAGTTGTGCCTGGCGTTGTTCCAGCACAACGGTGCGGAGTTGCAAACAGCCGCGGCTTTCGTACTGGCCCGTAGTCACCGTCATGGCCTCGAGGGCATGACTCAGGGTATAGCGCTGACCGAGGCGCTGGTCTGCGAATGGCCGACCCTGTGGCCCGCGATGGAGCCGGCGCGCCTGGACATCCTGGCTTGGTTGTTCGCGCGCCTGCAGCCCCTGTTGCGCAGCCTGGAGCTGCAACACTGGAGTCTGCCTGCCATTGCCCAATTGGGCGCTGGGCTGGAGCGCCTGCATGCACGACTGGGTCAAGAGGGGCAGCCCCCGCCGGGCTCCTTGCACGCTCTGCGCCAGCAAGTCGATAGCCTGCTGCAGCGACTTGCACAGAGCCACGCCCAGAGCCATGGGCAATCCCATGGGCTGTTCGACGCGGTGGCGTTATCCACGAGACTGCCGCAACCGCCCCAGGTGATGCCGGTGGTGGTCCTGCCGACACCACCGATGCCTGTGGTGCTGGCGGGCGGTCAGCAGAGAAGGAGGCATCATGTTGTCCCTTGGCTGTTCGCGGCTGCCGCGACAATTACCTTGGCTGCGGGTGTCGTATGGACAACCTGGCTGGCGAACCCGGGCAAGGAGGGCGTGAATCGCCTCACCAGTGTCTTCCAGACGCCAACCGTGGTGCCCGAGCCCGTACGTCTGGACAGCCTGTCCCTGTTCGCCCCCGGGAGTGCCGAGCTCAAGCCCGGCTCGACCAAGGTCTTGATCAGTGCCCTGGTCGACATCAAGGCCCAACCTGACTGGTTGATCGTCATCGCCGGGCACAGCGATGCCAAGGGCAATGCCGAGCAGAATTTGCAGTTGTCCCATGCTCGCGCTTCAGCGGTGCGCAGCTGGATGCAGCGGATGGGAGATATTCCCGACAGTTGCTTCGCTGTGCAGGGTTTTGCCGACAGCCAGCCAATCGCCAGCAACGACAGCGAAGCAGGGCGCGCGGCCAACCGGCGTGTCGATATTCATCTGGTGCCTCAGGTCGGTGCCTGCGGAAAACCCGGCGAGCAGGTGCCGTCATAGCAACCATTCATTTGCTCGATACCCATCATCAAGCAATGCAAGTTCAGTTTTTCCACCAAGGGAGGAAGATAGCGTGATACCGATCTCGCCATTGAAGGAATAAGCGCGATGAGACTCTCGACCCTGCTGGCTTTTGTCGCCGTATTCAGCGGTGGCATCGCTGCCACTGCACCGGCCATTGCTGCCGATGCGACCTGTCACTTCCCGTCGATTGCAGACAGCGCCACCCGTTTGCAACACTCGCAAACAGTGGCGGTGCTCTACACCCAAAACACCCTCAATACCCAGCAATACCTGGAGAGCTACCACGATGTGGCGGTGAAGGGGGCGCAGAACCCCGGGCTGGATTCGCGGATCAGCCAGGCGTTCGTCGACAGTTCCGATCCGCAACGGGCGATCGGATGGTTGCTGGCATCGTTGCACAAAGAGTTCGCGGCGGTGACGGTATACGACAGCCTTGATGCGGCGCTGCAGGCGCATCCGGATGTGGTGGTGATGCTCGACACCTACAGTCGCCTGGTGTCGAAACGCAACAATCAGGTTGAAGCGCGGTTCGTGGCCAAGTTCTACGATGCGAACCTGCAATACATCGGCCAGGCTGCAGGTTCACGTGCCAAGCAGATGCCCTCGGTGTGGGTGCATGGCAAGGCCGCGCCGCAGATTGCCGCGCAGATCAATCAGCAAACGGTGTTGCAGGTGAATGCGTTGAAACAGTTCGATGCGTCGTTGAAGTCACTGGTGACGGCCGACCATGTGGATCATGTCGCGAGCAACTGAACAGCTACCAGCCTTTGACGCCGCTCATATCGGGTAGCTTGTGCGCAATGCCCTTGTGGCAGTCGATGCAGGTTGCCTCTCCCTTGGCCAGTGAGGTCGAGTGCATGGCCGCCGCACGTTTGCCCTGGCGGGTAAAGTCCATGAACTCGAAGTTGTGGCAGTTGCGGCATTCGCGCGAATCGTTGGCCTTGAGCCTGGCCCATTCATGTTCCGCCAGTTCACGGCGCAGGGTGAGGAACTTGTCGCGGGTGTCGATGGTGCCGAACAGTTTGCCCCAGACCTCCTTCGATGCCTGCATCTTACGTGCGATCTTGTGGGTCCATTCATGGGGCACGTGACAATCCGGGCAACTCGCACGCACGCCCGAGCGGTTGGTGTAGTGGATGGTGTCCTGCAGTTCGACAAACACGTTATCGCGCATCTCGTGGCAGGAAATGCAGAATTTCTCGGTGTTCGTCAGTTCCAGTGCCGTGTTGAATCCCCCCCAGAAAATGATCCCGGCGATAAAACCGCCCAGTGTCAAAAAACCCAGGCTGAAATACACACTCGGCCGACACAGGATGCCCCAGTAGTCCTTAAGCAGGGCGAACAGTGCTTTCATGGCGCCTCCTCAAGGTTTCTGCGCCGCGTTGGCGTCGTCTTGCAGGATTTTGTCGATGGTCTCGAAGCTGTTGCCCACCAGCGGCAGCACATCTTTTTGCGGCACATGGCATTGGTTGCAGAAGTAGCGACGCGGTGAGACAGCCGCCAGCGCCTGGCCGTCGCGGTCCATGTAGTGGGTGATGCTGATCATCGTCGCCTGGCTGCGTGGGCTGTTGGCCCGGCTGTGACAGGACAGGCATTTATTGCCGTTCCTGTCGATCTGATAGCCGCGAATACTGTGGGGGATGGTTGGCGGTTGGTCAGGATAATTGCGCTCGCGCTTGAGGTCCTTGTTTTCATCCTCGGCCAGTGGTGGCGCAGGCGCGTTTTGCGTCAGGGTGCCGCCGGGCCGGCGTCCGTCCGGGCCCGGTGCATCCAGTGGGTAGTCGACCTCGGCGGCGATCACCGCGCCCATCACGGCGAGCAGGAACAACGGCAGGATGCGAAAAGTCATGGCGGTTCTCCTCAAGCCACGCTGATCAACTCGATGCGGATGGCGCATTTCTTGTAATCGGTCTGCTTGGAGATCGGGTCGGTGGCGTCGAGCGTGACCTTGTTGATCAGCTTGTTGGCATCGAAAAACGGCACGAACACCAGGCCGCGTGGCGGTTTGTTGCGCCCGCGGGTTTCGATGCGAGCACGCATTTCGCCGCGCCGGCTGATCAGTTTCACTTCACTGCCGCGGCGTGCCTTCATGGCCCTGGCGTCCTCGGGGTGCATGTAGACCAGCGCGTCCGGCACGGCTTTGTAGAGTTCATCGACCCGTTGGGTCATGGTGCCCGTGTGCCAATGTTCAAGGACCCGGCCGGTGCTCAGCCAGAACGGGTAGTCGGCATCCGGAGCTTCGGCCGGTGGCTCATAGGGCAGGGCGAAGATGATCGCCTTCTTGTCCGGATAGCCGTAGAACTGTACTTCGCTGCCCGTTTCCACGTAGGGGTCGAGCCCCTCGCGGTAACGCCAGCGGGTTTCCTTGCCGTCAACCACAGGCCAGCGCAGGCCACGCTCGGTGTGGTAACGATCGAAGGCCGCCAGGTCGTGGCCATGGCCGCGACCAAACTGGGCGTACTCTTCGAACAGACCCTTTTGCAGGTAGAAACCGAAGGCCTTGGCTTCATCGTTCTTGTAGCCGGACTCGATCTGCTCCACCGGAAACTCGTCCACCTGGCCATTTTTGAACAGCACCTCGAACAGGGTTTTGCCCTTGTACTCCGGCGCCTTGGCCAGCAATTCGGCGGGCCAGGTTTCATCGGTGGTGAAGCGCTTGGAAAACTCCACCAATTGCCATAGGTCGGACCTGGCGTCCCCCGGTGCGCTGACCAACTGATGCCAGAATTGCGTGCGGCGTTCGGCGTTGCCAAAGGCGCCTTCTTTTTCCACCCACATGGCGCTGGGCAGGATCAGGTCGGCGGCCTGGGCGGAAACGGTGGGGTAGACGTCCGAGACGATCACGAAGTTTTCCGGGTTGCGCCAGCCCGGCAAGACTTCCTGCATGATGTTGGGCCCGGCCTGCATGTTGTTGCTGGCCTGGGTCCAGTAGACGTTAAGTACGCCGTCCTTGAGCATGCGGCTTTGTTGTACCGCATGAAAGCCGACTTTCTCCTGAATGGTGCCGGTGGGTAGTTTCCAGATTTTTTCGGCGGTGGCGCGGTGTTTCGGGTTGGTTACCACCATGTCGGCGGGAAGGCGGTGGGAGAAAGTCCCGACTTCGCGCGCGGTGCCACAGGCCGACGGTTGGCCGGTCAACGAGAAAGGGCTGTTGCCCGGTTCGCTGATCTTGCCCGTGAGCAAATGAATGTTGTAGATCAGGTTGTTGGCCCACACCCCGCGGGTGTGCTGGTTGAAGCCCATGGTCCAGAACGACACGACTTTACACTTGGGATCGGCATAGAGATCGGCCAGGGCCTTGATGCGCTCGGGTGCGACCCCGGTTTCTTTGGCAGTGCGTTCAAGGGTGTAGGGTTTGACGAACGCGGCGAACTGCTCGAAGGACATGTCCGTCCAGGTATTGGCCTTGTCGGCATTCTTCGCCTGTTTTTCCCGCGGATCATCGGCACGCAAGCCGTAGCCGATATCGTCGGCGCCCTTGGCGAAGCGCGTGTGCTTGCTGATGAAATCCTGATTGACCGCGCCGCTTTCAATGATGTGGTTGGCGATGTAGTTGAGAATCAACAGGTCGGTTTGCGGCTTGAACACCATGGGGATGTCGGCCAGTTCGAAGCTGCGGTGTTCGAAGGTCGACAACACCGCGACTTTCACGTGCGGATAGCTCAGGCGCCGGTCGGTGACCCGGCTCCACAGGATCGGGTGCATCTCCGCCATGTTCGAGCCCCACAGCACAAAGGCGTCGGTGGCCTCGATGTCGTCGTAGCAACCCATCGGCTCATCCATGCCAAAGGTGCGCATGAATCCCATCACCGCCGAGGCCATGCAATGACGGGCATTGGGGTCGATGTTGTTGCTGCGAAAGCCGGCCTTCATGAGCTTGTTGGCGGCATAACCTTCCCACACCGTCCATTGCCCCGAACCGAACATGCCGATCGATTCGGGTCCCTTGTTTTTCAGGGCCTGCTTGAATTTTTCTTCCATGATGTCGAAAGCCTTGTCCCAGCTGATCGGCTGGAACTCGCCCTGCTTGTCGTACTTCCCGTTGGTCATGCGCAGCAGCGGCTGAGTCAGGCGGTCAACGCCGTACATGATCTTGGACAGGAAATAGCCCTTCACGCAGTTCAACCCGCGATTCACTTCGGCCTTGACGTCGCCATGGGTGGCGACCACTCGGTTGTCCCGGGTCGCGACCATCACACTGCACCCGGTGCCACAGAAACGGCAGGGCGCCTTGTTCCAGTCCAGGGTGACCATGTCCGCCTCGGTCACCAGGTTGCTGGCCGTGGTGAAGATCGGCAGGCCGGCTGCGGACGCTGCGATGGCGGCCGCCTGGGCCTTGACGAATGCTCGGCGCGACATGTTCATTGGATGTCTCCCGCGGGATCGAGAATTTCGTGATAGATCAGCGCGGCGTTGAGCACGCCCGGCAAATTGTTGATTTGATCGATGCGTTGCAGGATCTGGTTTTCGTGTACGGCCTCGAGGACTACCACCAGTTTGCCGGCGGCACTTTCCTGATGTAACTCCACACCGTCCAATAGGCGCAGGTTGGCTTTGACGGCATCAAACAGTTCAGGTCGGGCAAGTACCACAAGGCTGGCTATGTGCAGGGGTTCGTCCATGGCTGACTCCAACAGGCTCTGATGGAAGGCTTTTAGTTGGGTGGTCCGGGTGGGCCGTAGAGCATCTGGAAAAACCAAATGATGAAACCGTAACCGCCGACGATGGCGACTGAAAGTAGCGGAAACAGGCAGACGACAAGAAACAGAAACAGGCGCATTTCCTTGCGTCGCTGCGGTTTTTGCTCTTCGGTCAATGACATGGAGTGCGCTCCAGCCGAACTTGCACTCAGACTAGATCAGTAAATTTTGCAGGGTTTAATTACAGCGGGTTTTGTCGACCAGCGGTGGCCAATAGGCATTGTTCTGAGAAGCGTGGTTATAACTCATCGAGCGATCACAGCGATGGAGTTAAAAAAGCGAGAACGGGCCTGAAGGCACCGTTCTGTACGGGGCAATTACTTAGTGCGAGCGGTTTGCGATCAGGTGTGCGCCAGGGCGATGGTGAACGAGACGACGACCATGCAGGCAAAGGCGAAATTGATATTCATGACGTTTGTTTCCGATACAGGGGTGATGGCGCTCATCTTGAACAGGTCGCACGCAAATAAAAAATTCGCCTTGGTGATTTGAAAGATCGAAAGAATTGATACATGGCTTGGGGTTTGTGTTTGCTGCGCTGTTTGGCTAATCTCGGAAAACCAGCAAACTCACGCATAAACAGGCAAAACCATGCACGATCAGCATTCCGCAACCGAGCTTCCTCATCTGCGCCGACAGAAAATTCTCTTGATCCTGGAACGTGACGGCAAGGTCATGGCGTCCGAATTGAGCCAGCATTTCGCGGTTTCCGAGGACACCATTCGCCGGGATCTCGCGGAGCTGGACAATGCCGGGCTGGTGCAGCGGGTGCATGGCGGGGCGTTGCCGCGCCCCAAGGATACGGGCAAGGACTACTTCACCCGGATCAGCGAAACCGACGAAGTCAAAACCCGGCTGGCGCAGCTGGCGGCGAGTCGGGTCGAGAATGGCCAGATCGTGATGTTCGACTCGGGCACCACCACGTTGCAGATCGCGCGGTTGTTGCCTTCGGACATCTGCATCACGGCGGTGACCGCGTCGCCGATGACGGCCATTACCTTGTCCGAATTCAAAGGCATCAAGGTGATCCTGGCAGGGGGCCAACTCAACCCTGCGACCCTGTCGGCCAGCGGCCATGAAACCCTGCGCTTGCTTGAAGGCATCAAGGCGGACCTGTTGTTTACCGGGGTCTGTGCGATTCATCCGCAAGTCGGCATCAGCTCACTGCATTTCGATGAAGTGCCGGTGAAACAGGCGATGCTCGACAGCGCGAGGCAGGTCATCGCAGTCACCACGGCGGACAAGCTGGGCGCGGTGGAGCCGTTCGTGGTGGCGCCTTGCGAGCGCCTGCACTCGCTGATCACGGAACGGCATGTGGCGACGGGCAACGTCGAGGATTACCGCAAGTTGGGGATCGAGGTGGTGCAGGTGGAGGCTTGAGCGTTATGTCTCACGGAAACACAAACTGTGGGAGCGAGCTTGCTCCCACAGTTGGATTTTTGTTGTTCCAGCTATCTGTGCAGACCTATCGCAACCGCTCCAGCATCTGGTAGTACCACATCCCCGCCGCCAGCATCGGGTTGCCGAGCAGGTCGCCCATGGGCACGCGGATGTGTTGGCAGGCGGCGAAGGTATCAAAGTTTTCAAGCTGCCCGGTGATCGCGCGGCCCATGATTTCGCCCATGATGTGGGTGGTGGCGATGCCGTGGCCGGAGTAGCCCTGACAGTACCAGACGTTGTCCGAGAGTTTGCCCAGTTGCGGGATGCGGTTGATCACGAT
>Ga0247818_10001952_pt1 | contig 13259 bp, 12 predicted proteins | sample 13C_Glucose_Day1_FD_192424 | JGI IMG/M metagenome (GOLD analysis project Ga0247818, IMG submission 192424) | Soil microbial communities from agricultural site in Penn Yan, New York, United States - 13C_Glucose_Day1 | ecosystem: Environmental > Terrestrial > Soil > Agricultural land | place...
CCATCGAGCGGTGCCTTCATGACATTGACGGCGAGCAGCGACAGCAAGCTGCTGAGCGTGCAATCACCCGTCGCCAAGGCAGTACAGATCCATGAATCAAGCATGAAAGACGATGTGATGAAGATGCAGCAGGTCGAATCTGTTGCACTGCCGGCGGGCAAAGCGGTGAGTTTTGATCCCCACGGCTACCACATCATGCTGATGGACCTGACCGCCCAGATCAAGGAAGGCGATCAGGTACCGTTGACCCTGACCGTCGAAGACGCCAAGGGTGAGAAAGAGATCATCCAGGTCCAGGCCATCGCCAAGGCACTCGGTACGATGGACCACAACAAGATGATGCACGACCACAGCAAGATGAATTAATACCCCGCCTGACGCTGCCCCCTCCTATCAGGTCTTGGTGACGCTTTCGTTTCATCACCAAGACCTTTTCAATATCAGGCTCAAATGAGCTTGAGCATGACGGTGATGTTAGTTACTTACGCGCCACTTTGTAGCTGACGCAATCTTCATAAAAAATCTTCCGTACCGCTTCCGGCTTCAGTCGTGAAGGGCTGTCATACGTTTGCTCGGTGATTCCCATGGCCATCATGCGCATCCATGATTTCGCGAACTTGTAGGCCTGGATTTTCTGGCGGGCGGCATATAACGAAACCCCTGAAAGCTTGAGTTCCTGTGCTCTTGCGGCCGTTCCGCCGCCCCAACTGCACATGTAATGATCATTGGAATTCAGATCCTTGCCGTGGACTGAACTCACAATTCCGGCCAAAAACAGCGGAAGTAATCTAATCCCTTTCTTGCACATTTCGACCTATCTAACCCACTGAAAACAAAGTAATTCTGAAGAGGACTTTGGACGTCATGGGCCAGCATTGTGCCTTTTCTTCAAAATCTATAAAAAAAGCTAATGGATGAGCTCAATTTCTTGCGAGTTTTCAAACCTTTGCTATAGATAACTCTCTATCTCGCCAACTAGTGAGGCAACGAAATGTCAGTCGCAAAAAAAATGAGTGTGGGGCAACTGACGATGTTGACCGCCGTCAACATGTTGGGCTCAGGGATTGTGCTACTACCGACGAAACTCGCCGAGGTCGGTGCAATTTCGATTCTTTCCTGGCTGGTGACAGCCACCGGTTCACTCGCTCTGGCCTACGCCTTTGCGCGATGCGGGATGCTCAGTCGAAAGACCGGCGGCATGGGCGGCTACGCCGAATATACCTTCGGTAAAGCCGGCAACTACATCACCAACTACACCTACGGTCTCTCGCTGTTGATTGCCAACGTGGCGATCAGTATTACTGCGGTGGGTTATATCCAGGTGTTGTTCGGGATAAAACTTGATTCACTGCAAGTGGGTCTGGCAACTATCGCACTGCTGTGGCTCACCACCTTCGCCAACTTTGGCGGCGCGAGCATCACCGGCCGTATCGGTGCCATTACGGTGTGGGGTGTAATCGCGCCGGTCGTTCTGGTGTCCACCATTGGCTGGTTCTGGTTCGACAGCAGCGTTTACGCCGCTGGCTGGAACCCGCATGACAAGGGATGGTTCGAAGCAGCCGGCGCCTCGGTGGCGATCACGCTGTGGGCCTTCCTGGGTCTTGAATCGGCTTGCGCCAACACCGATGCAGTGGAAAACCCAGAGCGGAACGTGCCAATCGCAGTACTGGGTGGCACCTTGGGGGCGGCGGTGATCTACATCGTTTCCACCAACGTCATCTTCGGCATCGTCGGCAACGAAGAGCTGGTCGCTTCCACTGCGCCGTTCGGCCTGGTGTTCGCCAAGATGTTCACCCCAATGGTCGGGGACATCGTGATGGCCGCGATGGTACTTGCCTGTATCGGTTCGCTGCTGGGTTGGCAGTTCACCATCGCCCAGGTGTACAAAAGCTCGGCGGACACCGGTTACTTCCTGTCGATCTTCGCCAAGGGTAACAAGGCTGGCACTCCGATTGTCGGCATGCTGGTGCTGTTGGCTGCGCAGACCGCGCTGGCCCTGCTCACCATCAGTCCTGACTTGAGCAAGCAATTCGACACGCTGGTCAACCTCGCGGTAGTCACCAACCTGGTGCCTTACATCCTCTCCATGGCCGCGTTAATGACCATGCAAAAAGTCTCCAATGTGCCGGAAAGCAAAGCACTGGCGACCAACGTTATTGCCTTGATCGCAGCGGCTTACAGCTACCTGGCACTTTACAGTTCCGGTGAGCAGGCAATGATGTTGGGCGGTGTGGCAACCATCTTCGGTTACACCCTGTTCGGCTTCGTCAACAACCGTCTGATCCGCCTTGAAGCACTCAACAACAGCGTACCGACGCAAACCGTCAGCGCGCAGCACATTACTGGCGAGCCTGTTCCAGTGAACAGCTTGTAATCGACTCTGGAGGATCAATCATGACGGAATATAAACACTCACTCGGGATGCTGGCGCTACTGGTCAGCAGCCCGGCGGACAAGCGCACGGTGTTTGGCCGTGCCCTGGATCAACTGATCCACGACGTAGAGAGCCGAGGCGTCAGCGTACTCGCCTCGGAAAGCCTGACCGACGCCGCGTCGATCCTGCGCTCGGACCCTGCCATCCAATGCGTGATCATCCGATGGGAAATGGACACCAGCGAAGACCACGCCGACTGCACCAAGTTGCTGGTCAAGCTGCGCGAGCGCAACACACGCGTACCGGTGTTCCTGGTCAGCGACCGTACCACCGCGTCGACCATTCCGCTGTTGGTCATGCAGCACGCCGACGACTTCATCTGGCTGCCGGAAGACACCTCACGCTTCCTCAGCGGGCGCATCCTGGCGGCCATCGAGCGCTATCGTCAGGCCGCACTGCCGCCGATGTTCGGCGCGCTGGTGAAGTTTGCCCGCAACTATGAATACTCGTGGCACACCCCCGGCCATGCCGGCGGTACAGCGTTCCTGAAGAGCACCGCAGGGCGTGCGTTCTACGAGTTCTTCGGTGAGAACCTGCTGCGTTCCGACCTGTCGATCTCGGTGGGTGAACTGGGCTCGCTGCTCGATCACAGCGGCCCGATCGGTCAAGGCGAGCGCTATGCCGCCAAGGTCTTCGGTGCCCACCGCACCTACTACGTGACCAACGGTTCGTCGATGTCCAACCGCGTCATCCTCATGGCCAGCGTCACGCGCAACCAGATCGCCCTGTGCGATCGAAATTGCCACAAGTCCGCTGAGCATGCGATGACCCTGTCGGGTGCGATTCCGACCTACCTGGTGCCGACCCGCAACCGCTACGGCATCATCGGCCCGATCCTGCCGCAAACCTTGAGCGCCGAAGGCGTGAAAGCTGCCATTGCCAGCAACCCGCTGGTCAAGAAAGGCATCGACCCGACGCCAGTGCACGCGATTATCACCAACTCCACCTACGACGGCCTGACCTACAACGTCACCCGCGTCGAAGATCTGCTGGGCGAGAGCGTCGACCGCCTGCACTTCGACGAAGCCTGGTACGGTTATGCGCGCTTCAACCCGCTGTACAGCGGTCGCCATGCCATGCACGGCAACCCGTCCGATCACGACAAGTCCAAGCCGACCGTGTTCGCGACCCAGTCGACCCACAAGTTGCTGGCCGCGTTGTCTCAGGCATCGATGATCCACGTGCGTGATGGCCGTAACCCGATCGAGCATGCGCGCTTCAACGAGTCGTACATGATGCACGCCTCGACCTCGCCGAACTACGCGATCATGGCGTCCTGCGACGTCAGCTCGGCAATGATGGAAGCGCCGAGCGGGCAGATCCTCACCAACGAATCGATCGAAGAAGCGATCAGCTTCCGCCAGGTCCTTTCGCGCATGCACAACGAGATGCAGAGCAAGAACGACTGGTTCTTCACCTGCTGGCAGCCGCCGACCGTGCAAGTGGGCGCCTCGACCGTACCGTTCCACGAAGTTGACCCGGTGCAGCTGAAAACCGATCCGAACTGCTGGGTCTTGCACCCGAATGCGGTTTGGCACGGCTTCGGCGACATCGAAGACGGTTACTGCATGCTCGACCCGATCAAGGTCTCGGTGCTCAGCCCGGGCATGGGCGACGACGGCAACCTGCTTGCCACCGGTATTCCCGCTTGCGTGATTACTGCGTATCTGGGACGTCAGGGTATCGTCGTGGAGAAAACCACCGACTTCACCATCCTGTTCCTGTTCTCCATCGGCATCACCAAAGGCAAGTGGGGCACGCTGCTCAACGCGCTGCTCGACTTCAAGCGTGACTACGATGACAACGCCGAGCTCGAGCTGTGCCTGCCGGACCTGTACAACGCTCACTCGCAACGCTATGCCGGCATGGGCATCAAGGATCTGGCCGACGAAATCTTCGCCGCCATGAAGAAACACAAAACCACCGCCAACATGTCCCAGGCTTTCGGCACCCTGCCCCAAGCCGAGTTCAGCCCGGTGGAAGCCTACGAAAAACTGGTGCGTAACGAGATCGAACTGGTCACCCTCGACCAGGCCGCGGGCCGTCTTGCCGCCACCGGGATCGTGCCGTATCCGCCGGGCATTCCATTGCTGATGCCAGGTGAGAACGCGGGGCCGATCGATGGCGCGCTGCTGGCGTACCTCAAGGCACTGGAAGCTTTCGACCGCTCCTTCCCTGGCTTCACCCATGACACACACGGGATCGAAGTCGAGGACGGTGTCTATCGGATGCTGGTACTGAAGTAAGTTAAACAGGCTTCACCGCAACACCTTGTGGGAGCGAGCCTGCTCGCGATAGCGATTTTTCAGTCGACTCAATGCTGACTGACATACCGCCATCGCGAGCAGGCTCGCTCCCACATTGCTTTGCGCCCCCCCAAAAAACCCTGTGGGCAAACTCAATCACAGCGCTCTATGATTGATCCTCATGACCACCACTGCTGCGATCCGCTCACCCTGCCCACCCGGCGCCTGCGACTGCGGGCGTGACCCGTTGCTGGAAACACCGGGGGCAGACCTGCGCATCCTGTTTCTGACCCGTGCCGAAGAAAAACGTCTGATCGAACGCCTGGAAAACATCCAGAGCCTGAGCGATCTTGCGCATGTGCAGCGGCGCATGTTCGAACAGTTGGGCATTCGCCTGGACATCGCCCCCGGCTTCAACGAAGTGCGCACCATGCGCGGCATCGGTATCAACATCGACGAACTGCCGGGGTTATGCCGCAAAACCCGCGCGGCCATCCCCGCCGCCATTCGCCGTGCCATGGAAAAACGACCGGAAATTGCCTACGACCTGCTTAACGCCAACGACCTGTTGCGCGATGCCTGACGGGCCGAAAGAAAACCCGTTAAAAAAACCAGCATTCATCGGTAAGTCTTACTGGCGATTTTGTCGTAAAAATCTACGCTCACTGCGGGGGACAACACATTTGATGCGTTGTCGGTAATTGATGCTTGGGGGAGCAGACGCCATGCAGAAGAAAACACTCGCATTGCCCGTCTTCACCCTGCTCGCCCTTTACGGCCAACACGCCTCGGCGGGCGGTATCATGCTGTATGAAATCGGTACCGATAACGCAGGCCTGGCCAACGCCGGTGCCGCGGCCCGCGCACAAGGCCCCTCGACCATCGCCAGCAACCCGGCGGTGGTGCCCAGCTGGGGCTTCGGCGCCAATGTCGGGGTGATCTTTGCTCCGCAACCCGGCACACGCATCGGTCTGGCATACACCAGCCAGGTCGACCTGGATTTCGAAGACGAACTCGACGTCAAGGGCGATGGCCGACTGCTGGAGCGCGTGAACAACACCAATACCGAACTTGACACAAAGGTGCCGCAAACTGTCACCCTGAGCCTGTTCCAGCAGCTGGATCCGCAATGGGCGTTATTGGCCTCGGCCAACTGGCAAGACTGTTCGGAATTCGGCGACATCGGTGTCCAGGTCGACACCACGGCATTGGGTTCGCACTCGAGGTCCGTCGATGCCGGCTTCAAGGACACTTGGCATCTGTCGCTGGGCGCGCAATACCAGGCCACCCAACAACTGTTGTGGAACGCCGGCGTGGCCTACGACAGTAGCGCTGTCTCGGACAGCGACCGCAGTGTTATCGTGCCGATGAATGAATCCTGGCGTGTTGCCACCGGAGCCACTTATGCTCTGAACAAGGATACCGATGTCAACGTCAGTTGGGCCATGGTGTGGCTGGGTGACATGCCGGTGCAACAGACCAAGGCGTCGGGTAATCAACTTTCCGGTCAGTTCGACAATGCATGGATTCAAGCCTTGACGGGTAACATGACCTGGCGACTTTGATGCGTTGCAAACCTATAAGAACGTTTTTTCCATGGAGTAAACACAACTATGATCTTGTCCCGAAAATTGCTTGTCGGCGCCACAATGGCCGGGCTGTTGCTTGGTGGTTGCACCTCGAAAGTCACTCAAACCGAGCAGTACTCGGGTTACCTGCCCAACTACAACAACCTGCAGGAAGTCGAAACGCCGAGCGGCGGCAAAGCGATGCGCTGGGTGAGCCCGTCGTGGAACCCGAATGCCTATGACACGGTGGTGTTCAACAAACTGGAACTCTATCCAGCCCCCAAGCCGGATGAGCGGGTCAACCAGCAGACGCTGACCGACATCCAGAACTACATGACCACCAAGGCCAAGGACACTCTGGGTCAGAAGTACCGCGTAGTCACCAGCACTTCATCCTTGCAGAAGGGTTCCAAGCCCCTGCTGATGCGTGCGGCGATCACCGGGGTGAATGCCGAAAACGAAGGCATGAAATGGTATGAAGTGGTACCCATCGCTGCAGTGGTAGGGGCAACACAGGCCGCCACTGGCCACCGCGATCAGGACAGCACCTTGTTCATCGAAGCCGAGTTTATCGATGCAAAAACCAACCAGACCGTAGCCAAGGTCGTGCGTAAAGTGTTTGGCTCCACGCTGGAAAACGAAAGCCAGAAGATCACCGCACAGGACTTCAAAGCGGCGATCGACAAGCTGGGCACTGACATGCAGGCGTTCATCAAGTAACAACGTACTTGTGGCGAGGGAGCTTGCTCCCGCTCGACTGCGTAGCAGTCGCAAAGCGGTCGACCGCAATTGGGGCTGCTGCACAGCCCAGCGGGAGCAAGCTCCCTCGCCACACAGTTTCTCGCCGGTCTCAGGATTTCGCCATGCCGATCCGCCGTCGCATCTCGGCAGTAATCGCCTGGCGCGTCTTGCGCAGGTCCGCCCACGGCGCATCCCCCACCTCTGCCAGCCGTTCATGCACGTTGTGCACGTTCCACTGATTCCCTCCCTTCAGTTCTTCCACTTCCTCCCGAAAGATCGGCACCGACACCGGCAGCCCTTCGCGAGTGCGTACGGCGTATGCGCAAATGGTGGTCGCGCCCAACCCGTTGCGCAGGTAATCGATAAAGATCCGCCCTACCCGGTTCTTCGGGCCAGACACCGCCGAGAATCGCTCCGGCAGCAACGAGGCCATATGGCGGACAATCGCGTGGCTGAAGTCCTTGACTGCGTCCCAACCCAGCTTGCGGGTCAACGGCACCACGATGTGAATGCCCTTGCCGCCGCTGGTTTTCAGAAAGGCCTTTAGCCCCAGCTCATCCAGTACCGAAAGCGTCAACTGGGTCGCTTCGACCATGAGCTTCCACGGCAACGCGGGGTCCGGGTCGAGATCAAGGATAAAACGGTCCGGTTTGTCGAGATTGTCCGAGGTTGCGTTCCAGGTGTGCAGTTCCACGGTGCTCATCTGCACCGCACCGATCAGTGCTTCAGCGCTGTTGATGATCATGATCGGCTGGCCGGTGAGCGCTTTGTCCAACGTGGTCATGCCGGGAATCGCGAGGCGCTCGGCGTTTTTCTGAAAAAACAGTTCACCCGCGATGCCGTCCGGCGCACGGACCAGTGCCACCGGGCGGTCCTTGAGTTCGGGCAGAATCCATTCGGCGACGCTGGCGTAATACTGCGCCAGTTGCACCTTGGTGGTGCCGCTGCTGGCGTCAATCACCCGATCGGGGTGGGTGATGCGCACCTTGCCTTCGTCCAGGCCGATTTGTGACGGCGCGGGGTCGACTTTGCGGCTGGCGGCTGCTGGTTTGGTGGTACTGGTTTTTTTCGCAGAGGACGTTTTCACGGCGGTCGGACGCTCCTCGGTGATGTCTTCGGCAGGTTTGTCATCGCGCAGGCCATGGAACACCGCGTGGCGCACAGCCCCGTCCTTGGTCATTTCGGCGAAGGCCACTTCGGCCAATAATGTGGGCTTGAGCCAGTGCACATCCTTGGCTTCAAAACCGCTCGGTGGATTGACCACGGCCGGTTTTTTCGTTTTCAGAGGTTTGAGTTGCTGATGAACGCTGCGCAGGGTCGCCTCGTTGAATCCGGTGCCGACCTTGCCTGCATAGCGCAACTCGCCGCTGTCGCGGTCATGCAGCCCCAACAGCAACGCGCCGAAGGCACTGCGCGAGCCTTTCGGCTCAGTGAACCCGACGATGACGAACTCCTGTCGATGTTTGCATTTGAGCTTGATCCAATCGCTGCTGCGCCGGGACACATACGCCGAACCCAAGCGCTTGCCGATCAGCCCTTCCATGCGCATCTGGCAGGCACTGTTGAGCAAGGCCTGCGGCTCTTCGGCAAAGGACTCGGAGAAGCGCAGCAACCGGTCGTCACTGGGCTTGAGCACCGTTGCCAGCGCCGCCCGGCGCTCTTCGACGGGCACTTCGCGCAAGTCCACGCCGTTGAGGTACGGCAGGTCAAACAGGTAATAGACGATGTTACCGCTGCGACCGGAATCGAACGCGTTTTGCAGGGCCTGAAAGTCAGGCACGCCCTGCTCGTCCGCCACCACCATTTCGCCGTCGAGCCAGGCTGACTCAAGGCCCAGCGCGGCCAACGCCTCGGCCTGTTTCGGCAGTTTGTGGGTCCAGTCGTGGCCATTGCGCGTGATGAGTTTGATCTGGTCGTGATCGATGCGAGCCATGACCCGGTAGCCGTCGAACTTGATCTCGTAACTCCATGCGCCGTCCGGGACTTTTTCCACCAGCGTGGCCAGTTCAGGTTTGATCTGATCCGGTATCTTGGCCTTTCGTGCGCCGGTCAATCGGGGGGATTGTTCTTGGGCAAGACTCGCCTTCGGTTTTTTGATCGGCTTGGGCTTGCTCGCCGCTTTCGGCTGTTTGCTGATGAGGGTGCGATCACTGATCACGCTGTCGGGTTCGGCAACCAGCACGTCATAGTCGCTTTGCGGTCTGGCGGCGCCATCCTGATGCTTGATCAGAAACCATTGTTCTTTCTTGCCCGGCATGTGCGTGCGCACCAGGTTCCACAGGCCGCCAAGTTTCTCGCCCTGCAATTCGAACTTGAGCCGGCCCTTGGCATAGGCCTCGGCGGGATCGTCCTGGGGAATCCAGACGCCACGGTCCCAGACGATCACGTCGCCAGCGCCGTAATGTCCTTCGGGGATGTTGCCCTCGAAGGTCGCGTACTCCAGCGGATGATCTTCGACATGCACGGCCAGGCGCTTGACCTTGGGGTCCAGCGAAGGCCCCTTGGGCACCGCCCAACTTTTCAGGGCGCCATCGAGTTCCAGGCGAAAGTCGTAATGCAGGTGCGATGCGTCATGCTTCTGGATGCAGAACTGCAACGCATGGACCTGGGCGGATTTCCTGCCTGTGCGCTTGACGGCGGCGGGCTCGGACGTCGCCGAGAAGTCGCGCATGCGGTTGTAGTCATCGAGGTTTCGGGTCATGGCTCACCTGCTGCTTGCGCCAAGACGTTGAATCAAAACGTCTCTCCTAAGCAGCAGAGCAAACCCCGGGAACAATAATTCCATCGGCGTTGAAAATGCCCGGACAGACGGGCCTGTGGAGGGAAGTCCGTCCGGCGCCTGCAGACCTATACTCAACCCCTGCAGCCCCTTCCGTTGGAGAGCCGTCATGCGCCAGGTCCACGTCATCGAAACCGGGACAGTCCCCCGCCCCGTCATTGTCGTTGGCGAGACGATTACCGTCCTTGCCGGTGGGGACTTGAGCAAACCCTTTGAGGTGCATATCCAGGAAGGCGTGCAAGGAGGCGGACCACCGCCTCACTTTCACCCGTGGGACGAGGCGTTTTATGTCGTTGACGGCGAGGTCGAGGTGACCGTCGAAGGCCAATCGACCACCGTCTCGGCCGGGGGGTATGTGCATATCCCCGGCGGGGCCATTCACGCTTACAAGAACATCAGTGGCACCGCAAAAATGATCGGCGTAGTGTCTGATTCCCGCGGCGGCCAACTCTTTACGGCGCTGGACCGACTCAAGGTGCCGGAAGACTTGCCTCGAATACTGGAAATTGCCGAGAGCTTCGGGGTTACGTTTCTGGCTCCCAAACCTTCCCCGTAGGAGCCTGCGGCAGATCCTACGCGACACCGCCCTTGGCCTGCTGTTCCAGATGCACTTGCAGATCCGGATCGATGTTCAGCGCCGCTGCCAGCTCATCCAGATAATTGCGTTCCGCAGCCTGCTGATCGTCAACCAGCATGATGCTGGCCAGGTACATTTCCGAGGCTATGCCCGGATCCGTTGCCGACTGCGCGACGTCATTGGCGTCCAAAGGTTTGGCGACTTCATCGTCGAGCCATTGCTGCAGGTCCGGGTCATCGGTATGGCGGCCGATTTCGGTGCTGATCATCTGATGCTCGGCCTGATCGATCCGGCCATCGGCTTTAGCCGCCGCAATCAATGCCCGCAAAATCGCATGGCTATGTTCTTCAACTTCCGGACCGGCCAACAGATCAACCGTGCGCGGCGCCTCCTGTGGGGCCGACGCCTGGCTGCGTTGCCAGGCCTGATATGCCTGGAACGCCATCATCCCGAGGGACGCCAGCGCTGCGTAATTGGTGCCACCACCAGAGCGGGTTTGCGGCGCCCCACCCATCGGCGAACCGCCGCCGAGCAAGCCACCGAGCAAATCGCCCAGACCTCCACCGCTGCTGCCGCCCGTAGCGCCAGTTCCGCCGCCACCCAGCAGCCCGCCGAGCAATCCACCCAGATCGCCGAGCCCGCCTTGAGCCGACGCGCCACCGCCGCGCTGTTGTGCTATCGAGCCTTGGCCAGCTCGCAGTAGTTGTTCAAGCAGATCACTGGTGTTCATGACTTCGTCCTCTTTGAAGGGATTGATCCAGTCAGGCAACGATAGTCCTCGCCGGCAAATGTGCCACCACCGTTGGGCCGGGGTGCTTTTTTGCGCAGCAGCCAGGATTCAGACGGTGAACCTTACCCCCGGATATCCGGTCGATACCTGCAACCCGACCGGTTTGCCGCCGCCCCGCTACAAAGGGTGATAACTGGCTTGCTTCATTTTCTGGAGAACGCCCCCGTGATTTCGACTCTACACATCGCCAGACTCAAAGCATGGGGCGCCCATGGCTTCACCGCCACAGGCGTGGTCACAGCCTTCCTCGCGACGTTAGCCCTGCTCGACAACCAGCCGACCCACTGCCTGCTGTGGCTGGGGGTTGCGCTGATCGTCGACGGACTGGACGGTGCCCTGGCGCGCAAGGTCAATGTGCAGTCGGTGTTGCCGAGTTTCGATGGTTCGATCCTCGACCTGGTGATCGATTACCTGACCTACGTGTTCATCCCGGCGCTGTTCATCTATCGCTATATCCCGTTGCCGGATTACACCCTGTTGCTGACCGTGTCGCTGATTCTGGTGTCGTCGCTGTTCTGCTTCTGCAACGTCAACATGAAAAGCAAAGACAACTACTTCCAGGGCTTTCCTGCAGCCTGGAACGTCGTTGCCCTGTGCCTGTACATCATCGATCCGTCGCCGTGGATCACCTTTCTCAGCGTTATTGGCCTGGCCCTGCTGACGGTCACCCGGATGAAGTTTCTGCACCCGTTCCGCGTTCGCCGTTTCATGCCGATCAACATTGCCGTGACCGCCATCTGGCTGTTGTGCAGCTTGTCACTGGTGATCAACCATCCACTTATCAACCCGCTGGTGATGGGGCTCTGGCTGTTGATGTCGGCGTACTTCCTCGGGATCTGCATCTGGCGCACAGCACTGGAGTGGTTCGACGAATCGCCGAAGGGATAACCCTATGACTATCCATATTGTCAAACTCGGCTCTCCCCGCCGCCCCGATGAAGGTTTGCGACTGGGCACGGTGCGCCGCCCACCCCGCGGCGTACCGAAAACCGAATTCGCCAGCCGGGATTTCTACGATGTCTGGCAACCGTTGCTATCGCCCAGCGCGGACCTGGTGGCGGAGGCAAAAACCGCGCAAGACGCCAAGGCCTGGGAACATTTCAAGCGCAAGTTCAAGTCTGAGATGAACCAGCCTGCGGCCAGCCAGATGCTTGATCTACTGGCCGCACTGTCACACCAGACTTCATTCGCGGTGGGCTGCTATTGCGAGGATGAAGCGCATTGCCATCGGTCGGTGTTGCGTGAGTTACTGCAAGTAAGGGGGGCGCAAGTTTTATAAAGCGCAACGAACGCCCAATGACCGCTTTAACATTCGGTGCACTACACCTCATCAGGATGACTGAGGTATGCCGCATTTCTTTCCTTGATATTTATATTGAACAACAACGGCCTCGCCCCCTTGTTGGCTATGTACACATACGGAGATTCGATTCTTCTTTGCACATGAAGCAAACCCTCGTCCCTGGGCCGAAGATATATATTTGACCAATCGGATTTTATTGCGCTCAGGGTCACAGGAATGCCACGCTCGTTGATCAGGTCAAATGTGCTCGCCCCCTCTGACTCGTAAGCGCCAAAAAAGTCTTGATCGCTCATGCTCAGACACTTGCCGTAGTAAGGTCCCGGACTTCGGATGTAGAGCCTGTATGCCGTCCCGGTAAACCGGAAGTACAACGTGAGTCGCGGCCTGGCGTCCACCGGAACGTCCGCCCGCAATCCAAGAAAATGCGAGTCATCTCGGGTTTGCGGCCTTCCCGTAAAAAAACCGCCACTGAAATCACTCACGCTAACAATCGCTGGCCTTGCATGTATGTAATCCAAAAAGTGCAACAGTGTGTTGGGGGTGCCAATGGTCGCAATAAAAGATTGCTGTCGATCCGTACTCATCCAGTACCTCGTTATTATCCGATATGAAATTTATTAACGATGGCGCAAGCAACACATAAAAAGCTGCTATTGCCATATCAGAATAAAAGGAGAGAAGAACACAAGAACAGTAAATTTTATAATCAATATATTCAGATTATTTCCCACGTTACGTGAAGCACTATTCAAACTACAAACACTGCCTACAACAGCATTTTTATTCGCTGGAATACCGCCTGCGAGCGCTGACCGCCGCAG
>Ga0247818_10001961_pt1 | contig 13232 bp, 12 predicted proteins | sample 13C_Glucose_Day1_FD_192424 | JGI IMG/M metagenome (GOLD analysis project Ga0247818, IMG submission 192424) | Soil microbial communities from agricultural site in Penn Yan, New York, United States - 13C_Glucose_Day1 | ecosystem: Environmental > Terrestrial > Soil > Agricultural land | place...
GTGGTGGACGCCGCGGCCTTCAGCCTCTGCATGGAGAACAAGCTGCCCATGGTCGTGTTCGGCATGGAGGGCGATGGCAACGTGGAGCGCGCCATCCGCGGTGAGAAGATCGGGACGCTCGTCACCGCCGACTGACCGCTCGACACCGCACACCCCAGACCAGACAGCGGTCGGTGAGACCCGATCCGACGAACACGACCAGACGAGGCCGACGAGGGCCGCGAAGGAGCCGACATGATTGACGAGACCCTGCTCGAGGCCGAGGAGAAGATGGAGAAGGCCGTCGAGGTCGCCAAGGAGGACTTCGCCGGCATCCGCACCGGACGCGCCACCCCGGGCATGTTCAACAAGCTCATGGTCGACTACTACGGCGCGCCCACCCCGCTGCAGCAGCTGGCCTCGTTCCAGACCCCCGAGGCGCGAACCATCCTGATCGCGCCGTTCGACAAGTCGGCCATGCACGAGATCGAGAAGACGCTGCGCGACTCCGACCTCGGCGTGAACCCCAGCAACGACGGCAACATCATCCGCTGTGTGCTCCCGCAGCTGACCGAGGAGCGGCGCCGGGACTACATCAAGCTGGCCCGCCACAAGGGCGAGGACGCCAAGGTCTCCATCCGAAACATCCGCCGCCGGGCCAAGGACGAGCTCGACCGCCTGGTGAAGGACGGCGAGGTGGGCGAGGACGAGGGCACCCGCGCCGAGAAGGAGCTCGACACCATGACGAAGAAGTACGTCGAGTCGGTCGACGACCTGCTGAAGGGCAAGGAAGCCGAGCTGCTCGAGGTCTGAGGACCCGAGCCGCTCGACCCACTCCGCCGCCATGACCTCGCCGCACCCCACCCGCCGCGCGATGCGGGACAGCCGGGCTGACGGCTCGACCGCGGTCGCCGACGACCACTCGGGCGGCGGGGCTGCTCGCCGGCCGGCCAAGAGCTCCCGGGCCGGCCGCAACCTGCCCGCGGCGATCGCCGTGGGCGTCACGCTCGGGGTGCTCATCGTGCTGGCCCTGGCGCTGGCCAAGGTGACCTTCCTCATCCTCGTGGCGCTCGCCGTGGCGGCCGGCGTCTGGGAGCTGCGGCGGGCGCTGGCCCAGGTGGCGATCCACGTGCCGCTCGTGCCCAGCCTCGTGGGCAGCCTGAGCATGCTCGGCTCTGCCTACTTCGGCGGCGGCCAGGCGCTCGCCCTCACGCTCGGCCTCACCTGTGTCGGCATCCTGCTGTGGCGGGTGGCCGACGGGGTTGCCGACGCCATGCGCGACATCGCCGGCGGCATGTTCGTGGCCCTCTACCCGTCCTTCCTCGCCGGCTTCGCAGCCCTGCTCCTCGCCGCGCCGGACGACGGCGCGAAGCGGGTCTTCGTGTTCATCCTCGTCACCGTGCTGAGCGACATCGGTGGCTACCTCTTCGGCGTGCTCTGGGGCAGGCACCCGATGGCCCCGTCGGTCAGCCCGAAGAAGTCCTGGGAGGGCTTCACCGGCTCGGTCCTCGCCTGCATGGTCGGGGCGTCCCTGGCCATCCCGCTGGCCCTCGGCGGGCCCTGGTGGAGCGGGCTCATCCTCGGGGCCCTCGTCGCGGTCGGCGCGACCGTCGGCGACCTCACCGAGTCGACCATCAAGCGCGACCTCGGGATCAAGGACATGAGCACGATCCTTCCCGGTCACGGCGGGGTCATGGACCGCCTGGACTCGCTGCTCATCACCGCCCCCCTGACCTGGGCGCTGCTGTCCGTCTTCGTGCCGCTCGCCTAGGGCTGGCATTTCTCGTGGCGGGCAGCGGCTGAGACAATGGCCGGGATGTCTCAGAACCCGACCCAGGCCGCCCTTCCCGAGCCGACGTCTGACCGGCCACGGCCTGGCCAGCTGACCTTCACCGCCCCCCGCCGTGGCAAGCCGCCGCGGCACCTCGCCGACCTGACCCCTGCTGAGCGCAAGGAGGCCGTCGAGGCGTTGGGGCACAAGGGCTTCCGGGCCAAGCAGCTCTCGACCCACTACTTCGAGCGGCTCGTGGAGTCGCCCGAGGACATGACCGACCTGCCCAAGGCGATCCGCGACGACCTCGTCCGCGACCTGCTGCCGCCCCTGCTCACGCCCCTGGTGCAGCGCACCGCCGATGACGGGGCGACCATCAAGTCGGCCTGGCGCCTGCACGACGGCGCCATCGTCGAGTCGGTCCTCATGCGCTACCCCAACCGCGTGACGATCTGCATCTCCTCGCAGGCCGGCTGTGGCATGAACTGCCCCTTCTGCGCGACCGGGCAGGCGGGCCTGACCCGCAACATGTCGGCGGCCGAGATCGTCGAGCAGGTCGTGTATGCCGCGCGCATGCTGCGCCACGGCGAGCTTGCCGGCGGTGACGCGGAGGACCGGGAGGCGCCGCTGCGTGTGTCCAACGTCGTGTTCATGGGCATGGGTGAGGCGCTGGCGAACTACAAGGCCGCCATCGGCGCGATCCGGCGCCTGACCGACCCCACGCCTGACGGGCTCGGCATGTCGGCGCGGGGCATCACCATGTCGACGGTGGGGCTCGTCCCGGGCATCGACAAGCTCGCGGCCGAAGGCATCCCGGTGACCCTGGCCCTGTCGCTGCACGCCCCCGACGACGAGCTGCGCAACGAGCTCGTGCCGATCAACACGCGCTGGAGCGTCGACGAGGCGCTCGACTCCGCGCACCGCTACTACGAGACCACGGGCCGCCGGGTCAGCATCGAGTACGCCCTGATCCGCGACATCAACGACCAGGCCTGGCGGGCCGACCTGCTGGGGGAGAAGCTGAACGCGCGCGGGCGCGGCTGGGTGCACGTCAACCCGATCCCGCTCAACCCCACGCCTGGCTCGAAGTGGACCGCCTCGCGCCCCGGCGTCGAGCAGCAGTTCGTGGAGCGGCTGCGCGCCCACGGCATCCCGACGACGATCCGGGACACCCGCGGCCAGGACATCGACGGCGCCTGCGGGCAGCTGGCGGCGGCCACCGCCTGAGCCGCCGGCCGGCGGGCGCGTCCGAGCCGGTACATTGACGCCCCACCACCAGGAGGGAGCCGACGTGCACGGCGAGTCCACCCCGGCTGTCGAGGCCGGCCGCGAGTTCGTGCTGACGGTCTCGTGCCCGGACCGGCGGGGCATCGTCCACGCCGTCACCGGGGTGATGCTGGATCAGAACCTGACCATCGCGGACGCCCAGCAGTTCGGGGACCCGTCGTCGGGGGAGTTCCACCTGCGCATGCACCTGGTCCGCGAGGGCACACCCCTGGCCGTGGAGGACCTGCGCGCTGCGATGGAGCCAACGGCGGAGGAGTTCGCCATGGTGTGGGCGGTGCACGACACGTCGGTGCGCCACCGGCTGCTCGTGATGGTGAGCCAGCAGGGACACTGCCTCAACGACCTGCTCTACCGCGCGGAGACGGGCTCGCTGCCGGTCGAGGTCCCCGTCATCGTCTCCAACCATGAGGACTTCCGCGGGCTGGCGCAGTGGCACGAGATCCCCTTCCACCACGTGCCGGTGACGCTCGCCACCAAGGCCGTGGCGGAGGCTGAGCTGCGCCGGCTCGTCGAGGAGTACCAGGCCGACACCATCGTGCTCGCCAGGTACATGCAGATCCTGTCCGCCGAGCTGTGCGCGGACTTCCGGGGCAGGATCATCAACATCCACCACTCGCTGCTGCCGAGCTTCAAGGGCGCCAAGCCGTACACGCAGGCCCACGACCGGGGCGTGAAGGTCATCGGCGCGACGGCGCACTACGTCACTGCGGACCTCGACGAGGGCCCGATCATCGAGCAGGACTTCAGACGCGTCGACCACCGGATGAGCCCGGCCGAGCTGGCCTCGGTCGGCCAGGAGCTCGAGGCGATGGCGCTGGCCCGCGCCGTGCGGTGGCACGTCGAGCACCGGGTCATCCTGCGCGGGCGGCGCACCATCGTCTTCGACTGACGGCCGTCCCGACCGTCGTGACGGCTGGCTCGCTCACTGGCGGCGGAGCTCACCAGCGGCGGAGCAGTGCCGGGACCTCCGCGATGTCCTCGACGAGGTGCAGTGCGCGCTGCATGCCCCGGCCGTGGGCCAGCGCCTGGAGGCCCGCCCACACCGGCACCCGCTCGGTCCAGTGCCGAGTACCCACCAGCACGATCGGCGCGATGACCTCCTCCTCGGGGGCGTAGTAGAGCCGCGTGGCCGCCTGGAAGATCTCCTGCACGGTGCCGGCCGCCCCCTCGAGCACGACCAGCCCGGCCGAGCAGCGGGCCAGCAGGCCGTCCTCACGGATCGCGTTGGAGAAGTACTTCGCGATGGCGTCGCAGAAGGCGTTGGGCGGCTCGTGGCCGTAGAACCACGTCGGGATGCCGACGCTGGACACCGGACGGGAGCGGCCCGTCTCCATGATCTCGTCGTGGATCTGGAGGGCCAGGCTCGCCCACGGCGCGATGTCGGGCCGGAAGGACGGCACCGCGGCAAGCCTCTCGAGGGCGTCCTCGAGCTGCCGCTCGTCCTCGCAGAAGGCCCCCAGGTTCGCGGCCTCCATGGCGCCGGGCCCCCCGCCGGTCGCCACGACCAGACCGTCGACGGCGAGGGAGTGCCCGAGACGGGCCGCCACCGCATACCCGCTCGTGCCGCGCGCCAGCGCGTGCCCGCCCATGACCCCGACCACTGGCCGCTCGCCGACGAACTCCGTCAGGGCGTCGCTGACGGAGTCGTCGTGGATTGCCCGCAACAGGGTGACGAAGGCGTCGTGGTGGACGCGGGCGTCGCGGGACCAGTGGTACGCCTCGGCATCAGGGGTCTGTTCGTAGCCCCGCTCCGCGAGTCCGGCGTACAGCTCGTTCGGCTGGTAGAGCGTCGCGCGGTAGGGGTTGACGGGGGCCTGCGGGTCGGTGGGGAAGACCAGGGCGCGGTGGGCCCGGAGGTGCTCCTCGAGGTCACGCGAGAGTCGGCCGCCGAGGACCACCATCCCCTCGACGTCGGTACGCGCGAGCAGCTCGGCCTCGTGGCCGGTGAGGTCGAGGTCCTGCAGCCGCAGGCCCCGCAGCCCCCGTCCCGAGGCCAGCGCGGTGTGCAGGGCGGGGATGGTCTCGATCTCAGGGCCGTTCGGGCGCGAGCGCGGGTCGGCGGACATGCGCCGACCCTAGCCGTGGACGGCCGGGGTCCGTGGATGTCAGGGGACTCCTAGAGGTTCCCGAGCACCCGGTCCACTCCGATCTCGACCACCACGCGCAGGGGGTTCTGACGCGGGACGCGGTAGCGGACGGCATACCGCTCCTCGGCGTCGCGGACGGCCTCTGGTGAGGTGAGCACGCGGGTCGGACCCTCGAGGGAGAGCCAGTGCCTGCCCTCCACCTGGCACAGCACCGCCCGGCGGCCGGCAGCGGCGTTGCGCGCCTTGCGGCTCGTGCCGCTGGTGATGACACGGGCCACCCGCGCCCCGGCGTCCCACGTGAAGCCCACCGGGACCGCGTGTGGTGAGCCGTCCGGGCGCAGGGTGGTCAGCGTGGCGAGGTGCCTGGCGGCCAGGAACGCCAGGGCGTCGTCGGAGAGGGCAGCGGGGTCCAGGGCCACGCGGACAGTCTGGGCGATCAGTGCCCGGTGAGCGCGCCGAGGAGCCGGGCGCGGCGCGCGGGGCGGCCGGTGCGCTCCTCCTCGCGGTCGGCCGAGAGGCCGAGGCGCAGGCCGCCGTTGATGCCGAGCCACCGCAGCGGCTCGGGCTCCCAGCGACGCGAGCGGTGCCCGACCCAGGGCAGGGAGGTGAGCGCGGTGTCCCGCCCCCGCACCAGGTCGGCCAGGGTCCGGCCCGCGAGGTTGCTGGCCGCGACGCCGTCGCCGACGTACCCGCCGGCCCAGCCGAGCCCGGTCTCGGTGTCCAGCCCGACGCTGGGGTGCCAGTCACGGGCGATGCCGAGGGGACCTCCCCAGGCATGGCTGAAGCCCACTCCGTCGAGCTGGGGGAGCATCTGGGTGAGGGTGGCCCGCAGGTCGTCGAACACGCTGCCCTCGTGGTCGAATCCTGTCCGGATGCGCGACCCCCAGTGGTAGGGCGCGCCCCGCCCGCCGAAGGCGATCCGGTCGTCTGCCGTGCGCTGCCCGTAGATGACGACATGGCGGTGGTCGGCGAAGACCTCACGCGCGGCCAGCCCGATGGAGTCCCAGGTGGACGTCGGGATGGGCTCGGTGGCGACCATGAGGGAGTAGACCGGCGCGATCGCGCGGCGCTGGCCGGGGAGGCCCGGCGTCCAGGCCTCGGTGGCCCGGATGACGTGCCGGGCACTGACCCGGTGGCCCCCTGCCGTATGGACTGCCCCCGGGCCGATCGAGGTCACCCGGGTGCTCTCGGCGATGCGTCCGCCGCGGCCTCGCACCGCGGCGGCGAGGCCGTCGACGAGGCGCCGCGGGTGTACCCGGGCGCAGTGCGGGTTGTAGGTCGCGCCGTGGACCTCCGCGGCGTCGAGTCGCTCGCGGGCCGCCCCTGCGTCGAGCCACACCGTGCCGTCGGCCCACGCCTGCCCGTCGGCTGCCTCGGCCCGCGCCCGGGTGGCCTGCGCCGCGCTGCGGGCCAGCGAGATGGTGCCGCCCTGGTGGAACCCGCAGTCGATGCCCTCGTGGCGGACGACGTCCCCGACCTCCGTGACCGTGTCGCGCAGGGCGCGCAGCATGCCCAGGGCAGCGTCGCGCCCGTGCTCGCGGGCCAGGGTCCGCGGCCCCACCGGGTAGAGCGCCGAGACCCAGCCGCCGTTGCGTCCGCTGGCCCCGAAGCCGACGTGCTCGGCCTCGAGCACCAGGACGTCGAGCGAGGGCTGGTCGCGCAGCAGGTAGTAGGCGGTCCAGAGGCCGGTGTAGCCAGCGCCGACGACGACGACGTCGGCGCTGGCGTCCGCGCTCAGGGCAGAGGCGGGGTCGGCGGCAGTCCGCGCGCCATCCCACCAGAGCGGGCGCAGAGCCGGGGCGGTGGCCACCTCGTCCTAGAGGTGCTTCTCGGCGTCCTTGAGGACCGACCGCAGCCGGGACTCGATGTCGTCGAACTCGGTCTGGCCGATGATCAGTGGCGGCGCGAGCTGGATGACGGGGTCGCCGCGGTCGTCGGCGCGGCAGTAGAGGCCGGCGTCGAAGAGGGCCTTGGAGAGGTAGCCGCGCAGCAGCCGCTCGGCCTCGTCGTCGTTGAAGGTCTCGCGGGTGTCCTTGTCCTTGACGAGCTCGATGCCGTAGAAGTACCCGGCGCCACGGACGTCGCCGACGATCGGCAGGTCGAGGAGCTTCTCGAGGCTGTCGCGGAACTTCGGGGCGTTGTCCATGACGTGCTGGTTCAGGCCTTCGCGCTCGAAGATGTCCAGGTTGGCCATGGCCACCGCGGCGCTGACCGGGTGGCCGCCGAAGGTGTAGCCGTGGGGGAAGAAGGTTGTGCCCTTCTTGAACGGCTCGAACAGGCGGTCGCTGGCGATCATGGCGCCGATGGGGGAGTAGCCGGACGTCATGCCCTTGGCGCACGTGATGATGTCGGGCACGTAGTTGAAGTCGTCACAGGCGAACATGGAGCCGATGCGGCCGAAGGAGCAGATGACCTCGTCGGAGACGAGCAGCACGTCGTACTCGTCGCAGATCTCGCGAACCCGCTCGAAGTAGCCGGGGGGCGGCGGGAAGCAGCCGCCCGAGTTCTGCACCGGCTCGAGGAAGACGGCGGCCACGGTGTCGGGACCCTCGAACTCGATGGCCTCGGCGATCCGGTCGGCGGCCCAGCGGCCGAAGGCCTTCTCGTCGTCGCGCAGGTGCTCGGGCGCCCGGTAGAGGTTCGTGTTGGGCACCTTGAAGGCACCGGGCACCAGGGGCTCGAACATCTCCTTGGCGGCGGGGATGCCCGTGATGGACAGGGCGCCCTGCGGAGTGCCGTGGTAGGCCACGTTGCGGCTGATGACCTTGTGCTTGGTCGGCTTGCCCACAAGCTTGAAGTACTGCTTGGCCAGCTTCCAGGCCGTCTCCACGGCCTCGCCGCCGCCGGTCGTGAAGAAGACGCGGTTGAGGTCCCCGGGCGCCCCGGCAGCCAGGCGCTCGGCCAGCTCGATGGCACGGGGGTGGGCGTAGGACCACAGGGGGAAGAAGGCCAGCTCCCGTGCCTGCTTCGCCGCGGCCTCGGCGAGCTCCTCGCGACCGTGGCCGACCTGGACCACGAACAGGCCGGAGAGGCCGTCGATGTACTCGTTGCCGCGGTCGTCCCAGATCTTGTGGCCCTCACCGCGGGTGATGATGGGGACGGAGTGGCCCAGCCCGCCGTCGGTGCGGTCCTCGAAGACCGAGTGCCGCGTGAAGTGCATCCACAGGTGGTCGCGGGCTGCCTCGCTGTGCAGCGTGCCCATCGGCGTGTGGGTGTCGCTCGACGGTTCGAAGATGGCAGAAGGCTCGGTGGTCATCGTGTACCCCAGTTGTAGTGCTGCTTGTTGAGTTTCAGGTAGACAAACGTTTCGGTCGACTGGACCCCTGGAAGGGTCCGCACGCCCTTGGTGAGGAGCTCGAGAAGCTGGTCGTCGTCCTCGCACACGACCTCGGCGAGGATGTCGAAGCTGCCAGCGGTGGTGACGACGTAGTCGACCGCAGGCATCTCCGTCAGGGCCTCGGCGACCGAGGTCAGGTCGCCGTCGACGCGGATGCCGATCAGCGCCTGGCGGCGAAACCCCACCTGGAGTGGGTCGGTCACCGCGACGATCTGCATGACGCCGGCGTCGAGCAGCCGCTGGACCCTCTGCCGCACGGCCGCCTCAGAGAGGCCGACCTGCTTGGCGATGGTCGCGTACGGCTGCCGCCCATCCTCCTGGAGGTGCTCGATGATCGCCTTGGAGACGTCATCGAGGCGCGCCTCGGAATTCGTGGGGTGTGAGCGGTTCACGGTCGCCATCGTGTCTGCTCGGCGGCTGCCGCGCAAGTGCTCAGACGACGGAATCAGTTGTTCCAGACGAAATTTGCTGCTGATTTCAGCGATCTGGTCAGCGGAACCTATTGAAACCAGCGTCCAAACAGTTAAAGTGCCAACACACCGGAATCCGTACCGATCCACGGGAGAGCTCGTGACTGCCACCCCTCGTGTCCTGCGCAACTTCATCAACGGCGAGTACGTCGACGCGGAGACCGACACCACGACCGACATCATCAACCCCGCGACTGCGCAGGTCGTGGCCAAGGCCCCGGTGTCCAGCCAGGCCGACGTCGACAAGGCGTATGCCGCCGCTGACGCCGCGTTCGCGGAGTGGGGCCAGAGCACGCCGAGCGAGCGCCAGCAGGCGCTGCTGAAGTTCGCCGACGCCATCGAGCGTCGTGCCGACGAGTTCGTCCACCTCGAGGCCGAGAACACCGGCAAGCCGCACGCGCTGACCGCCAGCGAGGAGGTCCCGCCGATGGTGGACCAGCTGCGGTTCTTCGCCGGCGCTGCCCGCGTCCTCGAGGGCCGCGCGGCGGGGGAGTACATGAAGGGCCACACCTCGTGGATCCGGCGCGAGCCGATCGGGGTCGTCGGCCAGGTCACGCCGTGGAACTACCCGATGATGATGGCGGTCTGGAAGATCGGCCCTGCGCTGGCCGCCGGGAACACCATCGTCCTCAAGCCGTCGGACACGACGCCCGAGACCACCCTGCTGCTCGCCGAGATCGCCGGGGAGTTCCTGCCCCCGGGCACCTTCAACGTGGTGACCGGTGACCACGGCACGGGCCGCGCCGTGGTCGCGCACAAGACGCCCGCCCTCGTCGCCATCACCGGCTCGGTGCGCGCGGGCATGCAGGTGGCCGAGAGCGCGTCCCACGACGTCAAGCGCGTCCACCTCGAGCTCGGCGGCAAGGCGCCGGTCGTGGTCTTCGACGACGCCGACATCGAGGCGGCGGTCGAGGGCATCGCAGGGGCGGGCTACTTCAACGCCGGGCAGGACTGCACGGCCGCCACCAGGGTGCTCGCAGCCCCCCGCATCCACGACGACTTCGTCGCCGCCCTCTCCGAGTTCGCCCGGACCTCGACCAAGGTCGGCCTCCCCGAGGACGAGGACGCGGCCTTCGGCCCCGTCAACAACGCCAACCAGCTCCAGCGTGTCCAGGGGTTCCTGGAGCGGCTGCCTGACCACGCCTCGGTCGCTGCCGGAGGTCACCGCGTCACGGCCCTCGGGGACGGGTTCTTCATCGAGCCCACTGTCCTGTCGGGGCTGCGGCAGGACGACGAGGCCATCCAGAACGAGATCTTCGGGCCGGTCATCACGGTGCAGCGGTTCACCGACGAGGACGAGGCGGTGCGCTGGGCCAACGGCGTCGACTACGGACTGGCCTCCAGTGTCTGGACGAAGGACTTCGGCCGCGCCATGCGGATGTCCAGGCGGCTCGACTTCGGCTGCGTCTGGATCAACACCCACATCCCGATCGTTGCCGAGATGCCGCACGGTGGCTTCAAGAAGAGCGGCTACGGAAAGGACCTGTCCATGTATGGCTTCGAGGACTACACCCGCATCAAGCACGTCATGGCCAACATCGACAGCTGACGTCCCCCGCACCCACCGCCCGCGCCGTCCCTCTCCAGGAGTGCCCCATGAATGACCAGACCCCCCCGCCCCTGACCGCAGCACTGATGCGCGGGCTCGTCTCCCGCCGAACCCTCATGATCGGGGCCGCCGGTGTGGGCGTGACCGCCCTCGCGGCCTGTGGCTCCAAGGGCAAGAGCCCGACGACCGGGGGCACGACGGCAACCGCGAAGGCTGCCCAGGACCTCTCGGCCACCGAGAAGCTCGTCAACTGGTCGAACTGGCCGGAGTACATCGACGTCTCGGAGGATGGAAAGACCAGGCCGACCCTCGAGGCCTTCACCAAGAAGATGGGGATCAAGGTCAACTACACCGAGGACTACAACGACAACGACGAGTTCTATGCCAAGGTCCGGCCGCTGCTGGCAGCTGGAAAGGACACCGGGCGTGATGTGTGGTGCAGCACGGACTGGATGGTTGCGCGGCTCATCCGGCAGGGCTACGTGCAGAAGCTCGACATGGCCAACATCCCCAACGCCAAGAGCCTCGTGAGCACGCTGAAGGACGTCGAGTTCGACCCGGGTCGCGTCTACTCCCTGCCGTGGCAGAGCGGCTTCGCCGGCATCGCCTACAACCTCAAGGCCACCGGCGGCAAGAAGATCGAGACGATCACCCAGCTGCTCACCGACCCTGCGCTGAAGGGCAAGGTCACCCTCCTGACCGAGATGCGCGACACCGTCGGCCTCGTCCTGCTCGAGCAGGGCAAGGACCCGGCCAACTTCACCGACGCCGACTTCGACGCCGCCATCGCGATGATCCAGAAGGCGAAGGACGCAGGCCAGATCAAGGGCTTCACCGGCAACGACTACACCGACGGGCTCACCAAGGGCGACATCGCAGCCTGCGTTGCGTGGACCGGTGACGTCGTCCAGCTCCAGTTCGCCAACAAGGACGTCGGCTACACCCTGCCCGACAAGGGCTTCACCCTGTGGTCCGACAACTTCGTCATCCCGGCCCTTGCGAAGCACAAGAAGAACGCCGAGGTGCTGATCAACTACTACTACGACCCTGCGGTCATGGCTCAGGTGGAGGCGTACGTGAACTACGTCCCACCGGTCCAGGGCACCAAGGAGGCCCTGGTCAAGACCGACCCCGAGACGGCCGACAACCCGCTCATCTTCCCCAGCCAGGATGTGCTCTCGCGGGCCCACGTCTTCCGCGGTCTCACGGCCGCCGAGGAGATCAAGTACGCGCAGAAGTTCTCCGCCCTCACCACGGGCTGATGGTCGAGACCGCATCCGGCGACCTGCGGCTCGTCGGACTCACCAAGTCGTTCGAGGCGTTCACCGCCGTCAGGGCGCTCGACCTCGACATCCCGCAGGGGTCGTTCTTCGCCCTGCTCGGTCCCTCCGGCTGCGGCAAGACGACCACGCTGCGCATGATCGCCGGGCTCGAGGAACCCACCGCCGGCCAGATCCTCATCGGCGACAAGGACATCACCGGTACGAAGGCCTACCAGCGCAACGTCAACACGGTCTTCCAGTCGTACGCGCTGTTCCCACACATGACAGTGCTGGACAACGTTGCGTTCGGTCTCAAACGCCGCGGCGACAAGAATGCGACGGCCAAAGCCAAGGAGGCCCTCGACCTCGTCCAGCTCGGGGAGGTGGGGCGCAAGAAGCCGGCCCAGCTCTCGGGTGGCATGCAGCAGCGCGTGGCGCTGGCCCGGGCCATCGTCAACCGCCCAGACGTGCTCCTGCTGGATGAGCCTCTGGGTGCCCTCGACCTGAAGCTCCGCCGCCAGATGCAGATCGAGCTCAAACGGATCCAGTCAGAGGTCGGGATCACCTTCGTGCACGTGACCCACGACCAGGAGGAGGCCATGACCATGGCTGACTCCATCGCGGTGATGAACGGCGGAAACCTCGAGCAGCTCGGCGACCCGGCGACGCTCTACGAGCAGCCGCGGTCGACGTTCGTGGCCAACTTCCTCGGGCAGTCCAACCTGCTGCGCGCCAGCGTTGAGGGTGCGCCGGCCGCGAACGGCATCGTGTTCGTCACCAGCCATGGCCACAAGCTCGAGGTGGAGCGTGAACACCTGCCCCACGGCATCAGGGACATCTGGCTGGGGGTGCGGCCCGAGAAGCTGCGCCTCGGTCCGCAGGGCGGTCCCAACCAGCTCCAGGGCGAGGTGAGCGACGTGTCGTTCACCGGTGTGGCCACGCAGTACCTCGTGCGCATGCCGTGGGGACGCGAGCTGGTGGTGGTGCAGCAGAACGACGGCTCGGCTCGCGCCCGCGTCGGGGAGGCCGTCACGATCTCGTGGGCCGCGGAGCACGGGTTCGCCCTGGACGCCTCGCAGGCCGCGGACGCCGGGGTCGAGGAGGAGAGCTAGTGGCCGAGATCGCCGGGGTCAGCACTGGCGAGGTGCGCAAACCCGTCCGGCGCGGACGCCTGGTGCCCTACGTGCTGCTCCTCCCAGGCATGCTGTGGCTGGTGGTGTTCTTCGTCGCACCGATGATCACGCTGTTCTCGCAGTCCCTGCAGGAGGGCACGGTCGAGGAGGGGTACACCTTCACCGGCAACGTGGCTATCTACGCGGACGCCCTCCAGGCGTACTGGCCGCACCTGCTGCGCTCCATCGGGTACGCGGCCACGGCAACGGTGATCACCCTTCTGCTCGGCTACCCACTGGCCTACTTCATTGCCCAGAAGGCGGGTCGGTGGAAGAACATCGTGCTGGTGCTCGTCATCGCGCCGTTCTTCACGAGCT
>Ga0247818_10001962_pt1 | contig 13232 bp, 9 predicted proteins | sample 13C_Glucose_Day1_FD_192424 | JGI IMG/M metagenome (GOLD analysis project Ga0247818, IMG submission 192424) | Soil microbial communities from agricultural site in Penn Yan, New York, United States - 13C_Glucose_Day1 | ecosystem: Environmental > Terrestrial > Soil > Agricultural land | place: USA...
GGATCACGTCGGTCGCCTCGAGCGGGTCCATCCCGCACAGCGCCAGCATGTCGGCGACGATCGAGCGCACCTGCGCCAGGATCACCTCGGCGGACAGGTCGTCGCTGTGCTCGACCTGCGCCGTGGCACGCCCGAGGGCGATGAGGTCGTCGATCACCGCCTCCGCCATCCGGTCGGCCACCAGCTCGTCGGCGACCCGGTCGGAGAGGTTCGCCAGGTCGCGCATCAGGGAGGCGTACGACGCCGGCACCGGCTCGCGCCGGTAGCAGGCCACCGCGACCCGGCGCACCACGACGCGGGTGTTGCGCAGGGCCACGTCGAGCGGCTCGACGAGCTCGGCGAGCTGGCGCTGGTGCTCGCCGTGGCGCCACCGGAACGGCGAGGAGCTCACGACCGACAGCCCCTCCGAGGACGCCGCGCGCAGCTCGGCGATGAGCGAGTCGGTGGACCGGGCATCCCGCAGCACGCCCAGCGCCTTGTCGACGTCACCGTCGTCGAGACGGTCCGCGGACGAGCGCAGCAGCTCGGCGATCTTGCGCACCACCACGGCCGCCTGGTCACGCGGCTTCCGCAGCGGCGCACGCGGGACGACGGTCGCCGCCACGAGCGCGACCGCTCCCCCGATGATGGCGTCGGTCCAGCGGAGGAAGGCGTCGCCCGGGGCGGGCGCCAGGGCGGCGACGACGATCCCCTGCACGGCGGCCTGGATGATCATCAGCTGGCCGGCGTCGAGCAGCAGCGCGATCGACATGCCGGCCGCCACGATCAGCGCGATCTGCCACCCGCCCGAGCCGATCAGGTGGGTGGCGGCATCGCCGAGGAAGACGCCGAGCGCGACGCCGACGGTCACCTCCGCGACCCGGCGCTGGCGCTGGCCGTAGGACATCCCGAGCGACACCACGGCCGCGATCGGCGCGAAGAACGGCAACCGGTGGTGGAAGACGTCGGCGGCCAGCCACCAGGCGATGCCGGCGGCGACCGCGCACTGGCCGATCACCCAGCTCTTGGCCCGCAGCCGCGCCACCCGCGCACGCAGCGACGTACGGCTGCGCTCCGCGACGAGCTCCGCGTCGATGAACCGCACGACGCGTCAGCTCCTCAGAGGCCCGACTCGTCGGTGCGCACCAGGATGCGCTGGCACTCCTCGCAGCGGATGACCTCGTCGGCCGGAGCGGACCGGATCCGCGACAGCTCGGAGGCGTCGAGGGACATGTTGCAGCCGCCGCACTGGCGGGCGCGGAGCAGCGCGGCGCCGATGCCCTTCTGCTCGCGGAGCCGCTCGTAGAGGGCCATCAGGTCGTCGGGCATGCCCTCGGTCGCCGGCCCACGGGCCGCCGACACCTCGTCGAGGGTGCGGTCGATCTCCACCCGCTTCTCGTCCCGGGTCGCCACCAGCTCGGCGAGCCGGGCGTCGATGTCGTCGGCGCGGATGCCGAGGCCGGCGAGCACCTGCTGCGCCTCCTCGAGCTTCTCCATCACCTCCAGCTCGGCGTCCTCGAGCGTCGAGATCCGGCGCTCGAGCGAGACGAGCTCGTGCTGCATCCGCTCGAGGTCCTTGGGGTTGGTGATCTGCCCGCTGTCCATGCGGCTGCGGTCGCGCTCACGACGGGCCTTGACCTGCTCGACCTCACGGTCGGCCTTCGTCTGCTCGACGGTCAGGTCGTCGACGACGATGCGCGCGTCACGCACCCGGTCGGTGAGCTCGGTGCGCTCGGTCTCCAGCGTGGTGATCTCGGCCAGCTCGGGAAGGTGGCTGCGCTGGTGGCGCAGCTGGGCGGCGCGGGAGTCGAGCTCGGCGACCTCGAGGAGCGCGAGCTGGTGGGTGGGGTCGGCCTTCAACGGCTCTCCTGCTTCGACATTCGAGGGATCAGTGGCGGAACGTCCACGGGTCGGTGCACCGCGTGCTGACCCGGGTCTCGACCCTATCGCCCAGCTCCTCCCGGAGCCGAGCCTCCACCACCGGCAGCCAGGTCCACTCGGCCGCCCAGTGGGCCACGTCGACCAGCGCCGGCCCGTCGTGCTCGAGGAACTCGGCAGCCCGGTGGTGCCGGAGGTCGCTCGTGACGTAGACGTCGACGTCGCTGTGGGCGAGCTCGTCGAGCAGGAAGTCCCCCGCTCCGCCGCAGACCGCGACCCTGCGCACCGGTCGGTGCGGGTCGCCGGCGACGCGTACGCCGTGCGCCGTCGCAGGCAGGGCGTCCGCGACCCGCGCGGCGAAGTGCTCGAGGGTCGTCTCCTCGACGTTCCCCACCCGGCCGGTGCCGGTGGACGCGATCCCGGGGTCGGCGAGGGGGACCACGTCGAAGGCCGGCTCCTCGTAGGGGTGCGCAGCCAGCAGCGCCCGCACCACCGCCGTACGACGCCCGCGCGGCACCACCGCCTCGACGCGGGCCTCCTCGACCACCTCGAGGTCACCGACCGTGCCGATCACGGGCGATGCCCCGTCGAGCGGGCGGAACCGTCCCTCGCCGGCACTGGTCCACGTGCACGAGTCGTAGTCCCCCAGGCGACCCGCCCCGGCGTCGGTCAACGCCGCGCGGACGACGTCGACCGCGTCGAGGGGCACGAAGACCACGACCTTGTCGAGCGGACCGGCCGGCGCCGGGCGGATGGGCGTGAGGTCGGTGAGCCCCAGCGCGAGCGCGAACGACTCCGAGACGCCGGATCCCGCCTGGTCGGCGTTGGTGTGGGCAGCGAGCAGCGCGCAGCCACCCGAGGTCAGGGTGTGCAGCGTGCGTCCCTTGGGCGTGTCCGCGGCCACCGAGCTGACGGGCGTGAGGAACAACGGGTGGTGGACGACGAGCAGGTCGGCGCCCCACTCCACGGCCTCCTGCGCGACCTCGACCGTCGGGTCGACCGCGAACATCACCCGCGCGACCTCGGCCGCCGGGTCGCCCGCCACCAGGCCGACGGCGTCCCACGAGTCCGCAGTCGAGGGCGGGTACCAGGCATGCAGCAGGTCGACGACGTCGGCGAGGCTCGGCATGCGTTGATTATCGAGGACCGGCTAGTTGACCTGCCGCGTCTGCCCCTCCCAGTAGGGCTGGCGCAGCTTGAACTTCTGCAGCTTGCCGGTCGCCGTCCGTGCCAGCTCGTCGCGGAACTCGACGGACGTCGGCGCCTTGTAGCCGGCGGCCTTCTCCTTGCACCACGCGATCAGCTCCGCCTCGTCGGCCGACTCCCCGTCGGCCAGCACGACCAGCGCCTTGATGGTCTCGCCCCACTTGTCGCTGGGCACGCCGATCACGGCGACCTCGGCGACGGCCGGGTGGGAGAAGAGCACGTCCTCCACCTCGATCGAGGAGACGTTCTCGCCGCCGGTGATGATGACGTCCTTCTTGCGGTCGCTGATCGTGAGGTAGCCGTCGTCGCCGATCACGCCGCCGTCGCCGGTGTGGAACCACCCGTCGACGAGCGCCTTCCCGGTCTCGTCCGGACGCTCCCAGTAGCCCTCGAGGATGACGTTGGACCGCGCCAGCACCTCCCCCTCCCCGTCGGTGCGCAGGCGTACGCCGATCGCAGGCGCCCCGGCGCGCACCAGCTTCGCGGCCCGCTCCTCGGCCGGGAGGTCGTCCCACTCGGCGCGGCTGCGGTTGACGGTCAGCAGCGGCGAGGTCTCGGTGAGGCCGTAGATCTGGACGAACTCCCAGCCGAGCTCCTCCTCGACCCGCACGACGGTCTTGGTGGGTGGTGGGGCACCGGCCATGATGATCCGCACGCGGTCACGACCGGGGATCTCGCCCGCCCAGTCCTGGGCCGCCTCGAGGACCGCGGCGGCGACGGCCGGCGCCGCGCACATCACGGTCACGCCGTGCTGCTCCACGCGCCGGAGGATCTCCGCGCCGTCGACCTTGCGGAGCACCACCTGCGGAACGCCGAGGCCGGTCATCGCGAACGGCATCCCCCAGCCGTTGGCGTGGAACATCGGCAGCGTGTGGAGGTAGACGTCCCGGTCGCTCACCCCCGCGTGCAGGCCGAAGGTCACCGCGTTGGTCCAGAGGTTGCGGTGGGTCAGCTGCACCCCCTTGGGCCGGGCCGTCGTGCCCGAGGTGTAGTTGATCGTGGCCGTCGCGTTCTCGTCGGGCTCCCACGGGCGCGGCTCCGAGCCGGGCGCAGCGAACATCGTCTCGTCCTCCCCGAGGACGAAGGTGTGCTCGACGTCGATGCCCGTGAGGGAGTCCACGAGCTCGGGGTCGACGTAGAGCACCCGCGCACCGGAGTGGGACACGATGTAGGCGATCTCGTCCGGCCGCAGCCGGAAGTTGATCGGCACCAGCACCCGCCCGGAGCCGCAGACCCCGAAGAACGACGTCAGCAGGCGCGCGGAGTTGTGGCTGATGATCGCGACCCGGTCGCCGACCTCCATCCCGAGCTCGTCCAGCCTGGCCGCCTGCCGGCGCGAGAGCTCGTACGCCTCGGCGTAGGTCAGCGTGCCCAGCGAGGGGGCCGGCTGGTCGGGCTCGTCGACGAACCCGGGGCGCTCGCCGTAGACGGCCGCAGCACGCTCGATGAAGTCGGTGACGCTGAAGGGCACGATCATGCGCCCACTGTGGCACGCGTCGTGCGAGGCGGCGAGGGGCTGGGCAGGGGTGCGTCGGGACGGTTTCGAACCGCCGACCGCTCGGGTGTAAACCGAGTGCTCTACCGCTGAGCTACCGACGCGCAGGGGGAACACTACGGGACCAACCACCCGGCCCGGGCCACCACCACCGGGTCCGGAAATGAGTTGAACCGCTGGCGTCTCGGGTCACCAGCGGTTCAACAAGATGAAGATTACACGCCACCCCAAAGGGCGGAACAGAATCGGGAAATTGGCACCGATCTGTCTAGACCACCGCTCACACGAGGTGGGTCTCGAGAGCGGCGTGGAGCTCGCGGAGGTGCTCGTCGAGGTCCCGTCCGTCGGCGTTCGCGTTGTGCACCGACCACCGCAGGCGGCCCTCGCGGTCGATGACGTAGGACGAGCGGCGGGGCGCTCCCTTGGCCTCGTCGAACACCTCGTAGGCCCGCGACACCGCACCGTGGGGCCACCAGTCCGAGAGCAGCGGGAAGTTGAGCCCCTCGGTCTCCGCGAAGGTCCGCAGGGCGTAGACCGAGTCGCACGACACGGCCAGCACCTCGGTGTCGAAGGTGAGGAACTCGTCGAGCCGGTCGCGCACCCCCGACAGCTCGCCGGTGCAGACCCCCGTGAACGCGAAGGGGAAGAACATGAGCACGACCGCCTTGCGGCCCCGGAAGTCGCCGAGCCGGACGTCCTGGCCGAACTGGTCACGGAGCGTGAAGTCGGGTGCCTCGTCGCCGATGCACAGTCCCTTGCCCGTCACGCTCGTCCCTCGCCGTCCTTCTCCTCCAGCTGCTGCTGGTCGTCCTTGCCGTCCCACCCGGCCAGCTCCCGCTTGAGCACCTTGCCCGTCGCGTTGCGCGGCAGCTCGTCGAGGAACACGATCTCGCGTGGCACCTTGAACCGGGCCAGGTTGGCCTTCACGTGCTCGCGCAGGTCGTCCTCCGACACCTCGCCGGTGCGCACCACGAAGGCGCGCAGGCGTTGACCATAGTCCTCGTCGGCGACACCGACGGCAGCGACCTCCCCCACGCCCTCGTGGGCGACGAGGCAGTCCTCGACCTCCTGCGGGAAGACGTTCTCCCCGCCGGAGACGATCATGTCGTCGTCACGACCGGCAACGTGCAGCCGGTCGGCCTCGTCGAACCAGCCGAGGTCCCCCGACGACATCAGCCCGTCGACGACCTCCTTCGACCCACCGTGGGTGTAGCCCTCGAACAGCAGTCCGTTGCCGACGAAGATCCGTCCCGTCTCGCCGCGAGGCACCTCGTGCCCGGCCTCGTCGAGGATCCTGACGACGGTGCCGTGGGGCGGCTTGCCCGCCGACGACGGGTCGGCGCGCAGGTCGCGCGGCGTGGCGATCGAGGCGTAGGCGACCTCGGTGGATCCGTAGATGTTGTAGAGGTTGTCGCCGAAGCGGTCCATCCACGCCTGGGCGAGGGTGGCCGGCAGCGCCGACCCGGACGACGCGACCACCTCGACGCGGGACATGTCGATCCCGTCGAGCTCCCGGGGGTCGAGCGCGAGCATGCGCTGGAGCATCACGGGGATCACGACCATCGACTGGCACCGCTCGGACTGCGCGGTCCGCAGCGCCTCCATCGGGTCGAAGGTGCGCCGCAGCACCACGGTCGAGCCGAGCAGCATGGCCAGCGCCAGGTGGGCGAAGCCCCACGTGTGGAACAGCGGCGCCGCGATGTGGGTGCGCCATCCCGCGCGCAGGGGCATCCGCGAGAGCAGTGACACCGCGGCGGGGATGCCGGCCTCCTTGCGAGGCGCCCCCTTGGGCGTGCCGGTGGTCCCGGAGGTCAGGATCACGACCCGGGAGTGGCGTGCCGGCGGCTGCAGGTCGCTCTCGTCGTACGACGTCACGAGCCGCTCGAGGGTCTCATCGGTCCCGGCCTCCCCCGGGTCGCCGTCGGTCCAGGCGAGCACCCGCCGCTCGATGTCGGCGCCGGCGAGCAGGCCGGTGAACTCCTCGTCGTGGATCACCATGCTCGGCGCCTCGCGCTCGAGCACGTCGACCAGCTGCGGTCCCGCGAACGCGGTGTTGAGGTAGAGGATGTCGGCGCCCAGCTTGGCGACGGCGATGGTGGCGTCGACGAAGCCCCGGTGGTTGCGGCACATCACCGCCACCGAGTCGCCCTCGCGGACACCCCGCTCCGCGAGCGCCCGGGCGAGGGAGTTGGAACGACGCTGCAGCTCACCCCAGGTGAGCTCGCCGAGCTCGTCGACCACCCCGACCTGGTGCGGGTCGCGGGCGGCGAGGGTCGCGAAGCCGCCGGCCGGCCCGGTGCCCCAGCGCAGGACCAGCCGCCCGATCGCGAGCAGCGTGGAGGGGGCGTGGGGCCTGATCACGCCGGCGCGGCCCAGCACGCGGACGGTGGTGGCGACCCCGGATGCCCGGGCCGCGAGGGCGGGCGGGAGGTCGCGAGGCCTCACGCGGGGGTCTTCGGTGCGACCAGCCGGATGGCCTGCCAGTCCTTGCTGACCGCGGCCGTGGTGGTCTGGGACAGCCCCGCGATCGGGGCGGCCTCGGTGACGTCGGACGCGTCGACGGTGCCCGGTCGACCGACCTTGGGGGTGAGGAGCCAGATCGAGCCGCCGCCCACGAGGTCGGTCAGCGCGTCCACGAGGCCGTCGACGAGGTCGCCGTCGTCGGCGCGCCACCACAGCAGGACCGCGTCGACCACGTTGCCGTAGTCGCCGTCGACCATGTCGGCGTCGATGCAGTCCTCGACGGCGACGCGCAGCTCGTCATCGGTGTCGTTGTCCCAGCCGAGCTCCTGGACGACCATGCCGGGCTTGAGCCCGAGCCGGTCCCCCGTTCCTGTCACCGGGGCAGAACCGCCCACCGTCGAGCTCACGCCGTGCCTCCTGTGTCCTGGGGTGCCCGACCGGTGCCGGTCAGGCGTGGATGCGCACAGTCCACAGGAACACAGCAGGCGCCGCAACCCCGGTCCATGCGCCGGGCAGTGGGACTACCCACCGGTAGATTTCGTGGCGCCGACGAGCGTGACACGATGAGCGGGTGAGTGACGCCGAGAAGTCCGACGAGAAGACCAGCACGAACCCGGCCATCGCGTCGGTGATCCACGAGGGCCTTCCCACGCAGCTGCCCGACATCGACCCGGACGAGACCGAGGAGTGGCTCGCGTCGTTCGACGCGATGCTCGACGACCGCGGTCGTGACCGCGCCCGCTACATGATGCTGCGCCTCCTCGAGCGCGCGCGCGAGAAGCAGGTCGGCGTCCCGGCCCTGCGCTCGACCGACTACATCAACACGATCCCGCCGGAGCGGGAGCCCTGGTTCCCGGGCGATGAGGAGGTCGAGCGCCGCATCCGTGCGTTCATCCGCTGGAACGCCGCCGTCATGGTCTCCTCGGCCAACCGCAAGGGCCTCGAGGTCGGCGGGCACATCGCGACCTACCAGTCCTCGGCGAGCCTCTACGAGGTCGGCTTCAACCACTTCTTCCGCGGCAAGGACCACGAGGGCGGCGGCGACCAGATCTACATCCAGGGCCACGGCTCGCCGGGCGTCTACGCCCGCGCGTTCCTCGAGGGCCGCCTCAGCGAGGAGCAGCTCTACCGCTTCCGCCAGGAGGTCCAGCACGGCAAGGGCGCCGGCCTGCCGTCGTACCCCCACCCGCGCCTCATGCCGGACTTCTGGGAGTTCCCGACCGTGTCGATGGGTCTCACGGCCATCGGCTCGATCTACCAGGCCCGCTTCAACCGCTACCTCGACAACCGCGGCATCAAGGACACCGACCAGCAGCGGGTGTGGGCGTTCATGGGCGACGGCGAGATGGCCGAGCCCGAGTCGCTCGGCGCGATCCGGGTCGCCGCCCGCGAGGAGCTCGACAACCTCACCTGGGTCATCAACTGCAACCTGCAGCAGCTCGACGGCCCGGTCACCGGCAACGGCAAGATCATCCAGGAGCTCGAGGCCAACTTCCGCGGCGCCGGCTGGAACGTCATCAAGGTCGTCTGGGGCCGCGAGTGGGACGCGCTGCTGGCGCGCGACGTCGACGGCGTCCTCGTCAACCGGATGAACTCCACGCCCGACGGCGCGTTCCAGACCTACTCGACCGAGGACGGCGCCTACGTGCGCGAGCACTTCTTCGGCGGCGACCCGCGCCTGCGCAAGATGGTCGAGCACATGTCCGACACGCAGATCGAGAAGCTCCCCCGCGGCGGCCACGACTACCGCAAGGTGTTCGCCGCGTTCGACGCCGCGACCAAGCACACCGGTCAGCCGACGGTGATCCTGGCCCACACCATCAAGGGCTGGACGATCGACGCCCTCGAGGGCAAGAACGCCACCCACCAGATGAAGAAGCTGACCCTCCCGGACCTCAAGAAGTTCCGCGACCGGCTCTACCTGCCGATCAGCGACCGCGACCTCGAGGAGTCCTACGAGAAGACCGGGGGCGCGCCGTTCTACCACCCCGGCGCCGACGCCCCCGAGATCGAGTACATGCTCGAGCGCCGCAAGGCCCTCGGCGGCTCCATCCCCCGCCGCGTCAACCGGGCCGCCGCGCTCAAGCTGCCCGGCGACGAGGTCTACGCCGAGCTCAAGCAGGGCTCGGGCAAGAACAAGTTCGCCTCGACGATGGCCGTCGTCCGCCTCCTGCGCGACTGGATGAAGGACCCGGAGATCGGTGAGCGCCTGGTGCCGATCGCCCCCGACGAGTACCGCACGTTCGGCATGGACTCGATGTTCCCGAGCGCCAAGGTCTACAACCCGGGCGGCCAGCAGTACGAGTCGGTCGACCGCAAGATGCTCCTCTCCTACAAGGAGTCGGCCCAGGGGCAGATGCTCCACGAGGGCATCTCGGAGGCGGGTGCGATGGCGTCGGCGACGGCGGCCGGGTCGTCGTACTCCACGCACGGCGAGCACATGATCCCGTTCTACATCTTCTACTCGATGTTCGGCTTCCAGCGCACGGGCGACTCGATCTGGGCGATGGCCGACCAGCTGGCCCGCGGCTTCCTCATCGGCGCCACGGCCGGTCGCACCACGCTGACCGGCGAGGGGCTCCAGCACGCCGACGGCCACTCGCCGCTGATCGCCGCGACCAACCCTGCGATCGTGCACTACGACCCGGCGTTCTCCTACGAGATCAGCCACATCATGCAGAACGGCCTCGAGCGGATGTACGGCTCCGGTGGGCCTGACGGCCAGGGCGAGGACGTCATCTTCTACCTGACCGTCTACAACGAGCCGGTCTCCATGCCCGCCGAGCCGTCCGACGTCGACGTCGAGGGCATCCTCAAGGGCATCCACCGGGTGTCGACGGCCGACGGCGAGGGCCCGCGCGTCCAGCTGATGGCCTCGGGCGTCGGGTTCCCGTGGGTGCAGGAGGCAGCCCGCCTGCTGGCCGAGGACTGGGGCGTCCAGGCCGACCTGTGGTCAGTCACGTCGTGGAACGAGCTGGCCCGCGACGGTGCCGCTGCCGAGCAGTGGAACCTGCTCCACCCCGGCGAGGAGCGCCGCACGGCCTACGTCAGCGACAAGCTCGCCGGCGTGCAGGGCCCCGTCGTCGCGGTGTCCGACTACATGCGGGCCGTCCCGCTGCAGATCGCGCGCTGGGTGCCGGCCGACTACCGCGTCCTCGGTGCCGACGGGTTCGGCTTCGCCGACACCCGCCCGGCCGCCCGTCGGTTCTTCCACATCGACGCGGTCAGCGTCGTCGTCCAGGCCCTCCAGGCCCTGGCCGACGCCGGCGAGCTGCCGATGGAGAAGGCCGTCGAGGCCGCGCAGCGCTACCGGATCGACGACCCGACCGCGACGAAGGACATCAAGCAGGAGGGCGGCGACGCCTGACGCGTTCCACCGCGCGCTGACGCCCGCCTGATCCGCCCGGGTCAGGCGGGCTTCGCGCGTCGTACGTCGTCGAGCGGCGACACAGGCGCCTCGTTCGCCCGGGCCTCGGCCGGGAGCCGCGGCGCCCCTTCGTCGAGGAGCTCGCGCCAGCGCTCGCGGTCGTAGTGGGCCGGCTCGGTGCTGCGCATGAAGTCGCGCACGATCTTGGCGAAGCGCTCCGGGTGGTCGCGGTGCGGGAAGTGTCCGGCGTTGGGGATGATCTCGACGCGGGCGGTCGGCGCGAGCGCGCTGGCGTTGCTGGCATGGCTGACCGGGATGACCAGGTCGTCGGCTCCCCACACGACCAGCATCGGCATGGCCTCGGTGAGGTAGGCGCGGTCGGCCATGGTGACGATCTGGCCCTTCCAGTCCACGACGGCCCGCACCACGTGCCGGATCGCGGCCCGCGCGCTCGGGTCCTTGAAGGAGTCGTAGATGGCGGCGACCTCGCCGAGGTCGCGCAGCTGGCTGATCCCGGTGCGGGCGAGCACCCGCATCGCCGTCGTGGCGGCGTGTCGCAGGCCCGGCGCCGCGAGGACCCCCATCACCTGGTGGAACCCCGGCGTGGTGATGACGCGGATCGCCGGGTTGACCTCGGGGCCGAGGCCCCCGGAGCCGACCAGCACGAGGCGCTCGGTCCGCTCGGGGTACTGGTAGCCGAACTGCATGGCCACTCCCCCGCCGAAGCTGTGCCCGACCACTGTCGCCGTGTCGATGCCCAGCACGGTCAGCAGGTCGCGCATGCCGTTGGCGTAGCCGCCCACGCTGTAGTCGGCGCGCGGCTTGTCGGAGTCGCCGTGCCCGAGCAGGTCGGGCGCGATGACGGTGTGGGTGCGGGCCAGCGAGTCGATGACGGGCGCCCACGTGGTGTGGTCGCAGCCGAGGCCGTGGAGGAGCAGGACGACAGGCCCCGAGCCGGCCCGGACGTACGCGCGCCGGTGGCCGTGCACCGTGACGTGCTCGACCTGATGACTGCTGCTGCGGGGCACACGACCTCCAGGGCTGGGATGTCCGGGATTGAACCAGAGCGGGTCGCCCCGGTACCCCGGACGCGTCCGCTCGATGCGAAGTCGTGACCTGCGCACCACCGAGGGCCGGTTCGTGGGAACCCCACTACGTGACGCACCCCACTACAGTCGTCGGCGTGACCCCGTCCCGTCGTCGCGCAGCCGAGGCCCTGCGCAACTCCACGGGCGCCCTCAGCACCGCCGCCACGGGCCGGATGTCGACCGACCTGCCGTGGTTCGACGACCTCAGCGCGGAGGACCGCTCGTGGGTCGGCCTGATCGTCCAGGCCGGCATCCGCGGCTTCGTCGACTGGTACGACCACGAGGTGGAGGCGTCGGCCCACGACCCGCTCGACGTGGTCGTCTTCGGCGCCGCGCCGCGGGAGCTGACCGGGGTCATCTCCCTGCAGCAGACCGTCGAGCTGGTGCGGTTGAGCATCCGGGTCGTCGAGACCACGATCGACCGGCTCCTCGAGCCGGAGGACGCCCGCGAGGTGCACGACGCGGTGCTGCTCTACGCCCGCGAGGTGGCCTTCGCCACCGCTGCCGTCTACGCCCGGGCCGCCGAGTCCCGCGGCGCGTGGGACGCCCGGCTCGAGGCGCTGGTCGTCGACGCGGTCGTGCGCGCAGAGACCGACGAGAGCGTGCTGTCGCGCGCGAGCGCCCTCGGGTGGGGCGCGCACGGCGACGTCGCCGTCGTGCTGGGCTCCACGCCTCCCCACCGGGCCGAGCTCGACGTCTTCGAGTCCGTACGCCGCTCCGCGCGCGCCGGTGGGATGGACGCGCTGTGTGCGACGCAGGGCGACCGGCTGGTCGTCGTCCTGGGCGGCGTGACCGACCCGCTCGCGGCCGCGACGCGCCTCCTCGAGCACTTCGCGGACGGGCCCGTGGTCGTCGGGCCGGTCACCGCCGACCTGGCCCACGCCAACGCGTCCGCCCGGGCCGCCCTGTCCGCCCACCGGGCGGCCAGCGGCTGGCCCGATGCCCCGCGCCCGGTGTCGAGCCGCGACCTGCTGCCCGAGCGCGCCCTCGCCGGCGACGGCCACGCGCGACGCCACCTGGTCGACGAGGTCTACCTGCCGCTGGTGGCCGCCCGGGGCACGCTGCTGGAGACGCTGTCCGCCTGGTTCGAGCACGGCTCCTCGATCGAGGCGACGGCCCGCGCGCTCTTCGTGCACCCCAACACGGTGCGCTACCGGCTGCGCCAGATCTCCGACGCCACGGGCTGGTCGCCGACGCGCCCGCGCGAGGCGTTCACGCTCCAGCTGGCGCTGATCCTAGGGCGTCAGTCGGGTCGGACGGAACTGTAGGAACCATACAAAGATCTGGGGGTCAGTTTCGTCGGCGTCGGACCCGCACCGACCGTCGCGGGTCCGTCAGAGTGGACGTGTGCTCGTCATCGTCGCTCCCGGTCAAGGGGCCCAGACCCCCGGATTCCTCACCCCCTGGCTGGAGGACCCGACCTTCGCCGCGCGGTTCGACTGGCTGGCCACGGTGGCCGGCATCGACCTCGCCCACTACGGCACCGAGGCCGACGCGGACACGATCCGCGACACCAAGATCGCCCAGCCGCTGCTGGTGGCGACGGGCCTGATCGCGGCCCTCGAGCTCTTCCCGCACCCGGCCGACGCGTTCTCGCGCATCGGTGCGGTCGCCGGCCACAGCGTGGGCGAGCTGACCGCCGCCGCCGGCGCGCGGGCGATCTCCGCCGAGCAGGCGATGGTGCTGGTGCGCGAGCGCGGCAACGCCATGGCCGACGCCGCGGCCACCACCGCCACCGGGATGACCGCCGCCGAGG
>Ga0247818_10001966_pt1 | contig 13222 bp, 12 predicted proteins | sample 13C_Glucose_Day1_FD_192424 | JGI IMG/M metagenome (GOLD analysis project Ga0247818, IMG submission 192424) | Soil microbial communities from agricultural site in Penn Yan, New York, United States - 13C_Glucose_Day1 | ecosystem: Environmental > Terrestrial > Soil > Agricultural land | place...
CCAGCTCGCTGTGCAGGTGCGCCACGTGCGAGAACCGGAGCACGACCAGCAGCACCACCAGCGCCATTCCCACCGCCACCATGGTCGCGGCGCCCGTCGCGGCTGGGCGCAGTGCCCGGCGTACGAAGTCGGGGACGACGTCGGGGCGGCGCCAGCGGGGACCTGCCAGCTCGGGGTGGCGCGAGCTGAGCCGGAAGGCCGCGGCGGCAACTGCCACGGCAGGCACGACGACGAGGGGCAGCCCCAGGCCCAGCACCTGGGGGCGGGGGGCAGCAGCCGCGGCGGCACCGGCCCACAGGCCCGCGCACACGGCATACCCGCCGGCCCACAGGCCCAGGGCGCGGACCACGGCGCGCGGCAGCAGGCCCCACCGGTGCGTCCCCGGAGCCCTCTCGTCCGCAGCATCTGCGCCGGTCCGGCCGGCTCCCCAGGTCGCGACAGCGACCACCACGGCGAAGAGCAGGAGGGGGACGAAGGCGATGGACGACGTGCCGGCGCGCAGCCAGGACCCGCCGGCGAGGAGCCACAGGCTGGCACCCACCCCGAGGGCGTCGGTCCACGGGACGGTGCTCTTGGGGCTGGCGACCCAGCTGATGAGCGCCGGCAGCACGACGAGCAGCGACGAGGCCAGCGCCGTGCCGGCCCCCGCGAGGAGGGGGCGGTGCCAGGGGGTCTTCCCGTCGGGTGCCCGCCCCTCACCGGTCGAGGACGGGACACCGCGCAGCAAATCCATGACACTCATCAGGGCTCCATGGTCGCCGAGGAAGGCGCGGGCTCCAGGGCCCGCCCCACCACCAGGCGGTTGGTGGCCAGCTGCGGCATCGGCGCGCCCACGCGGGCGGCGAGCGCGTCGGCCAGGGCCAGGTCCTTGGCGACCAGGTCGAGCGCGAAGGCCACCGGCTCGTCGCCGGGATGGAGGTAGGACTCGCGCTTGTAGGCGACGAACGGCGCACCCACTGCGCTCGCAGCGATCACGTCGTAGGCCGCCGCCCGGTCGAGACCCGCCCTCTCGGCGAGCACGAGGGCCTCGGCCAGTGCCCCGCCCAGGGCGTGGACCATGGCGTTGACGACGAGCTTCATGGTCGCGCCGGCACCGAGCGGGCCGAGGTGGACGACCCGGGTGGCGATCGCGTCGAGGGCCGGCCTGGCCCTCTCGAGGGCGGCTGCGTCTCCCCCGGCCATCACCAGCAGGGTTCCGGCCTCGACGGTGGACACGCTCCCGGAGACCGGCGTGTCGAGCAGGGCGGCGCCCGCGGCTCTGACCCCGGCCTCCATCCCCCGCGGCGTCTCGGGGTCCACGGTGCTGGTGTCGGCCACCACCTGCCCGGCCGCCAGCCCGGCGACCAGGCCGTCGGGGCCGCCGTAGGCCGACCTGACGGCGGCGTCGTCGGCGAGCGAGACCAGGACCACGGCAGCCTCGTGCACCGCCTCCCGGGGGCTGGGGGCGACCGCGGCGTCGTGCCGGGCCGCCACGTCCTCGGCCCGTCGCCGCGTGCGGTTCCACACCGTCACGTGGTGGCCGGCGGCCGAGAGCCGGCCGACCATGGCTGCGCCCATGCGCCCGGTGCCGATGACGGTGACGCGCAGGGGCTCGCTCACGTGACCAGCCACCCGCCGTCGACGTAGAGCTGGACCGCGTTGACACTGCCGTTCTCGAGCAGGAAGTCCACGGCGCCCACGATGTCGGCCATCCTCGCCAGCCGTCCCGTGGGAGTCCGGCTCCGGTAGCCCTCGAGCACCTCGGCCGGCTTGCCCGCCCAGAACGGGGAGTCGCCCACGATGCCGGGGTGGATCGCGTTGACCCGGATCGGCGCCAGCTCGAGCGCGAGCGCGTTGACCATCCCGGTCACCGCGCCGTTCACCGTCGAGACGGTCAGCGAGCCGGGGTAGGGACGGTCCTTCGCGCGGCCGCCGAAGACCACGATCGACGCGTCCTCCCCCATCCCCGGTCGCAGGGCGTGGATCACCTCGGCATAGCCGATGAGCTTGATCGTCGCGAGCCTGGTGGCCCGGTCGATGTCGTAGTCGGCGATCGAGTTGGCGTCGCGGTCGATGGCCGCCAGGACGAGTCGGTCCACCGGGCCGACGTCCGCGAGCGAGTCCCCGATCCCATGGGGCTCGCCGAGCTCCAGCGGTATGCCGCGGGCGGACACCCCGACGGACGCCGCCACCTCCTTCACGCGGACGGGGTCGCGTCCGGTGAGCACGACCTCGTCGCCCATCGCGGCCCGGTGGCGCGCCACCTCCAGGCCGAGCCCTGACGTGCCGCCGATCACCACGGTCCTCATGCCGTCCCTCCTGACTCGAGCCGCTGCCGCAGGTGGTCCCAGTCGCGGGCGAACCGGTAGGAGTGGCGAGGCGGCGGCTGCGGCGACTGCGTCTCGAGCCAGCGCACCGGTCCTTCACCGACGTTGCGGAACCCGTGGACGCAGCCCACCCCGGCCCACGCGACGTCTCCCACCTCGAGCCGGTAGGGCGAGCCGTCGAAGGTGGCCTCGACCGCCCCCTCGACGATGAGGTAGGTCTCCTCGAACGGGTGGTCGTGCGCGCCGGCCACGCCGTCGGGCTCGTACTGCACCATGAACATCGTCGACAGCGTGGCGCCGAGGTCGGAGTCGACCATCATCTTCACGGCGATGCCGCTGTAGACGAGCAGGGCGGTCCGCATGCTCGCCGACACCGCCAGCCGGTCCTGGGTCTGCAGCCCGGGGTCGAGGGCGGCCGCGTCGATGTGGCCGTAGCGCCGCGTCCGGGGGTCTCGCACGTCGGCAGCAACCGGCTCGGTCTCGGTCAGGGCCGGGACCACGTAGGTGTCATGGTCGTGGTCCGGCCGGGGTGTGGGCGCCGACATCCTCGCGAAGACCGCGTCGCTGGAGCCGTCGTTGCGCAGCGAGTGTGGGACGCCGATCGGGACCAGCCCGTAGTCGCCGGGCCGCAGACGCACCGCCTCACCCGGTGTCTGCACGACGACGTGGCCCTCCAGCACGTACAGGCTCTCCTCGTAGGAGTGCACGTGGGAGGGCAGCGACCCGCCGGGCTCGAACCGGCCCAGACCGAACCCGGTGTGGACGGCCGGCGTGCCGGCGTCGACGACCGGCCACCCGGCATACCCCGTCGCCCCCGCGAGGGGCCCCTGGAGCGGGGACCACTGCGTGGACGCGGCCCGACGCACGAGGTGGTGGGTCACGCAGCCGGCTCCTTCGCCTTGGCCGCCTTGGCGGCTGCCTCGACGAGGTGGTCGCGCGACGCCTGGACCCGGGACACGGCCGCGCCCAGGTCAGCCTGCAGCCGGAAGTCGCGCTTGCGGAAGACGCCGCCCACGATCACGTGCTCGATGTTGGAGACGTCGGCCGAGAGGGTCACCGCGGCCACCGGGTCGTGGACCGGCGCGACCCCGATGGCGGTGGCGTCGATGACGACGACGTCGGCCTGCTTGCCCGGCGTCAGCGAGCCGGTGCGGTCCTCGAGGCCGGCGACGTGGGCGCCGTCGAGCGTCGCCATCGTCAGCATGTCGCGTGCCGTCAGCATGGTCTCGGGCGTCGGCGCCCCCGACTCCCAGGTGAGAGCGTTGACGCGGGCCCGCTCGGCCGCGAAGGCCGCCCGGATCTGGGTGAACATGTCGCCCGGCACCGTCGTCACGACGTCGATCGACAGGCTCGGCCGGAGCCCGAACTGGCGGGCCTTGTTGACCGGCGGCCACCCGTGGCCCATCTGCAGCTCCACCTGGGGCGCGACCGAGATGGTGCCCCCGGTGTCCTTGACCCGCTGCCACTCGTGGTCGCTGAAGTAGCAGCAGTGGATGAAGGTGGTGTCGGGCCCGAGCAGGCCGAGCCGGTCGAGCTGCTCGACCATGGCGAAGCGGCCAGCCATGCGGCCCATGCCGACGTGGACGGTGAGGGGGATGCCGAGCTCCCTGGCCAGCCCCCACTCCGCCTGCACCACCTGGTCCTGGGTGAACCCGGGTCCGCGGGTGGCCAGCCCCATGGTGAGCAGCCCGCTGTCGGAGGAGAAGTACGTCTCCCGCACGCGTCGCACGTCGTCGCCGGGGATCGCCTCGGCACTGAAGAACCAGTACTTCTCGAGCGAGGTGTTGGCACTGCCGTAGGCGTACTGCGCGCGGATGCCGGTCTCCTGCAGTCCCTGGATGCCGGCGTCGGGGTGCTCGGGGGTGTTGTTGATGTGCGACCAGTCGACGAGGGTCGTGATCCCGGCGTTGAGGCACTCGAGCGAGCCGGCGACGTTGCTGGCGTAGACGTCCTCCGGCCGGTAGAGCGGGGCGAAGGTGTCGAGGACCTCGACGAAGTAGTCGTCGAGCGTGGCGTTGGGCGCGCAGTTGCGGATCGCCGCCTCCCACGTGTGTCGGTGGGTGTCGACGAACCCGGGGATCACCACGCGCCCGGTGCAGTCGACCACCTCGGCATCGGCCTCGATGCTGGCCTCGACACCGGCGATCTGGTCGTCCTCGATGAGCACGTCCCCGGTGGGGAGGTCCCCGATCTGCGGGTCGACCGACAGGACGGTGCCGCCCTTGAGGAGGATCTTGCCCATTGCTGCTCCCTTGCTCTGGTAGGAGGGGTCTCTCTGGTAGGAGGGGTCTCTCTAGTAGGAGGCGAGCCGCCGCACGGCGGCGACGACCTTGTCGACGGTGGGGATGACCTGCTGCTCGAGGGCGTCCGCGAACGGGAGCGGGACGTTGTCGCCGGCCACCCTGCGGATCGGGGCGTCGAGCAGCTCGAAGCCCTCGTCCGCCACGACCGAGGCGACGGTGGCGCCCCAGCCTCCCTGGAACGGGTTCTCCTCCACGACGAGCAGCCGGCTGGTCCCTGCGAGCGAGGACAGCACCGTGCTGACGTCGAGCGGGATGAGGCAGCGCAGGTCGACGACCTCCACGGAGATGCCGTCCGAGACGAGGAGCTCCGCTGCCTCCAGGGCCATGGGGACCGTGGCCGCGAGCGCCACCACCGTGACGTCGGTCCCCGCGCGGGCCACGTGGGCCTTCCCGAGGGGAACCGCGTGGTCGGGCGGCGGGGCCGGGCCCTTGGTCGCGAACAGGCCCTTGTGCTCGAAGAACACCACCGGGTCGTCGCTGCGGATGGCGGACGCCATCAGCCCCACGACGTCGGCGGGGGTGGAGGGCGCCGCGATCTTCAGCCCCGGGACCGCGAGCGCCCAGTTCTCCACGGACTGCGAGTGCTGGGCGCCGAAGCCGAGCCCACCGCCGTTCGCGGTCCGCACGACCAGCGGCACCGTGACCTGCCCGCCGGTCATGTAGCGGGCCTTGGGGATCTCGTTGGCCAGGTAGTCCCAGCAGCAGGCCAGGAAGTCGCTGAACATGATCTCCGCGACGGGGCGCATCCCCGTCATGGCGGCCCCCATGGCGGCACCGACGATCGCCTGCTCGGAGATGGGGGTGTCCCAGACCCGCTGCGGGCCGAACTCGTCGAAGAGGCCGACCGTCGTCTTGAACACCCCGCCCGCCGCGCCGATGTCCTCGCCGAGGCAGACCACCCGCTCGTCGCGGCGCATCTCGCGGGCGATGCCCTCGGCGACGGCGTCGCGGTAGGTCATCACGTCGCCAGGCCTCAGGTCCGCCATGTCGACCCCCCGTCCGCCCAGACGTCGGTGAACGCGTCGGCCGGGTCTGCCATGGGCGCGTCCTGTGCCGTCCTGACCGCGGCCGCGACCACCCCGGCGGCCCGCTCCGCGGCGGCGTCGACGTCAGGCTCCGGGGTGCCCTGGTCGAGCAGGCGGCGGCGGGCCACCAGCAGTGGGTCGCGGGCCATCCACTCCTCCACCTCCTCGACCGGCCGATAGGTCGCCGGGTCGGTGCGGCTGTGCCCGAAGTGCCGGTAGGTGAGCGCCTCGATGACCGTCGGGCCGTCGCCGGCACGGGCCCGGCCCACCGCCTCGGCCATGGCATCGCGCACGGCCACGACGTCGTTCCCGTCGACGAGGACCCCGGGCATGCCGTTGGCGGCGGCGCGGTCGGCCGCAGGGTTGGGCACGGAGGTGACGGTGTGGATCGCGGTGTACTCCATGTAGCGGTTGTTCTCGCAGACGAAGACGACCGGCAGCTTCCAGACGGCGGCGAGGTTGAGGGCCTCGTGGAAGGCGCCGATGTTGGTGGCGCCGTCGCCGAAGAACGCGACCGCGACCTGGCCACTGCCCCGAAGGCGCGCCGACCACGCGGCGCCGGCGGCCATGGGCAGGTGGGCGCCGACGATCGCGTAGGAGCCGAGCATCCCGTGGTCCGCCTGGGTGAGGTGCATCGAACCGCCCTTGGCCCGGCACACCCCCGTCTGCTTCTGCATCAGCTCGGCGAGGCAGCCCTCGGGGGTCGCGCCGCGCGCGATGGCGTGGTGGTGGCCCCGGTAGGTGGCGAAGACGTAGTCATCGGGCCGCAGCGCCGCGCTGCAGCCGACCGCCACCGCCTCGTGCCCCGCCGCGAGGTGGGTCGTTCCCTTGACGAGGCCGCGCAGGAAGAGGTCGTGGGCAGCCTTCTCCGTGCCGCGGATCACGGCCATCTGCTCGTACCAGCGCAGCAGGGTGGCGCTGTCCACCACCGCCTCCGCGGTGTCGGTGCTGCCCGTCACGGCTCGCCCCGTCCATGGGCGGTGTTGAGGTGCGACTGGGACTCACGCACCGACGCGAGCGGGCCGCCGACCGTCCAGTAGCGCTGGCCGGCGATGAGCAGGTCCTCGGCCGGGAACTTCGTGATGACCTCGCAGCCGTCGGCAGTCACCACGACCTCCTCCTCGATGCGGGCGGCGGACCACCCGTCGGCGGCCGGCCAGTAGGTCTCGAGGGCGAAGACCATGCCCTCCTCGAGGGTCTCCGGGTGCTCGAGCGACACGAGGCGGCTGAAGATCGGCTTCTCCCAGATGCTCAGGCCGACGCCGTGGCCGTACTGCAGGGCGAAGGCGGCCTCCTCGCTGGCGAAGCCGAACTCCGGGGCGGTCGGCCAGACCTCGACGATGTCGGCGGTGGTCGCGCCCGGCCGCACTCGAGCGATGGCCATGTCCATGTACTCGCGGCACCGCGTGTAGGCGTCGCGCATCGCCGGCGACGCGCTGCCGACGGCGAAGCAGCGGTAGTAGCAGGTCCGGTAGCCGAGGTGGCTGTGCAGGATGTCGAAGAAGGCGGGGTCGCCGGGCCGGACGATGCGGTCGCTGTAGACGTGCGGGTGCGGTGCGCAGCGCTCGCCCGAGATGGCGTTGACGCCCTCGACGAACTCGCTGCCGAGGTCGTAGAGCACCTTGCTGACCAGTCCCACGCACTCGTTCTCGCGCACGCCCGGCCGAAGGAAGCCGTAGAGCTCCTCGTAGGCCGCGTCGACCATCGAGCAGGCCTGGGTGAGCAGGGCGATCTCGTCGGCGGTCTTGATGCGGCGGGCCTCGAGGAAGACCTGCTGGCCGTCGACGACGTCGATGCCCTCGGCCCGCAGGGCCTGCAGGATCGGCATCTCGACGATGTCGACGCCGAGGGGCTCGCCGTCCATGCCGTGCTCGCGCAGGACCGTGGCGACCTTGCGGGCCACCTCCTCGGCGGTGCCGGCGTCGGGGTGGAAGGCGCCGCGGAGGGTGGAGATCCCGGCCCGGGCCCGCTTCTCGCCGTCCAGCCAGGGGTTGAACAGCTGGTGGTGGCGAGCCGCGGAGCCGAAGTCCCACAGGACCGGCTTGCCGCCGCGCGGGAGGACAGCGAACCGGATCAGCTTGTCGAGCGCCCACGTCCCGATGTGGGTGGACGTGACGTAGCGGATGTTGGAGAAGTCGAAGCACAGCAGTCCGCCGAGCGAGGAGGCCTCGAGCTGGGCCGTGATGCGCGCCAGCCGGTCGCGACGCAGTCGGTCGAGGTCGATGCGCTGTTCCCAGTCGACCGCGTTGGGGCCGAATGTCCGCACTGCCATGGTGAGCCGCCTCGCACTCGCTTCGGGTAGTTCCGAGTAGGCCACCGGACTCGACAGGGTGTCAAGTATTACTTCACATGGCGTAGGGCGTGGCTACGCACGACGTCCGAGCCAGCACAACGGGCTGACCCCCGGTGTACAGTCGCACTGCACGCAGGGGTGTCCGCCCCTCGAGCGCTGCCACGACCGGCCGCCGGAAGGACCCGCCAGTGACCTCCTCCCCCGGCCCTGAGCCTCGCGCCGAGAGCCGCCCTGAGAACCGTGCTGAGAACCTGGGAGCAGCCCTGCGCGCGGCCCGCGAGTCGCGGGGGCTGTCGCTGCGCGAGCTGGCCCGCCAGGTCGACGTCTCCCCGAGCTTCGTCTCGCAGGTCGAGCTCGGGAAGGCGAACCCCTCCGTCGGCACGCTGTATGCGCTGGTGTCGGTCCTCGGCATCTCCCTGAACGAGCTGCTCGGCGCACCGCACCAGCCGGCCACGGCGCCAGGATCCGCCTCACCAGAGTCCGCCTCACCAGAGGGTGCCTCACCAGACACGCCGCCCGACGCGGCGCCCGACGCGGCGCAGCAGCCCTCGTGGTCGGGGAACCCGGCGGGCTGGCCGCGCATCGACGCCCCGGTCGTCCGGGCCGGAGAGCGGCGGCGGGTGCAGATGTCAGGCGTCGTGTGGGAGCGGCTCACGGCGGACGACCCGCTGGTGGACTTCCTGCACGTCGAGTACGGCCCGGGCAGCGCGTCGTGCCCGGAGGACGACATGGTCCGCCACGGGGGTCGCGAGTACGGCGTGATCGTCAGCGGCCGCCTCGAGGTGCAGGTGGGCTTCGAGATCTACTCCCTCGGCCCCGGCGACTCCATCCACTTCGACTCCAGCACGCCGCACCGGCTGAGCAACCCGCACGACGAGCCCTGCACGGCAGTGTGGTTCGTCCTGGCGCGCCGCGACGACTCGCGCGTGGCGCCCACGGCCACCCCTGCGGCCTGGAGCCACCTGCCCGGCCTGCTCTAGAGCGACCGGGCACAACTGCTCCACCCGCGAGAAACTGCCCGTGGGGACGCAACCACGCGGCCCGCGCCAGCGTCTGCTGGGGTGACGGGGCAGACGCCCCGCCGGGTGAGGAGGAGGGCGGCGAGCAGCGATGCCGATGCAGGGCACCGAGGCCGACTTCGACGCGTTCTACCGGGGCACCGCGCGACGCGTCGTCCACCTCGTCTATGCCTCGACCGGCGACCTCACGCTCGCTCAGGACTGCACGCAGGAGGCCTACGCCAGGGCCTGGCAGCAGTGGTCGACGGTCCACACCTACGACGACCCCCTGGCCTGGGTGCGCACCGTGGCGCGCCGACTGGCGATCTCGGCCTGGCGAAGACGATCGAGCCAGGAGCGGGCCTACGAGCGACACGGCGAGAGCAGCGCAGCAGCCACCGGGCCCCCGAGCGAGGACCGCGTCGCCGTCGTCGCGGCGCTGCGCACCCTGGCCGAGCCCGTGCGCGAGGCCGTCACCCTGCACTACATCGGCGACCTGAGCATCGAGCAGATCGCCCACGAGACCAACACCCCCGCAGGCACCATCAAGGCGCGCCTGCACCGCGGCCGCGCGCAGCTGGCAGCGGCACTGCGTCACGAGGAGTCCCACCATGGCTGAGACCGACACCTGGACTCCGGCCGACGACGACTACGTCCGGGAGCAGCTCACCTCGCTGAAGGCCGACGTCGACGGCCTCCCGCTGGCCGACGTGCGGTTCGTCAAGGCGCGGGGGGCGGCCCGCCGTCGCCGCACGATGCTGGGCTGGACCGCAGGCGCGGCAGCCGCGGCCCTGGTCGCGGCGGTCATCGGCTTCACCGCCCTCGGGCCCGACGCCTCCCAGCCCGTGCCGCCGGCGCTGCCCAGCACGACCGCCCCCACGACGCCGGTGGACCGCGAGGCCGTGACGCCCTTCCTGAGCCAGGCCGGGTCCCTGCCGCTGGCCTCCGAGTGGAAGTTCGCCCTCGAGCACTCGAGCGACTTCGAGCTCTCCACCGTGGAGAACCGCGAGATCGACCCGTGCCTGAGCTCGGCCCCGGCCCCGGCCCAGCAGGAGTCGCTGCTCTCCCAGCAGGGCAACATCCAAGGAGGCCAGACACAGTGGACGCTCGGGTCGGGATCGGCCCAGCAGCTCGCCGAGGAGATGGCCGAGTCCATCGGTGCGTGCAGGCTGGGCGAGTTCGCCGTCAAGGCCGTGCAGACCGACTCCTGGCCACGGTTCTACTCCTACACCGCCGGTGACGCCGGCTCCGGGTGGTATGCCGTAGCAGTGTCCGGCCGGCACGTCGCCGTGCTGAACGTCGTCGAGCCCGACCACCGCACCACCGAGTTCTCCCGCGTCCAGGTCGAGCGACTCGCGGCCATCGCCACGGCGCGGCTGGCGCGCTACGGCGACACGGGATCCGCTGGTGAGCCGAAGAGCGGCACCCCGACCACTCCCCCGCCCCCGACCGCCCCGAGCGAGAACATGCCGGTCACCGGGGTGAAGCCCCTCATCTCCTCGTCGCTCTTCGTGCCCGCCTCGAAGTGGTCGTCGCCGCTGCTGACCAGGGGCCAGCCCACGTATGCCGGGCCGGGCGACCAGGAGGGATCGGCCTCGATCGTGGAATGCGAGACCGACCAGTTCCAGGCCGGAGTGGGGGGCCGCTACGGCATCGTCTCGATCCGCGCAGGCAGCGGCGACGCCAACTACGTCGGCAAGCAACGCGTGCGCCTCTTCGAGGACGCGAAAGGCTATGAGCTGGTGCAGGCCGACATCAAGCGGCTCGACCAGCTGGTCATGAAGGGCTGCACCACAGCGGGCGGCAACCGCACGACCGCCGAGCGCGGACCCATCGCGGGCACCTACCTGCTGACGACCAAGGTCAGCGACGAGGCCACCGGGACGCTCTACCAGTGGGTGGGGGTCACGGGGCAGCAGACCGAGGGAGCCGTGAGCACCATCGTGTTCCACGGCACCAACGAGGGTGTGGGCTTCAGCGGGACCGCGGCCCAGGGCTTCGCCGAGCTCCAGCGCCTCATGGATCTCGCCCGACTGCGCTAGCCCTGCCGCAGAGGCAGTCCGCCGCCCTCCCCCGGCGGACTGCCTCGAACCGCAGCCCACCCGGCATACCCGAAGGACGAGAAGGCGGCCGGCCACCTCGGTGAGGTGACCGGCCGCTTCTTCGTGTGCCGTGTGGCGGGCTACTTCCGCAGACCCTGCATGATCTCGCGCATGAGCTCGGCCGTCGCGGACGGCGTCTTGCCGACCTTGACCCCGGCAGCCTCGAGGGCCTCCTTCTTCGCCTGCGCGGTCCCGGCCGAGCCGGACACGATGGCGCCGGCGTGGCCCATGGTCTTGCCCTCGGGAGCGGTGAAGCCCGCGACGTAGCCGACGACCGGCTTGGTCACGTTGTCCTTGATGTAGGCCGCCGCCCGCTCCTCGGCGTCGCCGCCGATCTCGCCGATCATGACGATCGCGTCGGTCTCGGGGTCGTTCTGGAACGCCTCGAGGCAGTCGATGTGGGTGGTGCCGATGACCGGGTCACCGCCGATGCCGACCGCCGAGGAGAAGCCGAACTCCTTGAGCTCGTACATCATCTGGTAGGTCAGTGTGCCCGACTTGGAGACCAGGCCGATGCGGCCCCCACCAGCGATGTCAGCCGGGATGATGCCGGCGTTGGACTTGCCGGGGCTGATCAGGCCGGGGCAGTTGGGCCCGACGATGCGGGTCGTGCCCTTCTCCTGGGAGTAGGCGAAGAACTCCGCCGTGTCCTTGACCGCGATGCCCTCGGTGATGACGACCGCGAGCGGCATCTCTGCGTCGATCGCCTCGACCACGGCGGACTTGGCGAACGCCGGCGGCACGAAGATGACCGACACGTTGGCGCCGGTCTCCTTCATGGCCTCGGCGACGGTGCCGAACACCGGCACGGTGGTGCCGCCCTCGAAGTCGACCGTGGTGCCTGCCTTGCGCGGGTTCACGCCACCGACGATGGTGGTGCCGGACTTGAGCATCCGCTGCGTGTGCTTCATGCCCTCGGAGCCGGTCATGCCCTGGACGATGACCTTGGAGTTCTCGTCGAGAAAAATTGCCATTGGTGTCTGTCCCTTACTTCGACGCGAGCTCGGCGGCCTTGCGGGCAGCGCCGTCCATGGTCTCTTCGATGATCACGTGCGGGTGGTTGAACTCGGCGAGGATGCGCCGGCCCTCCTCGACGTTGTTGCCGTCGAGGCGCACGACGAGCGGCTTGTTCTCCTCGTCGCCGAGCTTCTTCAGCGCGCCGACGATCCCGTTGGCCACCGCGTCGCACGAGGTGATGCCACCGAAGACGTTCACGAAGACCGACTTCACCTGCGCGTCGCCGAGGATGATGTGCAGGCCGTCGGCCATGACCTCGGCCGAGGCGCCTCCCCCGATGTCGAGGAAGTTGGCCGGCTTCTGGCCACCGAACTCCTCGCCGGCGTAGGCCACGACGTCGAGGGTGGACATGACCAAGCCCGCGCCGTTGCCGATGATGCCGACGGAGCCGTCGAGCTTGACGTAGTTGAGGTCCTTCTCCTTCGCGGCGGCCTCGAGGGGGTCGGCCGCGGCCTTGTCCTCGAGCGCGGCGTGGTCCGGGTGGCGGAAGTCCGCGTTCGCGTCGAGGGTGACCTTGCCGTCGAGGGCGATGATGTCGCCGTCCTCGGTCTTCACGAGCGGGTTCACCTCGACCAGCGTGGCGTCCTCGTCGCGGTAGACCTCCCACAGCGACGTCAGGACGGGCAGGATCTTGGCGCCCGTCTCGGCGTCGAACCCGGCGGCGTCGACGATCTCCTGCGCCTTCGCCTCGTCGATGCCCGTGTTGGGGTCGACCGCGATCCTGGCGAGGGCCTCGGGACGCTCGACCGCGAGCTGCTCGATCTCCATGCCGCCCTCCTTGCTGCACATCGCCAGGTAGGTGCGGTTGGCGCGGTCGAGCAGCAGCGAGAAGTAGTACTCCTCGGCGATCCGGGCGCCCGCGGCGATCATCACGGTGCCGACGGTGTGGCCCTTGATGTCCATGCCGAGGATGGCCTGCGCGTGCTGCTCGGCCTCCTCCGGTGACTTGGCGACCTTGACGCCGCCCGCCTTGCCGCGGCCACCGGTCTTGACCTGCGCCTTGACCACGGTGACACCGCCGCTCTGGGCCCCGATGGTCTCGGCAGCCGCCCGGGCCTGCTCTGGTGTGGTGGCGGTCGCGCCGGCCAGAACCGGCACTCCGTGCGCCTCGAACATGTCGCGCGCTTGGTACTCGAAGAGATCCACGGGTCGAATCCGTCCTCATCTGCGAAGGGGGT
>Ga0247818_10001967_pt1 | contig 13221 bp, 10 predicted proteins | sample 13C_Glucose_Day1_FD_192424 | JGI IMG/M metagenome (GOLD analysis project Ga0247818, IMG submission 192424) | Soil microbial communities from agricultural site in Penn Yan, New York, United States - 13C_Glucose_Day1 | ecosystem: Environmental > Terrestrial > Soil > Agricultural land | place...
GGCAGCGTGTGGGTCAACCAGTACGACGGCGGCGACATGACCGCACCGTTCGGCGGCTTCAAGCAGTCGGGCAACGGCCGCGACAAGTCGCTGCACGCGTTCGACAAATACACCGAGCTGAAGGCGACCTGGATCAAGCTGTAAATCGCTGACGGGAGCCCGGTCACTCCAGGCTTCCTGACGAAACAGAGACCCTTGTGGGAGCGGGCTTGCTCGCGAAGGCGGTGTGTCAGTCAGCAATAATGTCGACTGTCAGACTGCATTCGCGAGCAAGCCCGCTCCCACATTGGTTTTGTGGTGCACATAAAAATTATCCACAGGAGCGTGGACCATGCGTTGGGCGACGTATTTCGCCGTGTTGGCGTCTGTCTTGAGTGTTGGGCTGGCCCTCGGTGTCAGCATGCCGCTGGTGTCGTTGCGCCTGGAGGGCTGGGGTTACGGCTCGTTCGCCATTGGCGTGATGGCGGCAATGCCGGCCATTGGCGTGTTGCTGGGGGCAAAGATTTCCAGTCATCTGGCCGCGCGCTTCGGCACCGCGAACCTGATGCGCCTGTGCCTGTGGGCCGGGGCGCTGTCCATTGGGTTGCTGGCGCTGCTGCCGAGTTACCCGATCTGGCTCGTGCTGCGGCTGATGATCGGGGTGATCCTGACCATCGTGTTCATCCTCGGCGAGAGCTGGATCAATCAACTGGTGGTCGAGCACTGGCGCGGGCGATTGGTTGCTCTGTATGGCAGCAGTTATGCGCTGAGCCAACTGTCCGGTCCGTTGCTGTTGGGCGCACTGGGCACCGATCACGATTACGGTTTCTGGGTGGGTGTCGGTCTGCTGATCGCTTCGCCGTTTCTGCTGCTGGGTCGCAGCGGCGCGCCCAGCAGCGAGGCCAGTAGCGTGACGTTCGGTGATTTGTGGGGGTTCGCTCGTGAACTGCCGGCGATCGCCTGGGCCGTGTCGCTGTTCGCCGCTTTCGAGGCGATGATCCTGACCCTATTGCCGGTGTATTGCCTGCAACAGGGTTTCACCGCCGAAATCGCCTTGGCGATGGTCAGCACCGTGGTGGTGGGCGATGCGCTGCTGCAATTGCCCATCGGTGCGCTGGCCGATTATCTGTCACGGCGGACTTTGTTCACCGGCTGCGCCGTGGTGCTGATGCTGTCGAGTCTGGCGATCCCGATGCTGCTCGACACTTTGCTGATCTGGCCGCTGTGGGTGCTGTTCGGCGCCAGTGCCGGGGGTTTGTTCACCCTGTCGCTGATCCTGATCGGCGAGCGTTACCGCGACGATGCGCTGGTGCGGGCCAACGCGCATGTCGCGCAGCTGTGGGGCGTCGGTTGTCTGATCGGGCCGTTGATGGCGGGCGCGGGCAGTCAGTGGATCAGCGGGCATGCGTTGCCGTGGCTGATGGCGGCCGGTGCCTTCGGGCTGGTGATTCTGCTGTCGCGGCAAGGGGCGTTCGGCAAGGTGCCGGAGCCCGCTTGATAAGCCGGTTGGAGCGGGCTGCTACAGCATCCGCTCCAGTCCCACGGTGGTGCTGAACCACGCATTGAAGCGCCGCCACCAACTGCCGGGCTCCTTGGTCAGCGTGTGCATCTGGCCATTGTCCTCGGTGACCCACACCACTTTTCCATCCTGCAGTTTCGCTTCGTAGCTGAGCGCCGGCGCCATGCCTTGCAAGGCCAGCTCGCGCACATGGGCTGCCAGTTCAGGACTGTCCACCAATACGCCGACTTCGGTGTTCCACAGCACTGAGCGCGGGTCGAAATTGAACGAGCCGATGAACGACTTCTTCCCGTCGAAGATCATCGCCTTGCTGTGCAGGCTCGAGTCCGAGCCACGATAGGACTTGCTGTAAAACAGGTGCGGGCCGCTGCCATAGTTATCCCCAGGCTGGCGCCGCAGCTCAAACAGTTTCACGCCATGTTCCAGCAGCGCCTTGCGATACGGCGCATAACCGCCGTGCACCGCTGGCACATCGGTGGCTTCCAGCGAGTTGGTCAGCAGGCTCACCGACACGCCGGCATCAGCGCGACCGGTCAAGTAGACCAGTCCCGGCTGTCCCGGCACGAAGTAGGCAGAAATCATCACCAGCTCTTTGCTGACACCGGTCAGCTCCGGTGCCAGTTGGGTCGTCAGCAGCAATTGCGGTTCGGGTTCGCCCTTGGCCAGTACCTTGCTCGGCGCATCCCACAGCGCCTGGTTCCAGGCCCAGATCAGCTCCTTGCGCCAGATGTCCATGCGCGGATCGGTGCGATAGGTCATCAACTGCTGATACAGCGCGTGATTCTGTTTGCGGGTTTCTTCGAGTGATTCTTCCAGGCGTGTGCGGGTGTTCTGCAGGTCTTTGGCCGAGGGTTTGCTGGAGAGGAACTCGTCGATCGGCTTGCTCAGGGCGCTGTTCCAGTACTGGTCGAAACTGTGCCCGAGTTGTTCGGCGACCGGCCCGACACTGAGCATGTCGATATCGGTGAAGTTCAGGTTGGGCTCGGCATCGAAATATTCGTCGCCCAGGTTGCGCCCGCCAACGATGGCCGCGCTGTTGTCCGCCAGCCACAACTTGTTGTGCATCCGCCGGTGTTGCAGCGACAGGTTGAACAGCCGCCCGGCTGCCCGGGTCACGCCGGTGCTGCGCCCCAGGTGCAGCGGATTGAACAGGCGGATCTGGATCTGCGGATGTGCCGCCAGAGTCGCAATGATCAGGTCGAGGCCGTCGCTGGTGGTGTCATCCAGCAGGATCCGCACCCGCACGCCACGATCGGCGGCCTTCAACACTTCTTCCACCAGCATTCGCGTACTGATGCCGTCATGGACGATGTAGTACTGCAAATCGAGGCTGCGTTGCGCGTTGCGGATCAGCTCGGCGCGAGCGGTGAAGGCTTCGGTGCTGTTGGACAGCAGGCGAAAGCCGGACTGACCCTTGTAGGGCGCCGCCTGGGCCTGGATCGAACGACCGAACGCGGAGTCGGACGCCGGCAGCGCCTGGCTCGGTTCGCGCGGGACATCCAGCGAGGCGCACCCGGCGAGCAGCAGGACGAACATCAGTGCAAATGGCAGGGAAAGTCTGGGGCTCAAGTCGGGTCGTTCCGGGTGTGGGCGAGGTCAGGAGTATGGCACGGCGCACGCCGCCTGTTGCCTGTTCGAAAGAGCAGTCAATCCGATCCCTGAAGCAGAGCGGTTTGTAGCTCATGGCTGTCGGCAGGACGCAGTTTCTTAAACAAATTGAGGATTTTTCCGGCTCTCATCAGCTACGCCCCGCAGCGATTTTTCCAGCGCGCAATACACCCTCGCCTTACATCACTGCCGGGAAGCAATCGGAATAATGACAACGCTGATTCTGAAGCAGGACGTTTCCTGTTTTTCAGCAGAAGAAGCGCAGCTGGCTGTCATCTTTCGATTCTTATGGAGTGAGAATTTTCATGCGCAAGACCTTTCGTGCAATCGCTGTCGCAAGCGCCCTGTGTCCGGCACTGGCCATGGCCGATGGTGCAGACCTGACCATCACCGGCACCATCATCCCGACCTCGTGTACGCCGTCCTTTGCTGACGGTAATACGGTCGAGTTAGGGGACATCCCCGCCGGGTCACTGAATCGCGACCGGCAGACCGAGCTGCAAACCCGCAATGTAACGCTGAGCATCCGTTGTTCGGCAAATGCGCCGATGGCCATCAAAGTGCATGACAACCAGGCACATACCCAGCTGCCCGGTATCGTCGTGGATGGCACCGATTGGGCGATGTACATCTACGGAATCGGACAAGTCGCGGGCGCCAAGATCGGTGGTTACGGCCTGCGATACGGTACACCCACCGTCGATGGCAAGCCTTCGATGATCATGTACAAGCAAGGGGGCATGGCCAACTGGGACACCCCCGATACGGCCACGCTGGTCGGAAAAAATGCAGATGGCGGCAATCTTCGCTATTCGTGGGGAGGATCCCTGGCCGCAGGCCCGACGCCGGGCGTCGTGCACATCTTTCCCATGACGCTGGTGCCGGTCATCGGCCCGTCGGCGAACCTGCCGATCACCTCTGAAATCGCGCTCAACGGCTCGGCAACGTTCGAGCTGCTCTACCTCTGACAGAACGCGCAACGCGCCAATCATCGACAGGCACCGGTCGCTTCCGGGGCCTGTCTTTTCCAATCAATGTTATCGGCTGGCCTGTGGCCCGGCACGGATGCCGGCTGCGCGCTCGCCCGTGGACAACGTCATGAACGCCTTTGTGCGAAAAGCCATCGCCAGTGTGCTGCTGGTTTCTTTTTGGGTGCCCGGCCCGATCCGGGCGGCGGGAATGGTTCCCGAGACGCCTGTCGTTGTGCTCGACGAAGGCGTGGGTGAGGCCGGTATCAATGTGTTCAACAGCGAGTCGCATCCCGCGCTCCTGCACACGTCTGTCGAAGACGTGCCGCAAGATACCGAGTCATTGCTGCTGCTGACACCGCCGGTGGCACGGGTCGAGCCCGGGGCAACGCAGCGCGTGCGTTTCATCCTGCGCAGTGCAGAGCCTTTGAAGACCGAACGCCTCAAGCGCGTGATCTTCGAGGGGATCGCTCCGCAGGACTCGACGGGCAAGGCGCAGGTGAGTCTGAGCCTGCGCCAGAACATTCCGGCGATCCTGCGCCCGGCGAATCTGCCGGTCGACCGCGAGCCCTGGAAGCATCTGGTGTGGTCGCGACAGGGCACTGACATTCAGGTGCGCAATCCCAGCCCGTACGTGGTGCGGCTGGGCCATTCGGTGACGCTGCTGCCCGACAACAAAGAGATGGATCTGGGCCGCACGTATGTGCTGCCCGGCGAGCAACTGACCTTGAGCGGGACGCCTGATCCGAGCGGTTCGCCGCTCCAGGTGCGACTGTTTCCAGTGACCACCTACGGTTTCGCCATTGCGCACTTCGATGCTCCTTTGGTGACGGATTGATGCATCGAGGTTGTCTGGCCGGCGCGGCGTTGATCATCGTTCTCGGCACCGCCCCTGTCGCCAGAAGCGCCGAGGGGCTGTCCGTGCAGTTCAATCAGGATGTATTGAAATCACGCGGGCTGGATCCGCGCCTGGCCGAATACTTCAGTCAGGCGCCACGTTTTCGCGAGGGCGTGCAGTCAGTCTCGCTATCGGTCAACGGCGTTGCGAAGGGGCAGGTGCAGGTCGCGTTCAATGCCGAAGGCGAGTTGTGTTTCACGCCTTCACTTCCGGAGCGGGGCGGATTTCGGGCGGCGGATCACGTCGAGTCGACGGGTGATTCGGGATGCGAACTGTTCGCCCGGTACTTTCCGGGTGCGGTGGTACAAGCCGATCCGTCGCAGGAACATATCTCGCTGCTGTTGCCCACCGATGCGCTGGTGCCTGATCGCCCGGCCCGTCGCAGCTTCCTCAACGGGGGTACGGCAGGTCTGTTCAACTACGACGCCTTGCTGCTGGGCAGCCGTTTCGCCGGCCAGTCTTCGCAGTTCCGCAATCTGAATGCCGAGCTGGGCCTGAATGCGGCGGACTGGTCGTTTCGCAGTCGGCAGGTGTACAGCGATTTCGCCGGAGAGAATCGCCTCGAGCATTTGTATGCCTACGCCTCGCACACTTCGGAACGCTATCAGGCCAACCTGCAACTGGGTCAGTTGAACATGGTCTCGCCGCTGTTTTCCGGTGAGGCCTTCAACGGTTTTCAGGTGCAACCGGAACTGGCCCTCATGGCGCTGGACGATGACAGCTCCGGTGCGCGGGTTGAAGGCATTGCCTATTCCGCCGCGCGAATCGAAGTCACCCAGAACGGTGCGCTGATCTACACCACGGTGGTGCCCAGTGGGCCTTTCACGCTGGTGGGTTTGCCACTGCTCAGCCAGAGCGTGGATCTGGAAGTGACGGTGCACGAAGAGGACGGTCAGCAGCGGCGTTTCATTGTGCCGGCGACGCAGTTGCGGGGCGGGATGACGGGCCGGGCGGCAGGCTATGGGCTGGCGGTCGGTCAGGTGAGGCGCTACGCCGGTGACGAGCGTGATGCGCCGTCCTTTGCCGCTGCCAGCAAGGACTGGCGGCTGGGCTCGCGCGGGCAGGTCACGGCCGGCGCCATGTTTGGCACAGGCTATGAGTCGCTGGGCTGGGCAATGCAGGGCGGCATCGGTGATCGGCTGATACTCGGTGGGCGCCAGGTGATTTCCCGGGCACAGTATCAGGCCGTGTCCGGCACGCAATTGCAGTGGACGGCCAGCGGTCGGTTGAGTGAACGGTTGTCGACAAGTGTTGCGCTGACCCAGCAGACCCAGGGTTTCCGCACGCTGTCGGACACCACCTGGGATTCGCGCAATGATCGACCGTTCCAGCGAGTGCGCAATCAACTGACGGCAAACCTGAGCACCAGCAGTCCGGTGTACGGAGGCTTTTCTGCCAGCTACTCGCGGTTTTCCCTGTTTGACGGGACGGCCACTTCCAGAGTCGCCCTGGCCTGGTCGCAGAGCATTCGGCGGGCCAATGTGACATTGACGGTTGAGCGTGATGTCGCCGGAGCCTCCGATGATGCCCGTGGCACAGCCGCCTATCTGAGTGTCAGCCTGCCTCTGGGCGCGCGCCAGACCTTGCGCGGTTACGTGCGTAACGACGACGTGAGCGGCACCCGCAGCGGTCTGCGATTCAATGAACAGTTCAGCGACACCCTCGCTTACAGCATCGGCGCCGAACGGCCGGATGACGGTAGCGCCGGGTTCAACGGACGGGTCAATCTGTTGCCCCGCTATAGCCAGCTGGATATGGGCTATTCGCGCAGTGGTACGGATAGCCAGAACTATGACATCGGCCTGCGTGGCGGTGCGCTGGTGCACGGTGGTGGCGTAACGCTGTCGCCTTATCCGCTGCGCGAAACCTTCGCCTTGCTCAAGGCCGGCGACAGCGCCGGCGTCAGGTTGAACACCCCGCGAGGCCCGGTCTGGACTGATCATTCCGGACACGCCGTGGCAGCGAGTCTGCCGGCGTACAGCAAAGGACGGGTCGAGCTGGACACGGCCAGCCTGGGACGCAATGTCGATGTGCATAACGCTTTTCAAGAGGTCGAAGCCGGGCGTAGCGCCTTCGCGCATCTGGCGTTCGACATGGTCACCGCGCGGCGCGTGCTGTTGCAGGCGCGCACCGCCGACAACGTTCTTCTGCGCAAGGGCGGCGCCGTTTTCGACGCGCAGGGTCAGTACATCACCAACGTACTGGAGGCCGGCACGATCTTTTTGCCCGATGTCCGGCCAGACACGAGTTTGCACGTGGTGCTGCCCGATGGCATTCGCTGCCGGTTGGTCTACAGCCTCGGCGAATCACCCGACACCCAATCGCTGTACGAAACAGCTCAAGCCACCTGCCACGCGGTTTAGGAGTCAGTCACCATGCATCGTTTGAATACCGGCACGATCGGTCTGGCATTGCTCAGTGCCGTATTTATCGTCGATCAGGCACAGGCGCAGTCGGGCTGTGCAGTCAGGCTGGGGCAGCCTTCCATCGACTTTGGAGCGATGACGCGCGGTCAGTTGCTGCAGCAGCCCCTGGATAATGACCAGCTGAGTTTCGGGCGCCGACGGGTGCAGATCACCGTTCAGTGTGAACGGACAGTTGCGCTGCGACTCGACCTGGCGGCGCCGGCCGCGGATACCGTGGACTATCGGTTTGGCGCAGGGGCGTTGAGGGTCCATGTGATGGCTGTCCGGGTGGATGGCAAGGCCGCGCAGTGGCTTGGATTTGAACCGGGTAGCGCATCCGGCGCGGCTGTCTGGCCCGCCGGGCAAAGCCTGATTCCCGCGCGGGCGGGCGTTGCACTGGAAGGTCAGCGCATGGACGTCGAAGTGGAACTTGAAGGACGGGTAGGGTCAGCGCAGACCCGGGTTGCCGATCTGACCCGGTTCGGGATCGATCTGCGCTTTCAGGCGTACTGAATCTCGGACCCCGGAAACAGGGCGGTTCAAAGCATCGGGCCACGGCAGCGTAGGATCCCGCCACCAAGCTCAAATTACCTATTGAACCAGTCGTGATTTCGCTGTTTAAGCGCTCCCGTTTCCTACAGATTTATCTCTCATAAGCCGCAATCATCAGCCCGCTTACTTACATACCAAGTTTGTAGGGACTGAACTGTCAATCAAATGGAAGATTACGGCTTATGAAAAAGACATACCGTCTTGCAGTACTGGCGGCGGCGCTGCTGCCAACAATGGCAATGGCAGAAAGCGTTGACCTGAATGTCATCGGCACCATTATTCCGACGTCCTGCATTCCGGCCTTCGCCGGTGGCAGCACGGTGGATCTGCGCAAGATTTCGGCAGCGACTTTGAATCCGACCACCCAGACCTCGCTGGCCGGTCGCGATGTGTCTCTGCACATCAATTGCGATGCACCGGCTCCGGTGGAAGTGTCGGTGCGCGATAACCGGGCTGGCACCAAGCTGCCGGGCATCAGTGATGGTGCCGGGCAGAGTGATCCGGCGCTGTTCTACGGGTTGGGTGACATCAACGGTACCCCCATTGGGGGTTTCGCCTTGCGTCACGGCATTCCCGAGACTGACGGCAATGCGCAGACATTGCTGACCCGGACGCTGGCGGTCCCGACATGGCGTGTGCCGACCAGTACGCTGGTCAGCAATGCACCGCAGTTGTACTCGTGGGGCGCCAGCGCCGCGACCGGTCCGGTTGCCGCCCGTCACCACGGTTTCCCGATGCACCTGCTGCCGATCATCGGCCCAAGCAACGCTCTACCGATTGCCAACGAAATCCCGCTGGACGGCTCCGTGACATTCGACATGTTCTATCTCTGACGGCGGCGTCCCGGTGCCTCTCACGCACCGGGACTGACTGACGCACGCGAGCGCGGTCCGGCATCTGCCGGATCGCATCCAGGATTTCACGGATTATCCCGATGCTCATTTCTTTCAAGTCTGTTCTCAGGACGGCGCCGCTGTGCCTGTCCGCATGGTTTTCAATGCCGCTGGCCCACGCCGCCGGAATGGTTCCGCAGACGCCGGTGCTGTTGGTCGAGGAGGGCATGGGTGAGGCGGTGATGAACGTGCGCAATACCGACACGCATCCCGCACTGCTGCACACCACTGTTGAGAACATCGAGGACCGCGACGATGTACTGCTGATCTTCACCCCGCCCATTGCCCGGGTCGAACCGGGCGGTATTCAGCAAATGCGATTCATTCTGCAAAACCGGCAACCGTTGAAAACCGAACGCCTCAAGCGGGTGATCTTTGAGGGGATCAGTCCGGCCAGTGACGCTGCCGGAGCCCGGGTTGCTCTCGGTGTACGCCAGAACCTGCCAGTGATTTTGCGCCCTGCCGGATTGCCGGTCGAACGTGAGCCCTGGAAGCGGCTGACCTGGTCAATGGATGCCAACGGTGTACAGGTCGTCAATTCGAGCCCTTACGTGGTGCGGCTGGCGAAAACGATTGTGCCTCTGCCGGGCACACGCTCGGTGAACCTGCCCAAGACTTACATCCTGCCCGGCGAGCGCCTGCACGCCGAGTTGCCCTTGCACACCTCGGCCCAGACGATGGCAGTGAGGATCTTCCCGGCCACCACCTACGGCTTCGCGGTCGACCATTACGACGCGCCGGTTACCCGCTGATGAAGGTCTGCGTTCGTTGGAGCGTGTTGCTGCTTGCGGCCAACTGCAGTGCGCTGGCGGCCGAGTCACTGGAGTTCGACGCCCGCGTGTTGAGAGACCGTGGCATCGATCCCGCGTTGGCGGCGTACTTTCGTGAAGCGCCGCGCTTCATCCAAGGCGAGCATTCCGTAGCGCTTGAGGTCAACGGACAGGCCAGAGGCCGTGTGCGGGTATCGTTCAACGAGCTCGGCGAGCTGTGCCTGCACCCCCAATGGCTGAACGTTGCGGGAGTACGCCCGCCAACCTCGATGGACAAGTTGCGACCGGAGCAGTGCATGACGCTGGCGCAGGGATTTCCCGAAGCAATCGTGCGACTGGACCCAGGACGCGAACGGATTGACCTGCTGGTACCGACCGACAGTCTGATGCTGGCGGAGCGTGCGCCAAACAACTTCGCCCATGGTGGTACGGCCGGCGTTTTCAATTACGACGCGTTGATGGTCGGCAGTCAGCATGAAGGCCGGCACGACAGGTTTCAAAGCCTCGGTTCGGAGGTCGGCCTGAATGCCGGGGACTGGGTGCTGCGCAGCCGACAGTCCTACACGTCGACCTCCGGCAACTCACGGTTCGAGCACCTGTATGCCTACGGTGCACGTACCCTGGAGGACGCCGAAGCCAGCCTGCAGGTCGGGCAATTGAATCTCGCGTCGAGCTTGTTTGCCGGCGAATCCTTCAACGGCGTGCAGATCGTGCCGGAAGCGGCATTCACCCAGTTGCGCGCGGCGCAGGACGGCGCGCGCGGGCAGGTGGAAGGTGTCGCGTATTCGCCGGCCCGCATCGAAGTCCGGCAGAACGGCGTGATGATCTACACCACCATGGTGCCGAGTGGGCCGTTCACGCTGCGAGCACTGCCGCTGCTGAGCAACCGGATTGATCTGGAGGTGACTGTCCACGAACAGGATGGGCAGGCGCGGCGCTTGCGCGTGCCGGCGGCCAGCCTCCACGAAGCGCAATGGGCCGGGCCGAGCGGTTTCAACTTTGCGCTGGGCACGGTGCGACGGCTGGGCTCGGACGACCGACAGACGCCTTCTTTCACCGCGTTCAGCAAAGATTGGGATTGGGGGCAGGCCACCCGACTGAGCGCCGGTTTGCTCGCGGCAACTGACTACCTGTCGACAGGCTGGGGCCTGCAGCGGCAGTGGGCCGGCGGCTACGCAATGGGCCTGCGACAGGTGCTGTCCGATGACCGCTCCAGTGGCGCGGGAGGCAGCCAGACGCAACTGACGCTCAGTGCGCCGCTGTCCGAGAGCCTGTCGACGAGCCTGGTCGCGGTGCGCCAGAGCCGGAATTTTCGCACGCTGTCAGACACCGGCTGGGATCAGGAGCTCCACCGGGCCGAATCCCCCGGTCGCGATCACCTGGTGTTTTCTCTCACCGGCTCGGTGGATCAATGGGGTGCATTCGGGGCGACCTGGTCGCGATATTCGACTCAGGGTGAGCCGTCGCAGTCGCGTCTTGGCCTCTCGTGGTCGCGCACATTGCCCGAGCGCATCAGCCTTTCGTTGAACCTGGAACGTGCCATCGGCGACACGGCATCTGATCGCCTGGGCAACTCCGCTTACCTGACGCTGGGAATGGCGCTCGGTGGCCAGCGAAGGCTGCGCGGCTATTTGCGCCGTGATGATCGATCCGGCCTGCGCCGGGGCGTGGCCGTCAGCGACGTACTGGGTGAAAACCTGGCCTACAGCGCCAACGCGGAGTACCGCGATGAGACTGCGGCCAGTTACGGCGTGCGTTTCAATGCGCTGCCGCGCTACACCAGCCTGGACGTCGGCGTCGGCCAGCGATCCGGCGCGACCGATTACGACGTGGGGCTGCGCGGTGGTGTGGCGCTGCATCGCGACGGCGCAACCTTGTCGCCTTATCCCCTGCGCGACACCTTCGGCGTACTCAAGGCCGGTGATCGATCAGGCGTAAAACTGAACACGCCCCAAGGACCGGTCTGGACCGATGGTTCGGGTCACGCAGTCGCGGCGAGCCTGCCCGCCTGGTCGACCGCACGGCTGGAAATCGACCCGCTCAGCCTGTCGCGCAACGTCGAAGTGCTCGACGGGGTGAAGGAAGTGCAGCCGGCCCGTGGGTCGGTGCAGCATCTGGACTTTTCCCTCGTCACCGTCCGGCGATTGTTGCTCAACGCCATGACCGTCGACCGGCAATGGCTGGCCAAGGGGTTGAGTGTTCACGATGAGCAGGGCCGCTACCTGACAACAGTCCAGGATGCCGGAACGATTTTTCTGCCCGACGCAAAAGCCGGTCAGCGTCTGCATGTGCAGCTCCCTGACAACACGCGGTGCGTGTTGCGTTTCCCGCTTCCCGAATCCCCTGAAGACAGCGCGCTCATCGAGCGGGTCGATGCCACCTGCGCGCCGGCCGAGTTGTCCTGAACGAGTGCATCTGATGAAATTTCTGCCGGTTTGGATCGTGTTGCTGTGCCTGGTATTTGAACCGGCGTCGGGCGCCGAAGCGTGTCAGTCAAGCCTGTCGCCCGCGAGCGTGAACCTGGGTAGCGCAACGCGCGCCGACCTGCTGCAACGCACGGCGCTTGATGGCCGGGGTCCGGGCTTTGGTCTGCGCAGCGTGCACTTGCGGGTGCGCTGTCCCGACGTGCGCTTGATGCGCTGGGCTTTCGCCGCGCCCCCGGCTGATCCGCAACGTTTCCGTTGGGCGGCGGGCACGTTGCAACTGCGTATCGTGGCTGTGCGTCTCGACGGTGCGGCGGTGCACTGGCGGCTGGACACCGGCCAACCGGTGGAAGGTGATTTCCTGCGACCGGGTATCCACGTCGTCCCATGGCAGGCGGACGCCGGTGCCCGGGGCAGCCTGCTGGAAGTGGAGATGGAACTGGATGCGCGGGTCGATGACGCCTCAAGCCGCCCCGTCGATCCGGAGCGGTTTGAAGGTCAGGGCGCATTTACGGTGGACTAATCGACCTCGGCCAACAGCTTGATCGCGGCCGCGCCGACCTTGCGCACGGCCTCTTCGATCAGGGCTGTCGGTTTGGCCGCGTAGTTCATGCGCAGGCAGTTGCGGTACTTGCCCGAGGCGGAAAAGATGCTGCCGACAGCAATCTGTACGCCCTGATCGTGCAGCGCACGATTCAGTTTCAGGGTATCGAAACCTTCCGGCAGTTCGACCCAGAGCATGAAGCTGCCTTGCGGACGGCTGGCGCGGGTGCCGGCCGGGAAATAGCGCGTTACCCAGTCGATCATCACGTCGCGATTGCGCTGGTATTGCGTGCGCATCCGCCGCAAATGCGGTTCGAAGTGCCCGGCCTTTAAGAATTCGGCGATGGCGATCTGCGGCTGTGGTGCTGTAGAGCCCGTGCTGATGTATTTCATGTGCAGCACGCGTTCGAGATAGCGACCGGGCGCGACCCAGCCGATGCGCAATCCCGGCGCGAGAGTCTTGGAAAACGAACTGCAGAGTAAGACACGGCCGTCTTCGTCGAAGGATTTGATCGTGCGCGGACGCGGGTAGGTGTAAGCCAGTTCGCCATACACATCGTCCTCGATGATTGCCACGTCGAAGCGCTGGGCCAGGTTGAGCAGGGCGCGTCTGCGCGACTCCGGCATGATGTAGCCGAGCGGGTTGTTGCAGTTGGGTGTGAG
>Ga0247818_10001968_pt1 | contig 13219 bp, 8 predicted proteins | sample 13C_Glucose_Day1_FD_192424 | JGI IMG/M metagenome (GOLD analysis project Ga0247818, IMG submission 192424) | Soil microbial communities from agricultural site in Penn Yan, New York, United States - 13C_Glucose_Day1 | ecosystem: Environmental > Terrestrial > Soil > Agricultural land | place: USA...
GGTCGCAGCGCGCGGGTCAGCCGCTGGTGGCGAGCGACCGCAGCGCCTGAGCCTCAGGGACATGACGAGCCCACCGCTGGGCTGGCTGCGGCTGGCTGACGACCCCGGCACGGAACTGGTCCTGGGCCAGGTCTCGCGGCCGTGGCGCCTCACCGACGGCGGCGCGGTGCATTCGCTGTCCCCGGAAGCGTTCCGGGACTTCGACAGGCCGGGGTACGCCAAGGTGGCGGTGAGCCTGCGCGCCCAGCCCTACGGGGCGGCTGGGTCCATCCTGTCCATCGAGACCAGGGTCGTCCTGACCGACGCCAGCAGCCGCAGCCGCTTCCGTCGCTACTGGCTGGTCGTCCGGCCCTTCAGCGAAGCCATCCGGCGGATCGCCTTCCGGCAGCTGCGCGCCCAGCTCGACGGGACGAAGGCACCGATCCGGGGGGAGATCGAGATCCTCCGGCCCCCCGAGGTCGTCTTCGACACCGTCGCGGACGAGCGCAACGAGCCGCGGTTCAACCCCGCTCTGACACGCGTGGAGAAGCTGACCGCCGGCCCGCTCGGGGTCGGCACCCGTTTCCGTGCCGAGGCCACGGTGAGGGGGCGTATCGCGCCGATGACCATCGAGCTCACAGAGTTTGTTCGGGCGCAACGGCTTTCGTCCGTCACGCAGATGGCGGCCATGCGCATTGACGGCACCCTGACTTTTGGGCCCACGCCTCGGGGCACTCGCATGACCTGGGCGTGGAACATCCACCCGGTCGGCGCCCTCGCGCTGGCCCGTCCGGCCGTGGTCTGGATGGGCCGACGGCAGGAGGTGCGGATCTGGAGGGGGCTGAAGGACCACCTCGAGAAGGGGCCTGCCGACCTTCAGGCGTGGTGAGCCGGCCGGTCAGTGAACGCCGGGTGCTTCCCGACCTATGCCAGCGCCGAGCTGAGGTGATCGCGGTCGACCGAGCACCGCCGCGCGTCGAGCGGCTGGTCGGCCACCGCGAACAGCGTGGCAGCCTGCTGCAGCAGACGGCTGGCCGTGGCACTGTCCCCCTGAGCGCGTTCGAGGTGGGCGCTGGCCTCGAGCACGGCTGCGTCCCAGGCCACGCCCTCCCAGCGGGCTGCGCACGCCCGCGCCGTGGCGAGGTGCCGCTGGGCGGCGTCGAAGTCCCCCGCGTCGGCACAGGCGATCGCTGCTGGCACTGCGAAAGTGATGTCGCAGAAGGGACACCGGTCGATGTCACCCATCGTCGCCTCCGCACGCGCCACCAGCGCGCGGGCGACGCCCGGATCGGGGGCGGCCCGGACCATGAGCCCGTGGATGCGCTGGAGAAGGTGCATGCTCATGATCGACCACCGAGCCAGCGGCAGCGCCTGCTGCAGCAGCCGCTGCGCCTCGACGGGGTCACCCCGCGCCAGGTGCACCTCGGCCAGCCGCTGCAGGCTGTGGGCCACGCCCGCGGAGGCATCGGCGTCGCGGTGGAGGTCGGCCGCCTCCTCGAGCTCGCGCTGCGCCCGGTCGAGGTCGCCCATCAGGAGAGCCGCCTCCCCGATGAGAGCCCTGGCGAAGGCGACTCCCCTGAGCGCCCCGAAGTGCTCGGCCCGTCGCTGGAGCTCCTCGGCGAGGGAGATCACCTCGGAGTACGGCGTCGGCCCATAGAGCACGTACTCGGCCACGCACAGGTGCGCGTCGAAGAGAGCCGACACCAGTCCGGTGTTGCCCTGCGTGCGGCGCAGCTCCACGCGGAACCTCTCGAACCACTCCCCCCGCTGGTGCGCGATGAGGCCTTGCAGGGCAACGAGGTCCACATACTGCCAAGGGTCTTCGGAGCCCAGGAGCATCTCTCGGGCTCGGGTGGCGGCGTCCCAGGCCCCGTCGATGTCCCCGCTGAAGTAGCTGAAGTTGCCCCGCGCCAGCAGGATCGGGCCATCAGCACCGTCGCCCTCGAGGTCGAGGCCGGCGAGGGCCGCCCGAGCGGTGTCGAAGTCACCGCCGAAGGAGGCCGCCCGTGCGAGCCTCGCACGCACCAGCCGGTGCTCGGTGCCCCGTGTGTGCGCCAGCGCCCTGCGGTAGTCGTGCGCCGCCTCGGGGTTGCCCAGGGCCATGAGCAGGTCCCCGCGCCGCGCCAGCAGGTGCCCGAGCGTCTCGCCCGAGGCGTGGTCCACCACCGCGTCGACGAGGTCCAGCGCGTCGCGGTAGGCGCCGAGCGCACCAGCCGTCTCCACCGCCGGAAGGACGTGCGCGATCGCCTCCCGCGGTGCGCCTGCGGCGAGGAACTGGTGGGCCACCCGTGCCGGTGGGGCGCCGAGACCGGCGAGCTGTCGGGCCACCTCCAGCCGGTAGGCACGGAGCCGCTCTCCCGGCATGCCCTCCAGGATCGCGTCGCGAAGGAGCGGGTGCCGGAAGCTGTAGCCGGTCTCGGACCGCTCCACAACGAGGGTCTGCTGGGCCGTCTCCAGGTGTCGATAGGCGACCGCCTCCGGGAGGCCGGACACCGCCAGGAACTCGTCGGTGGTGAACGCCAGTCCGAGCAGAGCCACGCGCTGGAGCGTCCGCTGGACATCGGGCGGCAGGCCGCTCATGCTCCAGGTCTCCTCGCCACCGCCTACCGTGGCCCGCCCCAGCTCGAGTGCGGTGAAGGGCAGCCCGCCGCTCAAGGCCCAGACCCGCTCCTGGCTCGCCTCGTCGAGATCCGGGAAACGGTCGGCCAGAAGCCGCAGGGTCGCCTCGCGGTCCAGCGGCCGCACCTCGACGCGGCTGCCGATGCCCCGGCTGACGAGGCTGGCCTGCACGTCGTCGAGCGGTGGCGTCTCCGCGGAGGCGGGCCTGGAGGCCAGGACGAGCACCACATGCTCGGTGACGGCACAGCGCGCGAGGTAGTGCAGAAGGCGCAGCGACGCCTGGTCCGCCTCGTGGAGGTCGTCGATGACCAGCAGCAGCCCCCGTCCCGCGGCGGCCAGGCGCACCAGCTCGGCGGCAGCGACGAAGAGCCGCTGGTGGCCGCTCTCGCCGCTCCACATCACGTCGCGACCGGAGAGCGCCTTGTCGAACTCCTCGCGATAGCGGTCTTCCAGACCGTCCAGGAGGCCAGGGTGCTTGCGGCACAGGTCACCGAGGGCCTCCAGGACCGAGGCGTACGGCCAGGGGCCCTCGATCGCCGAGGCCATGCCGCGGGCGGTCCGCCAGCCCGCCCGCGCAGCCAGTGAGGTCGCCAGCTCGAGCACTGCGGACTTGCCCACGCCCGGCGGCCCGGTGACGAGCAGCGTGCTGCCCCGGCCCTTCTCCGCGTCGGCGAGTCGCGCCCGCAGCTCGTCCCCGATCCCGCGGCGGCCGATGAGGCGACGCTCGGAGCGACCCGCTCCCCCGGACGGCACGGGCGTGCCCATCGTCTGCAGAAGCTGGGCCTGCAGCTGCTCCGCCCGCGCGCCGGGCGCTGTCCCCAGCTCGCGCCGCAGCGCCTGGTCGAGACGCTCGAGCTGGCGTAGCGCCCCTCTGGCGTCTCCCCGGTCGGCCAGGGACTGAGCCAGCGCGACGTGGGCCTGCTCGTCGAGCGGATCCTCGTGGACGACCTCTTCCCAGCGCCCGCTGAGCCTCAGCAGATCCAGGTGGAGCTGTCGCAACGACTCGCGCTGCTCCTCCGCCCACGACTCGTACAGGTCGTCGGGCAGCAGCTGGCCCGTGTAGAGGTCAAGGGCCGTGGTCACCTGCGCTTCACGCCCCTGGGCGAGCGCCGCCTCGGCGGCCCGCCGGAACTCCACGGCGTCCACACGGACCTCATCGCCGGGGAAGAGCTCGATCATGTCGTTGCGCACCGCGATGCCACCCGACTCCTGGCCGAGGGCGCGGCGCGCGTAGTGGGCAGCTTTGTGCAGCCTTGGTGCAGCCGCGTCCGGGGCGAGGCCCGGCCAGAGCGCGTCCATCACCTGCTCGCGGTGCAGACGCCGCCCCGGAGCGAGCGCCAGCATCTTCACGAGCGAGGCCGCCTGGCGGCGACCCCACGTGGAAGCGGGCACCTCGCGGCCATCGACGGACACCGAGAACCCGCCCAGCAGGATGAACTCGACCTTCATGGACCGCCGATCTCGAAACCCTGCGGCACCACGCTACCCACGCGCTGCGGGCATGTCAGCCTCCAGAAACCGGGGCAAACCAGCCTCCTCAGCCCCAACCGGGCGGCCCTGCAGCAGCGCCACCTCGTCGCTCATCGCGGAGCTGACCTCCCTCAGGAGTCGGCGCAGGCCGGCGAGGTCCCAGTCGTAGGCGGCGATGCGGTTGCCCACGCCGAACAGCTGCGCCGAGAGCTTGTCCCGCTGCTGCTGGTAGGCGGCCAGGGCGGTCGGCTCGGACATCGTGCCCTCGGCAGTCCCCGCCAAGGCGTCGGCCAGGAGCTCGGCGTCCCGCATGGCATCCGTCATCCCGTGGGTGGTGGTCGGGTCGACGAAGTACCCCGCGTCCCCGACGAGCGCCCAGCCCGGGCCCCACGAACGACGCACGTGTGCGGGCACCCCCGACCAGCCGTGCAGTCGTCCCACCCTCCGCGCCGCGCGCAGCCGCCCCGCATGGGCTGGGGCCGCCACACCAAAGAGGCGTTCGAACGTCGCCTCACTCCCCTCCCTGCGACGAACGTCTCGCAGGCGGGCGGGGGTCGTGGCGACGAAGACACAGGTGAGTGCGTCGTTGGTGGGGATCAGGCCCGCGGCGGCGCCGGGGCCGTAGGCCCACTCGTAGCCCTCGGCCGGGAAGTCCTTGTAGTAGCCGTACATCAGCGCTCCCCCGTCGGCGCCGACCGCCTCGTACGGCGCCGCCACGGCCGACGCCACCGTCGACCTGATGCCGTCAGCGCCAATCGTGACCCGGGCCCGCGCGTGCAGCTCGCGGCCGGCGGCATCCCTGGCGACGACACCGCAGACCCGGCCGCCGTGAGTCATCAGGCCGATGACCGTGGTGCCGTGCCGCACCTCCACCCCAGCGGCCCGAGCGGCGTCCACCAACACGGTGTCGAGAACCTGCCGACGCGGTGCGTACAGCGCGGGAACGCCGGGGCTGCGGCGAATGGAGATCTGCACGCTGTCGTCGTCCGCGTAGTGGAAGACCGTGCGACGCACCGGTGGTGTGCCGGCGTCGATGACCCGGTCGAGCAGGCCCCACCGGTGCAGCTGGAGAACGCCAGCGCGCATGAGGGCGTGCGTCGAGACGGTGTCCGAGCCGTATGCCGTGCGCTCCAGGAGCAGGACGCGCGCACCAGCGCGCGCCAGCAGCATGGCCGTCGACGCACCGGCCACGCGGCCTCCCACGACGACGTAGTCGTACTCCGCCGGGGCGCTCATGCCGACAGCTCTTCCGGCGAGTCCGACGCCGACGAGCCGGACCGGTCCGACAGGGCGCGGCTGCTGGCGAGGCGGGTCAGCTCGGCGACCACGTGCTCGGCGTCGTGGCGTGCTCCGTCGATCATCGCCGAGTCACGACGGTGCTGGAAGCGCTGTCCCACGACGAAGACCCCGGGTGCAGGCGTCACGCCGCGGTACTGCTCGATGGAGCCGTCGGCCGCGGTGATCGGCAGCCGCAGCCAGGGGCGGTGCGGCCGGTAGCCCGTGGCCAGGATGACGGTGCCGATGCCCTCCGCCCTCAGGTCGGCGGAGGTGGGGGCCGCCGGTGGGGCCAGGGGCGCCGGACGATGACCCTCCCAGACCTCGGTCGTGAGGCGGCTGTCGTCGATGTGCCGATCGACCGTGTCGAGGAAGCGGTGCATCTGGAGGTCGGCCGCCCCGACCGAGTCGGCCAGGTCGTCGGCGAACCACACCCGGTGCCGGTCGCCGTCCACCAACCGCCCGGTCAGGCGCACGCCGTGGTGCTGGAGCACGGCGAGGTCGAGGTCGTCACCACGGTGAGGGCCTGCGCGCCCGACCAGCTGCAGCGAGGGCTCGCGGCGCGCCTCGCCCACGTCCGGCACCTCGTCGATGGTCCGCCCGGTCCGTCCCGTTCGCTCCAGCCACCAGAAGATGTCCATTCCCCGGTAGCGGCGTGGCATGCGGGTGTGACGTCCCACGGAGAGCACCACGTCGCGCCCGGCTGCGGCCAGCTCGTGGGCGATCTGGACGCCGGAGGACGACGCGCCGACGACGAGGACGCCACCCGTCGGCAGCTGGGCCGGGTTGCGGTAGGCGGCGGCCCCCAGCACGCGCACGTCCGGGTGAAGACGATGCGCGGCCGCCGGGACCTGGGGCCGAGATCCCGGGCCCGTCGCGATGACCACGTGCCGTGACCGCCACGAGCCGTGGTCGGTGACCACCTCGTATCCCGGGCCGGCGCTGCGGACCGCCTCGACGCTGACACCGGCGAGGACGGGGGCGCCGAAGGAGGCGGCGTAGCGCTCGAGGAAGACCGCCAGTCCGCCTGCTGGCATGTAGCCCTCCTTGTCGGGACCGGTGTAGCACCATCCAGGGAGGCGGGTCATCCAGTTCGGTGTCAGAAGGCGCAGCGAGTCCCAGCGGGCCGAGCGCCAGCTCTCCGCGACCCGCCCCCGGTCGAGCACCACGTGGTCGCGGCCCTCCATCGTCAGCAGTCGGCTCACCGCGAGGCCAGCGTGCCCGGCGCCGATCACCACGGTCTCAACGTCGTTCACCGTCGTCTCCTTTCGTGTGGGCCCGGCCGGTCTCCGTCCGGGCCCCGGGGTGGTGCGGGCGGATGGCTCAGCCGGTGACGACGTCGACGGTCACCGGCGTGGGGTTGGTGAGGACGTCGTAGACGGCCGAGCGACGGCGGGACTGCTCGACGATCCCGCGCAGGGTCTCGTCGTCGGCGTCGCCCTCGATGTGGAAGGTGACACGCACGTCCTGGTAACCGTTGCGGACCGACCCGTCAGACAGGCCGAGGATGCCCAGGAGGTCGATGTCGCCCTCGACACGCGAGCTCACCCGCGTGAGGGTGACCCCCCGGGCAGCCGCGATGTTGGCCACCCCGGCGGTGAGACAGGACGCCAGGGCGTGCAGCAGGTACTCGACCGGGGCGGGCCCGTGGTCCGCGCCGGTGAGCACCTCGGGGTGGTCGGAGTCGAGCACCGTGGTGTGGCGGTGCTCCATCTCCTGGCCCGCGCCGTAGAAGCCCGAGATCGTCGAGCGGCTGTGGGTCCCGCGCTGCCAGGTGTTCTCGGCCCTGAACTGGAAGCTGGCGATGTCGTTCTGCCCCTTGACCGCGTCGAGGGTCGCGAAGAGAGCCGCGGTGTCGACGCCGTTGCGGATGGGGCTGGTGCTGGTGGTCATGGGTTCCTCCTGGGGTTTGGGTGGCCATTGATCCCGTGGCCGCGGGCTGGTGTGTCGGCAAAGCTGGGAACCGCCCCTTCCCCCGCCCTTCCTCCGCGACGGTGACCTGGGAAGGTCGGGAAAGGCGGCGGTCAGGGCTGGAGGTCCGGCTCGGCGACGGCATACGGCTGCGGGGCAGGGTCGTGCGGCTGATCGCGCCGCGGGGCGGCGACGAAGGACTCCGTCGACCACCACCGTCGGTAGACCTCCTCGCCGACCTCCTCGATGAGGGCGTCCGTCTGCGAGGCGTGGGCCCGCAGCGCCGCAAGCTTGAGGCGCGACTCCGGGTCGTCGCAGACGACCTGGTGCACGAGGGTGTGCGCCGGCGTCGAGGGCACGACCCGCTGGTCCATCCACACGCCGAGGCGGCTGCTGAGGCCGCCCCACCGGCGGTGGAAGTCCTCGGTCAGCGTGGCGTGCCAGAGCTGCCCGCTGAAGGCAGCCTGGCGGCAGGCCCCGCTGACCCAGCTCGAGACAGCGCGATGGTCAGCGTGGCCCGTGAGGCCGTCCGGCCCGAAGGTCACGATCGTTGCGGGACGGATGCCTTTGATGAGAGCGGCGATTCGTGCCGACGCGGTGCTCGCGTCAGCCTCAGCGAGCTCGCCGTCCCGGTAGCCCAGCCATCGATGCTCACGGACCCCGAGGATCCGGAGGCTGTGCTTCTGCTCTCGCTCGCGGCGGCGGGCGAGGCGTTGGGGAGGCGACGCCACGGGGTCCGGAGCGCCCTGCTCTCCGCGCGTCGCCGAGACGACCACCACGCGCCGGCCCTCACGCCTCGCGCGGGCCATCAGCACGGCCGAGAGGTAGGCCTCGTCGTCAGGGTGGGCCCAGATGCCCAACAGGGGGCGATCCGGTGCCATGTGGCTGGTGGAGCGGTATGCCGTGTGGCTGCGTGTGGTCATGCGGACAGGCTGCTTCCCCGGCCTTCCTCCGGCCTTCCCCTCCCTGTGCCGCCGGACCAGAGCCGGGAAGGAAGGGGGAAGAGCCGACCTCCACTCTCAGGCCATCACCCGGCACAGGAGGACACCATGTACGACCTCACCGTTCTCGCCCGCGTCGAGCAGCAGCGCGTCGCCCGCGAGGCAGAACACCCGACGCGGTACCTGCTCGCGGACCTCGAGCACGCACGTCGTGCTGCGCGCCGCGAGGCCCGGCAGGCTGCACGCGCGCACCGCGGTGGCAGCCGCTGGTGGAAGCCCTGGCGCCGCACGCGGGCTGTCGCGGCCTAGGAGCGTCGACGTCGACGCGACCGACCCGTTCCCGTCGTTCAGACCGTGCGCCGCACCATGAGCGCGGCCACGTCGTCGTCCTGGGAGGGCTCGCGCAGTGCACCCACCAGGTCACGGAGCGACTCGGAGAGGCCGGCCCTCACCAGGGACGGCAGGGCGGTGTGCACGCGGTGCAGGCCAGCGTCGATGTCCTCGTCCCGACGCTCGATCAGGCCGTCGGTGAACGCGAGGAGGGTGTCGCCGGCGCGGAGCGGCACCCTCACCTGGCGACGGCGCTGCGGGCCCGCTCCGAGAGGGGCGCCGTCGGCCATCGGCAGCTGCTCGGTGCTGCGGTCGCCGCGCAGGATCACCGGCGGCGGATGCCCGGCATTGGCCACGACCAGGTCGTCGGTGCGCGGGTTCAGCACCATGTAGACGAGGGTGACCAGCTGCTCGGTGCCGTAGCGGGCGAACATCAGGTCCAGGTTGCGCAGGACCGCCTCGGGCCACGGCTCGACGGCGGCGTAGGCCCGCACCGCCGCGCGCATCTGCGCCATGGCTGCCGCGGCCGCCACGCCACGCCCCATGACGTCGCCGACGAAGAGGGCGAGGCGGCCACCGCCGATGGGCATGGCGTCGTAGAAGTCACCGCCGACCTCGGTGCGCCCGGAGGGGCTGTAGTAGCTCGCGACCTCCCAGCCGGGCACGTCAGGCATGGCCTCGGGCAGCACGGCCTGCTGCAGCTCGACCGCCGTGGCGAGCGTCTGGCTGTGCAGCTCGGCGTTGTCGATGGCAATCGCACCCCGTCTGGCGAGGTCCTCCGCGAACGCGAGGTCATCTGGACCGTAGTACCGGTCCGACTCGGCCAGTGCCCAGGTCATCACCCCGAAGACCTTGTCCCGGGCGGCCAGCGGCACCGTCAGCCCGCTGCGGAGCTCAAGCTCTCGCGCGATGCGCAGGTGCTCCTCGTCGACCGCGCTCGCGACCAGCATCTCGTCGGTCACCACGGGGACCAACAGGCTCTGACCGGTCCTGATGACGTTCCAGGGACCGGCTGGGGCGTCGGGGTCCGGGGGGTACCGCTCCTGCAGGGCGCGCGCCAGCTCCACCTTCGCCGGGTCGACGTGCTCCACCGCGAGGCGGTTGAGCCGACCGTCCTCGACGACGTCGATGGCGCACCAGTCGGCGAACCTCGGGACGGCCAGCCGCGCCACCCTGGCGAGCGTTGCCTCGTAGTTCAGGCTGCTGGCCAGCTCCGTCGAGGCGTCCGCAAGGAACTCGAGCTTCGCGGTCTGTGTCGCCGCCTCGTCCAGTGCGCTGACGCGGTCGAGCGCCTGGGCGCAGGTGTCGGCCACGATCTCGAGGAACTCGAGCTCCGCCGGCTCCAGGTGCCGCGTGCCGGGGAACGACAGCCCCATCGCGCCGATCGTGCGGGCCGCCGCCCGAAGGGGAAGGCAAACCACCGAGCGCTCGCCCCGGGCCGAGTCGGCCAGGTCTGGATAGCGATCGGCAATCGCCGCCGCCCCCGTGAGGATGAGCCGCACACCGGTCCGGATCACGTCGCTGGACGGCGTGCGCGTCGAGATGGGGTATCTCTCCCAGCGCTTGGCGTCGTGCTCACTCCCACCCCTCAGGCCGACGAGGCGCAGGGTCTGCCCGTCCTCGCGCAGCGTCAGGGTCGCGATGGTCGCGCCCACCGCGTCAGCGGTGTGGGTGGTGACGATCTTGTTGACCGTCTCGACCGAGTCGGCCATCACCAGCTCGGCCGTGACCCGGGCCAGGCGGCCCAGGCTCTCGCCCAGACGCCGCGCAGCCCGCACGCTGTCCCGGTCGGCACCCGGGTCCTGCACGACCCAGAGCAGGCCCACGACGGCCCCGTCCCGCCACAGGGGTAGGCACGTGAGGTCGCCGGTGAAGCGGGTCGCGTCCCCACGCGACATCTCCATCCGACCCGTCCACGAGCTCCCGCCCAGCACCTGGTCCACGACCGCGGACACGGCCTCCCTCTCGCCGCCCTCGAACAGCCTCGCCACCAGGTGCTGACCCTCGAGGGCCGTGTCCTGGCCACCCAGAGAGCGATGCGCCGCCTCGTTGGCGAACGTGATCCTTCCGGCGCCGTCCACCAGAAGAGCGGCTGCGTCGAACCCGTCGAGCAGACGAGGCTCCGCGGGCCAGCTGCTGACGGATGGGGGTTCACTCACGGGCACATCATCACAGTCCACGCTGAGCGGGCACAGCATTTCCTGTGAAGTCCTCCGCCGGCGGGCTGCCCACCTGCGGTCTGGAGCCCAGCCCCACAAGAGCCCGGTCCGCCGTTTGGCCGGGCGGCGGCGAATCACCCGCCGGCGGCTGGAGGCGTCCCTACACTCTGCCCATGCCCGCCGCCGAGCCGCCGTTCTCCGACGCGCTCCGCGGCCTGCGCGAGCGGGCCGGCCTGACCCAGGAGGAGCTCGCCCACCGGGCGGGACTCACGCCGCACGCCATCAGCGCCCTCGAGAGGGGCGTGCGCACCCGTCCCTACCCGCACACCGTCCGATCCCTGTCCGACGCCCTGGGGCTCGGCGACGCGGAGCGCAGTGCCCTGCTGGCGTCGATACCGGCACGCCGGAGGGCGGCCGACACAGCCGCGGACAGCGCCGCCACCGGGATCAGCTCGCGGACGCTGCCCGTTCCCCCGACGAGGCTGCTCGGTCGCGAGGCAGACGTGGCGGAGCTCGAGGCCCTGCTGAGCTCCGGCGACGTCCGGCTGGTCTCGCTCACCGGCCTGGGCGGGGTGGGCAAGACGCGGCTGTCCCTCGCAGCGGCCGAGCGCGCCCGCTCTCATTTCCCTGACGGCCTCGCCTGGGTCCCGCTGGCCTCCGTCGCGGACCCGGCGCTGGTGCTGCCCGCCATCGGCCGCGCCCTCGGTGTCGGGCAGGTCGAAGGACTCGACGCCGCAGCCGTCGTGGCGCAGGCCCTGCGCCCCTGTCGGCTGCTCCTCATCCTCGACAACCTCGAGCACCTGCTGCCGGCCGCGCCCGAGCTCGTCGACCTGCTCGAGGCCTGCCCCCACCTCACCATCCTTGCCTCGAGTCGGGCCGCGCTGAGGGTGCGCGGCGAGCACGAGTACGCCGTCCTCCCCCTGGCCCTGCCTGAGGTCCGGCGCGCCACAGCCCGCCAGGTGACTGCCTCGCCCGCGGGGTCCCTGTTCCTCGCCCGCGCCCGGGGCGTCCGACCGGACTTCGCCGTGACGGATGGCAACGCAGAGGCGGTCGCCCTCCTCTGTGAGCGCCTGGCCGGCATACCCCTGGCCCTGGAGCTCGCCGCGGCCAAGGTGCGGCTGCTCGAACCGGCTGCCCTGCTGTCGCGGCTCGATGCCGCGATGTCCAGCGGCGGCGCCCGCGACCTCCCCGCTCGCCAGCACACCCTGCACGCCACCTTGGACTGGAGCTACCAGCTGCTCGACCCCGAGACGCAGCGACTGTTCGGGAGGCTCGGGGTGTTCGTCGGCGGGTTCACCCTCGAGGCGGCCGAGGCGGTCGCGGGCGGCGACGTGCTCGTCGGGCTCGAGCGGCTCATCGAGCACTCCCTGGTGATCGCCTCGCCGCAGCCCGAGGGTGGCCTGCGCTACCACCTGCTCGAGCCCGTCCTGCAGCACGCCCGCGGCCGGCTGGACGACGACGACTCGCGCGATGCCTTCCTGAGCCACGCGCGGTACTTCCTGGCGCTCGCCGAGGCGAACACGCCGGCATACCGGCGAAGCGACGCGGTCGCTGCGCTCACCACCACCACCCTCGAGGACGGCAACCTCGAGGCCGCGCTGGAGCGGACACTGCAGCTGGGCGAGGCCGAGCTCACCGGACGGCTGTGCTGGGCGCTGTGGCTGTACTGGTGGCTGCGCGGCCACCTCATCGTCGGGCGACGGTATGCCGAGCGAGCCCTGGCCATGCCGATGTCGGGACCCACGCGCGTCGGGGCGCTGCTCACGCAGGCGGCCATGGCCTTCGCCCAGGGAGACATGGCGGGCAGCGCTCCCGGCTGGGTGGAGGCGGCCGAGATCGCGCGTCGCGACGGCCAGCTCCCGGGGCAGGCACACGGCAGCGCCGGCCAGGCGCTCGTCGCCATCGCCGAGGGTGATCTCGTCGCGGCGGAGACGCTGCTCTCCGAGGCTGTGGCGCTCAGCAGCTCGGGCCTGGACGACGATCTCTGGCTGTGGAGCCTGGTCCACATCTGGCGCGGCACCGTGCGCCTGCTCCGGGGGCATCCCCAGGAGGCCCTGGCCCTCGTCGACACCGGGGTGCAGGCTGCCCGCGCCCGCGGGGACCGCCTGGTGACCTACATCGGCCTCTTCACGGCCTCACAGGCAGCGCTCGTCCTCGGTGACACCTCCGGGGCGAGAGGGCACCTCGAGGAGGGCATCCGGCTGTCCCAGGAGACGCGCGACCTGGCGAACCAGGCCTACTTCGTCGAGGCACTCGCGGTGCTGGAGGGGTCGGCCGAAAGAGGGCCCGGCCGGGCCAGGCGCATCGCGGTGCTGCTGGGCGCTGCCGAGGCGCTCCGCGAGCGGGTCGGCGCGCCCGTCTACGGCTACTACAAGCCCGACGAGGCGCTGCGCGAGTCCGTGGTGAGGCGCGTGCGCTCCCTGCTCGGCGAGGACGGGTATGACGACGCGGTCGACGAGGGTCGCGCCCTCGACCCCGCGGAGGCGACCACGCTCGCCCTGTCGCCTCCGCGGAGACTGCGCCTGGCGCAGTCTC
>Ga0247818_10001970_pt1 | contig 13210 bp, 9 predicted proteins | sample 13C_Glucose_Day1_FD_192424 | JGI IMG/M metagenome (GOLD analysis project Ga0247818, IMG submission 192424) | Soil microbial communities from agricultural site in Penn Yan, New York, United States - 13C_Glucose_Day1 | ecosystem: Environmental > Terrestrial > Soil > Agricultural land | place: USA...
CGTCCTGCCCATGGCAGTGGCGCTGTGGCTGGTCGGGGCGGGTCGCGGCCTGCCCCACCGCACGGTGAACCGGATCTCCCTGGCGGCGTCGGCCGTGACCCTGGCGGCCGTCATCGTGGCTGTGCTGCTGCGCCCCACGATCGACCGGGCGTGGGTCCCCACGCTGGGGATGCGGTGGCAGCTGGCCGTGGACGGCATCAGCGCGCCCCTCCTGCTCATGACGGCGCTGCTGGGCGTGGCGGTGGTCGTGCACACGGCGCGCCGGCCCGCCGAGGGAGGTACCCCGGCCGCCTTCCACGCCTGCCTCCTCCTCGTCGAGGCCGGCGCGCTCGCGACCTTCTACGCACGGGACGCCATCCTCTTCTTCGTCGCCTTCGAGGTCGTGCTCGTGCCCATGTGGGTCCTCATCACCCGCTTCGGCGACGCGCACCGCCCCGGGGCGCGGGCGGACGCGGGCGCACGCTTCGTCCTCTACACCGCGCTCGGGTCGACGCTCATGCTCATCGGCATCCTCGCGCTGGTGACGGCGAGCGGCACGGCGGACCTCGACGTCCTCGCCCGTGGCGAGGGTGCAGGCATCCCGGAGCGGACCCAGCTGCTCATCGCCCTCGCCCTCGTCGTCGGCCTCGGCGTCAAGGTGCCGCTCTTCCCGGCGCACACCTGGCTGCCTCCCGCGCACACCATCGCCCCCACAGCCGGATCCGTGCTGCTGGCCGCGGTGCTCCTCAAGATGGGCACGTACGGGCTGGTCCGACTTCCCATCGCCTCGGTGCCCGACGCCTTCACGCGGCTCGCCCCGGCCCTGGCGGTCGTGGGAGCCGTGGGCATCCTCTGGGGAGGGTTGGCCTGCCTCGTCGAGCGCGACCTCAAGCGGCTCGTCGCCTACTCCTCGGTGGCCCACATGGGCTTCGTGGCCGTGGGCCTGGCCTCGGGCACGCAGACCGGAATGCAGGCCGCGCTGTTCGCGAACGTCGCCCACGGTGTCGTCTCGGCCCTCCTGTTCTTCGTCGTCGGCGGCCTCAAGGAGCGGTGGGGGTCGGCCGACCTCACGGTGGCGCGAGCGGCACTGCGGGAGGTCAGCCCGAGGCTCGGCTTCGCCCTGCTGGTGGGCCTGGCCGCGTCGCTGGGCCTGCCCGGTCTCGCAGGGTTCTGGGGCGAGTTCCTCAGCCTGTATGCCGCGTGGTCGCCGGCCGAGGGCCTGCCGACCGGGGTGCTCCGCGCCTGCGCTGTGGCGGGGGCGCTCGGCACCGTGCTGGCCGCCGCCTACGCCCTCCGCGTCGCCGGCATCGTCTGGGCCGGCGAGCGCCTCGAGCCGCCCCAGGCCGACGCCCGCGGCGCGGAGTGGGCAGTCGTCGGTGGGCTCGTGGGTGTCGCACTGCTGCTCGGCGTGCTGCCCCAGCTCCTGCTCTCGATGACCTCGGGCGCGGTGGCGGCGCTGATGGGCGGCGGCGCATGACCACCCTCGTCTCCATCGACGCCCTCGCGCTCGGACCGGTCCTCGCCCCGGCGCTGGGGGCCGTGCTCGTGCTGCTGGTCGACGTCGTCGCGCCCCGGCTCCGGGGCGCGCATGCCGCCGTGGGTGCGGCGGCGCTCGTCGTGGGCCTGGCGTCCGGCGTCCCGGGGGCGCTCGGCACGGAAGGCGACCCCGTGCGCACCCTGTGCCTGCCCGCCCCGGCCGGCGCCTGCTTCTACGAGGCCGGGACCCTCGCGAGCGCCCTGCAGCTGGGCGCCCTCGCGTCCGCGCTCGTCGTCCTGCTGCTCGTGTGGCCCAGCCCCATGCCCGAGGGCGACGAGCTCAGGGGAGGCCCCGCCGTCCTCGTCGCGCTCGTTCTCAGCGCGACCGCGGGCGCGACCGCCGTCGCGGCGGCCCACGACCTGGGCTCCTGGCTCGTCGCCCTCGAGCTCGCGACCCTGCCGGCGATCGCCCTCGTCGCGCTCCGGGGCACCAGGCGCGCCGGCGCCGGGGCGCTCTCCCTCCTCACGACCTCTCTGGTGTCGTTCGCGATGGTCGTCCTCGGCGCGGCGCTCTGGCTGGTCGGCACAGGGGAGGCGGTGTTCTCCAGCGGTGCAGTGCAGCGCGCCCTCGAGACGCCCGAGGCACGCGCGGTGCTGCTGCTGGGCGTCCTGCTGCTCGTCGGAGGCCTCGGCTTCAAGCTCTCACTCGTGCCTTTCCACGCCTGGACACCCCAGACGTATGCCGGCGCCTCCGAGCCCGTGGCCGCCTTCCTCGCCGCGACCTCCAAGATCGCCGCCCTGGCCGCCCTCGTGGTCGTGCTGCGCCCGCTGGCGGACGCCAGTGGGCCGGTGCTCGTGGCCGTCGGGGTGCTGGCGGCGGTCTCCATGACCGTGGGGAACGTCTTGGCGCTGGTCCAGGACGACCCGGTGCGGCTGCTGGCCTGGTCCACCGTCGCCCAGGCGGGCTGGGTGGTGCTGCCGCTCGCGACCCTCGTCCCCGACGGCCTGGCCGCGTCCGGCGGCTACGTGCTGGCGTACGCCATCGCCACCCTCGTCGCGTTCACCGCCGTCACGGTGGTCGGCCAGGCTGCCGCCGGCGCGGCGCCGGCGGGCCGCTCCCTCGCGGCATACCGGGGCCTGATGCGCCGCAACCCCGTCGTGGCGGGCCTGCTCGGCCTGGCCCTGGTCTCCCTGGCCGGACTGCCGCCCGGCGTCATCGGCCTCGTCGCCAAGGTGCTGGCGCTGCGTCCGGTCGTCTCCGAGGGCCTGTGGGCCCTGGCCCTCGTCGCGGTCGCGAACGCGGTCATCGGCGTCGCGGTCTACCTGCGCTGGTTCGCGGTGCTGCTGCAGGAGCCCGGGGCCGACAGCGCCACGCTCCGGCGGCCGGCTGCGGGCCCCGCCGCCGCCCTGGCCCTGACCGGCACGGCACTCGTGCTCACCAGCCTGGCGCCGCAGCTGCTGCTGGGGCTCGTGGACTGACGCGCCTGCGCGGCTCGGTCACGGGCACGGAACGAGGCGCGTGCCGTCTGCGTTAATGGGGACATGCACAACCACTTCAACGGGCTGAAGACTGCCGCGCTGTTCGGCGGGATCTTCGCGCTCCTCCTCGGCATGGGCGCCGTGATCGGCAACGGCCGCTACATCTGGCTCTTCGCGCTCTTCGGCGTCGCCATGACGGCCTACGGCTACTGGAACTCCGACAAGCTCGCGATCCGCGCGATGCACGCCTACCCCGTCAGCGAGGCGCAGGCGCCGGTGATGTACCGCATCGTCCGAGACCTCTCGACGGCCGCCGGCAAGCCGATGCCGCGCCTCTACGTCTCACCGACCCAGGCGCCCAACGCCTTCGCCACCGGCCGCAACCCCGAGAACGCGGCCGTCTGCTGCACCGAGGGCATCCTGGGCCTGCTCGACGAGCGCGAGCTGCGCGGCGTCCTCGGGCACGAGCTGATGCACGTCTACAACCGCGACATCCTCACCGGCTCGGTGGCCGCCGCGATCGCCGGCGTCATCACCAGCGTCGCCCAGATGCTGATGTTCACGTCGATGTTCGGCGGCAGCGACGAGGACCGGCCGAACCCGCTCGCGCTGCTCGCGATGGCCCTGCTGGCCCCGTTCGCCGCGATGGTCATCCAGATGGCGATCAGCCGCACCCGCGAGTACGACGCGGACGAGGACGGCGCGAAGCTGACCGGCGACCCGCTCGCCCTCGCCTCGGCGCTGCGCAAGCTCGAGCAGGGCACCGCCCGCGCTCCGCTCGCCCCGACGCCGGCGCTGCAGAACTCCAGCCACATGATGATCGCCAACCCGTTCCGCCCCCAGGACGTGTCGCGCTTCTTCTCCACCCACCCGCCGATGGCCGAGCGCATCGCCCGGCTCGAGGCGATGGCCTACGGCTACCGCACCCACTGAGGCGCCACGCGGATGGCCGGTCGTTTCGGCGACCGGCCACCCGCGTGCTACGGTTTAGCCAGTTGCAGTTGCAGTCCTCGCTTGAGAGTGGCCCGCCAAAGTGTGCGGGCCTTTTCTTTTACGGTGAGCCGAGACTTCGGTTCTTCCGTGTCTGGGGTTTTTGAACGGCAGCTTGGGTCCCGCATCCGCGGGTCCCACCGGCCACATAGAAAAGAGAATCCCATGGCACAGGGAACAGTGAAGTGGTTCAACGCTGAGAAGGGCTTCGGCTTCATCGAGCAGGACGGCGGCGGCGCCGACGTCTTCGTTCACTACAGCGCGATCAACACGGGCGGCTACCGCTCCCTCGACGAGGGCCAGAAGGTCCAGTTCGACGTCACGCAGGGCCCCAAGGGCCCCCAGGCGGAGAACGTCACCTCTCTCTGAGCGAGTCACTCGCTCGAGACAGCGTCAGCAGAGCCCCCGGCCCACCGGCCGGGGGCTCTGCCGTGCCGGGTGCCTGACACAATTGGGACATGCCGTCCCTGAGCAGGTCCGAGGCCCGGCTGCGTGCCGACCTCATCAGCGTCACGTCGATGCAGGTCGACCTCGATCTCGACAAGGGTGAGGACACGTTCACCTCCCGGACGAGGATCCGCTTCACCTGCCGCGAGCCCGGCGCGTCGACGTTCCTCGACCTCGACCCGGTCGAGGTGGCGTCGCTGACCCTCAACGGCGCCGCCCTCGACCCGTCTGCGGTGTCCGACGGCCGGGTCGCGCTCACCGGCCTCGCCGCTGAGAACACGGTGGAGGCCGTGGCCACCATGCGCTACAGCCGCGACGGACAGGGCCTGCACCGGGCGGTCGACCCCGCCGACGGCGAGCGCTACGTCTACGGCCACCTCTTCCTCGACGCCGCGCCGAGCGTGTTCGCGTGCTTCGACCAGCCGGACCTCAAGGCCCCGTATGCCGTGTCCGTCACCGCCCCGCCCCGATGGCAGGTACTCGGCAACGGCGCTGCCACGCAGGTGGGTCCGGGCCGCTGGGAGCTCGCCGAGACCAAGCCGCTGGCGACGTACTTCGTCACGGTGTGCGCCGGGCCCTTCGCCTCCGTGCGGACCGAGCACGACGGCATACCCCTGGGCGTGCACGCACGAGCCTCCCTGCGCGAGCCGCTCGAGCGGCAGGCGCCGCAGATGCTCGAGGTCACCCGGGCGAGCTTCGACTACTACCACCAGCTGTTCGGCATCCGGTACCCCTTCGGCGAGTACCACCAGGTCTTCGTCCCCGAGTTCAACGCCGGTGCCATGGAGAACCCGGGGTGCGTGACCCTGCGCGACACCTACGTGTTCCGGGGGGCCGCGGCCCGCGACGAGGTCCTGACCCGCTCCAACACCATCGCCCACGAGCTGGCCCACATGTGGTTCGGCGACCTCGTCACCATGCGCTGGTGGGACGACCTGTGGCTCAACGAGTCCTTCGCCGAGTACATGGCGCACCGCACCTGCGTGGGGGCCACCGAGTTCACCGAGGGCTGGGTCGACTCGACCGTCGCCCGCAAGATGTGGGGATATGCCGCAGAGCGCACCCCCTCGACGCACCCGGTCGCCGGGGGCGAGGCGCTCGACACACAGGCCGCCCTGCAGGACTTCGACGGGATCTCCTACGCCAAGGGCGCGGCGACACTGCGGCAGCTCATCGCCCACATCGGCGATGAGGCCTTCATCGCCGGGGTGGGCGCCTACCTGCGTGAGCACGCCTTCGGGAACGGCACCCTCGCCGACTTCCTCGGCTTCATGGAGCGCGCGTCGGGCAAGGACCTCAGCGGGTGGAGCCGGTCCTGGCTGCTCACCGCCGGCCTCGACGTCATCACGGCCGACCAGAAGACCGGCGTCGTCACCCGGGAGGTGCCGCAGGACTACCCGGCCGCCCGCCCGCACACCCTCGACGTGGCCGGGTTCTCCGGGGCCGAGGAGGTCTTCCGCGTCGCTGTGACGCTGGACGGCGACGCCACCGGCTCACCGAGCCTCGCGGCGGCGCCGGCGGCGCGGATCGTCGTGCCGAATGCCTCCGACCTGACCTGGGCGACCGCGGCGAGCGTGTCGGCGTCGGCCGACACGCTCGCCGCGGTCCCCGCGGGTCTCGCGCAGGTGCCCGACCCGCAGGCCCGGGCTGTGGTGTGGGCGGCACTCGTCGACGGGGTCTGCCTCGGCACCGTGGACCCGCGCCTGGTGGTCGACACCTTCGGGATGGCCTGGCCGCTCGAGTCCAACGAGTCGGTGCTGAACCGCATCGCCGTGGCGGTCCTCGGGCGGATCATCCCGAGCTTCCTGCCGCCGGACGAGCAGGCTGGCGCCAAGGCCGTCGTGGCCGCGGCAGCGCGCGCCCTGCTCGCGCACAGCGCGCCCGGCTCGACCACCGCCGTCCTGGCCGCGAGGACCCTCGCCCGCAGCAGTGCCGACGAGTCCCTGCTGTGGCACTGGGCCGGGCGCCAGCAGCTGCCGCACGGTCTGCAGGAGGACTCGGACTTCCGGTGGCTGGTGGTCCGCAACCTCGCCGGGCGAGGGCTCGTCGACGCCGACTTCATCGAGCAGGTCCGCCGCGAGGACGACACCTTGGCCGGCCGGCTCGGCGCGCTGTCTGCGCGCGCGACCCTTCCTGCTGCAGACGCGAAGGCATGGGCATGGAGGGAGCTGACGACGAACCGCTCGCGCTCCAACTACGAGCTCAACGCGCTGGCGGCGGGGTTCTGGTCCGAGGGCGACCTCGACGTGCTCCGCAGCTATGTGCCGCGCTACTTCGCCGAGCTGCCGCCGCTGTCGGAGTGGGTCGGAGCCGACGCGCTCGGGCGGGTGGCCGCGCTGGCCTTCCCGGCCAGGGTCGTCGAGCAGCCCACCGCGGACGCGAGCGCAGCCGCGCTGGCCGCCGACGCTCTGAGCCCGGCGGTTCGCCGCTCCATCGTCGATGGGGACTCCGAGCTGCGGGAGGCGCTGCGCTCGCGGGCGATCTTTGACGCCTGGCCGCGGCGAAACCTGCTCACAGAAGGCCCTGTCGGTGCCCGCCCCTAGCGTGGGGTGATGGCCACCGTCGCGCTCTTCCACTCCGTCCTCGGCCCCCGTGAGGGGGTCCACGATGCCGCTGCGCTCCTGCGCGAGCACGGCCACATCGTCCACGTCATCGACCAGTACGCCGGGCGCACCTTCGACGACTACGAGGCCGCCACGGCGTACGCGGACTCCCTCGGGTACCCCGTGCTCATGCAGCGAGCACTGGACGCGACGGCAGAGCTGACGGGCCGGTTCGTCACAGCCGGGTTCTCCAACGGTGGGGGCATGGCCGAGTTCGTCGCCGCCTCGCGCCCCGAGGCGGTCGCCGGGGTGCTGATGTTCTCCGGGGCCCTGCCGCTCACCATGATCGGGGCACAGTGGCCCGCGGGAGTGCCCGCCCAGATCCACTACACGCTCGACGACCCGTTCCGCAGCCAGGAGTGGGTCGACGCCGTCGCTGGGTCGGTGCGCGAGGCGGGCGGCGAGTGCGAGGTGTTCGACTACCCCGGCTCAGGGCACGTCTTCACCGACGCGAGCAAAGTCGACGAGTTCCAGCCCGAGGAAGCGCGCCTGCTGTGGGATCGCGCGCTTGGCTTCCTCGCCCGCGTCGACCGCATCGACACGCGGAAGCGGTAACGGCAGTGACTCAGTCCGGGTCTTCTCGCTAGTCGCTCCGGCTCTCGAGGCGTGCCGTGCGCGGGTGCGGAAGAGGCCGGCGTGCAGGAAGGGGATCACGGCGAGAGGACGTTGGGGTTGGCAGGGGAGCCGCACGGCCCGCTCGGCGTTGCCGGGTCCAGACATCGCGCCGCGGCACCCGATTGAGAACGATGCCGAGAACATGGCCGCCGACATCGACGATTCCCTCCAGGGCGGTTTCGAGCTCCTCGTCGAGGGTCCTGCCCACTGAGACCACGACAAGCGCTCCGTCAGCCCACATCGTCAACACGGCAGCGTCCGTCACGGAGAGGAGTGGGGGTGCGTCGATCACGACGACACAGTCCTGTGCCAGCGTGCGCAGCAGGTCGTGCATTGCTCGAGAGGCCACCTGCTCGCTCGGATCGGCGGACATGGTCCCTGCCACCATCACGCGCAGGCCGGAGGGTTGGCCGGTCTCCTGGAGAGCGTCCTGAGGGAGGGCCTGCCCCGCGAGCACGTCCGTCAGCCCGATCTTCCCCCCGAGCGAGAATGTCTCGCCCAGACTCGGGCTGCGCAGGTGGGCGTCGATCACCACGACCTGCTGGCCGGCCGCCGCGACGGTGGCGGCCAGGTTGGCCGCGGTGATGGATGTGCCGTCCCCCGGTCCGGGGCTGGTCACCACGACGACGCGGGGCGGGGTGCCACCGTGGGTGAACTGCAGGTGGGTGCGCAGACGGCGGAAGGCGTCCGCCGCCCCTTGCTGACTGATCGAGCGCTCGACGTCCCCGACCGCCATGGGCAAGGAGCCGTCAGGCTCGCGTGCGAGTGTGGCACTGGCAGGGACGACTCCGACCACGGGGACGGAGAAGCGCTCCTTGACCGCTGCCTCGGACCGGATGCGGCGGTCGAACCGGTTTCGGCTCAGCGCCAACACGACGGCCGCGACGACGCCGAGGGCCAACCCCAGGAGAAGGTTCATGGCCAGGCGTGGCGACGCCGGGGCGGAGGGGAGCTCCGCAGCCTCGATCGGCACCAGCTGGAGCGTGGTCGCGTTGCTCAGGTTCTCAGGGTTCTCCACGTCGGTCACCCGGTGCGCCACCTCGAGGACCCAGGCGTCGGCGAGCTGCTGAGCCGCCGGAGGCGTTGAGGCCTTCGCCGTGATCTTGAGCAGGACAGTGTCCACAGGCTGTTCGACCGCGATGCGGTTGATGAGGTCCGAGGCTGTCGACTGCAGCTTGAGCCTGTCGATGACAGCCTCCGCGGTTGCACGGCTCTCGGCAATGTCGATGTAGGACTTCGCCCTCGACCGTGCCACGCTGTCGCTGGCCTCTGCCTCGGACGGATTGATCACCGTCCCATAGCTGACGAAGCCACTGGCATGGGCCTCGTAGGTGGTGGGCTGCAGAAGCGTCATGGCGGCCGCCGCAGCAACGGCGCCCAGCGTCACCACGAGGATGGACCGTCGATAGGCCCAGAGGATCCGCGCGTAGTCGGGAAGTTCCATCGTCACTGGATTGCCTCCATTGTCGTGTGGCGTTCCCGCCGCACCTGCTAGTACGCCCCCGCCGACCGGCGCACGGCTCTCGGTGTGTGCCACAGGATGTTCAGGTCCAGCAGCAGCGACCAGTTCTCCACGTACTGGAGATCGAGGCGAACCGCCTCGTCCCAGCAGAGGTCGCTGCGACCATTGACCTGCCACAGCCCGGTCATGCCTGGCTTGACGGAGAGGCGACGGCGGACTTCGTCGGTATAGGTGTTCACCTCAGCTGCCACCTGCGGTCGGGGTCCCACCAGACTCATTTCCCCCCTGACGACGTTCCAGAGCTGTGGGAGCTCGTCGATGCTGTAGCGACGTAGGAACGCACCAACGCGCGTGACCCTCGGATCGGCCTTGAGCTTGTAGAGGGGACCGAGGGTCATGCCCTGCGCCGTGAGCACCTCTGCGAGGTGCACCTCAGCGTCTTGCGTCATCGTGCGGAACTTGCACATGCGAAAAGGTCTGCCGCAGTGGCCGATACGCTCCTGCCAGTACAGCGCACGACCTGGGCTGTCGCACCGGACGATGATTCCCACAACGGCCAGGAACGGTGACAGGACCAGGAGGCCGGCGGCTGCAGCCGTGCGCTCGAGGACACTCTTGGCTGCGCACTGTGAGGGGTGAACCCGCAGCGGCGCAGACGGCACGTCTCTCACAAGGGTTGGTGGCATCACGGATTGGGCCTTCCGTGCTCAAGGTCAGGTGCGACAAGGCCGTCCGAGTCCATGCCGTGGCACACGCCCGCGCTCACACAGCGTGACGGTCCACGACCCGCTCAGATGTTTGATGGGCCTCTTTGTGGTGTGGTCCCTGCTTCTGCTGTGCTCCCCAGCACGGCATCACCCCGCAATTCACCCTCATCGGTCACGTGGTCCGGCACAACCGTCAAACCGCGTAAGCCGGCGTCGACCATCGCCGGTGCCCCTCCGCACATTGACGCAGTTGCGCGTGCTCAATAGTGGTGAGCGACAGGATTATTGGGGCTGCGCGATCCGAAGAGTGCGGAGATCGAAGGCGCTTCAGAGGTGGGGATGCACCTAGGGTGTGCCTGGCCTCGACTGAGCGCTGTCCAGGCTGGGATGTCCCGCAGCCCTCCTCTCCCGGCGCACACCTGCGCGCAGAACACACACGAGGACAATCGCCAGGAGACCGTCACTGGCAAGACTGGCCGCAACGGCGCCCTGCCAGCTGAAGCGAGGGATCAACCAAAGACAGAGCAGTACGTTGCTGGTGGCAACCGCAATCTGTGTTGCCGTCCTGGCTCTTTGACGTCCTCCGCAGGTCAGGGTGTCCCCTGCGATGTAGTGACAACCCTTGATGAGCAACAAGAACGACAGAGCACGAAGGGCAGGAACCGATTCGGTGTACTGCTCGCCGAGGACAAGTGGCACGTACGAGGCTCCTGCGAACATCAGCCCGGTTGCAGCCACGCAGTACCAGGCGACAGGACGCAACAAACGGCCGCGAACCACCTCGAGCACGGGAAGCAGGCCATCGCTCCCAGCGCGCCACATCGACGGCAGTGCGGCGCCAAGCAGCGAGCGCACCGGCGCGTACGCCACGTCGACGATCCGATAGGCCGCTGAGTAGACGCCCGCAGCGTGGAGCGTTGACAGCCTGGCGAGGAGGGCCTTGTCTGCGTCGTTGTACACCGTTGTGGTCGACATGCCCACCATGAAGAGCAGCCCGACCTTGAACTCGCGGGTGTACTCACCAAGGTGCGGAGCAGACCTCCCGATGTGCCGCAGCGTCACGACTGCCAAGATCGACGTGACGGGGATGGAGGCTCCGACATACGAAAGAGCCCACGACTCGAGCGTGAGATCCCATGGCCCCGCCATCACCATAAGAAGCGCCGTGAGGCGACCGGCCTGCAGCAGCACGGGAAAGTACGCCGAGCGGATCATGCGCTCCTTGGCGTGGAAGACCGACCTCGCGGCCTCCACCACCTGGGCAAGTACGAGATCGCCAATGGCGATGGCAGCAACCACCGCGAGCGGCATACCTCTGGGCGCAACCCATGGCGAAGCCAGGAGAAGCGCTCCGGTCAGCACGCTTCCGGACATCACGACCAGTGCCACAGCGTTTGCCCACTGCACTGCTGCGGCTTCATGGCGTTGGGACACGTTCCTCATCAACAGAAGCACCGAGCCCAGGCCAGAGAAGGGCAGGAGCATGCTGACCAGAGCCAGGACCGCCGCAGCGGCACCGAAGGAGCTGGCGCCCAGTCCACGGGCGAGGAGCACGAAGTACGAGCCTTGAAGGGCAATCCGACCGACCTGCCCCACGAGCAGGATGGTTGCGTTGCTGCCCAGACGTGTGGTGGGCTGCACCCCCGGCGTCACCCGACCAGTGTGCCACCGGCGCGGAGAAGGGTTGGGGTCACGACGAATTCACACGGACGGGCGCACTCAGCGCGGCTGCCCCAGCCTCGAGACGGCCTCGGGGGATGACACCGGAAAGGCCGAGGGCCATGGCGCTTGCGCTCGGCATCCTGCGCGCGTCTGTCAGTTCTCGGGCAACCTCAAGAAGTCCCTTCTTGCTGCGCGCCTGTACGGCGTAGCGGAGGGTCTGAGCGGTCAGGAAGTCCACGTAGGCAGCGTTGCTCCACCGGCCCTTCCACCGCCGGGCCCACTCCAGCGAACTGGCCCAGTCTGCCCCTGCCGACATCGAGCCGGCTGACCCGAACCAGCTCACTATCCCGGTCAGCGGCAGCTGATGCAGCGCGGCTCCGGGCACGTCCAAGGCCCGCAGAAGGAAGTCCCAGTCCTGGTGCCTTCGGAGCGTTTCATCCCAGCCGACCTCCCGAGCGAGCGACGCCTCGACCATCAGGCTCGAAGCGAACACCGCGGCCCGGTCCACACCCAGCCGGCGTCGCCGGAACAGATAGTCGTCCAGCGGCTCGCCGTCGCGGTACAGCCTGCTGGGGACGGGGCGGCTGACGCGCTCGTGCGTGATCCAGCGATGCACCGCCCGACAGCTCACAAGGGGGCGACGACCGGCTCGCGTGAGCCTCTCGCACGCGGCGGCCTGTGCCGTGACCTTGCCAGGAAGGAACTCATCGTCGTCATCAAGGAAGGCGATCCATCTCCCCCGCGCGGCAGCAGTTCCGAGGTTCCTCGCGAACGCGCCTCCTCGTCCCCCTCCTGTCACGATGATCTGGTCCGCCAGCTCCGACGCGGGGCGGACATCGGATCGCGGGACATCGCGATCGACAACGACCACGACCTCTATGGCCACCTGGTCTCGGCGAGTGCTCGCCAGAGCTCGACCGAGTTCAGGCCTGAGGACAGTCGGGACGATAACGCTCACGTCGAAATGGTCCACGCCAGCACCCTAAACCGTAATCTGGCTTTTCACCTGAGCAAGCAAAGGGGGGTGCAATGAGGCTTCTTCTGCAGGCTTTAATGGTCGCGCTCGCCATGGGGACACTCGTGGCTTTATGGGCAACGAGGGAGTCAAATCGACCATCGCAAGCGCAAGTCATCATATTCGTGTTGATGGCCGGTGGTCTTGCAGGCGACCCACCGTATCTGGACGAGAACACCAACTTCCGGGCGGCAATGGTGGCCCTCGCTCTGGGAGTGTTCAGTCTGCGACTCGGACCACGTCACCTGCCGCCCACGACCAAGCGTGCCCTCGCTGGTGCCGTTGTGCTCCTGTGGCTGTGGTTGGCCCTCATCGACGTGCTGTTCGCCGACATCGGCGTCGACCAGCTGGTCGCACCCCTGAGCTCCCTTGCTCTCCTGACCCTGTGTGGTCTCGCCTCGTCGCCGGCGGGGTTCACGCCGCGCGCCATAAGCCGGTCCTTGCTGGCAGTCATGGCCCCCCTTGTCACGGCAACGGCATTCATTTCAGATGCGTGGCGGCCTTGTGATGCATTTAAATGCAATGGTGCGGGAGGTTTCTTTATGGGCCCATTCGCCTCGGAAAACAATCTGGGGGCGCAGGCCGTCGTGGTGTTCGTCTGGGTATTGCTCGGCCTCACCGGATGGCTGCGTTTGGCTGGGAGCTTGTTCATGCTCACGCTCTTGGCCGCCACATTCTCGCGTACGGCAATGATCGCCGCGCTGGTGTGTCTCGTTGTCTTCATTCTCCTGGCCCTTCCAGCCAGAACACATGGGTTGCGCAGCCCGGCCACTCA
>Ga0247818_10001971_pt1 | contig 13206 bp, 6 predicted proteins | sample 13C_Glucose_Day1_FD_192424 | JGI IMG/M metagenome (GOLD analysis project Ga0247818, IMG submission 192424) | Soil microbial communities from agricultural site in Penn Yan, New York, United States - 13C_Glucose_Day1 | ecosystem: Environmental > Terrestrial > Soil > Agricultural land | place: USA...
ACCCCGCCCCCCGGCCTCGCGCCGGGTGATCCTGTGCGCCTGCAGATGCGCAAGTGGGACCTCGCGGCGCACTGGGGCGCCGACGTCGTCTGGCTCGGCGAGGACGAGCACGGCTGGTGGGCGGGGTGGCCCGAGGGCACGCCCTGGAGCCGGCCGGGCGCCGACTTCGTCTCCTTCGGCGCTCAGGTCGGCCTGTTCCCTCGCGAGCGGGGTTTCGCAGCCACCTTCTATGAGCGGGCTCCCGGCTCCGGGTACGAGTTCCGGCTCTACGCCGACGTCACGACGGCCCCGGGCTGGGAGGGCGCAGAGCTGACCTGCGTCGACCTCGACCTCGACGTCATCCAGCGCTTCGACGGCGGGGTGTTCGTCGACGACGAGGACGAGTTCGCCGAGCACCGGACGCGCTACGGCTACCCGGCCGAGCTCGTGGCGGAGGCCGAGCGGGAGTGCGCGCGACTGCGTCGTGACATCGAGTCGGGCGCGGCGTGGACCAGTGAGGCACTGGCGGAGCGCTGGCGCCAAGAGCTGCGCCGCGTCACCGCCTGGCGTTAGGTCGCTTCCAGGACGCTGACGTAGTTGGCGACGGCCAGGCCGCCCATGTTGTGCACTGCTGCCCGCCTCGCGCCAGGCAGCTGCATCGCACCCGCCGTGCCCGAGAGCTGCATCGCGGCGAGCACGTGCTGGGAGACGCCGGTGGCACCGACCGGGTGGCCCTTGGCCTTGAGGCCGCCGGACAGGTTGACCGGGAGCCTCCCGTCGCGGCACACCCAGCCCTCCTCGATGGCGCGTCGGCCCTCACCGCGGCGGGCCAGGCCCATCACCTCGTAGAGCACGAGCTCGGCGATGGTGAAGCAGTCGTGGACCTCGACGAGGTCCAGGTCGTCCAGTCCCACGCCCGCCATCGTCATGGCCCGCTGCCAGGCGGCCACGCTCCCGGCGAACTCCAGCGGGTCGCGCTTGGCGGACGGAAGGAAGTCGTTGGCGTGCCCGAACCCGGCCAGTCGGACGGGGCTGGCGGCCGCCCCGGTAGCCGGCGTAGTCGAGAGCACCACGGCCGCGGCACCGTCCGAGACGGGCGAGCAGTCCGTGCGCCGCAGCGGCTCCGCGACCATGGGGTTCTTCTCGGAGACCGTCTGGCAGAACTCCACGCCGAGGTCCCGGCGCAGCTGGGCGAAGGGGTTGTGGACACCGTTGCGGTGGTTCTTGGCCGCGATCAGGCCCAGCGCGTCGGACACCGGCCCGTGGCGCTTCTCGTAGTGCTGCGCGACCTGGGCGAAGATGCCGGCGAAGCCGGTGCGAGAGGGTGTTCCGGCCAGCTCGTAGTCCGCTCCGAGCAGGGCGGCGCCGACGACCTCGGCCGGCGCGTGGGTCATCTTCTCGGCACCGATGACGAGAACGGTCCGGGCAGTCCCGGCCAGGAGCGACTTGACCCCCTGCTGGAGCGCCGCCGAGCCGGACGCGCAGGCGTTCTCGACGCGGGTCGCGGGAGTGCAGGCCAGCTCGTCGGAGACCTGGAGCGCGAGCGAGGAGGCGAAGCCGAGCGGCACCATCCCGGAGTTGAACTGGCCCAGGTAGATCTCGTCGACCTGCGCGGGCTCGACGCCGGCCCGGGCAATCGCTTCCCGGCCGACGCCGACGACCAGGGACTCCAGGGTCTCGTCCTCGAGGCGGCCGAACCGGGAGTGGCCCCAGCCGGTCAGCAGCACGTCGGTGCCGAACGTGTCGCGCACGCCCATGGGGATGCACCCTCTTCCGTGTCCTCGCGGCGGTCCCGTGTCGTTCCTGCCGAGGCTAGTCCGGTCGCCGGCAGCGGCTATGGGGCCTCCCCACGCAGCTGCGGGCGCGGTGTGGTCCCTGCGCACACGGCATACCCGCCTGCCCGCGTGGTTGTGTGGCCGCGTGTACGCGCACCTCCACGACCACCACCGCTGGGTGCTGCCCGAGGTCCTCGAAGCCCAGGCGCGGGCGAGGGCGGAGCAGACCTTCCTCACCGTGCTCGGCGAGGGCGCCCTGACGTATGCCGCGGCGGCCCGCGAGGCGCGCCAGGTCGCCGCGCACCTCGCCGGGCAGGGCGTCCGGGCCGGGGACCCGGTCGCCGTGCTGCTCCCGAACGGACTCGACTTCGTGCGGCTCTGGCTCGGCCTCGGCCGCCTCGGCGCGGTCATCGTGCCCATCAACACCGCCCTGACCGACGAGTTCCTGGCCCACCAGCTGCGCGACTGCCGGGCGCGGGCCGTCGTCGCGGCCGGCGCGATGGCCGAGGCCGTTGCGGCCGTGGCGCCCACGGTGCCCGGCCTATCGCACGTCGCGCTCGAGGGCTGGCACGAGGCGGTCGAGTACACCGGTCCGCTGCCCACCGCCCGGGACACGGCCTGCGTGATGTACACCTCGGGCACGACAGGGCCGTCCAAGGGTGTCCTCATGCCGCACGCCCACTGCTACCTCTTCGGTCTCGGCAGCATCGAGAGCCTGGGCCTGACCGCGGACGACCGGTACTACGTGACGATGCCGCTGTTCCACGCCAACGGCCTCTTCATGCAGCTCTACGCGACCCTCATCGCGGGCGCCTCGGCGGTCCTGCGGCAGCGGTTCAGCGCGAGTGCGTGGCTGGCGGAGGTGCGCGAGCACGGCTGCACCGTGACCAACCTGCTCGGAGCGATGTCGCAGTTCGTGATCGCCCAGCCGGCGTCGGCCCAGGACCGCGACCACGCCCTGCGGGTGGTCTGCCCCGTGCCCAACCCTCCCGCGCACGAGCGTGCGTGGCGGGAGCGTTTCGGCGTCCCCGAGGTGGTCTCGGCGTACGGCATGACCGAGGTCAACATCCCGCTGTACGGACGGCTCGGGCACTCCCGTCCGGGCACGGCTGGGCTCGTCCTCGACCGCTGGTTCGAGGTCCAGGTGCGCGACCCCGAGACCGACGACCCACTGCCCAGGGGCGAGGTGGGGGAGATCATGGTCCGCCCCCGGGTGCCGTTCGGCTTCATGGCCGGCTATGCCGGTCTGCCGGAGAGGACTCTCGAGGCCTGGCGGTCATTCTGGTTCCACACCGGGGACTCGGGCGTGATGGACGAGAGCGGCTGGGTCACCTTCGTGGACCGCACCAAGGACTGCATCCGCCGCCGCGGCGAGAACATCTCCTCCTTCGAGGTGGAGAGCGCGGTGGCCCGCCTCGAGGGCGTCGTCGAGGTTGCCGCGTATGCCGTGCCGGCCGGGGAGGAGGGCACCGAGGACGAGGTGATGCTCGCGGTCGTCGTCGACCCGGGCAGTGGTCTCGACGCGGCGGCCGTGGCCGGCCATGCCGACCGCGTCCTGCCCCGGTTCGCGCAGCCCCGGTACGTCGAGGTCGTCGAGGAGCTGCCCAAGACCCCCACCGCCAAGGTGCGCAAGCAGCAGCTGCGCACCCGTGGCGTCACCGAGGGCGCCTGGGACCGACACCGACAGCAGCCTGACACCTCGCGGACCACAGAGGATCGGGACGCCCGGCTGCGCGCTCCCTAGGTCGCGAGCGCCTGCGAGCGGGGGCGGCCGACCCGATGGCCGACACCGCCCCCGCCCTCCCCCTCAGGGCCGCCTCGCTAGTGCTCGTGGCGGGTGGCCACGCGCCACATCCCTGCCCCGAGCACGAGCATCAGGGCGGCGGCGCCGGTGAGCTGAGGCAGACCGCCGAGGCCGGTGTGGGCCAGCGACGACTGCGGCTTCGACGGGGCGGACGGCTCCGTGACCGGCCGCGACGGCAGGGTCGGCTTCGCCGTGGTGGGCGGGGTGACGCCCTGCGCCGGCGGCTCGGACGCCGAGGCCACCACCCGGACCGTGTCGGACCACGCCTCGGGCACCACGTCCGAGACCGCCAGCGCCACGTTGTCCACGGCCAGCGTGGCGTCCTCTCCGGGGGCCAGCAGCGGGGCGGCGGTTAGGGTCGCCACGAAGTAGACGGTGACGACCTGGCCGGCGTCGAGGTCCCCCACCGACCAGGTGAGGGTGCGGGTCTGCGCGTCGTAGCCGACGGGGCAGCCATCCGGGTCGCAGCCGGCCGAGTCCGCCTCGTAGGTGAGGCCGTCCTCCAGGGTGTCCGTGACGACGACGTCGGACTGCGGCACCGTGCCGTCCGCCGCCACCTCGATGCCGTAGACCACCGTGTCACCGAAGGCCACGACGCCGTCGGACTCGACCAGCGTCCCGTCCGGGCCGAACTCGTAGGCCGTCTTGTCGGCGGCCAGCGTGGCCCAGCCCTCGACGTTGATGAACACACCGGCGTCCACCGGCTCGCTGCTGGCCGACACCTCCACCTCACGGGGGGTCTCGTCGAGGACATAGCCCTCGGGCGCGGACGTCTCCACGAGGGTCCACACCCCGAAGTCGAGGCGGTCCACGGCGAACTCGCCGGCAGCGGCGTCGGTGTCCGGGCCGTCGTACCCGTGTTGGCCGGTGTTGTCGGGAACCTCGACCACCTCGCCGTCCATGGTCAGCTCGAAGACCGCGCCGCCGAGCGGCTCGCCCTCTCCGTCGGTCTTGCTCCAGGACGCCCGGCCGTTCTCCAGGTTCTCGATCGGCCCGAGGAGAAGCGGCTCGTGGGAGGGAACCACGTCGACGCGCCGAGGTGCGATGCCGGCATACCCCTGCGGGACGACCGTCTCGGTGAGGGTCCACTCCCCGAAGTCGAGGCCTGCGACGGCGAACACGCCGACGGCCGGGTTGGTGTCCTCGCCCTCGTAGTCGTCCTGGCCGGTGAAGTCCGGCAGGTTCACGGTCTGCCCGTCCCTGGTCAGGGTGAACGTCGCCCCACCCAGGGGCGCGCCGTCCTCGTCGACCTTGGACCACGCCAGGCGGCCGTTCATCTCGTTGACGACCTCCCCGAGGTCGACCGTCTGCTCGGTCGCCGAGACCGTGAAGTCCAGCGCGTCTGCCGAGCCGGTGTAGCCGAGCGGGGCAACGCTCTCGGTCAGGGTCCACGTCCCGAAGTCGAGCTCGCGGACGGCGAAGTGCCCGGTCCGGGTGTCGGTGTCGCGACCCTGGTAGCCGGCGTCACCGGTGTTGTCCACGACGGTGACCTCCTGCCGGTTGTCCAGGGCGAGGGTGAACTCGGCGCCGGCCAGCGACGTACCCTCCTCGTCCACCTTGGTCCAGCGCACCTGCCCGTCCTGGGTGTTGACGATGTCGCCGATGTCGACCAGCGGCGTCTGCGCGGTCACCGTGAACGTCTCGGCTGTCCCGCCGGCGTACCCCTGCGGGACAGTGGTCTCGGAGAGGGTCCAGGCTCCGAAGTCCAGCCCGCCGACCGCGAAGTACCCCGGCTCCGGGCTGGTGTCCAGGCCGGAGTACCCAGGGGCGCCGGTGTTGTCCGTGACGACCAGCGACTGTCCGCCCAGGCGCAGCGTGAAGCCCGCGCCCTCGAGGACGTCGCCGAACTCGTTGACCTTGCGCCACGTCGCCTGGCCGTTCTCGGTGTTGACGAACGAGAACGTCACCGTGTGGTCGGTGCTGTCCACCGTGAAGGTCTGGGCCGGGGCCCCCCGGTAGCCGGACGGCGCCTGCGTCTCGGTGACCCGCCACTGGCCGAACACCAGGCCGCTCACCCGGAACTCGCCCGTGTCGGCGTCGGTGTCGCGGCCCGAGTTGTCGACGACGCTGATGGTCTCCACGACCTGGCCGCCGACCAGGCGGTCGAGGCGGAACTGCGCCCCTGCGAGGCGGGTCTGCTCGTCCTCGCCCACCTTGGCCCACACCAGCTGGCCGTCCTGGTGGTTCGCGAACGCGGTCCGGGCGCTCGGGTGGGGCGTCGCGCTGGAGACGGTCAGCGTCCTGGTGGCGTCCTCCAGGCGGTAGCCCGCAGGCGCCTCGGTCTCACGGACCTCCCACTCGCCGGTGAACAGCCCGCCGGCCGTGATGTGGCCGGCCCGTGGGTCGAGGTCCGCGGCGCCGTCGTCGCGCACCGTGACGACCGTCCCCTGGTAGGGGGCGTCCGTCTTGGTGAAGCTGAACTCGGCACCGCCGAGCGCTGAGCCCGTCGTGGCGTCCACCTTGAGAACGGTCCCGGTGCCCAGCGGGTCGACGATCTCGATGGGGACGTCGCTGTAGCGCCCGATGGTCACGGTCGTCGCGGTGTCGCCGGGCAGCAGGTAGCCGGCCGGCGGGGCGACCTCCGTGACCGTGTACTCCCCGAAGATCGAGGTGCTGAAGGAGACGTACCCGAGGCGGTCGTCGCGGTCAGCGACCTCGTTGCCGGCCAGGTTCGCGGTGACGTTGTCGTTGACGAAGGCACTGCCGGTCCCGTCGCGCGGGTCGGGCTCGATCTCGAAGCGGAGCCCGGTGTCGCCGACCACGGCACCGGATGGACCACGCTTGGTGATGGTGGCGCTGCCGCAGTTCGGCTGGATGTCCACCGATCCCGTCGCCACGTCGGACATCTCCGAGGTGGGTGCGGGGGACTGCCGGCTGCGGACGTTGAACGTGCCGAAGCCGTCGCTCACGCAGCCCGGCTCCATGCCGAGCGCGGTCAGGTCGAGCGCCACCTCCATGAAGGCACCGGGGACCGCCTGCGCCTGCCCACAGAGTCCCGCCGACGCGGCGCTGTTGGACCGTCCCGAGATCGCGCTCGGCACGATGGTCTGGGACACCCACCTGCCGTCCAGCCAGCGGTCCATCGCCGTGACGACGATCTTGCCGAGCTCCTCGTTCTGGCCGTTGCCCTGCTGCTCGAACTGCAGGAGCAGGTCACCGGTGGTGCGGTCCGGGACCGAGGCGTGGGGGCCGTTCCTCGGGTTGCTGAGGACGTTGGGCCGCTGGTTGTACTCGTACGAGAAGTACGTCGACCCGTCTGTGGTGGCCCGCTGGATTCCGACGTAGGTCCACTGGTGCCCGGAGCCGGCATCGACCAGGGAGTGCGTCTGGATCGCGACGATGTCGGTCTTGCCGTTCGGGACCGAGTCCCGTTCCCAGGTGGAGACCGGGTCGGTCTCACTGCCCTTGTAGCCGGTCGCGTCGTTGACCCCGTCGATCACGCACGCGCTGCCGCCGAGGCTGGCCCAGTCGATGCTTCCGCTCCCGTCGGCGGACAGGTTCCCGTCGATCTCGAAGCCGCCCAGCGGAGCTGCGTCCGCCGACGGGACGGGGACGAGCACCAGGGCCGCCACCACTGCCGTGACCGCGGCCGCGCCCCCGCGCCGCCGTCCGCGAACTCCCCACATGGCCTTCATGACACTTCCCCTCCGCAGGTGCGGCGCCCGCCGAAACTTCACTGTTTCGGTCTGCACCGCCTCTATCAGAGGCAAAGTATTAGTAAAGAAAAGGTAAAGACAGGCGAGAACGCCCTACGGCGGACTAGTTCTTTTGGCTGGACAATCCACGCGAGCGCGGCGTGAGGTGACTTTTCGTCACACCAGCCACAGGCGGGCGGAGGTCATGCCGGGCGGACCACTGCCATCCGGTGCGCCGCCCGGGTGAGGGCGACGTACAGAACACGGACGCCACCGGGCGACTCCGCCGCGATCTCGTCCGGGTCGACGATGACGGTCGCGTCGTACTCCAGCCCCTTGGTCGACATGGGGTCGATGACGAGGACCCTCCCGGTGTCCAGGGTGGACAGGGGGGCCAGGGCCCCGGCGTGCGCCGCGGGCGTCACGACCGCGATCGAGCCCTCGACATGGTCGAGCAGCCGGTCCACGGCATCCCGCACGGCGTCGACGAGACCCTCCGCGCCGACGGTGAGATCCTCGGGCTGGACGCCCGTCTCCCTGACGGCCTGCGGGATGTCGGCGTCCGGCACGGCTGCCTTCACGACCTCCGCGGCGTAGTCGAAGATCTCGCGTGCGTTGCGGTAGTTGGTGTCCATGTGGAAGAGCCGCCGCTCCTGGGAGCCGAAGGCCTCGCGGCGGGCCTGCGCGGCCTCGTCGGCATCGGGCCACGACGCCTGCGCCGCGTCGCCCACGACAGTCCACGACGAGTACCGGCCGCGGCGGCCGAGCATGCGCCACTGCATGGGGGAGAGGTCCTGCGCCTCGTCGACGAGGACGTGGGCGTACTCCTCGGGCCCGCCGATCCGACCCTGCAGGAGTCGCTCGTGGGCATCGGCCGGCGCCCGGCGGGAACCCTGGGGCTGGGGGGTGAGGCCCTGGCGGCTCGCCCGCACCTCGGCCACGCCGTACTGGCTGAGGTCGTCGAACTCCTCGATCTCGTAGAAGCCGCGCTCCTCCGCCGGCTGCTCCTGGACGGTGCCCAGCCGGGAGGTGAGGTCGTCGATGAGCGCGACATCGGCCACCGACCACTCGCCGGTCTCCAGGGCGCGCATGAACGAGCGGGCCAGCAGCTCCGCCTCGCCCGGGGCGAGGACCCCCTGCCCGTACCGGCGCACCCGCTCCTCGTCGGTCATCCAGAGCAGCACCTCGCGTGGGTCGACCTGGGGCCACCAGTCGCGCAGGAAGGCCTCGACCTCCAGGTGGTCGTCGAACTGCTCGAGGAACTCGGCACGGTCCCCCTCGCGGTGGGTGGCCCAGGCGGCCTCGGCGAGGGCGCTGGTGACGGCCGCGGTCGCGAGGTTGCGGTGGTGGTTGCGCAGGACCTGTGCGCGGATGCGGTCCAGCACGGGGGCGTCGAGCCGGATGGCCCGGCCGGCCACAAAGGCGCGGAACTGGGTGGGCGCCCCCGGCACGGTGTCCCGAGAGGCCCGGGCCAGGACCCGCCGGATCCGCAGCGATCCCTTGAGGGCCGCTGCCGCCGGCGTGTCGAGGCGGACGGCGGTGGTGCCGTCGACGACGTCGCCGAGCGAGCGCATCGTCACCGACTCCTCGCCGAGGGACGGGAGGACACGCTCGATGTATGCCGTGTACGCCGCGGAGGGACCCACGACGAGGATGCCGCCGGACTCGAACCGGCGACGGTCCGAGTAGAGGAGGTACGCGGCCCGGTGCAGGGCAACCACGGTCTTCCCCGTGCCCGGGCCGCCGGTGATCTCCGTGACCCCGCGCGCCTGGGCGCGGATGGCCTCGTCCTGGTGGCGCTGGATCGTGGCGACGATGTCGCGCATCTGGGTCCCGCGGCTGCGGGTCAGGGCGGCGAGGAGGGCGCCGTCGCCCACGACGACCAGGTCGTCCGGGGCCTGCGCCACCATGAGGTCGTCCTCGACGCCCACGACGTCCGAGCCCTTGCAGCGCAGCACGCGTCGGCGGATCACGCCCATGGGCTCCACCGGGGTCGCCCGGTAGAAGGCGGCGGCGGCGGGGGCGCGCCAGTCGATCACGAGGGGCTCGTACTCGTCGTCACGCACCCCCAGGCGGCCGATGTAGCGGACCTCCCGGTCTGCGGGTCCCGGGTCGGCGCCGTTGCCGAGGTCGAGGCGGCCGAAGACCAGGCCCTCGTACTGGCTCTCCAGCGTGGTCCGTCGGCGCGCGGCGTTGAAGACGAGCGCGTCCCGCTCGAAGAGTCCGGTCAGCTCCTCGTCACGGACGTCGCCGGTGCGGTCGGTGCGACCGCGCGCCATTCCGTCGGCCTCGACGAGGCCGGCGCGTGCGGCGGCCTTGGCGAGCTCGCCGTAGACGCGGTCGACGTGGGACTGCTCGATGGCGATCTCTCGTGCCACCTCGGCGGACGTCCCCTCGGCGGTCGTCCCCTCGGCGTGGGGGCGGTCGTGACCCGTCACATGTCTCTCGCTATTCGTCGTTCTGCGAACGCACGAGTCTAGTCATGCGGTGAGCCGTGCCGGTGCACGGCGCCACTGCGTGGCGGGCAGCCGGACCGCCACCCGGGCCACACTCAGATCAGGCCACGGCGCGCAGCCTGCACACCGGCCTGGAAACGGGTCCCCGCGCCGAGCTGGTCCATCAGGGCGCGGACCCTCCTCTCGACCGTGCGCTGGGAGATGCCCGTCTGCCGGGCGATGGTGGCGTCGGGCGCGCCCGCGGCCAGCAGGGCCAGGATGGTCTGGTCGCGGGACTCGGCAGCCCGGGCGCTGCTGGTGCGGGGCAGAGGCGAGCCGAGGTCCCAGAAGAGGTCGGCCAGCGCGCCGATCGCCCGCACCATCGGCCGGCTGCGCACGAGGGCGGACCCGTTGCCGCTCTCCTCGAAGAAGGTCGTGTCGACCACTGCGGCGGTGTCGTCCACGATGACGGCAGAGAAGGGCACGTTGGAGATGAAGCGGAACCTCTCGCCGCCGCGTTCTCGGGCCTCGAGAACGCTCAGAGCGCCCTCGAGACCCAGGACGGCATTGTCGTAGGTCGTCGTCATCTCGAGCGGCACGCCTCCCGCTCCGGTGCTGGGGGCCTCGTGGCTGTGCAGCGGCGCGGCGAAGAGCTCCTTGGTGCGCGGCGACATCGACCGGAAGGACCGCACGCGACTGGTGGCCGAGCTGATGATGTCGGCCGTCGCCGCCGCCAGCTCGTCCATGCTCTGCAGCACCCGCAGGACGGTGCTGTCGGGTCGGCTGGTCTGGGCCCGTGCCTGGAAGTACACCTGGGCGAGCTCATGGGCTGCGGAGCGGGTGGAGCGGGCCTGCCTCTCCAGGGCCGCGGCGAGGGCTGGGAGGGCGATGTCGGGGGGCAGGACCTCGAGGTGACCGCCTTCGTGGAGGCGCACCAGACCCCGGGCGGCCAGGATGCGCAGGCTCTCGTCCACGACGTCGCCGCGGATCCCCTGCGCGACAAGTAGGGAGCGTGAGGGCTGGGGGTGCTGGAGCGAGGCGAGGTAGACACGGGTGACGGCGCCTTCGGCGTCGTCGTAGTAGCCCGCGGTCCAGCCGGTGCCTGCGCCGGAGTCGGGGGTTGCGCCGGGGGCGTCCAAGGCCCCGCCGGGCGCCTCGTTGCTCTCGTCCATGGTCGTCCCCGTCGTCCCCGTGGATGGTCGGCGCCTCCATGACGGGGGTCCCATGGGGGTGCGCCTGTGCGGTGCTCGCCTCCCATCCTCCGATGGTGGCGAGAATCCGTCAATGACAGAAGTCCGCCACCTTGGGGCTTTACCTCGCCGGTTCTGTTTGCCACAGTTGACCTAGTCGACCCCGTCGACCCACGTGCTGAGTTGCAGGTTCCCCCGCCAGGCGACCGCACGTCGGATGCGCGGCGTCCCCGGGAGATGTCCCCCCTGCCTCCCCGGGACGCCGCGCACTTATCTCTGCGGCTCTTCTCTAGGCTGGGCCTCGTGAAGGTTCTGGTCATCGGGACGGGTGCTCGCGAGCACGCCATTGTCAGGGCGCTGACCGAGGACCCGGAGGTGCATGCGGTCATCGCAGCCCCCGGGAACCCGGGGATGGATGCCGTGGCCCTCTGCGAACCGCTGCCCGGAGGCGTCCTCGACGGCCCGGGCATCGCGACGCTCGCCCGGGACCGCGCCGTGGACCTTGTCGTCGTCGGGCCGGAGGCACCCCTCGTGGCCGGGGTGGCCGACGCTGTGCGCGAGGCCGGGATTCCCTGTTTCGGTCCGTCGGCCGCGGCTGCCCAGCTGGAGGGCAGCAAGAGCTTCGCCAAGGAGGTCATGGCGGCGGCGGATGTTCCGACCGCGCTGGCGCATGTCTGCACCACCATCGACGAGGTCGAGACGGCGCTCGACGCGCTGGGGGCGCCGCACGTCGTCAAGGACGACGGGCTCGCGGCCGGCAAGGGCGTCGTCGTGACGAACGACCGCGATGCCGCGCTCGCGCACGCGCGCTCCTGCCTCGACAAGAGCGGCGGCCGTGTCGTCATCGAGGAGTTCCTCGAGGGCCCCGAGGTCTCGCTGTTCTGCCTCTGCGACGGCACCACCGTCGTTCCGCTCGCGCCGGCGCAGGACTTCAAGCGCGTCGGCGACAACGACGAGGGTCCGAACACCGGTGGCATGGGTGCCTACTCGCCGCTGGACTGGGCACCCTCGTCCCTCGTCGACGAGGTCGTCACCCGGGTCGCGCAGCCCGCGGTCGACGAGATGCGTCGTCGGGGAACGCCCTTCGTGGGGGTGCTCTTCGTCGGCCTGGCGCTCACCACGCGCGGGCTCCGCGTCATCGAGTTCAACGCCCGCTTCGGCGACCCCGAGACCCAGGTCGTGCTGGCCCGCCTCGACACGCCTCTCGGCGGCCTGCTCCGTGCTGCGGCGACCGGGGACCTGGGCAGCGTCGCGGCCCTGAGGTGGTCCGGTCAGCACGCGGTGACCGTGGTCCTGGCCTCGCACAACTACCCCGGCACCCCGCGCACCGGGGACCCCATCACGGGGATCGACGACGTGGCTGACGTGCCCACGGCATACGTCATGCATGCCGGGACGGCGCGGGCAGCCGACGGCACCCTCGTCTCGGCGGGCGGGCGGGTGCTCTCGGTGGTCGCGCTCGGTGACAGCCTCTCGCAGGCGCGAGAGCGGGTGTATGAGGCCGTCGCCAAGATCCACCTCGACGGCTCGCACCACCGCACCGACATCGCCCTCGCGGCGGAGCGCGACGAGCTGCACGTCAGCTGACGGGCTGCCGGGCGCGGTGCGCCAGTGCCGTCCCGAGGAGCGCCATGGCCAGGCCGGCCGAGATGATGACCGCGAACATCCAGCCCGGCAGCTCCGGTGCCAACCAGGCCACGAGGGTCCCGGCAGCGGCCAGGGCCACCGTCTGGGAGACCGAACCCGCGAGGTTCGTCGCCGCGGTGTTGCGGCCCTGGTCGGCCTCGGGGGTCAGCGCGAGCAGCTGCGTGGACAGGGTCGGCGAGGCCAGGCCCATGCCGATCCCCGCCACGCCCCACAGGGCCAGGCCGGCCCACAGGGGGACGAGCCCGACGGCCAGCAGAGCGGGCCCGAGCGCTCCCGCGCCGATGAGTGCGAAGCCGATCCGCAGCCGCGCCACCGGTGGCACGCTCGCCTGCACGGCGTTGAGCCCGTGAACCTGTGAGCCGGCGGCCCAGGACAGGCCGGTGATCGACAGGCTGATGCCCGCCAGGGAGGGACGCAGCCCGTGCACGGTCGTCAGCATGAGCGGCAGGAACGTGCCGACCATGCTGAAGGCCGCGGCAAGCAGGCTCCGCAACGCCACCACAGCAGGTATGCCGGGTGCGCCCCTCAGCGACCCGACCGGGAGGACCGCTCGCGTAGCCGGGACCAGGAGGAGCAGCCCTGCCGTGAGGAGCCCCGCCCCCGCGGCCCGCAGCAGGCCGTCGCGGGTCAGCAGCGACCCGCCGGCCGTCAGAGCACCGAGGGTGAGCGCGACGACTGCGGCCGAGGCCACCGTGCGGCGCTCGCCGGCGCTCCACGACGTCGGTACGGGCAGGTCGGCGC
>Ga0247818_10001973_pt1 | contig 13197 bp, 12 predicted proteins | sample 13C_Glucose_Day1_FD_192424 | JGI IMG/M metagenome (GOLD analysis project Ga0247818, IMG submission 192424) | Soil microbial communities from agricultural site in Penn Yan, New York, United States - 13C_Glucose_Day1 | ecosystem: Environmental > Terrestrial > Soil > Agricultural land | place...
CTGCGGGCCGTCGCCGGGCTGCAGCACCTGGACGGCGGGAGGGTCCTCCTCGACGGCGTCGACCAGGCCCCGCTGCCCGTGCACCGGCGCGGGCTCGGGCTGATGTTCCAGGACCACCAGCTGTTCCCGCACCGGGACGTCGGCGCCAACGTCGCCTTCGGCCTGCGGATGCACGGCGTCCCCCGCGCCGAGCGCGACCGCAGGGCCGGCCAGCTCCTCGACCTCGTGGGCCTGCCAGGGGCGGGCCGGCGGGCCGTCGCCGCCCTGTCCGGCGGTGAACAGCAGCGGGTGGCGCTCGCACGCGCGCTCGCGCCGCGCCCGAAGCTGCTGATGCTGGACGAACCGCTCGGCCAGCTGGACCGGAGCCTGCGCGAACGGCTCGTCGTCGAACTGCGCTCCCTCTTCGGCCGGCTGGGCACGACGGTGCTCGCCGTCACCCACGACCAGGGAGAGGCCTTCGCGCTGGCCGACCGGGTCGTCGTCATGAGGGACGGCCGCATCGCCCAGGCGGGCACCCCCCTGGAGGTCTGGCAGCGCCCCGCGTCGGCCTTCGTCGCCCGCTTCCTCGGCTTCGACAACGTGGTGGCGGCGACGGTGACGGGCACGGCCGCCGACACCCCCTGGGGCAAGGTGCCGGTACCCGAGGGCTCGCCCCAGGGGGAGCGCGAGCTGCTCGTGCGGCCCGGCGGTGTGCGGCTCGGCGGCCCGAAGGACGGACTCCGCTGCACGGTGGGCGTCCGCACCTTCCGCGGCCACCATGTCGCCGTCACCCTGCACCCCGGCGACGGGCCTCCCCTGGAGGCGGAGTGCGCCCTGCGCGACACCCCGGAGGAGGGGACGGTCGTGGGCGTGACCTTCGACCCGGCCGAGACGGTGGTCCTGCCGCCGGCCTGAACGACGTCCCCGCCCGGGCTGCCACGGCCGTCCTCACGCTGAAGGACGGGAGCGCGCCCGAGGACATCGAGGGCGAGACCGTCACGGTCACCCTCACGAGCGGAGCGGAAGTCCACCGAGATGGTCTTCCGCCGGCGCGGCGGCAATCTCACGCCCGAGCAGTACGCGGCCGCCGAGGACGGCTGGGAGGCCTTCTTCGACGCCCTCGACGCACTGCTCGCCTCCCGCTGAGCCCTCCGGCCCGGTCAGCCCGTCAGCCGGGCGAGCGCCCCGGCTGCCTCCTCCACCGTGTCGACGAGCGCGATACGCGCCTCCATCGCCCGGTCCGCCGCGAGTGCCCGCAGCAGCGGCCAGGCCGGGAGCTTCTCCGTCCAGTGCGCGCGGTTCACCAGCACCATCGGGGTGGGCGCGGAACGTGACTCGTAGTAGTTCGGCGTCGCGTTGTCGAAGATCTCCTGGACGGTCCCGGCCGCTCCGGGCAGGAAGATCACACCGGCGGTCGACCGGGCCAGCAGCCCGTCCTCGCGCACGGCGTTCGCGAAGTACTTGGCGATGTGGTCCGCGAAGGCGTTCGGCGGCTCGTGACCGTAGAACCAGGTGGGGATCGCGACCGAGGACCCGCCCTCCGGCCAGCGCTCCCGCACGGCGAAGGCGGCCGTCGCCCAGTCGGTGACCGACGGGCTGAACGAAGGTGCCGAAGCGAGGAGTTCGCAGGCCTTGAGCAGCATCGCGTCGGAGTGCGGGGCGGAGTACGCGCCCAGATTGGCGGCCTCCATCGCGCCGGGGCCACCACCCGTGGCGACCGTCAGGCCGCTGCGGGCGAGCTCCCTGCCCAGCGTCGCCGCGCCGCGGTACTCCTCGGAACCCCGGGCCATCGCGTGGCCTCCCATGACGCCCACCACCCGGGCCCCCGCCAGGTGTTCGTCCAGGGCGTCGGACACCGCGTCGTCGTGCAGCGCCCGCAGCATCGACGCGAACACGTCCCCGTTCGCCTTGGTCAGCTGGAACCAGCCGTAGGCCCGTGCGTCCGGCGTCGCCGCGTAACCGCCCTCGGCCAGACCCTCGTACAGGGCTTCGGGGCTGTAGAGCAGCCCGCGGTACGGGTCGAAGGGCAGACCGGGCACCGGGGGGAAGACGAAGGCCCCGTCCGCCCGTATCTTCGCGTCGGCGCGGGGCTCCATCCGGCAGCCGAGGAAGACGGCGCCCCGCGTCCCGGTCGTGAGCAGCGCCTCCGTGCGTCCCGTCAGATCGACGGACTGGACGCGATGGTCCGCCAGGCTTCCCGCCGCGACGGCCAGGTCGAATGCGGCGAGCGTCTCGATCTCGACGCCGGGTACGTAGGTGTTCTCGTCCGGATTCTCCACGCCGCCATGCTACGGACCGGCCCCGGCGCCAGGTGTCACTCCGTCAGGGGGAGCGCGGCCAGCCAGGCGATGGCCCAGGTCAGCGGAGCGAAGACGACCAGGAGCGTCACCGCGCGCAGAGCGGCGGCCGAGCGGAGCGCGGAGGCCGGAGCGCCCATCCGCAGCAAGGTCCTGGCCGTACGGACCCGTGCCTGCTTGGCCTCCAGGGCGGAGGTCAGCAGCGTCGCCGTGGTGCAGCCGAGGACGAGTACGGCGCCGAGCGCGGTGAGCGGGCCGAAGGGGCGCGGCTCGCCGGTGTACAGCACGGATGCGGCGATCACCCCGGACAGCACCGCGCAGACGATGCCGAGCGGGCGGCCGATCCTGGTCGCCTCGTCCATCAGGGCCCGGCCCGCGAGCAGCCGTACGGCCCCGGGGCGCACCGCCTGGAGCAGCCGCCCGCACAGATGGGTGAGGCCGGGGCCGGCCATGGCCAGGCCGATCGCGGTGAGCACCCAGCCCGCGAGCACGGCCGCCGGGGTGGAGTCCAGCCGCCCCGGCAGCGGGAAGGGACTGCCGCCCGAGCCGCGGCTCGTGTAGGCCTCGACCGCGAGTCCGGCCGCGGTCAGCGCGACCCCCCAGGGAAGCCCCGTCGGCGCCGGGGCGGGTGTGAGGTCGTCCTCGGCCTCCTGGGCCTCGGACGGTGCGACCGGCCTGGAGCGCAGCGCCAGCCCGCCGGCGGCCGACGCGGCCAGCGGTACCAGGGCCAGCAGCGTGAGCGCGGCGCCGAGGGGCAGCGGGGTGCCGGCCCCCAGGAACTCCGCCGCACCTCCGTCGAACGGCAGCCCGGTCAGGTCACCGCGCAGATGGAGGAAGAACAGCAGCGCCACCACCGAGCCGAGCGTGGTGGACACCGCGGTCGAGATCGCCGCGAGCACGGCGAGCCGGTTGGGGCCGAGCCCGGCGGCGAAGAGGCCGGGCCGGGGCCGGGTGCTCGGGTCCGTGCGCGCGACCGCCACCGCGAACTGCACGGTCGCGGCCAGCGGGACGACGCACCAGAGCAGCCTCAGCACGGAGCCGGAGGAGTGTGCCGGGTGCCCCGACGCGTATCCCAGGGTGCACAGGAGCAGGAAGCCGACCCCCGCGGACGCGGCGGCGAGGAGCAGCCGCCGCACCAGGACCAAGGGGTGCGAACCGCGGGTCAGACGGAGAGCGAGCACGCCGAGCGGCCTTCCGTATCGGACGCGGCGGGCAGGGAGACGGTGTTGACGCGGCGGCCGTCCAGCAGCGAGATCACACGGTCCGCGAGGGAGGCGACTTCCGGGTCGTGGGTGGCGAGGACGACCGTGATGCCGTGGGAGCGTGCCGCCGTCGTCAGGGTCCGCAGGAGCTGGGCGCGCTCGGCGCTGTGCAGCGAGGCGGTCGGCTCGTCCGCGAAGATCACGGACGGGGAGGAGGCCAGCGCGCGGGCCACGGAGATCCGCTGCCGCTGCGCCTGGAGGAGGGTGTGCGGCTTCTTCCTGGCGAGCGGGCCGATGTCCAGGCGCTCCAGCCACTCGGTGGCGGCCTTCTTCGCCACCCGGTGCGAGACCCCCCGCAGCAGCAGCGGCAGGGCGGCGTTCTCCCAGGTGTTGAGCTCCGGCACGAGCTGCGGTTCGGCGGCGATCCAGCCGAATCTGTCGCGGCGCAGCTGCTCGCGCAGCCGGGGGCCCATGGTGTGCACGGGCACGCTGTTGAACCAGACCTCACCCTGCTCGGGCACCAGCTGTCCGGAGAGGCAGTGCAGCAGCGTCGTCTTCCCTGACCCCCGGGGGCCGGTCACGGCGAGGACCTCGCCGTCCCGGACGCCGAGCGAGACACCGCCGAGCCCCGGGGAGCCGTTGTGGGAGTGGTGCAGGGAACGTGCCCAGATCACGTCGTTGTCGGGCGGGGCCACCATGGCGTACACCTCGGTTCGGATCAGATCTCCTGTCCCCCGTACGGGGGAACGAATACAACGAGAAAAAGGCCGATCGGTCACTCGGCACGCTAGGCAGCCGGACCGGGGTGTCGGGACAGTACGCGGCCCGGATGCCCCCCTTCTCACTCGAACGGGTGCATCCGGGCCGTGTGGACCGTATGAAATGACTGCCGCGTGTATCGGGGGCGGCAGGTCGGCGTGCGGGTCAGAGCTTGGTCCAGGCCTCCGTCAGCACGCTCCGCAGGATGCCCTCGATCTCGTCGAAGGTCGACTGGTCGGAGATCAGCGGCGGCGCGAGCTGCACGACCGGGTCGCCCCGGTCGTCGGCCCGGCAGTAGAGGCCGTTCTCGTACAGCGCCTTGGAGAGGAAGCCGTAGAGGACGCGCTCGGTCTCCTCGTCGGTGAAGGTCTCCTTGGTGACCTTGTCCTTCACCAGCTCGATGCCGTAGAAGAAGCCGTTGCCGCGGACGTCGCCGACGATCGGCAGGTCGTGCAGCTTCTGGAGCGTCGTCAGGAAGGCGTTCTCGTTGTCCAGGACGTGCTGGTTGAGGCCCTCGCGCTCGAAGATGTCGAGGTTGGCGAGGCCGACCGCGGCGGAGACGGGGTGCCCGCCGAAGGTGTAGCCGTGCAGGAAGGTGTTGTCACCCTGGTAGAACGGCTCCGCCAGCCGGTCGGAGATGATGCAGGCGCCTATCGGGGAGTAGCCCGAGGTCATGCCCTTCGCGCAGGTGATCATGTCCGGCACGTAGCCGAACTTGTCGCACGCGAACATCGTGCCGAGGCGGCCGAACGCGCAGATGACCTCGTCGGAGACGAGCAGCACGTCGTACTGGTCGCAGATCTCGCGCACGCGCTGGAAGTACCCGGGCGGCGGCGGGAAGCAGCCGCCGGCGTTCTGCACGGGCTCCAGGAAGACCGCGGCGACGGTGTCCGGGCCCTCGAAGAGGATCTGCTGCTCGATCTGGTCGGCTGCCCAGCGGCCGAAGGCCTCCGGGTCGTCGCCGAACAGGGGCGCACGGTAGATGTTCGTGTTCGGCACCTTGTGGGCGCCGGGGACCAGCGGCTCGAACGGCGCCTTGAGCGCGGGCAGTCCGGTGATCGACAGGGCGCCCTGCGGGGTGCCGTGGTAGGCGACCGCGCGCGAGATGACCTTGTACTTGGTCGGCTTGCCCTTGAGCTTGAAGTACTGCTTGGCCAGCTTCCAGGCCGTCTCGACGGCCTCACCGCCGCCCGTGGTGAAGAAGACCTTGTTGAGGTCGCCCGGGGCGTAGTCCGCGAGCCGCTCGGCCAGTTCCACGGCCTTGGGGTGCGCGTAGGACCACACGGGGAAGAAGCCGAGCTCCTGCCCCTGCTTGTACGCCGTCTCGGCGAGCTCGTGACGGCCGTGCCCGGCGTTGACCACGAACAGGCCGGAGAGGCCGTCGAGGTAACGCTTGCCCTTGTCGTCGTAGATGTAGGTGCCTTCGCCACGCACGATGGTGGGAACGGGCGCGTTCTCGTAGTCCGACATGCGGGTGAAGTGCATCCACAGGTGGTCGTACGCGGTTCGGCTGAGGTCCTTGCTCACGGCTATCGGGTTCCCCACATGTAGGTCTGCTTCTTGAGCTTGAGGTAGACGAAGCTCTCGGTGGAGCGCACGCCGGGTATGGCCCGGATGCGTTTGTTGATCGTCTCCAGCAGGTGGTCGTCGTCCTCGCAGACGATCTCCACCATGAGGTCGAAGGAGCCCGCGGTCATCACCACGTACTCGCACTCGGCCATGGCCGACAGGGCCTCGGCCACGGGGTCGAGGTCGCCCTCGACGTTGATCCCGACCATCGCCTGGCGCCGCAGCCCCACGGTGAGCGGGTCCGTGACGGCGACGATCTGCATCACGCCCTGGTCCAGCAGCTTCTGGACGCGCTGGCGTACGGCCGCCTCGGACAGACCCACGGCCTTGCCGATCGCGGCGTACGGCCTGCGCCCGTCCTCCTGGAGCTGCTCGATGATTGCGAGGGACACGGCATCGACCGCTGGTGCCGATCCGTTCCCGGTCCTGGAGTCTGCGCTGCGACTGGCCACGCAGCCACTGTGCACTGCGGGTCGTCTGTCTGGCAAGCCCGAACCGATGAAATTCGTTGTCTGGGTCGCCGAAACGCACTGAATCCGAAGTTCTCGGCGGTTGGGTATGTCGAAAGCGTCACCTGACCGTCTAGGCTGGACGTCTCACCCATCGGACAGTGACAGGAGGGGTGGCTGTGACCACCGAGGTGCGCCGTCTGCGCAACTACATCAACGGAGAGTTCCGGGACGCCGCGGACGGGCGGACCATCGACGTGGTCAACCCGGTGACCGAAGAGGTCTACGCGACCTCCCCGCTCTCCGGGCAGGCCGACGTCGACGCCGCCATGGACGCCGCGGCCGCGGCATTCCCCGCCTGGCGTGACGTGACTCCGGCCGAGCGCCAGAAGGCCCTGCTGAAGATCGCGGACGCCTTCGAGGAGCGGTCCGAGGACCTCGTCGCGGCCGAGTCGGAGAACACCGGCAAACCGCTGGAGCTCACCCGTACCGAAGAGATCCCGCCGATGGTGGACCAGATCCGCTTCTTCGCGGGCGCCGCCCGGCTGCTCGAAGGCCGCTCGGCCGGCGAGTACATGGAGGGCCTCACCTCCATCGTCCGCCGCGAGCCGGTGGGCGTCTGCGCCCAGGTCGCGCCGTGGAACTACCCGATGATGATGGCCGTGTGGAAGTTCGCCCCGGCGCTCGCCGCGGGCAACACCGTGGTCATCAAGCCGTCCGACACCACCCCGGCGTCGACGGTGCTGATCGCCGAGATCATCGGGCAGATCCTGCCCAAGGGCGTCTTCAACGTCGTCTGCGGCGACCGGGAGACCGGCCGCGCGATGGTCGAGCACCCGACCCCGGCGATGGCCTCCATCACCGGTTCCGTGCGGGCCGGGATGCAGGTCGCCGAGTCCGCCGCCAAGGACGTCAAGCGGGTCCACCTGGAGCTCGGCGGCAAGGCTCCCGTCGTCGTGTTCGAGGACACCGACATCGCGAAGGCCGTCGAGGGCATCTCCGTCGCGGGGTACTTCAACGCGGGCCAGGACTGTACGGCCGCGACCCGCGTCATGGTCCACGAATCCATCCACGACGAGTTCGTCACCGCGCTCGCCAAGGCGGCGGCGGACACGAAGACCGGCCTGCCGGACGACGAGGACGTGCTGTACGGCCCGCTCAACAACGCCAACCAGCTCGCGCAGGTCTCGGGATTCATCGAGCGGCTCCCCGCGCACGCCAAGGTCGAGGCGGGCGGCCACCGGGTCGGCGAGAAGGGCTACTTCTACGCCCCGACCGTCGTCTCCGGCCTCCGCCAGGACGACGAGATCATCCAGCACGAGGTCTTCGGGCCCGTCATCACCGTCCAGTCCTTCAGCGACGAGGCCCAGGCCGTGGAGTACGCCAACGGCGTGGAGTACGCCCTGGCCTCCTCCGTGTGGACCAAGGACCACGCGCGCGCGATGCGGATGTCCAAGAAGCTCGACTTCGGCTGCGTGTGGATCAACACCCACATCCCGCTCGTCGCCGAGATGCCACACGGCGGGTTCAAGAAGTCCGGCTACGGCAAGGACCTCTCCGCGTACGGCTTCGAGGACTACACCCGGATCAAGCACGTCATGACGTCGCTCGACGACTGACCCGCGCACGACGGTCGGTCCGCGTGGCGCGATCGGTCCTCGTACGGTGATCGGTTCGGGTGGAGCGATCGGTCCTCGTACGGCGGTGCGGCCGCCGTGAAGTGATCGAGCCAGGCGCGGCGTCCGACCCGCGTGCGGTGCCGACGACGGCCCCGGGCCCAGCCCGGGGCCGTTTCGCGTACCCCGGTTTTTGAACGTGTTCATGGCGAGCGTACTCTGCCGCCATGAGCGAGCGAGCCCTCTTGCGGCGCATACGCGTGTGGTTGGTCGTCTTCATCGTCTGTCTGGTGCTCAGCGGCCTCACCGCCTTCCCGCTGGTCACCGAACTCCGCTGGGCCGAGGACCTGCTGACCTCCTCCGCCTCTCCCGTCCCCGAGCACCTCCCGGCCCTGGCGGAGTGGATCGGCCGGGTACGGGCCGGCCTCGACGAGGCCGACACGAACCATCCCTTCGTCCTGTACGGCACCGACTGGCTGGCCTTCGCCCACCTCGTCATCGCGGTCGCCTTCTACGGCCCCTACCGCGACCCGGTCCGCAACATCTGGGTGATCGAGTTCGGCATGATCGCCTGCGTGGGGATCATCCCGCTCGCTCTGATCTGCGGGCCGATCCGGGACATCCCCTTCTGGTGGACCGTGATCGACATGTCCTTCGGAGTGTTCGGGATCATCCCGCTGCTCGTGGTCCACCGCATGATCAAGCGACTGGAGGCGGCGACCACGACGGCGACCGCGGCGGCGCCCGCGGTGCCGGCGTGACACTCAGCCCGCCTCCGGGGCCCCGAAGGCCGCCACCACGATGTCCATCGCCGTGGCGTTCGTGTCCCGGCCCTTCGCGTCGGTGGAATTGACGCTGTACACCAGAGTTCTGGAGAGGTCCCGGGTGGCCGCCACCAGCGCGTTGTAGCCCCATCGGCCGCCCGTCTTGCCCCACACCTCACGCCCGCCCAGGGTCATCACACTCAGCCCCGCGCTGTACTGGGCGGGCCCACCCGTCCGGTACGTACGCACCGAGGTGTCCGGCAGCGTGAACATCTCCTCCAGCAGCGGACCGCGGACGACCTTCCCCGCGAACAGCGCCCGGGTGAAGCGCTCCAGATCCGCCGTGGTCGAGATGATGTCCCCGGCGGCCCAGGCATCGGTCACGCCCCACACCGTCACGTCCCGCAGCTCCGTACCACCGCCCGGGGTGGTGAAGAGCTGGTACCCGCGGTTGTGCGGCCCCCGGATCTCCGGGTCGGTGCCGGGGAACGACGTGGAGCGCAGCCCCAGCGGGCGCAGGATGCGCTCGCCCACCTGGTGGGCGTAGGAGTCGCCGGTCACCTTCTCGACGAGCAGCCCCAGCACCGTGTAGTTGATGTTGAGGTAGTGCTGGCTGCGGCCGGGCGTGAACTCCGGGGCCTGCGCCATCGCCGAGGCGGCCATCTCGTGCGGTGAGTGCAGGTCGAAGCGGTGGGCGTACGCCTCCTCCAGGGTGTCACCGAACCCCGGCGCCGCGGGTATGCCGCTGGTGTGGTCGAGCAACTGCCGCACGGTGACCTCGCCGTACGACGGCGGGACCAGCTCCGGGAGGTAGTGCCGCGCGGTCCTGTCGAGGTCGAGCTTGCGCTCGCCCACCAGCTGCAGAGCCGTGGCAGCGGTGAAGACCTTGGTGACCGACCCGGCCCGGAAGCGCCCGGCCGGATCGGCGGGACGGCCGAAGGCCAGATCACGCACGCCGGAGCTCCCCCTCCAGCTGCCGTCGGTGCCGCTCACCCGGACGAGCGCCGCGGTGGCGTCGTCGGCGGGCAGCCCGGAGATCGCCGCTCTCAGGGCGGTCGCGTCAGCCTCGGGGACGGCATGCCCGCCCACGGGCAGCGGTGCGGCGGGGACGTGTGCGAGCGCGGCCGGCGCGGCGGAGGCGCCCGCGAGCGCGGCCGGGGCGGTGGGGACGTGTGCGAGGGCGGCCGGTGCGGCGGGCCCCGCCGCGATGCCGAGGACGAGTGCCGCGGCCAGGAGGGTGCGGGCGCGTGCGTTCATCAGGTTCCTCCGGGAGGTGAAGTCCGTAACTTCTCGATGACTCCATCCTGTTGATCCGCAGGCGCCGGCGGATCACCCGAGCGAGGGGTCGTGCGGGGGAGTTCCCCTCACTCGCGCGAGGGAGGCGGGAGCAGCCCCTCCCTCGGGCGAGGGAGCGACGAGTCCCGTTTCGTAGGCGCAGATGACGGCCTGGATGCGGTCCCGCAGGCCCAGTTTGGAGAGCACGTTGCCCACATGGGTCTTCACCGTGTGCTCGCTGAGCACCAGTGCCGCGGCGATCTCCGCGTTGGACAGCCCGCGCGCCAGGTGCAGAAGAGTCTCCCGTTCGCGCGCGGTGAGCACGTCCAGCCGGGCGGGCTCCGGCGCGTGCCGGTGCGCGGCGGTCCGCGCGGTGTACTCGGCGATGAGCCGGCGCGCCACCGACGGTGCCACCAGGGAGTCGCCGGCCGCCACCACCCGCACCGCGTGCACCAGGTCGTCCCTCCGGACGTCCTTCAGCAGGAAGCCGCTCGCGCCCGCGTGCAACGCCTCGTACACGTACTCGTCCGCGTCGAAGGTCGTCAGCATGACCGTGCGGCAGCCGCCCTCGGCGGTGATCGCCCGGCACGCCTCGATGCCGTCCATGACGGGCATCCTGATGTCCAGCAGGGCCACGTCGGGCCGCAGCGCGCGCACCGCGCCGAGAGCCTGCGCGCCGTCCCCCGCCTCGGCGAGCACCTCGATGTCCGGCTGGGCGTCCAGGATCATCGCGAAGCCGCTCCGCACCAGTTCCTGGTCGTCGGCCACCACCACCCGTATCGTCAACTCCCCACCCCCTCAGGGGAGGTTACAAGGGGGAGCGTGGCGAACACCTGGAACCCCCGGCCCCCGGGGCCCGGTCCGGCCGTGGCCCTTCCGCCGTGCGCGGCGGCCCGTTCCCGGATGCCCACGAGCCCCAGCCCGGTGGTGGCGCCTGGCCCGCGCCCGTCGTCCGTGACGGTCACGGTCAGTTCCGCCGGCGCGTGGGCCAGTTCCACCGTCACACGGTTCGCGCGGGCGTGTCTGACGACGTTCGTCAGGGCCTCCTGCACGATCCGGTAGACCGTGGCCCCGGTCGCCGCCGGCAGCGGCCGCGGCAGGCCCGTCACCGCGTACGTGACCTCCAGCCCGCCCGACCGCACCCGGTCCAGCAGGGCCGGAAGATCCGCCGGCGAGGGCTGCGGGGCGCGCGGCGACGGAGTGTCCCCGGGGGCGTCCTCCCGCAGCACCCCCAGCATCCGGCGCAGCTGCACCATCGCGTCCCTGCCGGTCTCCGATATGGCGTCGAAGGCCGCCTCGGCGCGTTCTGGCGCCGTGCGCACGGCCACCGGGCCGGCCTCCGCCTGCACGATCATCAGGCTCACCGCGTGGGAGAGGATGTCGTGCATCTCGCGGGCGATCCTGGCCCGTTCCCCGGCCGCGGCCCGCTCCGCCTCGATCCGGTGCGTCACCTCCAGCTGACGGGCCCGGTCCTCCATCGCCCGGATGTAGGCCTTGCGGGTGTGGGTGAACCGCCCGAAGGCGTACGCCGCCGCGAACACGAAGAGCGAGAACAGCAACTCCCGGGCCTCGCCCGTGTTCCACGCCACCGACGGGAACACCGCCGCCAGCACCAGCACGGCGACCGCCAGCCGTTGCCGGGAAGCGGACAGTTCGGCCACCGTGTAGAACGCGACGAGACCGGTGTACGGCAGCGGCTGCCCCGGACCGTCCACGGTGAACCTGTACAGGGCGCCCGCGGCGAGTACCGCGATCAGCACGGCGACCGGTGCCCGCCGGCGGGCCACCAGCGGCACCACGGTCAAGGTCGTCAGCCCGTAGGCCGCCCACGTGGCCGGCGGCAGGTCCGCCGACCGGGGGACCACGAACGGCATGGTCACCGCGGCCTGCACCAGCAGTGCGATCAGGAGATCGCCGGCCCACGACTCACGAGCGGACCGCAGCGCCCACGGTCTCGGCGTTCGGGCGCCCCTCATCAGGGTTTCCGGCCCACCGCGCCGAACTGGGCGACCTCGGGGATCCGCGCCGACGAGGCCGCCCGCCAGCGGGAGCAGGACACGATGCCCGGCTCCAGCACGGTCAGACCGTCGAGGAACGAGGCGAACTCCGAGCGGCTGCGCGCGGTGATCGGCGGGGTGGCGTTCTTGTTCCAGAAGGCCATCGCCGCCTCGTTGCCCTCGCCGCCCAGCTCCAGCGTGGGATGGGTGAGCACCAGGTGGCTGCCGGAGGGCAGCGCGTCCATCAGCGTCCGCACGATGCTCCGCGCCTCGTCCGTGTCGAGCACGAAGTTGAGGATGCCGAGCATCATCACCGCGACCGGGCGCCGGAGGTCCAGGGTCCCCTCGGCGGCCCGCAGGATGCGCAGCGGGTCCCGGGCGTCCGCGTCGACGTACTCGGTCGCGCCCTCCGGCGAACTGGTGAGAAGGGAGCGCGCGTGCGCCAGCACGATCGGGTCGTTGTCGACGTAGACGACGCGCGCGTCGGGGGCGGTGTGCTGGGCGACCTCATGGGTGTTGTCCGCACTCGGCAGCCCGGTGCCTATGTCCAGGAACTGGCCGATGCCGGCGTCCCCGGCCAGATGGCGCACCACCCGCCCCAGGAACGCCCGGTCGGCACGCGCCACTTCGCCGATGCTCGGGTACATGCCGGTGACCCTGTCGCCGACCACGCGGTCCACGGGATAGTGGTCCTCGCCTCCCAGCCAGTAGTTCCACACGCGGGCGTTGTGGGCGATGTCGGCACGGACACGGGCGGGTACGGTGCGAGGGCCTGGCTCGGGCACGTCAGCTCCTGGAGTCACGGACGGTACGGAACGCCCATGATGCCGGACCGATCAAGAGGCGCCGGACGGGGACGACTTGGCCAGTTCCGCCCTGAGCGCGTCGATCCTGTTCGTGGTGATCGAGTCGACGCCGTACGCCAGCAGCCGGCGCATCGTGCGGCGGGTGTCGGCGGTCCAGGCGGAGACCAGCAGCCCGTCGGCGTGGTTGCGGGCGGCCAGCTCCCGGCTCAGCAGCCCGAAGCGGTAGTTGAGCCAGCGGGGACGCACCGCTTCGAGCAGGACGGCACGCGGCGGCGCGAGCGTCGTCCACGTCAGCGCGATCTCCGCGGACGGGTCCGCGGCGCGCACCCGCAGCATCGCCTCGGTGTTCGCGCAGTAGTAGACGCGGTCGGCCGCCCCGCTCTCCCGCACCACGCCGACGACCTCCCGCACCCCCGCCCCGGTGGCGCCGGGCAGGTCGATCATGATCCGCCGGTCGCCGACCTGGACCGGCACCCGATCAAGG
>Ga0247818_10001975_pt1 | contig 13194 bp, 14 predicted proteins | sample 13C_Glucose_Day1_FD_192424 | JGI IMG/M metagenome (GOLD analysis project Ga0247818, IMG submission 192424) | Soil microbial communities from agricultural site in Penn Yan, New York, United States - 13C_Glucose_Day1 | ecosystem: Environmental > Terrestrial > Soil > Agricultural land | place...
CGAACGCCAACAGGGAGTCGCGGCGGCGCTGCGCCGCCGCGGGGGTTGCACTCATGCGGGCGACCCTACCGAGGCGAGCGGTGAATTTTGCGCAGGGAAGACAACGAGTTGGTCAACCGGTCACGAAGTCGGGCAGGCCCGCGGAAGGGGTCAGGGAGTCCAGCAGGTCCGAGCCGCTGGATGGCGTCTCGGACGGCACGGACCTGCGGGCCGCCGCCCGGGTCAGGCGTTCTGGAAGTGGGCCATGACCTGCGCCCTCGCCACCGTGTGCATCACCGTGTTGAACGATGCTGCAGTGGGGGTGACGGAGTCGTCGATGCCCATGCCGTCGGTGTCGAGGGCGTGGACGACGAAGTAGTACCGGTGCGGTCGGTCACCGGGTGGCGGGGCAGCACCGCCGTAGGCCTTGTCCCCGCCGTCGTTGACGACGTGGAAGGCGCCGGCCGGGAGGTTGGCGCCGCCGGCCTCGCCGGCGTTCTCCGGCAGCTCGGTGACGTCTGCCGGAATGCCGAGGACCGTCCAGTGCCACCAGCCCGAGGGCGTCGGCGCGTCCGGGTCGAAGCACGTGACGGCGTAGCCACGCGTGTCCTCGGGTGCCCCGCTCCAGGAGAGCTGCGGGGAGAGGTTGTCGCCGCTGTGGACGTGCTTGCGTGCCAGCTGGCCGCCGTCCTCGAAGGAGTCGCTCGTCACGCGGAACGACGGCACCGCCGGGAGCAGGTCGTAGGGGTTCGGAGTCTCAGGACGGTCAAGTCTCATGGGCCCGACCCTAGCCGCGGTCAGGTCGTCCAACCAGCCGTCGGACGAGGCCCTCCAGCTCTGACCGGGGGTCGCCCGTGAGGCCGCCGTGGACCGGCCCGGGCTGGACGACCGTGCTGCGCGGAGCGCTGATCCAGCCGAAGCGCCGGCCCAGGCTGCCGAGGTCGGGCAGGCCCCCGCCTGTCTCCCCGCGGCATACGCGGCACAGGGTCTCCAGCGCGTCGTGGACCAGGTCGGTGTCGAGCCCGGGCGCCAGTGCCCACAGGCGCTCCTCGTCGACGTCGTAGCGGGCCTCGAGGAAGTCGACGGCCTGGCTGTAGAGGACGACGCCGACGTTGACGAACTCCTCCCGCTCGACACGGGGGACGCAGCGCAGGACGACGTACTGGTATCCCTGCAGGCTCATGGCGTGCCTCCCGGGAGCCAGGCGGACGAGCCGAGCCGCGCGAGCAGGTGCTCTGCGTATGCCGTGCGGACGGCGGCGGGGGTGTCGAGCCCGGGAGCGGGCTCGAGCCAGGCGTCGGGGACCTGCGCGGTCACGTCGTCGAGGAGGGCGGCGGTGACCAGGGGCGCGAGCCGCTCGTGCGCACCTCGGACATCACCGGCCACGTCCGCGAGGACGTGCTTGGAGGCGTCGAAGGGCTGGGCGGCGAAGCGCTGGGGGTCCGGACCGCGACTGGGCCACTGGTGGTGGAAGTACAGCGCCGCGCCGTGGTCGATGCACCACGGCTCACCGTGCCACACCAGGAGGTTGGGGTTGGCCCAGGTGCGGTCGACGTTCGCCGTGAGCGAGTCGAGCCAGACGATGTCGGCCGCCGGGCCCCGTGCCGGCGGCCGCGAGCCGTCGTAGCCGAAGGAGCCCGGGAGGAAGTCGATCCCCAGGTTCAGGCCCAGGCTGGCGTTGAGCAGGTCCTGGACCTCCTCGTCCGCCTCGTACCGCGCGATGGGCGCCTGGAGGTCGACGAGGGCCAGTCGCGGGACCCGGAGTCCCAGCCGTCGTGCCAGCTCCCCGACGAGGACCTCGGCCACGAGCACCTTCACGCCCTGGCCCGCGCCACGGAACTTCAGGACGTAGGTGCCGCAGTCGTCCGCCTCGATGACTCCCGGCAGTGACCCGCCTTCCTTGAGAGGCGTGACGTACCTCGTCGCGGTGATCTGCTCCAGCACGGGCGCCAGCCTAGGGCGAGGGCCACCCATCCGGGTGGCCGGCGGTGGCGAAGACCCGTCACAGTGGGGTTCATCCTGCAGCGCGCCGCTCCGGGGGCGCGCGGCCGAGCCGTGAGGAGCGAGATGAGCGCTGTTGCCGAGGAGAGAGGCACCCGCCGCGGGCTTGCGGGCCGGGTCGACGCCGTCACCGCACCGCTCTTCGGGGGCACGCTGCCCGTACGCCTGCGGGCCTGGGACGGGTCGCTGTCGGGCCCCGCGGGCGTTCCGACGGTCCACCTCGCCTCGCCGGACGCCCTGCGGCGCCTGCTGGCCCGGCCGGGGGAGCTGGGACTGGCGCAGGCCTACGTGACGGGCGAGATCGACGTCGAGGGCGACCTCCTCGAGGCGCTCCGGCGGGTCTGGCGGGCCGTCCGGGCCGGCGACACCCGCAGGCCGGGAGTGAGGGAGGTGGTGGCGGGACTGCGCCTTGCTGGCACCCTCGGTGTCCTGGGGCTTCCGCCGGCGCCGCCCGCCTCACAGGCCCGGCTCCGGGGCCGGCGGCACTCACCCGCCCGGGACCGCGACGCGATCGCCCACCACTACGACCTGTCGAACGAGTTCTACGCCCTCATCCTGGACCCCCACATGGCCTACTCCTGCGGGTACTGGACGTCCGAGGACCCGGGGTACGAGGTCCGGGACGCCCAGCGCGACAAGCTCGACCTCGTCTGCAGCAAGCTCGGGCTCACCCCTGGCAGCCGCCTGCTCGACATCGGCTGCGGGTGGGGCTCCCTCAGCCTCTACGCGGCCGAGCACCATGGCGCGCAGGTGCTCGGGGTGACGATCTCTGCCCAGCAGAAGGCCTTCGTGGAGGCTCGCATCGCCGAGCGCGGGCTGGCCGACCGCGTCGACATCCGGCTGCAGGACTACCGGGACGTGCCCGAGTCCGGCTTCGACGCGGTGTCGTCGATCGAGATGGGGGAGCATGTGGGGGACCGCCGCTACCCCGAGTTCACCCGGGCCATCCGCGACAGGCTGCGCCCGGGCGGGCGTGCCCTGATCCAGCAGATGTCCCGTCGAACCCGGCCCGGGGGCGGGCCGTTCATCGAGGCGTTCATTGCGCCCGACATGTCGATGCGCCCGGTGGGGGAGACGGTGGCCCTCATCGAGGACGCGGGCCTCGAGGTGCGTGACGTGCACTCGCTGCGCGAGCACTACGTCCGCACGGTGCAGGCGTGGTACGACACCTTCGAGGCGAACTGGGACCGCGCCGTGGACATGGTGGGCGAGGAGACGGCCAGGGTGTGGAGGCTCTACCTCGTCGGTGGGGCACTCGCGTTCGAGGAGGGACGCATGGGGGTCGACCAGGTCCTCGCCGTCCGCCCCGGTCCGCGCGGTGAGAGCGGTATGCCGCCGGTGCGCCTGCGGTGAGCGACCTTCTCTCCGGTACCGGGGCCACCTTCGACTGGTCCGCCTTCGCGGCGGCGTTGCCGTGGACCGCTCTTGTCGTCGTCGTGCTCCTGGCGGCCACGCTGGCGGTCGCCCTGCGGGTCGGCAGGCACGCCGTGATCGACATCGCCTGGGGGCTGGGGTTCGTGGCCATCGCGGCCGTGGCCTTCGGCCTGGGAGGTGTCTCGGGGGACGCGGCCCGTCGGTGGCTGGTTCTGGCCCTGACCACGCTGTGGGGGACTCGTCTCGCGGTGCACATCGGGCTCCGGTCCCGGGGCAAGGGCGAGGACCGTCGCTACGAGGAGGTTCTCTCGAGGGCCGGCGGCAGCCGGACGGCCCATGCGGTCCGCACGGTCTACCTGCCCCAGGGGGCCATCATGTGGTTCGTCTCGCTGCCCGTGCAGGTCGCGATGTTCCAGCCGCAGTCCCTGAACGCCAGCCCGCTCGTCTGGGTGGGAGCGGCACTGTGGGCGGTCGGTTTCGCGTTCGAGACGGTCGGCGACTGGCAGCTGACGAGGTTCTCCTCCGACCCCGCGAACCGCGGTCGGGTCCTCGACACCGGACTGTGGCGCTACACCCGCCACCCCAACTACTTCGGCGACGCCTGCGTGTGGTGGGGCCTGTCGGTCGTTGCCTTCAGCGCCTGGCCGGGGATCCTGACGGTTCTGTCGCCCGTCCTGATGACCTGGCTGTTGGCCAGGGGGACGGGAAAACCCTTGTTGGAGAAGGACATCGGATCCCGGCGTCCCGGGTACCGGGAGTACGTCGAGCGCACCAGCGGCTTCCTGCCGCTGCCCCCGAGAAGGCGCCGTCACTGAATGCCACCGAGCCGCAGCACGGTCCCGATGGTGTCGGCCTCCTCGGCGGTCTTGTCCTCGCGATAGCGCAGCACCCTCGCGAACCGCAGGGCCACCCCGCCCGGGTAGCGGCTCGAGCGCTGGAGCCCGTCGAAGGCCACCTCGACGACCTGCTCGGGGCGGACGTGCACGACGTGACCCTCGCGATGGGTCTGCAGGCCGAGGAAGCGCTGGGTCTGCCAGGCCAGCATCTGGTCCGTCATGCCCTTGAAGGTCTTGCCGAGCATGACGAACCCGCCAGTGGCCGGGTCGCGCGCGCCGAGGTGGATGTTCGAGAGCAGCCCGCGGCGCCGGCCGCTGCCCCACTCGATGGCGAGGACGACCAGGTCGAGGGTGTGGCGCGGCTTCACCTTGATCCAGCCGGAGCCCCGCCGACCGGCGGCGTAGGGGGCCGCGGGGTCTTTGACCACGATGCCCTCGTGTCCTGCCCGCACGAGCTGGTCGAAGAAGTCCTGGGCCTGCTCAGGAGTCCTCGTCGTCTGTCGGGGGACCAGGAGGTCGGCGGGCGCGACCGAGTGGAGACGGTCGAACCGGTCCCCGGCCGGGAGGTCGATGAGGTCCTCGCCGCCGAGGTGGAGGACGTCGAAGAGGAAGGTGCTGAGCGGCACCTCGGCCCGCAGCCGGTCGACGTCCAGACGGCTCATCGTGCGGGCGCCGGTCTCTTGGAAGGGCCGAGGGCGTCCGGCAGCATCCAGCGCGATGGCCTCCCCGTCGAGGACCACTCGCTCGGCGCGGACGCGGCGGACCGCCTCGACCACGTCGGGGAGCCGCTCCGTGACCTCGTCGAGGCTGCGGGTGAAGAGGCGTACGTCCTCGCCGCACTTGTGTACCTGGATCCTGATCCCGTCCAGCTTTCCGTCGATGACCAGCGGGCCGGGACCCAGCTGGTCCACCGCGGCGGGCACGTCCGCGGCGGACGCCGCCAGCATCGGACGCACGGGACGGCCCACCACGAGCCCGATCTCCGCCAGCGCCTCGACCCCGCCGGACAGCGCCGCCTCGGCGGCGGGCGCGGCATACCCCGACAGCATCACCGCTCGCCGCACGGCGGCCTCCGGCACGTCGGCCGCGACGGCGATCGCCTTGAGCATCACCCCGTCCAGGGCGCCCTGGCGCAGCTCGCCCGTCAGGAGGCGGCGCAGGAAGTCCTGCTCGGCGGGCGTGGCCCGGGTGAAGAGATCCTCGACAGCCGCCGACCGTGTGGCCGCCGAGCCGCTGCCCGTGATGCCAGCCAGTGCCTCCAGCCGCCGGTCGACCTCGGCCAGGGTGAGGGTTGAGTCGCCTGCGGGCGGCGGCAGGGCCGACAGACGCCGCCATCCCACGCCCAGACGGCGCTGCGGGAGCACCCCTGAGAGGTATGCCGCTGCTGTCGCGACCTCTTCCGGGCCCGCCGCTCCCAGGGCCTCCGCGAGGAGGGCGACCTTGGCTGTCCGCGAGCGGGTGGCAGACACCGAGTCCGAGGCGGCGACCAGGGCGCTCAGCAGCACTGGTCCTCCGCGGTCACGCGAGCACGTCCTCCAGGGCGAGCGATGCCATGCCGTGCGCCTCCGCGACCGGCCCGTAGGTGACGTGGCCGTCGTGCGTGTTCAGCCCCAGCGCGAGCGGCTGGTCGTCCCGCAGCGCCTCGCGCCATCCCTTGTTGGCGAGGGCCACGGCATACGGCAGGGTCACGTTGGTGAGGGCGTAGGTCGACGTGTGCGGCACCGCGCCAGGCATGTTGGCGACGCAGTAGAAGACCGAGTCGTGGACCATGTAGGTCGGGTCGGCGTGGGTGGTCGGCCGGGAGTCCTCGAAGCAGCCGCCCTGGTCGATGGCGATGTCGACGAGGACCGACCCCGGGCGCATCCGGGAGACCTGCTCGTTGGTGATGAGCTTGGGCGCCTTGGCACCGGGGACGAGCACCGCTCCGATGACCATGTCCGCGTCGGAGATGGCCCTTTCGACCTCGTACGCGTTGGACGCGACGGTCTGGCAGTGCCCCTGGTAGACGAAGTCGGCGTGCCGGAGCTTGCTGATGTCCCGGTCGAGGAGCAGGACCTCTGCCTGCATGCCGAGCGCGATCGCGGCGGCGTTCATCCCCGAGACGCCCGCGCCGATGACGACGACCTTGGCGGCATAGACGCCGGAGACACCGCCCATGAGGATGCCGCGGCCACCCTGCGCGCGCATGAGGGCCTGGGCGCCCACCTGCGGCGCCAGCCGTCCCGCCACCTCCGACATGGGGGCGAGCAGTGGCAGCGAGCGGTCGGGGAGCTCGACCGTCTCGTAGGCGATGCCGGTCACCCGTCGCTTGGCCAGCTCCTCGGTCAGGGGCTTGTCCGCGGCGAGGTGGAGGTACGTGAAGAGCGTCTGGCCCTCCCGCATCCGGGGGTACTCCTCGGCGATCGGCTCCTTCACCTTGAGGATGAGGTCGCCGGTCTCCCACACGGCGTCCGCCGTGTCGAGGATCGTCGCGCCGGCTGCGACGAAGTCGTCGTCGATGATGGACGAACCGACACCGGCCTCCTTCTCGACGTACACCTCGTGACCCTGCACGACGAGCTCATGGACGCCCGAGGGGGTGATGGCCACCCGGTACTCGTGGTTCTTGACTTCGCGGGGGATCCCGACCTTCATCACGCCTCCTCGTCAACGCTGACCATCGAAGCATGGTCGACTTCTCACTCGAGCGCCACGGGATCAGCAGGTTCAACGACGAGGAAATCGGGTGAATCCAGCTTCAAGGTGGCCACCCCGGCGTAAACTCCACGTGGCTGAGCTGCCGGCAGGGAAGTACCCCTCGGGGAGAGCACACGATGACCGCAGAGGCACCCGTCTCGCAGTACCGACACGAGGCGATGCTGTGGCGCGGCCACGACGACTTCCTCGACGGTTGTGTTCCGTTCATCCTCGACGGCATCGAGGGGGGTGAGCCGGTCATGGTGGCCACCACGAACGCCCGTGTCAGCCTGCTGGCCGATGCCCTCGGTCCCGGTGCCGCCGAGGTGCGCTTCGTCGACATGGAGCTGCTCGGCGCCAACCCTGCCCGGATCATCCCAGCGTGGGCCGAGTTCGTGCGGGGTGCAGGCGGCCGCCCGGCACGCGGCATCGGGGAGCCGATCTGGGCCGGCCGCTCGGAGGTGGAGATCGCCGAGTGCCAGCTGCACGAGTCACTGCTCAACCTCGCGCTCTCGGCCGAGACTCCGCTCTGGCTCCGCTGCCCCTACGACGTCGACGGACTCCCCGTGTCGGTGATCGAGGAGGCGGAGCGCAGCCATCCTGTGGTCACCGCCCATGGCGCCCCGGCCACCCGAACCCACCCCTACGCCGGGGCGGAGCAGGCACATGCCGCCTTCACCGCCATGTTGCCCGTTCCCCGCACCGTCGACCTGCTGACGACCTTCGGCGCCACCGACCTGCGCAGGGTGCGTGGCGAGGTGGGTGCGGCGGCCCACCGGCACGGGGTCGTGCCCGACCGGGCCGCCGACCTGGCGCTCGCCATCCACGAGCTGGCGGCCAACAGCGTGCGTCACGCCGGCGGTGCCGGCGTCCTCAGGATCTGGCGCGAGCCCGGAGCCCTCGTCTGCGAGGTGGCGGACCACGGGCAGGTCCTCGACCCCCTCACCGGACGGGTGGGCGTCCCCAGCGAGGGCGCGTCTGGGCGGGGGCTGTGGATGGTGAACCACCTGTGCGACCTCGTGCAGCTGCGCTCGTCGGATGCGGGGACCTCGGTGCGGGTCCACACCTGGCTGTAGGTCCGCCCGCGGCGGAGCGGGCCGGGCTGTCACATCGCACGCCCGCGCCGGAACGGGCTGTCACTTCGTCCGCCCGCGGCGGAATGGGCTGTCACATCGCGTCGTGGTGCCGGCCCATCCGACCCCGCGTCGACTTCACCTCGCTTCGCCGTCTCTTGGTGTCCAGACGGCGCTGCTGTGAGCCCCGGGTCGGCCGCGTCGCCTTGCGTGGGAGAGGCGGCGGGGCAAGTGCCTCCACGATGATCCGGGTCAGGCGCTGCCGCGCCGCGGCACGGTTGCGCAGCTGTGAGCGGTGCTCGGAGGCCGTGACGTGGACGCCGCCATCGACCAGCCTGTCGCCGAGGAACTCGAGGAGGGATGTCCGCTGCGCAGCGCTGAGGACCTTCGAGGCGGCCACGTCGAAGAGCAGTTCGACGCGGCTGTCAGAGGTGTTCACCCCCTGACCGCCGGGGCCGGTGCTCCGGCTGAACCGCTCGACCAGCTCGGAGGCCGGGATGACCAGGCCCTGTGGCAGGCCCGGACGAGCCCCGATCACGAGATCTCGTCCTGGTTCCACCCGTCCATTGTGGCCTGAGCCCTGCCAGGTCGCCCGCTCGGGCGTACCGCCCTGAAGCGCTTGCTAGGGGGCCAGACAGGAGGCGTGGCTCAGGGCTCCGATCACGGCCTCGCGCCACGAGAAGCTGATCGGCCCGGACCGTCTGGACGATCCGCCGCAGCTGCACTCCCACCCCCAGCCTGTCTGGCTGCGGTGGACGCGCGGGTGGTGGTGTGCGGTGTCGCCTCGGCTGCGTCTGGTGCGCTGCATCGTTGTCGTCGGCCTTTCAGTCCCCATTGCTCGTCGACGCTAGATGGGCCGGCGCCGGCGGCGGCCCACGAACGCGCCAAGACCGGCCGAAGGGGTGAGCCGGGGGTCGGTCACACGGCCCGGAGAAGGGAATCCCGGCGCGTCCACCACTGGCATACGACGTAGCTGCTGCATTAGCCCCAGAACTAGTCACATCGGAGGGTTTTTCTGCTGTGGCACAGGACAATCCGTCGCCATTCGGGGCAACACGCAAGTCCGCGGATGTGGTCGTCGGCCAGGCCTGCGCAAACTCGGCCAGAGGGGCTGGAGGCCCGCCTATTCTGATGAGCGCCACGGGATCCGGGGCTGAGCAGGGGGCGACGGTGAAGGGGGCATGGATGCTTTCGTTCGTGCTGGGAAGCGGTAGATGCGGTTCAACGCTCATCGCTGAGCTCATCGCGCGCCATCCTGACGTCGGCTTCGTCTCCAACGTGGACGACAAGCTCGGCCGCCTCAACCTCAAGGGCCGGTGGAACAACGAGCTCTTCGCGAGGTCACCCGAGCGCGACCCGTCCCTGAGGCCCTTCCGCGACCGCCGACGAGCCCTGGAGCGGGGACGACTGCGTGTGGCGCCCTCAGAGGGGTGGGTGGTGCTGGAACGCCAGATCTCCTCGATCTTTCCCCAACCCTGCCGCGACCTCACCGCCCAGGACGCGATGCCGTGGCTGGAGAAGCGCATCACCGAGTTCTTCGACAGCCGGATGGCGGCACAGGGCAAGCCGTCCTTCATGCACCACCTCACCGGCTGGCCGCGCACAGGCCTGCTCCGGGCGGCCTATCCGGAGGCCAAGTTCGTGCACGTCGTCAGGGACGGCCGCTCGGTGGCCAACTCGTGGCTGCAGATGGGCTGGTGGGACGGCTACCGGGGTCCGGACAACTGGTATCTCGGGCCGCTCTCCCGAGCTGACCAGACGGAGTGGGAGGACTCGGACAGGTCCTTCGTCGTCCTCGCCGGCATCGGCTGGCGGATCCTCATGAACGCCATGGACGAGGCCCGCGCTCTCATGCCGCCCGACCAGTGGCTCGACGTCCGGCTCGAGGACATGATGCAGGACCCCCGCGGCACGGTGGCGGAGATCCTCGAGTTCCTCGACCTGGACTGGACCCCGCAGTACGAAGAGGGCTTCACGCGCCACACGTTCCAGGCCAGCAGGGGCACCGCCTGGAAGCGGGACCTCAGCAGCCAGCACATCGCCCTGCTGGAGCGCACCATCGCCAAACAGCTCGCGGCCTACGGCTACGAGCTGTCCCAGCTGCCGCACGAGACACCCTGAGGGGGAGCCGACATGACCCAGGACCTTGCCGCGCCACCCGGCGCAGGCGGAGCCACCGAGAAGTCCGAGAAGACGTGCATGCTGTACGTCGTCCGCCATGGGACCACGACGATGAACGTGGAGAATCGGTACCGCGGTCGCTGCGACGTCCCGCTGGACGCGCAGGGCTACCAAGACGCCGTGGACGCGGCGAGGCAGCTGTCGCACAGGGGGCTCACAGCGGTCTATACGGGTGGCCTGAGGCGCACCATCGCCACCGCGCAGATCATCGCCGATGAGGCACGGATCCCCGACATCCGCATCATGCACGGGCTGATCAATGTCGACTACGGCGCGTGGGAGGGTCTGACCTCGCAAGAGGCCGAGATGTACGACCCGGTCGCCTTCAGGCTCTACAAGACGTCGCCCTCGCAGGCGGTCTGCCCCAACGGCGAGCGGCTGCGCGACGCCCAGAAACGGATGCTCGACGCGCTGGCGATCATCGGCTCTCGGCACGAGGGCGAGAAGGTCGCGGTGGTGTCGCACGCGGTGATGATCCGGCTCGCGGTCGCCGCCCTCGAGAACACCGAGGGGGAGCAGTGGCGCATCCCGGTAGGGAGGGGCTCGTTCACGGCGATGGCGGCGGAGAACGGCCGGATCTGGCTCGAGCAGCTGCCCGCGGGGGACGACGTCGACTGACGACGGGGCAGCTACTGACGACGGGGCAGCAGCCAGGCAGGAGCCCCCGCCCATCCCGGGCCGGACTCTTGGCGCGGGTGAGGTGGGGACGGCTGGTCACAGAGAAGGCCCCCGACCAGTGTTTCCGCTGGTCAGGGGCCCAATTGGTGTGGTGTCCGGAGGGGGACTTGAACCCCCACGCCCGATAAAGGGCACTAGCACCTCAAGCTAGCGCGTCTGCCATTCCGCCACCCGGACAGGTGGTCAACAGGCCCTCTGGGGGAGTGCCTGTCGCGCGCCGGAACGATAGCACGCAGCCGGTCCCATCTCCGAACCGGCGCCCGCGGCATACCTGCTGGGGCGCCACGCCGCGCACCACCTGCCTAGGGTGGCCCCCATGACGCTCCCCACCAGCCCGTCCGACGAGGTCGTCCGGATCTGCCAGGACCTCATCCGCATCGACTCGACCAACTACGGTGACGGCACCGGTCCGGGGGAGCGGGAGGCTGCCGACTACGTGGTGGGCCAGCTCCGAGAGGTCGGCCTCGACCCGACCGTTGTCGAGAGCGAGCCCGGCCGCACGAGCGTCATCGTCCGGCTCGAGGGCGTCGATCGCAGCGCCCCTGCCCTGTGCCTCCACGGTCACCTCGACGTCGTGCCGGCCCACGCCGCGGACTGGCAGGTCGACCCCTTCAGCGGCGAGCTGCGTGACGGCTGCATCTGGGGCAGGGGAGCGGTGGACATGAAGGACATGGACGCGATGATCCTCGCGACCGTGCGGGATCTCGCGCGGACAGGCACCCGACCACCCCGGGACCTCGTGGTGGCCTTCTTCGCCGACGAGGAAGCTGGTGGCGTCCACGGGTCGCACCACGTCGTGACCCACCACCCCGAGCTCTTCGAGGGGGTGGCCGAGGCCATCAGCGAGGTCGGTGGCTACAGCGTCACAGTGCCCGCCGCCGACGGCGGGGAGCCCACACGGGCCTACCTCCTGCAGACGGCGGAGAAGGGCATCGCGTGGCTTCGGCTGCACGCGCACGGCCGGGCGGGCCACGGCTCGGTGCCCAACCAGGACAACGCGATCGTCCGCCTGGCCGAGGCCATCGGCCGTATCAGCTCCCACCGGTGGCCCCGCGAGTACATCGCGTCGGTCCGAGCGCTCCTCGACGGCCTGAGCGAGATCACCGGCACCCCCTACTCAGACGAGGACGCCGACGAGCTGCTGGCCCGCCTCGGGGGCGCGCAGGGCTTCGTGCGTGGCACCCTGCAGGACACCGCCAACGTCACGATGGCCAACGCGGGCTACAAGCACAACGTCATCCCTCAGTCCGCCACCGCTGCGGTGGACTGCCGGTTCCTCCCCGGCCACGAGGACTCGCTGATGGCGACGATCCGCGAGCTGGCGGGTGAGCACGTCGAGGTCGAGGTCGTGCACCGGGACATTGCCCTCGACGCGCCGTTCGGCGGTGCGCTCGTCGATGCGATGACGGCGGCCCTGGAGGCGGAGGACCCGGGCGCCCGGGTCCTGCCGTACTGCCTCTCGGGCGGCACGGACAACAAGGCCCTGAGCCGACTCGGCATCACCGGCTACGGCTTCGCCCCCCTGCGCCTGCCCGCCGACCTCGACTTCGCTCCGATGTTCCACGGCATCGACGAGCGCGTCCCGGTGGACGCCCTCGAGTTCGGCGCCAGGGTGCTGCACCGGCTGGTCCTGTCGTACTGACGGCCCGGCCGCTCCGTGGTGACGGCCGGCGCAGCGCGTGCGCGCCGAGAAAGACGCCTGCTCACGCGGTGCGGGTCGCCCTGATGATGCGCCGGCGCAGCCAGGTCCGCTGGACGCCGCCCAGGTAGATCCGCGTGCGGTGCAGCTCCCAGTGGCCGTACTCCGCATGGTCCGCGAGCGTCCTTCGGATGTCCGCCCGCGACACCTCGCGGGTGAACTTCAGGACGCGGTACTCGTACTCAACCATCGCCCGCCATTCTCACCCAGAACCCGCTACGGTCGGGGCATGACCGCAGATCCGCGTGCCGCATTGGCAACCCTGGTATCCGCTCTCGAGCGGCACCTGGAGGCCTCGGCATCCAAGCACGGTGAGGACGACCCCACCGTTCTTGCGGCCTACGAGGACCTCGCGGACGCCTTCGAGGCCTACGACGAGGCCCTGCTCACCAACTTCGGTGAGATGACCCCGCTCGAGCTGTACGACGACTCGGACGAGGAGGAGATCGACGACCACTCCGACGAGGATGGCGACGGCGCGATCTACTCAGGGCTCGACGACAGCGACTACGACGAGGACGACGAGGACGAGGGCGAGGACGACGACCAGGAGGCAAGCCGCTAGCCGGCTGCCCACCTCGTCAGCCCGGGCCCCCGCGCCTGAGACGGCCCGCTCCCCGTCGGATCTAGGCGGAGACCTCGTCGAGGGCGCCGACGATCTCCTCCGGGAGCACCAGCCCGTCGCTGGACAGCGCCG
>Ga0247818_10001976_pt1 | contig 13192 bp, 9 predicted proteins | sample 13C_Glucose_Day1_FD_192424 | JGI IMG/M metagenome (GOLD analysis project Ga0247818, IMG submission 192424) | Soil microbial communities from agricultural site in Penn Yan, New York, United States - 13C_Glucose_Day1 | ecosystem: Environmental > Terrestrial > Soil > Agricultural land | place: USA...
ATGATTGCCGGCATGTCCGAAGGCAACAGCAAGGTGATCGGGCAGACGGCTTCGACCACCGATGAGCTGTCGAGCCTGGCGGGGCAGTTGTCGCAGTCGGTGGATCGTTTTCGGCTTTGATACCTCCCTGCATTTTTCGCTGCCTTTGAGGGCCTCATCGCGAGCAGGCTCGCTCCCACATTGTCTGGTGTACGCCGGACCACTGTGGGAGCGAGCCTGCTCGCGATGGCGTCTGCCCTGACAACAGTATTTTCCGGAGGATCACTGTTCGACCGAAAAACAAACCAATGTTTTTATGCGGTGAAAAAAACATTGCAATGCGATCTTCATGCTGTGAATATGTCCGTGCGAATTTAAAAAAACAAAATCGCATGCGGCGCTGACCAAGGTCAGGCCATAACAAAAACGACATAAACACAGGTTGAAACCGGCTCTGCCCCTGGCCGGACCTTTCAGCGAAGGAGAACATCTCCCGTGAATCGCTTACTGAACAGATCTCTTTGCGTCACCCTGCAAGCGCTCGGCGTGGTCGCGCTCGGTGCCGCCATGGCCCAGGCCCAGGCCGACACTCTGTTGCGTGTGGGCCTCAATGCCGACATCCGCAGCACCGAGCCCGGCGTCAACCGCGACGAAAATACTGATACCGTCATGCTGCACATCGTCGAAGGCCTGGTGGCCCATCGTGAGGACGCGTCCGTCGGCCCGCTGCTGGCCAGGGAGGTCCAGGTTTCCGACGATGGCCTGACCTACACCTTCAAACTGCGCGAAGGGGTGCGCTTTCACAACGGCGCGACCTTGACCGCCGCCGACGTCAAGTGGACCTGGTCGCACTACCTCAACCCGCAGACGCAGTGGCGCTGCCTGGCGGAGTTCGATGGTCGCGGCGGGGCGAAGATCACCCGCATCACCACCCCGGACCCGCTCACCGTGGTGTTCGAGCTCGACCAGCCCAGCGGTCTGTTCCTGGCGTCCATGGCCCGGCCCGATTGCGGCGGTGGCGGCATCCTGCATCCGGACTCGGTCGCGGCGGACGGGCGCTGGAAGGCGCCGATCGGCACCGGTCCGTTCACCCTCGCGCATTGGAAGCCCGGCCAGTCGGTGGAGTTGGCGCGCTTCAAGGATTACAGCGCCCGTGACGATGCCGGTCCGGATGGATTCACCGGCAAGAAGCAGGCGCTGGTCGACACCGTGCGCTTCATGATCATTCCCGATGCGTCCTCGGCCAAGGCGGCCCTGTTGTCGAACAACGTCGACCTGCTGCCGGACGTGACCGCCAGCGACGCCCAGGAACTCAAGTCACTGCCGGGTATCCAGGTGTCGGTCAGCCCGATCATGGCGATCTGCGGCCTGCTGTTCCAGACCAACGACCCCTTGCTCAAGGACGTGCGCATCCGCCAGGCCATCGCCCATTCGCTGGATTACGGGCAAATGGTCACTGCCTTGTCCAACGGCTTGTCCGAGCCCAACAACTCGGCGATTCCGCAAACCAGCGCCTTCTACGACACCACAGCGAAACAGGGCTACCAGTACGACCCGCAGGAGGCCCAGCGCCTGTTGAAGGAGGCCGGTTACCACGGCCAACCGATCAAGATGATCGTCAACAAACGTTATCAGCAGATGTTCGACATGGGCGTGTTGAGCCAGGCCATGGCCCAGGCCACCGGCTTGAACATCGAGATGGAAACCCTGGAGTGGGGTACGCAACTGGAGCGTTACCAGAGCGGTAACTACCAGATGATGTCGTTCTCCTATTCCTCGCGCCTGGACCCGGCGCTGGGCTTCGATTCGCTGATGGGCGACAAGACCAAGGAACCGCGTAAAGTCTGGGATAACCCGCAAGCCCAGGCATTGCTGCGTGATGCGGTGCGCCAGAGCGATACCGGTAAGCGCCAGGCGCTGTTCGATCAGTTGCACCGCATGATGATCGAGGACACGCCGATGGTGATCATCTACAACGGCACCATCATCGGTGGGCTGCGCGACAGCGTCCGTGGTTACCACTCCTGGCCGGTGGCCAAGCCGCGACTGTGGGGCGTCAGCCTCGCAGCCCAGTAACGCGGAGCCTGATCATGTTGCGTTTTATCCTGCAAAAACTCGGGATGGCGATACCGACCCTGTTGCTGATTTCGGTGATGGTGTTTGCGTTGATCCGCCTGATTCCCGGCGACCCGGCGCTGTTGATGCTCGGCGACATGGCCGACCCGCAGAGCCTGGCCGAGATGCGCGGCAGTCTGGGCCTGGACCATTCGTTGGTGACCCAGTTCCTGATCTGGTTCAAGGCCGTGCTCAGTGGTGACCTGGGTTTCTCCATCAGCACCAGACAAGCGGTGTTGCCACTGATTCTGGAGCGCTTCAGCGTCAGCGCCATCATCGTGCTGATGGCGGTGTTCCTGGCCACGCTGATTGCGGTGCCGGTCGGGCTGATCGCCGCCTGGAAACAGAACAGCGCCCTGGACCTGGGGCTGGTGACCACCGCGACGTTGCTGTTGTCGATTCCCAGCTTCTGGCTCGGCCTGCTGTTGCTGCATGCCTTTGGCATCAAGCTCGGCTGGCTGCCGGTGGTGGGTTACGTGAGCTTTGCCCAGGCGCCATGGCAAGCCATGAGCTTCCTGGTGCTGCCGGTGATCACCCTGACGCTGGTGGAACTGGGTGCGATTACCCGCATGGCCCGGGCCAGCACCATTGAGGTGTTGCGCCTGGAATACATCGCCCATGCCCGGGCCAAGGGGCTGTCCGAACGGGCGGTGTTGTGGCGCCATGCCTTGCCCAATGCCTTTGCGCCGACCTGGACCCTGGTGGGGCTGATCCTCGGCAACCTGTTGGGCGGGATTGCGGTGCTGGAAACCGTGTTCACCCTGCCAGGCATCGGCCGGCTGATGGTGGATGCGATTTTCGCCCGCGACTACCCGGTGCTGCAGGGGTGCCTGCTGCTGATCACCTTCATCTATGTGCTGGTCAACCTTTGCGTGGATCTGCTCTACCCACTGTTCGATCCAAGGGTGAAGTTATGAGTTCGAATATCCCTGTGGCGCCCTTCGTCGGCGTGGCGAGCCCACCTGCCAAGCGACGCCGGGCGTGGCCTGCGGCCAACGCAATGATCGGTGGCAGCCTGTTGCTGGTGCTGATTGGCCTGGCCTTGCTCGGTCTGGTCTGGACACCGTTCGACCCGCTGCGCATCGATCTGTTGTCGCGTCTGCAAGGGCCGTCCGCGATGCATTGGCTGGGCACCGATGAGTTTGGTCGCGATGTGTTCAGCCGGTTGTTGATCGGCGCTCGCACCAGCCTGTGGATCAGCCTGCTGACCGTCACGGTCGCGGTGGTTGCCGGCACCCTGATCGGCATGCTCGCCGGTTACCTGCGCGGCTGGACCGACCGTTTGCTGATGATGTTCAACGACGCGTTGCTGGCATTTCCCGGGATTCTCATGGCCCTGGGCATCATGGCGATCATTGGTGCGAGCAAATACGGGATCGTCCTCGCCCTGGGCATCGCCTACACGCCATCGGTGGTGCGCGTGGTACGCGGTACGGTGTTGTCGTTGCGCGAACTGGAATACATCGAAGCATCGCGGGTCATCGGCAACTCTGAGCTGTACACGATGCTGCGGCATATCGCGCCGAACTGTCTGGCGCCGCTCTGTGTGCTGGCCACCAGCATGTTCGGCTGGGCCCTGCTCTCGGAAAGCGCCCTGAGCTTCCTTGGCCTGGGTGTGCCGCCACCCGCCGCGACCTGGGGCAACATGCTTGCCAGCAGCCGGCCCTACATCGCATCGGCCAGCTGGCTGGGGATCTTCCCGGGGCTGTTCATCTGCCTGGCGCTGTTGGCCATCAATCTGTTCGGCGATGCCCTGCGCGATCGTCTCGACCCGCGGATGAGGAAATGAGCATGCCATCCACCAATCTGTTGTTGAGCGTGGAAAACCTGAAGATCCGCGTGGGCGACGATGGCCCACTGGCGGTCGATGACCTGAGTTTCAGTGTCGCACCTGGCGAGATCGTCGCACTGGTCGGCGAGTCCGGCAGCGGCAAGACCATGGCCGCCCGGGCAGCGATCGGCTTGTTGCCGCCACCGATGCAAGTCTGCGGCGGTCGCCTGGATTTCCAGGGCCGCGACCTGGTGACCACAGACACCGCCGGGTTGCGGGCCATACGTGGTGCGAGCATCGGCATGGTGTTCCAGGAGCCGATGGTGTCACTCAATCCGGCGTTGAAGATCGGCCAGCAGATGAGCGAAGCGCTGCAACTGCATACCGACCTGGACGCCGGGCAAATCCGCGAGCGTTGCCTGACCATGTTGCGGCGCATCGGCATCAAGGACGCCGAGCGCTGCCTGCAAGCCTATCCGCATCAGTTCTCCGGTGGCATGCGCCAACGGATCATGCTGGCGTCGGTGATGCTGTTGCGTCCGGCGCTGCTGATCGCCGATGAGCCGACCACCGCGCTCGATTGCCTGGCCCAACTGGACGTGATCGAGCTGATGCTGGAGCTGACCCGCGAACAGGGCACGGCGATCCTGTTCATCAGCCATGACCTGTCGCTGGTGGCGCGCTATGCCCATAAAGTGGTGGTGATGCGTCACGGCAAGTCGGTGGAGCAGGGCACGATCAATGACATCCTCCTGGCGCCGAAGGCCGAGTACACCCGGCAGTTGCTGGAAGCCTTGCCCCGGCGGGGCCAGCTGGCGGCGCTGCCGGCGAGCAACGGTCCCTTGGTGGAAGTCGATCAGGTGTGCATCGAGCATCCCGGGCCGCCATCGTTCTGGGGCAAACGCCAGTACAAGCGCGTGGTGCATTCGGCCAGCCTGGCCATTTCGCCGGGGGAAACCCTGGCGCTGGTGGGCGGCAGCGGCTCGGGCAAGACCACCCTTGGCCGTTCGTTGGTGGGCTTGATCAAACCCTGTGCCGGTGCGATCCGCTTCAAGGGCGTGGACATTCTCAAGGCCGCCAACCGAACTCATCGGCTGCAATGCCAGATGATCTTCCAGGACCCGTATTCGTCGCTCAATCCGCGGATGAAAATCGGCGAGATCCTGGCCGAGCCTTTGCGTCATGAGCCGGGCCTGAACACCGTCCAACGCAGTGAGCGGGTCGCACAGACATTGCACGACGTGGGCCTGGGCGAGCAGTTCGTCGATCGGTTTCCCCATCAACTGTCGGGCGGCCAGCGCCAGCGTGTCGCCATTGGCCGTGCCCTGGTGCGCCATCCGCAACTGGTGATCGCCGACGAACCGATCTCCGCGCTGGACATGACCATCCAGAAGCAGATTCTCGAACTGTTCGAGCGCTTGCAGGCGCAGTACGGCTTTGCCTGCCTGTTCATCTCCCATGACCTGGCGGCCGTTGAGCGAATTGCCCATCGGGTGGCGGTGATGCACCAGGGCGAAGTGGTGGAAGTCGGCGGGCGCGACCAGGTCTTCGACTCTCCACAGCACCCCTATACGCGGCAGTTGCTGGCGGCGGCCAGCCCGCTGGAAAAACTCGCTGATGGCGGCTACCGAATACGACCGGTCAGCGTTTGATCTAACCCCCTGATTGCACCCCGCGCGCCTGTCCCGAAACCGGCGCGGAGGGGCAAGTCATGTCCGAAAAACAATAAGACCTACTCACTCACGACGACTGCCAGGAGCCAAGCAATGAGCAACAACAATCTGAACCTGATCATGACCGGTGTCAGCCTGATGGGCGGGGGCCTGTTGAGCGCCCAGGCCCAGGCCGATTTCATCAAGGACAGCAAGGCCGATCTGGAACTGAAGAACTACTACTTCAATCGCGATTACCGTGAGGACGCCGGGCAGTCAAAGCGCGAGGAATGGGCCCAGGGTTTCATTCTCAACCTCAAGTCGGGATTCACCGACGGCACGCTCGGTTTTGGTGTCGACGCGGTCGGCATGCTCGGTTTGAAACTCGACTCCAGTCCCGATCGCTCGGGGTCCGGCCTGTTGTCGCGGGATAACGAGGCCGAGCCGGGCAAACCGAGTTACGCCAAGCGTGCGCACGACGAATATTCCAAGCTGGGTGTGACCGGAAAAATGCGCCTGGGCAAAAGCGAGTTGCGCAGCGGCTATCTGCTGCCGGACCTGCCAACGCTGCAGCCCAATACCAGCCGGCTGTTCCCGCAGAGTTTCCGTGGTACCCAGGTGACGTCCGCCGACATCAAGGACCTGAGCCTGACCGGTGGCCAGATCGACCGGACCAAGCAACGCGAGTCCACCGACTACCAGGACATGGGGCTGACCAGTCAGAGCGGTGCCTACAAAAGCTCGGTCAAAAGTGATCAGTTTCGTTTCATGGGTGGCGATTACAAGCTCATGCCGAACCTGGTCCTGACGTATCACTTCGCGCAGCTGGAAGACATCTATCAGCAGCACTACGTAGGCCTGAAAAACAGCTTCGCCCTCGGCGGCGGCACGCTGAAAAGCGATATCCGCTACTTCGATGCGGACAAGGCCGGGGCGGGCCTGGCGGGTAAAGTCGACAACCGCGCGCTGAGTACGCGCATGGCCTACAGCTACAAGGGGCACAGCCTGGGCGGCGGTTATCAGGAGCAGTATGGCGACACGCCGTTCACCTATGTCGATGGCACCAACACCTTCCTGTTTTCGGAGTACCAGCTGAGCAACTTCTCCCAGACCAATGAGCGAGTCTGGCATGCGCGGTACGACTTTGATTTTGCGGTAGTGGGTGTTCCGGGGCTGACGTTCTCGACACGTTGGGCCAAGGGCGATCAGGCGCAGGTGTTGGGGTTTGCTGGCGAGGGGCGGGAGTGGGAACGGGATATCGACCTGGGGTACGTGTTCCAGTCAGGGGCGCTCAAGGGGGTTTCGATGCGCTGGCGCAATGGCTTTAGCAAGGCCAATTACCTGCGTGACATGAACGAAAACCGGGTGATTCTTGGTTATACCGTGGCGCTTTGGTGATGAATTCGCTTATGTGTACGCCAGTCGGGTTTGGGCGCTGGCTGCGACCAAACTGTGGGAGCTGGCCTGCCAGCGAAGGCGGCCTTATAGCCGACCTATTATTTGTTGATGGAGTACATATCCATTCCTGCGGTAACGGCCACTTATGGTTTCGCCCTTACGGCGAGTCCCTTTTGGCAAACGCCCCAAAAGGAACCAAAAGGTCTTGCCCCACCATTCGGCCCCTCGCTGGGGCTCGGGGTTCCCTCACTCCGGCATTGCTCCGTGGGCCCGCCGCCATCGGCCATCCATGGCCGAGGGCGGCTATCCCGGCATCCATGCCGGGATGCCCACGGCGCAACGCCTGCGTTCGGCCTCTGGGAATGGGGCGGGTAGATCAAGATCAAAAGCCAAGCAACAGCAAGATCAAAAGATCGCAGCCTGCGGCAGCTCCAGCAGGGGGATGCGATCGCTTGATATTGATCGTTCCCATGCTCTGCGTGGGAATGCATCCCGTGACGCTCCGCGTCACCAGTGCGCCGGTGTCGACAGCGGGACGCAGAGCGTGCCAGGCGGCATTCCCACGCGGAGCGTGGGAACGATCATGCGTTCGTTTGGGATCAGGTCAGATCGTAGGCCGCCATGCTTTTGTTTTGGCTTTTGATTTTCTTGCCCCCTCGAGGGTATGCCGAGCCTTAGCGAGGCACCGAACGCCAGGGGCAAGAGCCCTTGGTTACTTGGGGCCGGGCGGCGTTCCGTTTTTCCAAGTGACTCGCTGTAAGAGCGAAACCATAAGTGGCCGTTACCGCAGCAACGGATATGTACACGGTCAAACACCGTGCCCATCACCCCTTGTTCCGCGCCACCCCCATCTTGCTAGCCACCTCCAGGTGCCGATGCAACAGGGTCGAAGCCCATTCGTTATCCCCCTGTTCCAGCGCATCAAGAATCGCCAGGTGCTCCCGGCAAGACACCTTGACCCGCTCTACGTTACTCGCCGAATGAAACTCGGTCAGGCGCCGCAACCGGTTCTGCTGCTGGATCGCCTGCAGGATGTAGGTATTGCCGGAGGCCGCCGCCAACAGCTCATGAAACTCGGCGTTGCATTCGAAAAACCGCTGGCCGTCGACCGGGCCTTCCAGCAACTCGAGCTGACGCTCGCGGCAGCGCCGAAATTGCTCGGCGTTGATCTTGAAGGTGGGCTCGAGCAGGCCGGCAGGCTCGACCAGCATGCGAAAACGATAGCTTTCGAAGCGCGTCTGGGGGCTGCTCAGGGTCGGCAGGAACATCCAGCCGTGACCGTGCTTGCGCTGCATCACACCCTCATCGGAGAGCCGCAGCAGGCAACGGCGCAGCACGCTTTTGCCGGCACCGTAGCGGCGCAACAGATCGCTCTCGGAGATCTGGTCGGGCAAGACCTGATTCAGCCGGTCGTCGATCAGCCGGGTGTAAAGCTCGTCTTCTTCGTTGTGCAACTCATCGAACTGTTGCGGCAACACCGCAGAGGTTTGCAGCGGTACGCGAAAGCCCTGTTGCGGCAGCGGCTCGATCAGTTGTTGTTCGGCCAGGTACGACAGGGCGCTGCGGATCGGCGAGCGCGACACGCCCAGCCGTTGACTCAGTTCCACTTCCTTGAGGTGGGTACCGGGTTGCAGGTCGCCGGACTGAATGGCGGAAAGGATCTGGCCGGCGACTTTGGTCTGCAGCGAGGTGAGTTGAGCCATGGCGCGTTGTCGTTCCTGTGACAGGGGGAGGGAAGGATACCCGAAAAGACCGGAAAGCTTCGATGCGCCCGGAGACTGAATTATAGGCCGTGCAAATACATTCATGCAGCGTCTTAAGAAACAAGATGTGTATTATTTGTTATATAAAAACATTGCAAGGAAAAACAATGGCAATTTGTGAGGATGCACCGTTATGAGCTACGTACCTCTGCCCAGGGCCTTGCCCCACGAGCGCGGCGTCGACCCCCGCGGCATCGTCGATTTCCTGTCGGCCGTCGGCAGCGCCGGACTCGAGCTGCACAGCTTCATGCTCTATCGCCAGGGCGCGGTGGTTGCAGAAGCGTTCTGGCGACCGTACGCGGCGCACCGCATGCACGTGCAGCATTCGGCGACCAAAAGCTGGACCGCCGCCGCCGTGGGTCTGTTGATCGATGACGGTCGCCTGAGCCTCGATGACAAAGTGGTCAGCTTTTTCCCCGAGCTGTGCCCGCAAGACATCAGTGCGAATCTGGCGGCCATGACCGTGGAAGACCTGTTGACCATGCGCACCGGCCATCAGCGGGGCATTTCCGGTGGCGACTGGCGCAACCTGGAAACCAGTTGGGTCGAAGCTTTCCTGCATGAGCCGGTCGTTGTGCCGCCGGGAAAGGACTTCATCTACAGCAGCGCTTCAAGCTTCATGCTGTCGGCGATCGTCACCCAGGTCAGCGGGCAAACCCTGCACGCTTTGCTGCAGCAGCGAGTCCTGGATTTTCTCGGCATGGACAAGCTGGAATGGGACCTGGCCCCCGGCGGCTTCAACTCTGGCGGCAACGGCTTGAGCTGCACCACGGAAGACTCGTTGAAATTCGGTGTACTGCACCTGAACCGCGGCCAGTGGCAAGGGCGCCAGTTGCTGTCCGCGCAGTGGATCGCAGAGGCCACCCGCAATCAAGTCGAAGACGTCTGGATGGGGGATTTCGACGGCAAGCAGTACCTGCCACGCAACAAGGACAGCAACGCCGAGGCGCAACGTGAAGGCTACGGCTACCAGTGGTGGATGACCCTGCATGGCGGGTACTACGCTTCCGGCGTCTTCGGTCAATACTGCATGGTGCTGCCGGACCAGGACACGGTCATCGCCTTCACCTGCGGCCTGCGTCTGGGTGAGCGACGCTTGAAAGCCGCGATCTGGGAGCACTTGTTCCCGGCACTGGGGCGTCAGGCGGTTGATCCACAAACCAGCCAGGGGCAACTGGATGCCTTGATCGATGACCTGCGCCTGCCGACGCTGCAAGGCTTGAGCACCTCTCCCAACGCTGCCGCGCTGCAGGGGCGATTCGCGGTTGAGCCGAACGAAGACGGCGTGCTGGAGGTGGGTTTTGATTTTCGCGATGACTACTGCGACTTCAGCCTGGTCGACCACCGTGGGCGGCACAGCGTGCGGGTCGGACTCCAGCAGCCCGTCGAATCGCAGACCAGCATCACCGGCAACTACCTGCATCACCAATATCAACCGGAACGGACACCCGTCATTGCCCAGGGCCGGTGGAGCGCAGAAGGGGTGCTGCAGATGGACTGGCGCTTTGTCGAAACCACCTTCGGCGATCACGTCAGCTGCCGCTTGCAGGAGGGCCGGTTGCTGTTCGATCGCGGCGTCAACACCAATGCCGGATCGATGCAACGCCCGACCCTGATCGGTACCCGGATCTGAACCTGATTAACTGGATGGACACCGCACATGAACCAGATTTCCACGTCGGCGCTGTGGGCGCCCTTTACCCCGATGCGTCAATTCAATCGCCAGCCGATGCTGTTCGAGAGCGCCGAGGGCATGCATTACACCACCACCCAGGGCCACCGGGTGCTCGACGCCATGGCCGGGCTCTGGTGCGTCAACGCCGGTCACGGCCAGGCACGTATCGTCGAAGCGATCCGCGAAGCGGCGGGGCGCCTGGACTTCGTCTCTTCGTTCAAGATGAGCCATCCGGCGGCGCTAACCATCGCCGACGAATTGGCGGCGATTGCGCCGGCGGGGCTGGACAAGGTGTTCTTCACCAACTCCGGTTCCGAGGCCGTGGACACCGCGCTAAAGATCGCCCGAGCCTATCATCAGGCCCGCGGTGACAGTCGCCGGACCAAGTTGATCGGCCGCGCCAAGGGTTATCACGGCATGGGGTTCGGCGGCTTGTCGGTGTCCGGTATCGGCCGGCAAAAGCGCGACTTCGGACCGCTGCTCGGCGACGTCGCGCACCTGCCGCTGCCCTATGACGCCAGCTTGCGTTTCAGCGAAGGCCAACCGCAGCAGGGCGCGCAGTATGCAGAGGCACTGCTGCAGTTGCTGGAAATCCACGACCCGGCGACGGTGGCCGCGGTGATTGTCGAACCGGTGACCGGTTCCGGCGGGGTCTATGCGCCGCCCGTGGGGTACCTGCAAAGGTTGCGCGAGATTTGTGACCTGCATGGCGTGTTGCTGATTTTCGATGAGGTGATAACCGGTTTCGGGCGCCTGGGGCACTCGTTCGCGGCCCAGGCGTTTGGCGTGACGCCAGACCTGATGACCCTGGCCAAGGGCCTGACCAACGGCGCCGTGCCCATGGGCGCGGTGATGGTCAGTGGCGCGGTCTACGACGCCTTCATGGAGGGCCCCGAGCAAGCCATCGAATTGATGCACGGCTACACCTATTCCGCTCATCCGTTGGCCTGTGCAGCGGCGCTGGCGACCCTGGCTGTGCATGAGGAACTGGGTATCAATGCTCACGTTCAGCAGGTGTCTGCGCTATGGCAACGCGCGGCACTCGCCCTTCGTGAGCAGCAATGGGTGCAGGATGTGCGGGCCATCGGCCTGTTGTGTGCGGTCGAACTCAAATCCCGCGATCGCGCACCGGGTGCTCGCGCCGGTGAAGTCGCCCAGCGGTGTTTCGAGGCCGGCCTGCTGGTGCGTGCTTCGGGCGAGAACATCGTGCTGTCGCCGCCACTGATCATCAGCGAAGCACAGATCACGCTGATCTTCGACACCTTGCAGCGCGTACTCGATCAAGTTGCCTGAGGAGGCCCGATGAACCACCTGGATTTTTATATCGATGGTGCGTGGGTCCGTCCGTTGGGCGGAGAAACCCTGGAGGTGATCGATCCGTCCACCGAATGCGCCATCGCTTCGATCAGCCTGGGCACCCGCGCCGATCTCGACCTTGGCGTCGCAGCGGCGCGGCGTGCCTTCCCTCTGTACGCGCAATGGTCGCGCGAGCAGCGTCTGGACCTGCTGGCCGCGATCATCGAGGGCTATCGCCAGCACAGCGAAGCGCTGGTGGAACTGGTGCACCGGGAGATGGGGGCGCCGCTGTCACTGGCGCGCAGCGCCCATGTGCCGTCGGGACTGGGGCATCTGCAGCGGGCCTTCGAGGTGCTGCGCGATTATGCGTTCGACCGGCCGCACGGCAGTACCCTGATCAGCCGCGAGCCGATTGGCGTCTGCGGATTGATCACGCCCTGGAACTGGCCGCTCAACCAGCTGACCTGCAAGATTGCGCCGGCGCTGGCCGCGGGTTGCACCCTGGTGCTCAAGCCCAGCGAGAAGGCGCCGTTATCGGCGATGTTGCTCGCCGACATCCTTCACCAGGCCGGCGTGCCCAAGGGGGTGTTCAACCTGATCAACGGCGATGGCCCAACCCTCGGCGACGGCATCGCCCGGCACCCCGACATCGATATGGTCTCGTTCACCGGTTCGACCGGAGCGGGGATTGCGGTGGCCAAGGCTGCGGCGGATACAGTCAAGCGGGTGTCCCAGGAACTGGGCGGCAAGTCGGCCAACCTGATCCTTGCCGATGCCGATATCGAGTCGGCGGTACGTCATGGTGTGAGCAGCTGTTTTCGCAACAGCGGCCAGTCCTGCAACGCGCCGACGCGTTTGTTGATTCCGCGGGCATTGCAAGCGCAGGCGATAGACATCGCCAAGTCGGTTGCGGGGCAAATCTGCTTCGACGACAGCCAGGCGTCCAGCGCCATGGGGCCGCTGGCGAATGTGGCGCAGTTCGAGCGGGTGCAGGCCCTGATCGGTGCCGCCGTCGATCAAGGGGCGCGGCTGGTCTGTGGCGGCGTCGGGCGTCCCGAAGGGGTGACCCAGGGCTATTTCGTCAAGCCGACGGTGTTTGCCGATGTCCGCCCGGACATGCCGATTGCCCGCGAGGAAGTGTTCGGACCGGTGTTGGTGATCATCGCATATGACACGGAAGACGAAGCCATCGAGATCGCCAACGACAGCCCCTACGGGCTGTCAGGCTATGTCTCGGCGGGCTCCCTGGAGCGGGCCCGGTCAGTGGCGCGGCGCCTGCGCACCGGCATGGTCCACCTCAATGGCAGCAAGGCCGACAACGGCGCGCCTTTTGGCGGGTACAAGCAGTCTGGCAATGGCCGCGAGTGGGGCGTGCACGGGCTGGAGGACTACCTCGAAGTCAAATCGATGTTCGGCTATCAGGCATGATTTTCTGTACAGGGTGAATGTAAAGGCCTCTTCGCGAGCAAGCCCGCTCCCACATTCGATCGCATTCCAATGTGGGAGCGGGCTTGCTCGCGAATGCGACAGTACAGGCAACATA